>LIDZ01000829.1_pt1 | contig 15045 bp, 11 predicted proteins | sample 644651 | NCBI WGS metagenome assembly LIDZ01 (sample SAMN03856242, study PRJNA289617) | food metagenome | isolation source: wine grapes on drying loft during traditional withering process | host: Vitis vinifera cv. Corvina | place: Italy: Gargagnago di S. Ambrogio di Valpolicella | collected 2014-01 | reverse complement strand
GAAGGATTAAGATTCGCTATCAGAGAAGGTGGAAGAACTGTAGGTTCTGGAGTTGTTACTAGCATAGAAAAGTAAAAAAAAGTAATAGCTATTATTAAAGAGGACTAAGTTGTATAACTTGGTCCTATTTAAAGGATGATTGACAATTTGAATATTTTATGATATTGTTTAAAAGTGAAGTTTTATACAATGCAAATTAGAGATAAACAAGAAATTAATTTTCTTGTTTAATATATATGAAAACTGGAGGTGCAGTCATGAGAACAAGAGTAACTTTAGCATGCACAGAGTGTAAACAAAGAAATTATGATTCTATGAAAAACAAAAAGAATGATCCAGATAGATTAGAAATGAAAAAGTATTGTAAATTCTGTAAAAAGCACACTCTTCATAAAGAAACAAAATAACTAAACTACAGTAATGACATATACTTGTTAAATTAAGGATGTGAACATATGTCAGTAAAAAACAATGTAGAAACTAAAAAGACTATAAAAAACAATAGTTTATTTAGTTTTTTTAGAGAGGTTAAGTCAGAGGTTAAGATAATAACTTGGCCTTCAAAAGATGAGACAAAGAAAGCATTTATTGCAGTTATAGCATTCACGCTAATGTATACTATATTGGTTAGTGGGTTAGATTCTATTTTCGATCGCCTCTTTAAAATGATTTTAAAATTGAATTAAAAGGGAGGTTTGGTGATTAATCACCTAATAAGTATGAGTGACAGAGCAAGATGGTATGTAGTGCATACATACTCAGGATATGAAAATAAAGTTAAATTAAACTTAGAAAAAGTAATTGAAAATAGAAGTTTCGAAGCATTAATCCATGATATACAGGTACCTATGGAAGAAGTGATTGAGGAAAAAGATGGCAAGCAAAAAGTCTCATTAAAGAAAAAATTTCCTGGATATGTGCTTATAAAAATGTTAATGGGTGATGAAGCATGGTACGTTGTAAGAAACACAAGAGGCGTAACAGGGTTTGTCGGACCAGGATCTAAGCCAGTTCCACTTTCGGATGAAGAAGTAGAATCAATGGGAGTGTTAGAAATGCCTGTTGAAGTGGATTTGGAAATAGGGGAAAGCATCAAAATTATCTCAGGGCCGCTAAGAGATTCAATAGCGGTAATACAAGAGATAATTGTAGATAAACGTAAAGTGAAAGCTTTAGTAGATATGTTTGGCAGGGAAACTCTTGCTGAATTAGACTTTATTCAAGTTGAAAAATTAGTTTAATAGATAAACTAGTTTGAATTAAGTGGGAGAACTAAAAAGTTCGTATATACCACAGTAATAGGAGGAATAACAAAATGGCTAAAAAAGTAACTGGAATGATTAAACTTCAACTTCAAGCAGGTAAGGCAACACCAGCTCCACCAGTAGGTCCAGCTTTGGGTCAACATGGTGTAAACATAATGGGATTCTGTAAGGAATTCAATGCGAAAACTGCAAGCCAAGCTGGTTATATAATACCAGTAGTTATAACAGTATACCAAGATAGATCTTTTAGTTTCATACTAAAGACTCCTCCAGCTGCAGTTCTAATCAAGAAAGAATTAGGATTAGAAAGCGGATCAGGAGTTCCTAATAAAACAAAAGTTGGAAAGTTAAATCAAGTTCAACTAAAAAAGATTGCTGAAACTAAAATGCCAGACTTAAATGCTGGAACTGTTGAATCAGCTATGAGAATGATCGCAGGAACAGCTAGAAGTATGGGAATAACTATTGAAGAATAATTTGTATAAAAATTAGGTGGGAGGTCAAAACCGCTAATACCACAGAGGAGGCAAATCATGGGAAAAAAATATATCGAAAGTGCAAAGCTTATAGATAAGAATGCATTATATAATCCAACAGAAGCATTAGAACTTACATTAAAGACTGCAAAGGCAAACTTCGATGAGACTATTGAGCTACATGTAAGACTTGGAGTAGATCCAAGACATGCAGATCAACAAGTTAGAGGAGCTGTCGTGTTACCAAATGGAACAGGAAAAACAGTTAGAGTTCTTGTATTTGCAAAAGGAGACAAAGCTACAGAAGCTACAGAGGCAGGCGCTGATTTTGTTGGAGCAGATGAATTAGTACAAAAAATCCAAAATGAAAATTGGTTTGACTATGATGTAGTTGTTGCAACTCCAGATATGATGGGTGTTGTAGGTAGAATTGGTAGAGTATTAGGACCTAAGGGATTAATGCCAAATCCAAAGTCAGGAACAGTAACATTTGATGTTACTAAAGCAATTCAAGAGATAAAAGCCGGTAAGGTTGAATACAGAGTAGATAAGACATCTATAGTTCATTGCCCAATTGGAAAGAAATCATTTGGAACTGAGAAAATAAAACAGAATTTTACTGCATTAATGGATGCTTTAATTAAAGCAAAGCCAGCAGCAGCAAAAGGACAATATTTAAAATCAGTGTCTGTTTCAAGTACAATGGGACCTGGTGCAAAAATTAATCCTACAAAAGCGTTAGATTAATATTGACTTAAATGTATTTAAGTAGTATGATTCTTAATGTTATAAAAAGAGAATATTTTTCCGTAGACAGTGGGTGCGAGAGCATAAAGTTATACTACCTGCTTAGGTTTATATATAATAGATAATATTATAGACCTTCCTTGTCTACGGGAGGTCTTTTTTAATAAAAGAAGCAGTTTATAAACTGTGAGGAGGTGGACTACAACAATGAATAAAAACAGAGAACTTAAAGAAGCGAAAGTCGCTGAAATTAAAGAAAAATTAGAAAAATCAAAAGCTATTGTTATTAGTAAATATCAAGGTTTGAAGGTTGAAGAAGATACTATACTTAGAAAAACTTTAAGAGAAGCTGGAGTCGAATACAAGGTATATAAAAATTCTTTAGTTACTTTAGCAGCTAAAGAATTAGGGTTAGACGGAATAGTAGAATATTTAGAAGGACCTGTAACCATTGCATTTGGTTATGAAGATGTCACATTAGCTGCGAGACTATTAAATGATTTTGCTAAAGATCATAAGAAACTAGAATTAAAAGCTGGTATTATAGAAGGAGAAATCTATGATGAAGCTAAGATTAGGCAACTAGCAACAATACCATCAAGAGAAGTTCTTATTGCAAAGCTTCTTGGAAGTATCAAATCTCCAATAGCAAACTTTGCATACTTACTAAGTGCAATTAAAGATAGTAAAGAAAATGAATCAGTAGAATAATAAAAAAATAATTTATAAAAAATTTCGGAGGTGCCATTAAAATGACAAAAGAAGATATAATTCAAGTAATAAAAGAAATGAGCGTTTTAGAATTAAACGAATTAGTAAAGGCTTGTGAAGAAGAATTTGGAGTAAGTGCTTCAGCACCTGCTGCAGTTGCTGGAGCAGCAGCTGTTGGAGTAGAAGAAAAAACTGAATTCGACGTAGTGTTAGCAGTTACAGGCGATAACAAAATAAAAGTTATCAAAGCTGTTAGAGAAATAACAGGATTAGGATTAAAAGAAGCTAAAGAAATGGTTGATGGAGCTCCTAAGACAATCAAAGAAGGCGTTTCAAAAGAAGAAGCTGAAGAAATGAAAGCTAAGTTAGTTGAAGTTGGAGCTACTGTAGAAGTTAAGTAGTTTATTTCATATAAAAGAGGTGCTTGATCAAGCACCTCTTTTAAACTCTATTTATAAAGCTATATAAAATACTTGTTATAGAATAGGTATTCTATATAGCTTTATAGCTGAAAAGAATTCTTTAATAATATTCATTGACAAGAAAAATATCCTATGATATTATAATACAATGTATTATTCACTATGGGATAGTATATATTTATAGTGAAAAAAGAGTATAATCTGGTGAATAATGGTTATACTATAAAAAGAAATTGTCCGAAAGTAAAAGTCCTTAGGGAAAGTGTGCTTTGGGCTATTTTAGTTTATTTTATACAAGGGGTGAAAATTCATGGTACATCCTGTCAAAGTTGGAAAACGAACAAGAATGAGTTTCGGTAAAGTCAAAGACGTTACTGAAATGCCGAATTTAATTGAAGTACAATTAGATTCTTATCAATGGTTTTTAAGAGAAGGGTTGCATGAAGTCTTTGAGGATATTAATCCTATTACAAACTTCACAGGAAATTTAGTACTTGAGTTCATAGATTATAAACTTGATATGGAGAATATCAAGTATTCTGTCGAAGAATGCAAAGAAAGAGATTCAACTTATGCAGCACCATTAAAAGTTTCAATTAGATTACAAAATAATGAAACTGGTGAAATTAAAGAACAAGAAGTATTTATGGGTGATTTCCCATTAATGACAGAACAAGGTACCTTTGTAATTAATGGTGCTGAAAGAGTTATAGTTAGTCAATTGGTGAGATCGCCAGGAGTATATTATAACTACTCTATAGATAAGAGTGGTAAAAAATTATATTCAGCAACAGTAATTCCTAATAGGGGTGCATGGCTAGAATATGAGACAGATTCTAATGATGTAATTTATGTAAGAATTGATAAGACTAGAAAATTATCAATTACTATTTTAGCAAGAGCTATGGGATTAGGTAGTGATCAAGAGTTATTAGATTTCTTCGGTGAAGAAGAAAGATTTAGAGCTTCAATAGAAAAAGATAATACTAAAACCAAAGAAGAGGCATTAGTTGAGATATATAAAAGATTAAGACCAGGTGAACCACCAACAGTAGATAGTGCTATATCTCTAATCGATACATTATTTTTTGATGCAAAAAGATATGACCTATCGAGAGTCGGTAGATACAAATTTAATAAAAAACTTGCATTAAGTTTGAGAATTGCTAATCAAATGGCAGGAACTGATGTTGTTAATCCACAAACTGGTGAAATTATGGTTGAAAAAGGACAAAAAATAAGTAAATTAATGGCTGAGGATATTCAAAATACAGGTATTAAATCAATTGATGTATTAGTTGATGATAAAGTTATTAGAGTAACTAGCAATAACTTTGTAGATATAAAAAAGCAGGTTTCTTTTGATATCTCAGATTTAGGAATAAAAGAATTAGTTCATTATCCTACATTAAGAGAAATATTAGATAATTTTTCAGATGAGAAAAGTATTAAAGATGAAATAAAGAAAAATATTAGCAGACTTATTCCAAAGCATATTATAAGAGATGATATATTCGCAACTATTAGCTATGAATTAGGATTAGCTTATGGAATAGGTAATGTTGATGATATAGATCACTTAGGCAATAGAAGATTAAGATCTGTAGGAGAATTATTACAAAATCAGTTTAGAATTGGTTTATCTAGAATGGAAAGAGTAGTTAAAGAAAGAATGACCATTCAAGATCAAGAATCAATAACTCCTCAAATGTTAATTAATATAAGACCAGTATCTGCAGCTATTAAAGAATTTTTTGGTAGCTCTCAATTATCACAGTTCATGGATCAAACAAATCCATTATCGGAGTTGACACATAAAAGAAGATTATCAGCATTAGGACCAGGAGGTCTTTCAAGAGAAAGGGCTGGTTTTGAGGTTAGAGATGTTCATCATTCACATTATGGTAGAATGTGTCCAATTGAAACTCCAGAAGGTCCGAATATAGGACTTATAAATTCATTGGCAACTTTTGCAAAAGTTAATGAGTATGGATTTATGGAGACACCGTATAGAATTGTAGATAAAGAAAATGCAAGGGCTACAGAAGAGATAAGATATTTCACTGCAGATGAAGAAGACCAGTGCTTAATTGCCCAAGCAAAAGAGCCAATGGATGAAAATGGTTATTTTATAGATAAAAAAGTTACAGTGAGGCATTTAGAAGATGTCTTAGTTGTTCCGGCTACTGAAGTTGATTTAATAGATGTATCAGCAAGACAAATTGTATCTGTAGCAACAGCAATGATACCATTCCTCGAAAATGACGATGCGTCAAGAGCACTTATGGGCTCGAACATGCAACGTCAAGCAGTTCCATTATTAAGTTCAGAAGCACCGATTGTTGGAACTGGGATAGAGTTTAAAGCAGCTGTAGATTCAGGAGTATTGCCAAAAGCAAAGAATGCAGGTATTGTTACCTATGTATCAGGTAGCGAGATCAGAATTAAGAGAGACTCAGATGGTGGAACAGATGTATATAAATTACTTAAGTTCAAGAGAAGTAATTCAGGAACTTGTATAAATCAGAAACCTATAGTAGATACAGGTGAAATAGTACTTGATAATCAAGTAATTGCGGATGGCCCATCTACAGATCTAGGGGAAATTGCCTTAGGTAAAAACATCAGAATGGGATTTATAACTTGGGAAGGCTATAACTACGAAGATGCCATGTTAATTTCTGAAGAATTAGTCAGAGAGGATATCTTTACATCTATGCATATTGAAGAATATGAGTGTGAAGCTAGAGATACAAAACTTGGACCAGAAGAAATAACAAGAGATATACCAAATGTAAGTGATGATGCACTTAAAGATGTTGATGATAGAGGTGTTATTAGAATCGGTGCAGAGGTAAGATCTGGAGACATATTAGTCGGAAAGGTAACTCCAAAGGGAGAAACTGAGCTTACAGCAGAAGAAAGACTTCTAAGAGCAATCTTTGGAGAAAAAGCAAGAGAAGTAAGAGATACGTCATTAAGAGTTCCTCATGGAGAATCTGGAATAATAGTGGATATAAAAGTATTTACAAGAGAAAATGGAGATGAATTAAATCCAGGAGTAAATGAACTTGTAAGGTGTTATATTGCACAGAAAAGAAAGATTTCAGTTGGGGATAAAATGGCAGGACGTCACGGTAATAAGGGGGTTATCTCTAGAATATTACCAGAGGAAGATATGCCGTTCTTACCAGACGGAAGACCACTTCAAATATGCTTAAATCCACTTGGAGTACCTTCTCGTATGAATATAGGGCAAGTCCTTGAAGTACATTTAGGATGGGCAGCTAGCCATTTAGGCTGGCACATATCTACACCAGTATTTGATGGTGCAACTCAACCTGAAATTACAGAATGTATGTTAAAAGCAGGATTTACTGAAGATGCTAAAACTTTATTATATGATGGTAGAACTGGAGAGCCATTTGATAATAGAGTGACTGTCGGTATAATGTATATTTTAAAGCTTCATCATTTGGTCGATGATAAGATTCATGCTAGATCTACAGGACCATATTCATTAGTAACTCAACAACCATTAGGAGGTAAAGCTCAATTTGGTGGTCAAAGATTCGGTGAAATGGAAGTTTGGGCTTTAGAAGCATATGGAGCAGCACATACATTACAAGAGATATTAACTGTTAAGTCAGATGATATTGTAGGTAGAGTTAAGACGTATGAAGCCATAGTTAAAGGTGAGAATATACCACAGCCAGGAGTTCCAGAATCTTTTAAAGTTCTTATTAAAGAGCTTCAAGCTTTATGTTTAGATATTAAAGTTCTAAACAATGATCATGAGGAAGTAGCCTTAAAGGAATCTATAGATGAAGATATGGTAAACCTAGAAGTTAATATAGAAGATACTGAAGAAATAGTTATACAGGAACCAGAAGTTTTAGACGATGGTTATGATGAAACTAAAGATGATGATACAGACGAAATTGATTATGATGATAATGTTGATATAGATGGACTTAAAAGTGAGTTACAACTAGATGATTTTAATGATGAACACTGATTTTGAAGGGAGGATTTACCCTTGTTTGAATTTAATAATTTTGATGCAATACAAATTGGTTTAGCGTCTCCAGAGCAAATAAGACAATGGTCAAGAGGAGAGGTTAAAAAGCCTGAAACAATTAACTACAGAACATTAAAACCAGAAAAAGATGGTTTATTCTGCGAAAGAATTTTTGGACCAATGAAAGATTGGGAATGTCATTGTGGGAAATATAAAAGAGTAAGATATAAAGGTATAGTTTGTGATAGATGTGGAGTTGAAGTTACAAAAGCTAAAGTAAGAAGAGAAAGAATGGGGCATATAGAATTAGCTGCTCCAGTATCTCATATTTGGTATTTTAAAGGAATTCCATCAAGAATGGGATTAATATTAGATATGTCACCAAGAGCTTTAGAAAAAGTTTTATATTTTGCATCGTATATAGTAATAGATCCAAAAGAGACGCCGCTATTAAAGAAGCAACTTTTGAATGAGAAGGAATATAGAGAAGCAATAGATAAATATGGTGATGAAAGCTTTGTATCAGGTATGGGAGCTGAAGCAATTCAAGAATTGCTTCATCAAATTGATTTAGAAAATGGTTCAAAGGAACTTAAAGAAGAACTTAAGCAAAGCACTGGACAAAAGAAGGTTAGAATTATAAGAAGACTAGAGGTTGTAGAATCGTTCAGAAAATCAGGAAATAAGCCTGATTGGATGGTAATTAATGTGATTCCAGTAATCCCACCAGATTTAAGACCTATGGTTCAATTAGATGGTGGTAGATTCGCAACATCTGATTTAAATGATTTATATAGAAGAGTAATAAATAGAAATAATAGATTGAAAAAATTACTGGATTTAGGTGCACCTGATATCATAGTTAGAAACGAAAAAAGAATGCTTCAAGAAGCAGTAGATGCGCTTATTGATAATGGTAGAAGAGGTAGACCGGTAACTGGACCAGGAAACAGACCTTTAAAATCTCTTTCAGATATGTTGAAGGGTAAACAAGGTAGATTTAGACAAAATTTACTTGGGAAAAGAGTTGATTACTCTGGTAGATCAGTTATAGTTGTTGGACCAGAACTAAAAATGTATCAATGTGGTCTTCCTAAAGAAATGGCTATAGAATTATTTAAGCCATTTGTAATGAAGAAGCTAGTACAAGATGGAATAGCACATAATATAAAGAGTGCCAAAAGAATGGTGGAAAGAGTATTACCACAAGTATGGGATGTGTTAGAAGAAGTTATTGCAGACCATCCAGTATTGCTTAATCGTGCACCTACATTGCATAGACTTGGTATTCAAGCATTCCAGCCGGTATTAGTAGAAGGTAGAGCAATTAAACTTCATCCACTAGCATGTACAGCTTATAATGCTGACTTTGATGGAGATCAAATGGCTGTTCATCTACCCTTATCAGTAGAAGCTCAAGCAGAAGCTAGATTTTTAATGTTAGCGGCAACAAATATTTTAAAACCATCAGATGGTAAACCAGTTTGTGTTCCAACACAAGATATGGTTCTTGGATCGTATTATTTAACAATGGATAGAGATGATGCCAAGGGAAACGGAATGATATTTTCAAGTAAAGATGAAGCAATAATGGCATATGAAGTTAAAGCAATTGCAATACATGCACAAATAAATGTTAGAATGTTTAAAGAAGTTAATGGTGTAATGCAATCGAAGGTTATTAAAACTACTGTTGGAAAGATTATATTTAATGAATCAATTCCACAAAATTTAGGATTGGTTAATAGAGAGAACGAAGAAGAAAAATTCAATTTAGAAATTGATTTTTTAGTTACAAAGAAAACATTGGGAACAGTAATAGATCAATGTTACATGAAGCATGGCCCAGTAAAAACATCTGTAATGTTGGATAACATTAAAGCATTAGGTTATCATTATTCATCTATTGGAGCTGTCACAGTTGCAACATCAGATATAATAGTACCAGATGCTAAGTATGATTTACTTAAGGAAGCAGATGAAACTATTGATAAGATAGAAAAAATGTATAAAAGAGGATTTATATCTAATGAAGAAAGATATGAAAGAGTTATAGAAAAGTGGACTAAAACAACTGAAGATGTAGCAAATGCATTAATGGATAGTCTTGATAGATTTAATCCAATATATATGATGGCTGATTCTGGAGCCAGAGGATCAAAAGCTCAGATCAAACAATTAGCTGGTATGAGAGGGCTTATGGCAAGTCCATCAGGTAAAATCATCGAGTTGCCTATCAGAGCATCATTTAAAGAAGGATTAGATGTATTAGAATATTTCCTATCTACTCATGGTGCTAGAAAAGGTAATGCAGATACAGCTTTGAAAACTGCAGATTCAGGGTATTTAACAAGAAGACTTGTTGATGTATCACAAGATGTTATAGTAAGAGAAAAAGATTGTGGTACAGAAGAAGGAATTTATGTAAGTGAAATAAAAGAAGGCAGTGAAGTTATCGAAGAACTAAAAGAAAGATTAATTGGTAGATATACTGCAGAAGATATTGTTGATCCTAATACTGGTGAAGTCGTACTTAGAAAAAATGAATACATGAACCCAGATATAGCAGAAAATATAGTTTCAACAGGAATTAAAAAAATAAAAATTAGATCTGTATTTACATGTAGTTGTAAAGTTGGAGTCTGTACTAAATGTTATGGTATGAATATGGCAACTGCTAAAAAGATTGATATAGGCGAAGCTGTTGGAATCATAGCAGCTCAATCAATAGGGGAACCAGGAACACAACTTACAATGAGAACATTCCATACAGGTGGAGTTGCAGGATCCGATATAACTCAAGGTCTACCTAGAGTTGAAGAATTATTTGAAGCTAGAAAACCAAAAGGGCTCGCAATAGTAAGTGAAATTACTGGAAATATTAAAATTGAAGATACAAAGAAGAAAAGAACAGTAATTGTTGTGAGTTCAGAGGGTGAAGAATGCAGTTATGATATACCATTTGGTTCAAGAATAAGAGTAAGTGAAAATGATTATATTGAAGCTGGGGATGAGATCACAGAAGGTTCAGTAAATCCACATGATATAATGAGTATAAAAGGAATAGATGGTGCAAGAAGATATTTACTTGCAGAAGTTCAAAAGGTTTATAGACTACAGGGTGTTGATATAAATGATAAGCATTTAGAAGTAGTTGTTAGACAAATGACCAGAAAGATAAAGGTTCTTGACTCAGGAGATACAGAATTATTACCAGGAACACTAATTGATATGTTTGATTTTCATGATGCAAATGCTAGAGTTAGAGAATTTGGTGGAGAAGAAGCAAAGGGAGAACAAACTCTATTAGGTATAACTAAAGCGGCATTAGCAACTGATAGTTTCTTATCAGCAGCTTCATTCCAAGAAACAACAAGAGTTTTAACAGAAGCAGCAATAAAAGGTAAAATTGATCCTCTAGTTGGATTAAAAGAGAATGTTATTATTGGTAAGTTAATTCCTGCCGGTACTGGAATGATGAGATATAGAGATTTGAAGATAGAAAAAGAAGAAGCACTAGCAGAAGAAACTGTTGAAGAATAGAAATTAATTATATTGACATGAGTAAAGTTAAATGATAAAATACAATTTGTGTGATTTGAAATTTTAAATCACACAAATAAATATTAATATAATTGTTTTTACTTAATTAAATCGATAATATTGAATTAATATATCAATTTAGTTGTAAAATCTAAAGGAATGATGGGATATAGCATAATTAGTACAAAAGATGCTATATAATCCAATGAACTAGCTTTATCTTAATTAAAAAATAGATAAATTAATTTCAGGAGGTGAAAAAATGCCAACTATTAGCCAATTAGTAAGAAAAGGCAGAAAAACAACAGCGGTTAAATCAGCTGCACCAGCACTTAAAGAATGTCCACAAAAAAGAGGAGTATGTACAGTAGTTAAAACAACAACTCCTAAAAAGCCTAATTCAGCATTAAGAAAAATTGCTAGAGTTAGATTAACAAATGGATATGAAGTAACTGCATATATTGGTGGAGTAGGTCACAACTTGCAAGAACATAGTGTTGTTCTTATAAGAGGTGGAAGAGTAAAGGACCTTCCTGGTGTTAGATACCATATTGTAAGAGGTGCATTAGATTGTGCTGGAGTAGCTAACAGATTACAAGGAAGATCGAAGTACGGTGCTAAAAGACCTAAAAAGAAATAGGACTTTTAATTAAAATCAGTGCTTATCTACAGCAGAAATTATAGATTTGGATTTAAGTTTATTATAGATGTAAAAGATGTAGCACTTTACGGTATTGAGATAAGAATGCCGAGTACCGATGAACTTAAATTTAAAATGTTAAGGAGGGAAGAAAAGTGCCAAGAAAAGGACATATTTCAAAAAGAGACGTATTAGCAGATCCAGTATACAATTCAAAGGTTGTTACTAAGTTTATAAATAGTATAATGGAAGATGGTAAGAGGGGTATAGCCCAAAAAATATGCTATGACGCATTCGAAGCGATAGCGAAGAAAAGTGAAAAAGAAGCTTTAGAAGTATTTGAAGAAGCTATGAACAATGTAATGCCGCTACTAGAAGTTAAAGCTAGAAGAATAGGTGGTGCTACTTATCAAGTTCCAATAGAAGTTAGACCCGAAAGAAGACAAACTTTAGGAATAAGATGGATGCTAATAGCAGCAAGAAAAAGAGGCGAAAAACTAATGTGTGAAAGAGTAGCTGGTGAATTACTAGATGCATCTAATAACACAGGAGCAGCTGTTAAAAAGAGAGAAGATACTCATAAAATGGCAGAAGCTAATAAAGCATTCGCTCATTACAGATACTAATATATATCAAAAACTGTTTTGGCTTATGCTAAAGCAGTTTTGTCAAATCAAATTATATTTACTCATTGAGAGGAGGACAAATAAATGGCTAGAAAATATCCTTTAGATAAATTCCGTAATTTCGGTATAATGGCCCATATAGATGCAGGTAAAACAACAACGACTGAACGTATATTATTCTATACAGGAGTAAGTCACAAAATAGGAGAAGTCCATGATGGAGCAGCAACAATGGATTGGATGGTTCAGGAGCAAGAAAGAGGAATAACAATCACTTCTGCTGTAACTACATGTTTCTGGAAGGATCATGAACTTAATATTATAGATACTCCTGGGCACGTAGACTTCACAGTTGAAGTTGAAAGATCACTAAGAGTACTTGATGGAGCTGTTACTGTTCTTGATGCTAAGAGTGGTGTTGAGCCACAAACTGAAACTGTTTGGAGACAGGCAGATAAGTACGGAGTACCAAGAATGATTTATGTAAATAAGATGGATGCAACAGGTGCAGACTTCTTCAGATGTGTAAGTACAGTTAAAGAAAGATTAAAAGCAAATGCAGTTCCAGTTCAAATTCCAATTGGAAGCGAAGAAAACTTCAAAGGTATGATTGATCTTATAAGAAATGTTGCTATTTTGTACTATGATGATCTTGGAAAAGATATGAGAGAAGAAGCTATACCTGCAGAATATGCTGAAAAAGCTAAAGAGTGTAGAAATGCAATGGTAGAAGCAATTGCTGAAACTGATGAAGGGCTAATGGAAAAATATTTAGATAATGAAGTAATAACTGAAGATGAATTACATAATGCTTTAAGAAAAGCCACAATAGCTAATGAAATTTATCCATGTTTTTGCGGTTCTTCATATAAAAATAAAGGCGTTCAACAAATGATTGATGGCGTAGTAGCTTATTTACCATCACCATTAGATATCGCAGCTGTAAAAGGAACAACATTAGAAGGTGAAGAAATTCTTAGAGAAGCTTCAGATTCTGAACCATTATCAGCATTAGCATTCAAGATTGCTACTGATCCATTTGTTGGTAAATTAGCATTCACAAGAATATATTCAGGAATAATGCAAAGTGGTTCATATGTTCTTAACTCAACAAAAGGTAAGAAAGAAAGAATCGGTAGACTTGTTAAGATGCACTCAAACTCAAGACAAGAAGTTGAAGCCTTAGAAGCTGGTGAATTAGGTGCTGTAATTGGACTAAAAAATACAACAACAGGTGATACTCTATGTTCGGAATCTAATCCAATAGTTCTTGAATCAATGGTATTTCCAGAACCAGTTATAAATGTAGCTATTGAACCAAAAACGAAAGCAGCTCAAGAAAAGATGGGAATGGCATTAGCTAAGTTAGCTGAGGAAGATCCTACATTTAAAACTTGGACTGATACAGAAACAGGTCAAACAATTATAGCTGGTATGGGTGAACTTCATTTAGAAATAATTGTTGATAGACTTACAAGAGAATTCAATGTTGAATGTAATGTTGGAGCACCTCAAGTTGCATACAAAGAAACAATTACAAATGCAGTTAAAGCTGAAGCCAAGTATGCGAAGCAATCAGGTGGTAAAGGACAATACGGTCATGCAGTGATTGAAATGGAACCAACAGATGGAGAATATGTATTCGTAAACGGAGTTGTAGGTGGAGCTATTCCTAAAGAATATATTCCAGCTATTGACGCTGGTATCCGAGAAGCAGCTCTAAATGGTATAATTGCTGGCTATAATGTTATTAATTTTAAGGTTAAGTTAGTACATGGTTCATACCATGAAGTTGACTCATCTGAAATGGCATTTAAAATTGCAGGATCTATGGCATTTAAGAATGCTATGGCTAAAGCAAATCCAGTACTTCTTGAACCAGTAATGAAAGTCGAAGTAACAGTTCCTACAGAATATATGGGAGATGTTATTGGCGATATAAATTCAAGAAGAGGTAAGATAGAAGGAATGGACACACTTAATGGAGCAGAAGTTATAAAAGCATTTGTACCATTATCAGAGATGTTCGGATATTCTACTTCATTAAGATCTAGAACGCAAGGTAGAGGCGTTTACTCAATGGTATCTGATCACTATGAAGAAGTCCCAAAGAATATTCAAGAGCAAATTGTTGGTAATAAAACTAAATAATTTTTATATAACTGATGAAAAACTCGAATAATAAATGTAGATATTAAAATATCTATCAGTTATAATATTTACGAAAAGAATATTTTAATTGATGTCTATAAGGGAGGAAAATTATAATGGCAAAAGTAAAGTATGAAAGAACTAAACCACATGTTAATATTGGAACAATAGGTCACGTAGATCACGGTAAGACAACATTAACAGCTGCAATTACAACAGTATTAGCAACTAAAGGGTTTGCAGAAGCGTTTAACTATGCAGATATAGATAAGGCTCCAGAAGAAAAAGAAAGAGGAATCACAATCAATACTGCACATGTTGAGTATTCAACAGAAAACAGACATTATGCTCACGTTGATTGTCCAGGGCATGCCGATTATGTTAAAAATATGATCACAGGAGCAGCACAAATGGATGGAGCAATCTTAGTTGTATCAGCAGCA
>LIDZ01009248.1_pt28 | contig 15054 bp, 13 predicted proteins | sample 644651 | NCBI WGS metagenome assembly LIDZ01 (sample SAMN03856242, study PRJNA289617) | food metagenome | isolation source: wine grapes on drying loft during traditional withering process | host: Vitis vinifera cv. Corvina | place: Italy: Gargagnago di S. Ambrogio di Valpolicella | collected 2014-01 | reverse complement strand
GTGGTGTTCGCCGCGCCCGATGCGGAAATTTTTGCCCAGCCTGTTACCCTGGAAACTCTGGCCGCCGCCGCCTGGATTTTACGCGAGCACGGCTCCGGCACCCGCGAAATTGTCGACTATTTGCTGTTGTCACACCTGCCGCAGTTCAAGCTGGCGCTGGAACTCGGTAACTCCGAAGCGATTAAACATGCCGTCCGCCATGGCATGGGGATCAGCTGTCTTTCACGGCGGGTGATCGCCGAGCAGCTGGCGGTGGGTACCTTAAAAGAAGTGCCGGTGCCCCTACCCAAACTGAAGCGCACGCTGTACCGCATTCACCATAAGCAGAAGCATCTGTCCAAGTCGCTGCTGCGCTTTTTAAGTTACTGCACCGAGTAAAATTTCCCTTACGTCCCCGGCTCAGCCAGGGGATAAAGCCAGTTGGCCTGGCTTTTTCAGGGGAAAAGACGCTGGAACTAATAATCCAGCGGCGATCATGAAGCTATCTTATAACGTTGCGGAATCACTAGGCGAGACCGGTCAGTTTGCTACAATCGCGCCTCATTTTTCCAAGGACGCAGCATTTCAAGATGGTTCAGGACACAAAAACAACAGAACAACCTGCGCTAAGGCGTGAGTTAAAAGCGCGTCATCTGACGATGATCGCCATCGGCGGATCCATTGGCACCGGTTTATTCGTGGCCTCTGGCGCGACAATTTCTCAGGCGGGCCCGGGCGGCGCGCTGCTCTCCTATATGCTGATCGGCCTGATGGTCTATTTCCTGATGACCAGTCTCGGCGAACTGGCGGCCTTTATGCCGGTCTCTGGCTCCTTCTCTACTTACGGCGCCAACTATGTCGAAGAGGGCTTTGGCTTCGCGCTGGGCTGGAACTACTGGTACAACTGGGCAGTGACCATCGCTGTTGACCTCGTGGCCTCGCAACTGGTGATGACCTACTGGTTCCCGGACACACCAGGCTGGATCTGGAGCGCGTTATTCCTCTGTGTGATCTTCCTGCTGAACTACATCTCGGTAAAAGGCTTCGGTGAAGCGGAATACTGGTTCTCGTTAATCAAGGTCGTTACCGTTATCGTCTTTATCGTGGTGGGTGTGCTGATGATTGTTGGCATCCTGCGCGGTGGTGAAACCGCGGGCTGGCACAACTGGCAGATTGGCGATGCACCCTTTGCCGGCGGTTTCTCGGCGATGATTGGGGTGGCAATGATCGTCGGCTTCTCCTTCCAGGGCACCGAGCTGATTGGCATCGCGGCCGGTGAGTCTGAAGACCCGGCGAAAAACATCCCGCGCGCGGTGCGTCAGGTGTTCTGGCGTATTCTGCTGTTCTATGTGTTTGCGATTCTGGTGATCAGCCTGATCATTCCCTACACCGACTCAAGCCTGCTGCGCAACAACGTGACCGATATCAGCATCAGCCCGTTCACGCTGGTGTTCAAACACGCGGGCTTACTGTCTGCAGCTGCGGTGATGAACGCGGTGATCCTGACTGCCGTGCTGTCAGCCGGTAACTCAGGCATGTATGCCTCAACGCGAATGCTGTTCAACCTGGCCCGCGAGGGCAAAGCGCCACGCATCTTTGGCAAACTGTCCGCCGGCGGCGTGCCGCGCAATGCGCTGTATGCCACTACCGTGGTCGCGGGTCTGTGCTTCCTGACCTCGATGTTTGGCAACCAGAGCGTCTATATCTGGCTGCTGAACACCTCGGGCATGACTGGCTTTATCGCCTGGTTAGGCATCGCCATCAGCCATTACCGCTTCCGCCGTGGCTATGTTGCGCAGGGACTGGATCTGGCCGACCTGCCATACCGCTCCGGCTTCTTCCCGCTTGGCCCGATCTTCGCCTTTGTGCTCTGCCTGATCATTACGCTGGGGCAGAACTATCAGGCCTTCCTGTCGGATCGCATTGACTGGTATGGCGTGGCGGCGACCTACATCGGTATTCCGCTGTTCCTGATTATCTGGTTCGGCTTCAAGCTGACGCGGAAAACCCGCTTTGTGAAGTACAGCGAAATGGAGTTTCCGAAATATACCGGTAAGTAGTTGCCGGAAAATGAACAAGGCGCGGATCCCGCGCCTTTTTTGTTTGTAAGAAGTTATTACAAATATCATTGATAACTATTATCATTTGCTTTATTGTTACCGCCGTTACTTTTTCTTCTTTGCTAAGGAGTCAGGCGTGGAAAAATTAAGCGGGTTAGTATTCAAAAAAATCGCAGTATCACTGGCGCTGTTAGCGTGTACGGCAGGCAGCAGTTGGGCCGCCACCGTCACCGATATTGCCGGGCGTGAAGTCACCCTCCCGGAAAAAACCAACCGGATCCTGCTCGGAGAAGGGCGTTTGTTTTATGCCGTTTCGCTGCTTGAAGGGCAGAAGCCTGTTGACCGCATCGCGGGTTGGCAGGGCGATTTCCGTAAACTGGACAGCCAGACTTACGCGGAATACCGCAAAAAATTCCCAGAAATTGATAATATTCCCCTGATTGGTAAAACCACCGCCGACAGCATCAGCCCGGAAAAAGTGCTGACGCTGAACCCCGACGTGGCCATTTTTGGTTTGTCCGGGCATGGGCCGGGCCGCAGCAGCGAGCTGGTCAATCAGCTGGAAAGCGCCGGTGTACCGGTGGTGTTTATCGATTTCCGCGCCAATCCGTTAAAAAATACCGTTCCCAGCATGCGCGTGCTGGGCAAAGTGCTCCAGCGCGAGCAGGAAGCGGAGCGCTACATCAGCTTCTATCAGCAGAACCTTAAGCGGGTGACCGATATCACCAGCAAAATCCCGGCCGCAGACAAGCCGTCGGTATTTATTGAGCTACGCGCGGCGGCGATGCCAGAGTGTTGCGGTAGTGCAGGGAAAGGCAATATGGGCGACTTTATTGACCTCGCCGGCGGCAACAATATCGCCCGCGACCTGTTACCCGGGCCACTGGGCACGGTCAATCTGGAAAAAGTGATCGCCAGCCAGCCGAAGGTTTATATCGCCAGCGGCGGTAAAGCACCAGGGGCCGCCGGGCCGGGCATTAAGCTTGGCGCGCAGGTGACGAAACAGGAAGCGCAATCCAGTCTGGCCACCGTGTTGAAGCGCACGGGCATCGATCAACTGGATGCGGTGAAAGAAGGACGCAGTTACGCTATCTGGCATAATTTTTACAATTCGCCGTATAACATCCTGGCTATCCAGGCGTTTGCCAAATGGTTCTACCCCGAGCAGTTCGCTGACCTCGATGTCGCCGCTACCGAGAAACAGCTTTATCAGCAGTTTCTGGCGGTGCCACCCACGGGCACTTACTGGACTGAAACCGAGTAATTACAGGTATTGAGAATGAGTGTGACCCACGAGCCGGTGCAGTACGCCGAAAAGCCCCAAGCCGACGGCGTGATGGGCCGTTACCATCATATGCTGCGTCATCGAATGCTGATGATGAGTGTGTTGGTGTTGGCGATCCTCGCCTCGCTGGTGCTGGACTTTACCCTCGGCCCGTCCGGCCTGACGCTGGACACCTTGTGGCACACGCTGCTGTCACCGGAGTCAGTCGATGCCGGAACGCGCGTGATCGTCTGGGACATTCGCCTGCCTTATGCCCTGATGGCGGTGGTGGTGGGTCTGGCGCTGGGTCTGGCCGGTGCGGAAATGCAAACTATCCTGAATAACCCGTTGGCCAGCCCGTTCACGCTGGGCGTCTCCTCTGCGGCAGCCTTTGGTGCCGCACTGGCCATCGTGCTGGGCATCGGCATTCCGGGGATCCCCGATCAGTGGTTTATCTCCGCCAACGCCTTTGTCTTTGCGCTGTTTGCGGCGTTGATGCTGGATGGCGTGACGCGCTGGACGCGGGTGGCGACCTCGGGTGTGGTGCTGTTCGGTATCGCGCTGGTGTTTACCTTTAATGCGCTGGTGTCGATGATGCAGTTTATCGCCAGCGAAGACACGCTTCAGGGGCTGGTGTTCTGGACCATGGGCAGCCTGGCGAGAGCCTCGTGGGATAAGCTGGGCGTGCTGACGCTGGCCTTTGCCATTCTGGTGCCGTTCTCAATGATGAGTTCCTGGAAGCTGACCGCGCTGCGCCTGGGTGAAGATCGCGCCGTCAGCTTTGGCATTGATGTCCGCCGTCTGCGTCTGGGTACGCTGCTGCGCATCAGTATTCTTTCCGCACTGGCGGTGGCCTTTGTTGGCCCGATTGGCTTTATCGGCCTGGTCGCGCCGCATATCGCACGAATGATATTTGGTGAAGACCACCGCTTCTATCTGCCAGCCAGTGCGCTGACCGGTGCGCTGGTGCTGTCGATGGCTTCTGTCGTGTCGAAAAACCTGATCCCAGGCGTGATCATCCCTGTGGGCATCGTCACCTCGCTGGTGGGCGTGCCGTTCTTCCTGAGTATTATTCTGCGTCACCGGGGGACCGTCTGATGGAAGGTTTACGTATCAGTGGTTTCCATGCCGGTTACCCAAAACGCAAAATTATCAGTGACCTGAATGTGCCGCTACTGCCACGCGGCAAAATCACCGTGCTGCTGGGGCCCAATGGCTGTGGAAAATCCACGCTGCTGCGCTCGCTGGCCGGTCTGAACCGTGCAGAAGGCGAAGTGTGGCTGAACGGCACCGAGCTGATGTCCCAGCCGTTTGCCCGTCGTGCAGAGAAGGTGGTCTATCTGCCGCAGTCGCTGCCAGCCGGGGTGCATTTGCATGTGCTGGAATCAATCATCGTGGCACAGCGTGCTTCCGGTGGCCGCAGCAGCGCCGCCAGCGAAGCCGAAGTGATGTCGGTGCTGGAGCAGTTGGGGATTGCCCATCTGGCCTTAAGCTATCTGGATCAACTTTCCGGTGGACAGAAACAGTTGGTCGGTCTGGCGCAATCTTTAATACGTCGGCCTGAGCTGTTATTACTCGATGAACCTCTCAGCGCATTAGATTTAAATTATCAATTCCACGTAATGGATTTGGTGCGCAGAGAAACGCAGAAAAGAAATATTATTACGGTGGTGGTGGTGCACGATATTAATATCGCCTTGCGTCACGGTGAACACGTATTAATGCTGCAAAACGGTGAGTTAATTGCCGATGGCTTACCGGAAGAAGTGATCACCCCGGCCAGCCTGGCCCGGGTATATGGCGTGAAGGGCCGCATCGAGCGCTGCACGCAGGGAACGCCACAGGTACTGATTGATGGCCTGGTGACGGAACCGATGCTGTAATTATTCTGTCTGGCAAGACATCTGCAAGGGGCGGAACCTTTCCGCCCACTATTATGAATAAAAAAATAAACCGGAAGATACCGGGAAGATAAAGCAGAGAATACTCTGCGGTTTTCGTGTGAGCAAAAGGTATTGATAACACTATTTTAAAATGCGCCTCATGGAGAATAGCATGTTCAGGTTGAATCCCGTTGTCCGCTGCGGTCTGTGCGCGTCTGCGCTGGCCTTTACCTTTCCGGTAGCCGCGGAAGAAGTGGAAAAGAAAGACGAAGACACCATGGTTGTCACGGCCTCTGCTGTAGAAGTGAATCTTAAAGAGGCCCCTGCCAGTATCAGCGTGATTACCGCCGACGACATTAAACGCCGGCCGGTGCAGAATCTCAGGGACGTATTGCGTGATGTGCCTGGCGTTCAGCTCACCAACGAAGGGGACAATCGCAAAGGCATCAGCCTGCGTGGCCTCGACAGCAGCTACACCTTAATCCTGATTGACGGCAAGCGCGTCAATTCCCGCAATGCCGTTTTCCGCCATAACGACTTCGATCTGAACTGGATCCCTGCGGATGCCATTGAGCGGATCGAAGTGGTGCGTGGGCCGATGTCCTCACTGTATGGCTCGGACGCGCTGGGCGGCGTGGTCAACATCATCACGCGTAAGGTCGGTAAAGCCTGGCACGGCACCTTCAGCGCCGATACCACGGTGCAGGAACACCGCAATCGCGGTGACAGCTACAACGGTAACTTCTTCACCAGCGGACCGCTGATTGATGATTTGCTGGGCGTTAAAATTTACGGCAGCCTGGGCAAGCGTGAAAAGGATGCGCAGCAGCCGTCTGCCACCTCTGCCACCGGCCTGAGCCCGCGTATTGAAGGCTACACCGCCCGCGATGGCAACGTCGAGTTCGCGCTCACGCCGACCGACAGCCAGAATATGACCTTCGGTTACGGCTTCGATCGTCAGGATCGTGATTCCGATTCGCTGGACAAAAACCGCCTGGAGCGACAGAACTATTCTGTTGGTCATGATGGCCGCTGGGGATGGGGCAACACCGAGCTGCGCTTTTACGGTGACCAGGTGGATAACTACACCGGCGGGCAGAATATTATTGCTAAAAACAACTCGCTGGATGGCAAGCTGATCCTGCCGTTGGCTGAGATTAACCAGCTGCTGACCTTTGGCGGGGAAGTGCGTCACGACAAACTGCAAGATCCGGTCAATCTCTCCGGCAGCGGGTCGACCTCCGCCAGCCAGTATGCGCTGTTTGTGGAAGATGAATGGCGTATATTCGACTCGCTGGCGCTGACCACCGGCGTACGTATGGACGATCACCAAACCTATGGCGATCACTGGAGTCCGCGCGCGTATCTGGTTTATAACGCCACCGATACCGTGACGGTAAAAGGTGGCTGGGCTAACGCTTTTAAAGCGCCTTCGTTGCTGCAACTGAGCCCGGACTGGCAGACCAATTCCTGCCGTGGCAGTTGTGCGGTTGTCGGTAGTCCTGAGCTGAAGCCCGAGACCAGCGAAAGCTTCGAGCTGGGGATCTATTACGCCGGTGAAGACGGGCTGCTGGATGGCGTGACCGGCAGCATTACCGCTTTCCAGAACAATATCGACGATATGATCAATATCGCCCGTACCGCATCAACCAGTCTGGCGCCCGGCTACAGCAACTTTGTTGGGTTTGATGCCAGTGGCCGACCGGTATTCCGTTATTACAACGTCGACAAAGCGCGGATCAACGGACTGGAAACGGAGTTGAAGATCCCATTTGATGATGCCTGGAAGTTGACGCTGAATTACACCTATACCGATGGGCGTGATATTAGCGGCGGCGGCAACAAACCGCTGGAACAGCTGCCATTGCATACCGCAAACGGCACGCTGGACTGGGCGCCATTACAGGACTGGTCGTTCTATCTGCAGGCTAACTATTCTGGCGAGCGACGGACGTTGAACAATGATGGCTTAACGCCTGGCGGCTATGTGCTGTGGAATACCGGCGCATCGTGGCAGGCCAGCAAAGCCGTTAAGCTGCGGGCTGGGGTGCTAAACCTCGGGGATAAGGATTTGAACCGCGACAGTTACAGCTATAACGAAGATGGCCGTCGTTACTTTGCTGCGGTGGATTACACCTTCTGATCGCCGTTTTGACAGGAATAAGCAGCCGGGCAATGCCCGGCTGTTTTTTTATGCCAGCAAATACTGCGCATGGAAGCGCAGATGGTCTTCAACGAAACTGGCGATGAAGAAATAGCTGTGGTCGTAACCAGGCTGGATGCGCACGTTCAGCGGGAAGCCCTTTTCACGCGCAATATCATCAAGCCGCTCAGGATGCAGTTGATCGGCGAGGAACTGGTCGCTGTCACCCTGATCGATCAGCATCGGCACCTTCGCCGTGGTCTGACGCATCAGCCAGCAGCTGTCGTACTGACACCAGGCCTGAGTGTCCTCACCCAGATAGCTACTGAACGCCTTTTGTCCCCACGGCACTTCTGCCGGGTTAACAATCGGCGCGAACGCGGAGGCTGAGGTAAACTTCTGCGGATTCCGCAGCGCCAGCATAATCGCGCCGTGACCGCCCATCGAGTGCCCCATAATCGCCTGACGATCGCTGACGTTGAAGTTACCGGCGACGAGCGCAGGCAGCTCTTCATTCAGGTAATCGTACATGCGGAAATGCGCATTCCACGGGGCCTGGGTGGCATTGAGATAAAATCCCGCGCCCTGACCCAGGTCGTAACCTTCGTCGTTCGGCACATCATCACCGCGTGGGCTGGTGTCCGGCATCACCAGGACAATCCCTAACTCCGCAGCCATGCGCTGGGCGCCTGACTTGGTGGAGAAATTCTCGTCGGTGCAGGTCAGACCCGCCAGGAAATAGAGCACCGGCGGGGGCGCATCGCGCTTAGGTCCAGGCAGAAATATGCTGAAGGTCATCGCGCAGTTCAGCGAGGTGGACGGATGGCGATAACGCTGCTGCCAGCCGCCAAACATTCGGTGTTCTTCAAGTAGCTCCAGAGTGGATGGCATCAATCCTCCTGATTTATTTTTTGAAATGCACCACTGAACGGATCGATTTGCCTTCATGCATCAATTCAAAGGCGTCGTTAATCTCTTCCAGCGGCATATTGTGGGTAATAAAGTCGTTCAGTTGGAATTCGCCGTCCAGGTAACGTTGCACAATGCCCGGCAGCTGTGAGCGGCCCTTAACGCCACCAAACGCTGAGCCACGCCATACGCGGCCGGTCACCAGCTGGAATGGACGGGTAGAAATCTCTTCGCCAGCACCGGCAACGCCGATGATCACCGACTCGCCCCAGCCTTTATGGCAGCATTCCAGCGCTGAACGCATTACGTTAACGTTACCGATACATTCGAAGGAGAAGTCGACGCCACCGTCGGTCATCTCAACGATCACTTCCTGAATCGGCTTGTCGAAATCTTTCGGGTTGATCAGGTCGGTTGCGCCCAGTTTGCGGGCCAGGTCGTATTTGCTGGTATTGATATCAATGCCGATGATGCGGCCGGCTTTGGCCATTTTTGCGCCGATAATCGCCGACAGACCAATGCCACCCAGACCGAAGATGGCAACGGTATCGCCTTCTTTGACTTTGGCAGTGTTCATCACTGCGCCCATACCGGTGGTGACGCCGCAGCCCAGCAGGCAGACTTCTTCCAGAGGGGCTTCTTTACTGATCACCGCCAGTGAGATTTCCGGGATAACGGTGTATTCGGAGAAGGTCGAGGTGCCCATATAATGGAAGATAGGCTTGCCGTCTTTGAAGAAGCGGGTGGTGCCGTCTGGCATCAGGCCTTTGCCCTGGGTGGCGCGGATCGCCTGACAGAGGTTGGTTTTGCCGGACAGACAGTATTTACACTGGCCGCATTCCGGGGTGTACAGCGGGATCACATGGTCGCCAACTGCAACGCTGGTCACGCCTTCACCGACAGCCTCAACCACGCCGCCGCCTTCGTGGCCGAGGATCGCCGGGAACACGCCTTCAGGATCTTTGCCGGACAGGGTATAAGCATCGGTGTGGCAAACGCCGGTTGCGACGATACGCACCAGCACTTCGCCTTTTTGCGGCGGCATCAGATCCACTTCTTCGATAGAAAGGGGTTCACCAGCAGCCCAGGCTACCGCCGCGCGAGTCTTAATCATTTGCATTTCATTTTTCCTCTAAGAGAGTGATCCGGCTACTGCTCGGGTGTTTAGTCAAATCAAAAAACGATGACGTTAGTATGGACGAATTTCATCAGGGACGATTTTTTCCCCCGTTGGCGCATCGTCAATTTGTTCAATAATCAGGTATTTCAGCGCTTCCACATTCGGGGTGAAGGCATCCCGTCGCCAGACCAGCCAGGTGGCGGCATCGCGCACTTCATCCGGCAGAGCATGGCGCTTGATGCGATCTTTCGCCGGCATCTGTTCCAGCACCGATTCCGGCATTAACGCCAGCCCGGCCCCGCTGGCGACACAGGCGAGCATGGCATGGTAGGACTGAATTTCCATAAAGGTGCCGGGCTGCACGCCGGTGCTGCGGAACCAGTTTTCGAACCGGATGCGGTACGAGCAACTGGGACGGAAGGCGAACAGCGTGTCGCCGCAGGCATCGGCAGGCTCCAGGATATCCGCATGCTCCAGGCTGGAGATCAGCACCATCTGCTCGTGGAAAGCGATGCAGCTGTTGAGCTCATCAACGCGGATCGGCCCATCGGCCAGCGCGGCCGCCAGGGTGCCTTCGCGTACGCGTTCGATAATTTCACCGGAGGTGCCGGTAATCAACGACAGCGCCACCGAGGGGAAGCGCTGATGGTAGGCGGCCAGCAACGCGGGCAGGCGGGTGGCGGCGGTGCTCTCCATCGATCCCAGCGCAAAATTGCCGCCAGGTTCGCCGCTATGGGTCATACTCATCGCTTCTTCGCTAAGCGCCAAAATCCGCTGTGCATAGCCGAGAAAGTTGTGGCCCATGGGCGACAGACGTAAACGCTGCTTCTCGCGGATAAACAGGTCGGTGCCCAGCTCCTGTTCGAGCTGGCGCAGTCGGGTGGTCAGGTTGGACGGCACACGGTGTAACACTTCCGCGGCACGTGCCAGCGAACCCGTTTCGGCCACCGAACAGAACATTTTGAGCTGGGTCAGATCCACTACTTCTCTCCCCGTAAACAACTTGGTGATGATTATTCACTTTCCGTGAGTTTAACCATCAGGCAGGATAGCTGCAACACTTTCCCGGCACTGAGGCCGGATTGAACTGAAATAAGGGAGTCACTATGGCTTTTCGGGTCGCATTTAGCGCATTTCTGTCGCTGGTAGTGGCGATGGGGATTGGACGGTTTGCCTTTACGCCACAGGTGCCGTTGATGATTGATGAACATCAGTTATCGCTGACCAGTGCGGGCGTGGTGGCCGCTTTTAACTATCTGGGCTATCTCTGTGGTTCATGGAATGCCATGCGGGCGACGCAACAGGTCGAGCTGCGCCTGAAGCTGGGAATATGGGGCGCAGTGATACTGACGCTGCTGTCGGCCTGCGTCACCGGTCCATGGCTGCATGGCATCATTCGCTTCTTTATCGGCTGGGCCAGCGGTTGGGCGATGGTATTGATTGCGGCGTGGAGCAATGAGCAGCTGCATAAGTTGGGACGGCCAGGCCTGAGTGCGGCGGTGTTTGCCGGGCCGGGAACCGGAATTTTCCTCAGCGGCATGCTGGCGGTGGTGCTGCACTCACATCAGGTTAACGCCGCCTGGGCCTGGTGCGCCTATGGCGTGCTGGCTCTGCTGCTGGTGCTGTTAATCGCCCGTAACCTGCCGCGCCGGGGTGAACTCCATCGCCCGGAGACGGCACCGGAGCCGCTGGTACTGACAGCGGGGCTGAAAAAGCTGGTCTGGAGCTATAGCCTCGCTGGATTTGGCTACATTCTGCCCGCCACTTTTCTGTCGCAGATGGCGGCCTCGCGTTTTCCCGGCAGCCCGGTTTCACAGTATGTCTGGCCGATTTTTGGCGGCGCCGCGGTGCTCGGCATCCTCTTAGGCATTGCGACCCGGCATTATGGTAACGCCAACAGCCGGTTGGCTCTGGCACTGTGGGCGCAGGCCATCGGCGTGTTCTGCGCCGATATCATTCCGGGCATTACCGGGCTGGCGTTGGGCGCGGCGTTGATCGGCGGCGGCTTCCTCTGTGTGGTGCAGCTTTCATTGCAGTATGCCCGCGAGCTGGCACCGCGCCATACGCGCTATATGGCCGGACTGCTGACCACCGGTTATGCGGTGGGGCAACTGGTGGGGCCGCTGCTGTCGGCTATCTCGACCGCGTTGACCCATCAGCTCGAGCCCGCGCTGTACGTCGCCGGGGCAGGGCTGGTGGTAGCCGGTGCGCTGGTCTGGCGGCGCGATCCGGCCGCTGAGTGAAACAGTTTCACCGCTGTTTAAGCTGATTCACTGGATTAACGGCGCATTGTGTACCAAAATACCGCCTCAGAATTTATGCCGGTCCCGTTCGGGGCCGGAGTTTCATCTGCTGGAGAAGAATCACCATGGCTGCGTTAAGTCAGGAAGCCGCACTCGTTCACCAGGCGCTGTTAGCCCGTGGACTGGAAACCCCGTTACGCCCACCTGCGCGTGAAATGGATGACGAAAGCCGTAAACGTCTGATTGCCGGTCATATGACCGAAATCATGCAACTGCTCAACCTCGATCTGGAAGACGACAGCCTGGCAGAAACACCGCACCGCATCGCCAAGATGTATGTCGATGAAGTGTTTTCGGGTCTGGATTACGGCAACTTCCCGAAAATCACCGTCATCCAGAATAAGATGAAGGTGGATGAGATGGTGACAGTGCGTGACATCACGCTGACCAGCACCTGCGAACACCACTTTGTGATCATCGATGGTAAGGCGACCGTCGCCTATATCCCAAAAGACACGGTGATTGGCCTGTCGAAGATCAACCGTATCGTGCAGTTCTTCTCGTCACGTCCTCAGGTTCAGGAGCGTCTGACGCAGCAAATTCTGGTGGCTTTGCAAACGTTGCTGGGCACTAATAATGTCGCGGTCTCTATTGATGCAGTGCATTACTGCGTGAAGGCACGTGGCATCCGTGATGCGACCAGCGCGACCACCACCACCTCGCTGGGCGGATTGTTTAAATCCAGCCAGAATACCCGCCAGGAATTCTTACGCGCGGTACGTCATAGCTAAGGTTTAAACAGAGATCCCCTGCATGCCACGTATTCATACTCTGGATTTTATCCGTGGCCTGGCCATTCTGGGGATCCTGCTTCTCAATATTGTTGCCTTTGGGCTGCCCTCGGCGGCCTATCTTAATCCTGCCTGGCAGGGCACCCCGCCGCCGCTCAGTGACGTACTGACCTGGGCCGTCACCGATCTGTTTGCTCAGGTAAAATTCCTCTCCCTGTTTGCGTTACTGTTCGGCGCCAGTCTGCACCTGTTGCTGCCGCGCGGTAAGCGCTGGCTACAGTCACGTCTGACCTGGCTGATGGCGATTGGGCTGCTGCACAATCTGCTGTTATGGGACGGCGATATCCTGCTGGATTACGGCCTGGTGGGGCTTGCCGTCTGGCGGATGATCCGCGACGTCAGTTCTTCCCGGCTGCTGCTGAATACCGGCATAATGCTGTATGTCGTCGGCAGCGGCGTGCTGCTGATCCTTGGGCTGGGCACCGGGCCGGAACCCAACAGCTCGTGGTTACCCGGCATGGCCAATGTGCAGTATGAAACCTTCTGGCATACTCAGGGCGGATGGCAGGCGATTGAGGGCCGGATGGACCGCTTTAGCGGCAGCCTGATGGCGCTGGCGGCGCAATATGGTTGGCAACTGGCCGGGCTGATGATGATTGGTGGGGCGCTGATCAAGAACGGCTGGCTGAAGGGCGAGCGAAGCCTGCAACAATATCGCCGCAGCGCGGTAATACTGATTTCCCTGTCGTGGCTGATTCAACTCCCTGGCCTGTATTTGCAGTGGAGCACCGGCTGGAGTTTCCGCTGGGCCGCTTTCTTCCTTCAGGTGCCACGCGAACTCGGTGCACCGCTGCAGGCGCTCGGTTATGCCGCCTTGTGTTACGGCTTCTGGCCCACGCTCAGCCGGCTGAAAATCACTCACGCCATCAGCTGCGTGGGGCGAATGGCGTTATCCAACTATCTGCTGCAAACCCTGATCTGCACCACGCTGTTCGATCGTCTCGGCTTATTTAACCAGCTGGACCGACTGCAGTTGCTGGCGGTGGTGCCTGCGGTGTGGGCGGTCAACATCCTGTTGTCGGTGCTGTGGCTACGTTACTTCCGCCAGGGCCCGGTTGAATGGCTGTGGCGTCGACTCACCGAACTGACGGGCGGTAAGCCGCTGAATCGGGCTGAAGAATGACATGCGTCACAAATGTTGCTGATTTGTATGTAACCGTTTTCATCGTTGTGACGAGATTCACGTAGCCCCGCGCTGACCCCTGCCAGAATAGCCCCCAGAACACTGTGTCAGGAAGGGCTATGCAAATCTTATTCTCCTCCGGTAATCCCCTATGATTACCATTCGTGATGTGGCCCGAGAGGCCGGCGTATCGGTAGCAACGGTGTCCCGCGTGCTGAATAACAGCGCCGCAGTGACTCCTGAAACCCGCGAAATTGTTCTGAATATTGTAGAAACGTTGGGCTACCGGCCGAATGCCAATGCGCAGGCGCTGGCGACGCAGGTCAGTGACACCATTGGCGTGGTGGTGATGGACGTTTCCGATCCCTTCTTCGGTGCGTTGGTGAAAGCGGTAGATACCGTTGCCCAACGCATGCAAAAACATGTGCTTATCAACAACTCCTACCATCAGGCTGACAAAGAGCGCCATGCGATTGAAGTGCTGATACGCCAGCGTTGTAACGCACTGGTGGTCCATGCCAAGGCGCTGGGCGATGAGGAACTGGGTTCGTTAATGGATCAGGTTCCCGGCATGGTGCTGATCAACCGCACCGTGCCCGGTTATGCCCACCGTTGCGTTTGTCTGGACAATATCAGCGGCGCGCTGATGGCGACCCGCATGCTGCAACAGCAGGGCCACCAGCGCATTGGTTATCTGGGTTCCAGTCACCCTATTGAGGATGTGGGCGAACGTCGCCAGGGCTGGCAGCAGGCGCTGGCAGAGCAGGGCGTGACGCCGTCTGAAAGTTGGATCGCCAGCGGCGAGCCCGATATGCAGGGCGGAGAAGCAGCCATGGTTGAGCTGTTAGGGCGCAATCTGCACCTGACGGCGGTGTTTGCTTACAACGACAGCATGGCGGCGGGTGCGCTTGCGGCATTGAAAGATAACGGCATTGCGGTGCCACAGCATTTATCCGTGGTCGGCTTCGACGATATCCCAATTTCCCGTTACACCGATCCTCAACTGACGACAGTACGCTATCCCATTGTTTCTATGGCAAAACTGGCGACTGAACTGGCATTGAAGGGCGCAGCGGGCGAACTGGATGAAACGGCACAGCACTGCTTTATGCCAACGTTGGTTCGCCGTCATTCCGTTGCAACAAGGCAAAATGTGGCCCCGATCACTAACTCAACCGATTCTGCGGTGTAACCGTTTTCAATCTGTGAGTAAATTCACAGTTAATTAACATCAGCTTCTCTATGATGACAGTAACTTACAAAGGGTGAAACATTATGTAACGTTGATGGAGCCAGCTATAGCGGCAACCTCACCCCTTGTGAAACAGTTTATTACACAGCTTTCAGGAAGCGTTACCGTACAGGGAAGTCGGGTTTGGTTTTAACAAATAATCGGCTTTGCGTAACGTTTCTACATTATGCCTCGCCGGAAAAAATAAACGTCGGATCCTCCCCTTACAGGAGCGAACCGAGGTTGAG
>LIDZ01015498.1_pt1 | contig 15102 bp, 14 predicted proteins | sample 644651 | NCBI WGS metagenome assembly LIDZ01 (sample SAMN03856242, study PRJNA289617) | food metagenome | isolation source: wine grapes on drying loft during traditional withering process | host: Vitis vinifera cv. Corvina | place: Italy: Gargagnago di S. Ambrogio di Valpolicella | collected 2014-01 | reverse complement strand
CCGGCTCCCACAAAGTGCACTGTTCTCCGTGGGAGCCGGGCTCTGCCCGCGAAAAGGCGATACGCATCAGCACATCACAACTTTCCTGAACGGCCAGCATGCGTTGCTGGTCACAAAACACAGACATATTGCAAAGGCCGCATGTACTCGCGGTCATTTACTCCACAAGCGAGGTTTCCATGGATCTGCAAATCAAGGGGCGCGTCGCGCTCATCACCGGTGCAAGCGGCGGTATCGGCCTGGCCACGGCCAAACAATTGAGCGAAGAAGGCGTGCATCTGGTGCTCACCGATCTGGACTTGGGCGCGCTGCAGAAAGCCGCCGCCGAGTTGCCAGGCGATCCACTGCTGCTGGCGGCCGACATGACCCGGCAAGATGAGGTCGACAACCTCGTCAAGCAAGGCGAAGCGCGTTTCGGTCAGGTCGATATCGTTGTGCATACCGCCGGCGTCACCGGGGCCAAGGGTGATCCACTGGAGTTGTCCGACGAGGACTACCAAGAGGCCTGGAGCACCGACTTCTTCTCTGCTGTACGTGTCGCCCGCGCGGCCATTCCGCCGATGCGCGCGCGGGGCTGGGGCCGTCTGGTATGCATCACCTCCGAGAACTCCATACAGCCCTATTGGGAAGAGGCGGTCTACAACGTGGCCAAGGCGGCATTGGGTGCCTTTGTAAAAAACCTTTCCTACAAGGAAGCCGAACACGGCGTGCTGTGCAATACCGTGGCGCCGGCGTTTATCGCCACCGCCATGACCGACGGCATGATGAAAAAACGTGCCGAAGAACAAGGCGTTTCGTTTGACGAAGCCATTCAGAGCTTCCTGGAAGAAGAGCGCCCCGGCATTGTCCAAAAGCGCCGCGGCAAGGTCGAGGAGGTTGCGGCCGCAATTGCCCTGCTGGTGTCCGATCGCGCCTCGTTCATCAACGGCTCCAACCTGCGGGTCGACGGCGGTTCGGTGCAGGCAGTGCAGAACTGATCAGGGGGTATTTGCGTAGCGGCGTGCTTGACGGTAACGCGCCCAACCGCGGCGGGGCCTTTGGCAGCGCCGCCAGCGAGCGCGCATTCCATGGTAATTTTCTGCTCTACCGCCTGCCGTGGGAGCGCCCTGCCCGTTGATTCGTCCTTTCGCTTTTTTGATTGCCCTGCTGCCGGCATCGTTGTCGAGCGCTGCTGCATTGCCTGCACCGCCTGGCTTTGCAGACTACCAACGCCAGACCATCGCCTGGATGCAGCAGCACCGGGCTTTTCAGACGGCTGATCACGCCGCTGAAATCGCCTGGAACGCGCCTCGCGAGTGGCGCCCCACAGGCCACCCGAAAAAAGGCATCCTGCTGGTGCATGGCCTTGGCGATTCACCTTGGTCCTTCAACGACATCGGTACACAACTGGCGAAGCAAGGCTATCTGGTGCGTACAGTGCTGCTGCCAGGCCACGGCACCCAGCCCAGGGACATGCTCGATGTGACCCTCGCGCAGTGGCAACAGGTGGTCAACGACCAGGCCCTGGTGATGCGCCGCGAAGTGTCGCAGGTATTTCTCGGTGGTTTTTCAACCGGCGCCAACTTGGTGCTCGACTACGCCTACAAACACGATGACATCGCTGGCCTGGTGCTATTTTCTCCAGCGTTTCGGCCCAGCAACGGCTATGCGTGGATCACCCAATACATCAGCTGGCTGCGGCCTTGGTTAGCCAAACCCGATGATCACGCGCGGCCCCTGCAAACCCCTGTGCGCTATCTCAACGTGCCCACCAACGGGTTCGCCCAGTTCTACCGCAGCGCCCTGCAGGCCCAAGAAGATCTGCAGCGCGGCGCTTACAGCAAGCCGGTATTCATTGCCATTACCCAGCACGACTCGGTAGTCGACACCGGTTATATCCTCGAGCAGTTCAACCGCCGCTTCACCCACCCCGCCAGCCGCTTGATCTGGTATGGCCATAACCCCGCAGGAGCAAACACCCTGCCCCGGATCCTGGCGCGCAGCGATTATGTTCCCGAACAGCGCATCGCTCAGTTTTCCCACATGAGCCTGCTATTCGCTCCCGATAACCCGTTGTACGGCGTGCAGGGCAGCCAGCGGATCTGCTGGAACGGCCAGGAGGCGGCGGATATGCAAAGGTGCCTGAGCGGCGAACCGGTGTGGTACTCCGACTACGGCCTGCGCGAACCTGGCAAGGTGTTTTCACGGCTGACGTACAACCCCTACTTTGAGTGGCAGACACAGGTGATGCTCGGGGTGTTGAAAAGCGCGTCCGCTGAAACTGTTCAGGGTGCACCGGGCCACAGAGGCGAATAACAATACCTGCTAACGATAATGCTTCGTAGTATTATCCCCGCCGTTATTTTGCCCCTTCCGAGCCTATTCATGTCCCTTGTTCCAACGCCCGCCGCACCGCGCGTTCTGGTCGTGGATGACCACCGCAAGATCCGTGAGCCTTTGGCGGTCTACCTGCGCCGCCATGCCTTCGACGTGCGCACCACTGCAGACGCCGCCGGTATGTGGCAACTGCTGAAAACCCAATCGTTTGATGTGGTAGTGCTGGATGTCACCCTGCCCGACGCTGACGGCTTCACCTTGTGCCAACAACTGCACCGCCAATCCAGGCTGCCGGTGATCTTGCTGACCGCACGCGACACCGCCGCCGACCGGGTCCGGGGCCTCGACCTGGGCGCTGACGATTACGTAACCAAGCCCTTCGAACCCCGCGAACTGGTCGCCCGGATCAACAGCGTACTGCGCCGTCGTGGTCCGAGCGCAGTGCTCGCCCCGGTCCTGACGTCAACGGCCGACTATGTGTTCGCAGGTTGGCGCTTCAGTGCCAGCCACGCTCTGCTGAGTCGCAACGATTGCAGCACTGTCCGCTTGAGCACCGTCGAAAGCCGCCTGTTGCAGGTGTTTCTCGATCACCCGAATGTCCTGCTCGCCCGGGAAAAACTGCTTGGCCTGACCGCCAGTGCGGATGCCGACGTCGATGACCGCACCATCGACCGGCAGGTCAGCCGCCTGCGGCGCAAACTGGCCATCGAGACCGATAACGCCGACCTGCTGCGTACCGTGTGGGGCAGCGGATATCTGTTGGCCACCGAAGTCACGCGGTGTCCGTGCTGAACATACTGCGCCGGTGCTGGCCCCAACGCATGTTGCATCAATTGAGCCTGTTGCTGCTGTTGGCGCTGGTAGGTGCCAATGTCATCGCGATCATGGTCTTGCAAGGCACCGGGAGCCTCATCCACCCGCTGTCGCGCAGTTTCAGCCTGGAACGGTTGATCACCGCCCACCACGCGGCCCGCACCCTGCCGAATGATGAAGCACGACACCTGCTGGCGGCCATGAGCACCGATGATGCGCGATTCTGGATTGCCGCCAGCGCCGAAGTTGGCGTACATGCACTGCGTCCGGAAGAATACCGCCTGGAGCAATTGCTGCGCACGCGCCTGGACGCCGAGCCGCACACCCAGGTAGGCATGCAGTTGGAGCGCTTGGGCGGCGGCGATGCCCGTGCCCAGGTATTCTCAAGTGCAGGCTGGGCGCCACTGCGACTGCGCACCAGCATCGCCCTGCCCGACGGCCTGCAACTCAATGCGGTGCAGCATCCCGCCGGTGCCTACGACTGGGGTCGTGTGCTGGCTTACAGCCTGCCGGTCAGCACGGTGCCGGTGCTGCTGATCGTGATGTTCTTCATCAGCCGCGTGGTGCGCCCGGTCAAGACTTTGGCGCAGGCTACCGAACGCGTCAGACGCGGCGAATGGATTGCGCCGCTGCCTTTGCAGGGGCCACTGGAAGCACGTGAGCTGACCGCCGCGTTCAACAGCATGCAGGCCAGCATTGCCCGCCATGTCGAGGGCCGTACGCGGATGCTCGCGGCGGTGAGCCATGACCTCAATACACCGATCACCGAGTTGCGACTGCAGTTGGAGCTGCTGGAGGTGGGGTCGGTGCGCGACGACATGCTGGAGAGTCTGGATGAGCTGCGCGCCATGGTGCGCGAAACCCTGAATTTTGTGCGCGGCGACGCCGTGCAGGAAACCACCACCACCGTCTCGATGGACGTGATGCTCGATGAGCTGGCCAAGCGCTACCGCCTGTTGCAGCGCCCTGTGCACTGGTCAGGGGCACCACCCATGGCTGTCACTTGCCGGCCATTGGCGCTCAAGCGCGCCCTGACCAATCTGATCGACAATGCGTTGCACCATGGCGGTGACGCGGTGCTCATCCTGCAACGTGAAACAGACCACATGGTGCGCATCGAAGTGTTGGACCATGGCGCCGGCCTGCCCCAGGACTGGCTCGACAAGGTCTTCGAGCCCTTTGTGCAGCTGGGCCGCGCTGGTGCCGACGCACAAAGTGGTGGCGGCCTGGGCCTGGGGCTGGCGATCGCCAGAGCCTGCATCCAGGCCCATGGCGGCGAACTGTCATTGGAAAATCGACCGCCCGCCGGGCTTTGCGCCGTGGTGCGTTTGCCGGCTGCCATCACTAGAAATTCAGCGTAGCGCCCATCCACAAGGTGCGGCCGTAATTGACCGTGCCATAGGTTTCGTCATCCAGACGCTTGTTGGCAATATTGTTGAGCGAGGCATTGAGGGTCAGGGATTTGCTCACATCGTAGGAGCCGCCCAGATCGGCCGTGGTGTAGCCCGGCGCTGGCTCATCGGTGAGGGTATTGCCGGTTTCTTCGCCGTAGTAGTTGAGCGAAGCCCAGGCCTGGGCTTGGTCATTGAGCATCCACTCACCGCGCACACTGGCTTTTTGTTTCGGCGTCAGCGCCAGCGGAGCACCCGCGTTGGCGCCGCTTTTCTGTTCCGAATCGGTGTACGTGTAGTTGACTTTCAGCACTACGTCGGCGGTTGCGTCCCATGCGCTGTTCAGCTCTACGCCGCGAATGACCGCCTTGTCGACATTGACGCGGTCCATGACGATGTAGCCATTCCAGGTCTGGTTGGTGGTCACCGTGGAAAGCTTGTCCTGAAAGTCGTTATAGAAGACCGTCGCGCCAGCCGACAGATCGTCACGGTTGCTCCACAGCGCCGAGACTTCGTAGTTGGTACTGGTCTCAGGCTTGAGGTCGGGGTTGCCGAACATCACAAAGCGGTTGCGCCGCAGATAGGCGTAATCCGCCACCACTGCACGCAATTCGGGGGCCTTGAAGCCGCGGGCGATGCCCCCCTTGAGGGTCCAGTTGTCCGAGGTATGCCACACCCCGAAAAGGCGCGGGCTCCAGTGGGTACCGTATTGTTCGTGATGATCCAGGCGCAGGCCGGTGGTCAGCGCAAAGCTATCGGTCATCTGCCATTCGTTTTCTGCAAACAGGGCCTTTTGCGTGACCGAGAATTTATAGTCGACGCGATTGCCCAGGCCCTGATTCCAGTCAGTGAGCTGGCTTTTGTTCCACTGCATGCCCACAGAGGTCGTGTTATGGATGGTGGGCACCACCAGTTTGGTGTCGAACACGGTGTTCTTGATCTCGGGCTTGCGGCCGAAGATATCGGTCTGATCAGGCGTGGCTTTGCCTTCGCGGCTGGTCGTCTCCTGGAACAGCGACGTGTCCGAGGTAGCCCAGCCCCAGCGGCCCTGGTGGGACAGCGACCAATGATCGCGGTTGTTCTCTTGCTCGCGCGTTGCCCAATTGGCGCTCAGACCGTCACCGTTCTTCAGGCGCGTGGCACCGGCCTCGAGCAAGATGTCATGGTCGATAGTGGGCGTGAAGGCCAGACGGGCAGTAAGGTCGCGGTGGTCGGCTTTGCTGAAGCCATTGGTGGTCTGGACATCGTCGTCGGCCTGGCGGTCCAGATAGCGCCCCCATACCTGCAAGCCGAGCAGATCTTCCTTCAACGGGCCGCTGAGGTAGAACTGCGTTTGGCGCGCATTGCCCTGATCACTGTGCTGGCGCGCCGAGTAGTCGTAGCCGACGGAACCGCCCCACTGCGGCGAGACCTTGCGGGTAATCACATTGATGACTCCGCCAATGGCATCCGATCCATAGAGGGAGGACATGGGCCCACGCACCACCTCGACACGCTCGATGGCAGCCGCCGGCGGCACAAAGCTCTGCTCGTAGCCGCTGTTGCCGTTGACACGCGATTCACGGGCACTTTGACGTTTGCCGTCGACCAGAATCAGCGTGTAGTCGGCAGGCATGCCGCGGATGGAGATATCGGTTTCGTTGGCGCCGCCGTTGACCACCACGCCTTCGACGTCGCGCACGGCATCGCCCAGGTCACGGTAGGATTTGCGCCGTAGTTGTTCGCCATCGATCACGGTGATCGAGGCAGGGGCGTCTTCGACACTTTGTTCATAGCCGGCGGCGGTCACCACCACCTCGTCCAGCGTGAGCGAGGCCGGCTCTGTTGCCTCTTGGGCATAGGCGCACAGGCTGCTGGAGCCGCTGGCAACGAGCGCTAAGCGCACCAGAACGGCCGCTGGGGACAAACGAAGGGAGGTATGCATGGTAAGCCTGAAGATTGGATTCAAAAGCGAATCGTAATCACCCGCAGACGTGAAGATTGGACAAAGTGTGACAACTCAGCGAGCTGGCAGTCGGTTCTGTGCCCTGAACAGATCGAGCATGATGCTGCGCAACCAGCGATTGCCACTGTCCAGATGGTAGCGGGCGTGCCAGTGCTGTTTGACTGAAAAACCCTCGATATCCACTGGGCAGTCGTGCACCGCCAAGCTGTGCATCTGCGCCAGGGTTTCGCCAATGTGACGTGGCAAAGTCGCGATCAGGTCGGTGGTGCCGATGATTGCACCCAAGCCCAGAAACCCCGGCAACTCAAGGATGACCCGCCGTTCGATGCCCATGCGGGCCATTGCCGCTTCGAGGAGTTTTTGCCCGGTACCGGCGGTGATCAGCACATGCCCTTCCTCAAGATACGCCGGCAACGCCAGGCCGCCGTCAATGCGCGGATGGCGGGGGCTGCTCAGACAGACCCAGTCCTGGGGGAACAGCACTTGCTGATAGATGCCACCGCCCAGCCACGGCACAAAGCCAATCGCCAGATCAGCCTCGCCCGACTCCAGCGCTCGCTCGGTATTGCCGTCGATGCGCGCCGCCTCCAGACGCACCCCTGGCGCTTCGGCGCGCAGGTAGCCCAGCACCCGTGGCAGCAAGGTAATGTGGCTGGCATCGCTGACGCACAACCGAAAGCGTCGCTGCGCCGTCGCCGGCACAAAGTCACTCTCCCAGGCCGTCAAGCGGCGCAACGACTCCAACACCTCGCGGCACGGCCCGATCAACGAATCAGCTTGCGGGGTGGGGGCCATGCCGGTTGGGGTACGCACGAACAGCGGATCGTGCAGTTGCTCGCGCAGCCGGCCCAGCCAGATGCTGATGGTCGGTTGGCTCTGACCCAGTTGCTCGGCCGTGCGAGTCACGCTGCGCGTGGTGTACAGCATATCGAACAACTGCAGCAGCTTGGGCTCGGGCAAGGATGAGGCAGGGATCATTATTGCGATTCTCAATGGGCCTATTGAGTTCATTGTATAGCTCAACATCGGCGACGTGCATAAGGTGGGCTCCATCACACAAGGGAAGCACTTCGTGAAGATATGCATTTTGGGCGCTGGAGCCCTCGGTTGCGCAATCGGCGCAGCCCTCACCGAAGCCCGACACAACGTGTGGCTGCTCAACCGCAGTGCCACCCATGTCGAGGCCATGAACCGCACTGGCCTGCGTGTCGAAGACCAGCAGGGTCAGCGCCATGTAAAGGTGCAGGCCAGCACAGACGCCGGCATCATTGGCGCGGTGGATCTTGTGATCGTTCTGGTCAAATCCTTCCACACCGCTGCTGCCATCGCAGGCACCAAGGCGCTGATCGGCCCCCACACCCTAGTGCTTTCGCTGCAGAACGGCCTGGGTCATGAAGACATTCTCGCCGATGCAGTCGGCCGCGAGCGGGTGCTGGCGGGCAAGACTTACGTTGGCGGTGTGCTACTGGCTCCAGGTTGTATCCGGTCCGGCATCGTGGGCAAGCACACCTACATCGGCGAGCTCGACGGCACCCTGAGCGAACGCGTGCGGGCCATCGCCGATGCCTTCAAGGGTGCCGGCCTGGATACCACGGTCAGCGAAAACATCGTTGGCACGCTATGGGACAAGCTGCTGATCAATGTCGCCACCGGCGCCATCACCGGCATTACCCAGCTGACCTACGGCCAGGCCTACAGCGAACAACTGCTCAAGGCCGTAGCCTTGGCGGCTGTCGGTGAGGCCATCGCAGTGGCCACCGCAGCGGGCGTGCGCTTGAGCATCACTGAGCCTGAAGCGGCCTGGAATCTGGCTGGCAAGGGCCTGCCGAGCAGCTTCAAGACGTCCATGCTGCAGAGCCTCGAAAAAGGCTCGATCACCGAAATCGACTTCATCAACGGCTCCGTCGTGCGCTGGGGACAGCATTACGGCGTCGCCACTCCGGTCAACAGCACCCTGCATGCCTTGATCAAAGGCATCGAGCGGGCCATGGCTGATCGCCAACAAGAGGAAGCCAACCGATGAGCATCCCACAGGCTTATGTTGAACACGTCGCCATCTGGGTGAGCGATATCAACTGGCACATCATGTTTTTCCACGACGTGTTCGGCATGACTTTGCGCGAGTTCCACGGCGATGCGGCCAACCCCACACAATACTGGACGCTGGGCGGCTTGCAGTTCATGGCCAAGCCTGACTTCGCAGGCTCCGAAGGCCGACTCGGCCACCTGGGCATCATGTGCGAAAACCTCGAATACGCGCTGCAGGCGGCCCATCGGCACCCGGGCGTCAGCGTGATGGAGCAAGGCTACAACTGGTTGCGCCTGCCCGACGGCCTTGCCGTGGAATTCATCCAGGCCTCCCCTGCCTCCTGCGTGGCCGCCGCACTGGCCATCAACCCCCGATCTTGAGTTGCCAACATGACTGCCATTATCGAGAAGTACTGGGATGACGCCCGCGAAGGCGATCAATGCATCAGCCCCGAATACATCGTTACTAAAGAACGCATCCTCGCCTACGCCGACCTCACCGGTGACCATACCCCGGTGCACGTCGACGAGGCCTACGCCAATGCCAGCCACTTTGGCTGCATCGTCGCCCATGGCCTGTTCGGCCTGAGCATCGCCGATGGCCTCAAGACCCAATCGACTTACCGCTTTTTGCCCGGCATGTCGCTGGGCTGGACCTGGGACTTCGCTTTGCCGATCAAGGTCAACGATGTGCTGCATGTGAAATTCAGCGTCGCCAACCTGCGGGCCAGCAACAGCAGGCCCGAGTGGGGCATCGTGGTCTTGCCCTCGGAGCTGATCAACCAGCACGGGGAGGTCGTCCAGCGTGGCGAGCATCGCTTGATGATCCCCCGCAGGCCTCAAGCATGAGCCAGCCATTGCCACTCGCGGGTATCCGCGTCATCGATTACAGCCACTTTCTGGCCGGGCCCTATGTGGGCCGTTGCCTGGCAGCGCTGGGTGCCGAGGTCATCAAGGTCGAGCGTCCGGGTACTGGCGATGCCGGTCGCCAGCATGCCTTCACACTGGAAGACAACCAGAGCGGGTATTTCCTGCAGCTGAACATGGGCAAACAGGGGGTTAGCGTCAACATGCGCGACCCGCGTGGCAAGGCCTTCATGCACAAGCTCTGCGATTCGGCCGATGTGTTCATCGAGAACTACCGTCCCGGCGCACTGGAAAAACTGGGGCTGGGTCATGCCGAGCTATCGGCGCGCAACCCCAGGCTGGTCTACTGCTCGATCTCGGCCTACGGGCATACCGGCCCGGACGCCCACCGCGCCGGTTTCGGGCTGATCGCCGAGGCCAAGAGCGGCATCATGCAGATGGTCGGCAATCCGGGCGAGGCGCCGCCGCTGCTGCGTATCTCGCTGGGCGACATGTATACCGGCATCCACGCCGTGGCGGCGATCAATGCGGCGCTGCTGGGCCGGGTCACCAGTGGCCGAGGCCAGCACATCGACATGGCGTTGTATGACACGCTGGTGTCGATGCACGAATACGCCGTGCAGTGCTACACCTTGTCGGGCGGCGAAATCGTCCCCGAACAGACGGGCCACGATATGCCGACATCGACGTTGTACGGCGTCTTCCGCGCCGCCGATGGCGACCTGGTCATCGCCGCGCAGGTGGACGATGCCTGGAAGCGCTTTGCCGTGATGCTCGAAGCCCATGGCGCGCCGACTGGTTTTGGCAGTGATGTGCGCTTCCATAGCAGTGACGGCCGCAACGCCCATCGCTTGGAAATCCTGGAGGTGGTGAAACACTGGGTGGGTGCCAACAAGGTGGCGGATATTCTCGAACGGCTGGACGAGATCGACGTGCCGTCGGCCAAAGTGCAGCGCATTGATGAAGTGATCGAAGACCCACAGATCAAGGCCCGCGGCATGATCATCGAACAGCAGCACCCGCGGTACGGGACCTTGCGCATGCCCAATCTGCCGTTTCGCTTTTCCGATTGCGACGCCGCGGTGCAAGCGGTCGCACCAGACCTGGGGCAGCACAATGCGCAAGTGGCTACTGCGCTGGGCTATAGCAGCGATGAGATCGCCACATTGCGCGCAGATGGCGTGTTGTTCACCCAAGGAGATACGTAATGAGCGATCGATATGCCGTGATCGGGCGCCCGATCGACCACACCAAATCGCCGCAGATCCACGGAATGTTCGCGCACGTAACCGAACAAGACCTGGACTACGGCAAGATCGAAGGTTCGCCGGCAGACTTCGAAGCCCAGGTGCAGGGTTTTCGTGAGGCGGGTGGGCGTGGCATGAACATAACCGCGCCTTTCAAGCTGCGGGCATTCGAGCTGGCCACGGCGCGCAGCGAGCGCGCCACTCTAGCCAAGGCTGCCAATGCGTTGAAATTCGAAGACGGCCAGGTCTACGCCGAGAATTTCGACGGCATCGGCCTGCTGCGTGACATCGAGCACAACCTCGGCCAGCCGCTGGCGGGTCGCCGGGTTCTGGTGCTGGGCGCCGGTGGCGCAGTGCGCGGGGCGATATTACCGTTTCTCGACGCGGGACCTTCGCAGCTGGTGATCGTCAACCGGGACATGGCCAAGGCCCACGTCTTGGCCAATGAAATCAATCACCCGTCGTTAGAGATACGCGGCTACGGCGATTTGCCTGGCCAAGGATTCGATATCGTGGTCAACGCCACGTCGGCAAGCCTGGTCGGCGAGCTGCCGCCGATCAGCGCAGAAGTGTTCAAGGGCACTCGGCTGGCCTATGAACTGGCATACGGCAAGGGCCTGACGCCGTTCTTGCGCCTGGCCAGCGATTCCGGCGTGGTGCAAATCGCCGATGGCGTGGGGATGCTCGTGGAGCAGGCTGCCGAGGCGTTCAGTTGGTGGCGCGGCGTACGCCCGCAAACGCTCCCGGTCATCAAGGCGCTGACTATCCCTTTGACCTGAACCGGATAAAGTCATTGGCCGAAGTGAGCAAAGCGGCCGGTGAAGCGTTTGGCCAGCGGGTAGGCCAGGTCGCCGTGCTTGCCTGTTGCCAAGCCCAGTTCGCCCAGGGCTTCGGCAAGTTTGACCGCTGCAGCAACGCCATCGACCACCGGCAGGCCGGTGCGCTGGCTGACCCGCGCGGGCAAATCTGCCATGCCTCCACACCCCAGTACAATCGCGCCGGCGCCCTCTTCTTCCCGTGCTCGCAGAGCCTGCTCGGCGATCCGCTCGACCAGCAGGTCCTCGCCCAACGTCTCCAACTCCAGCACCGCGATATCCACACAGCGCACCGAGGTGCAATGCTCGGTCATGCCGTAGTTGCGCAGCAGGTGTTCGGCGATGATGCGAGTGCGGGCCAAGGTGGTCACCACCACAAAACGCGTGCAGATCAGGCTGGCAACATGAAATGCCGCCTCGGCGATACCGATCACCGGCCCGCGCGCCAGCTCCCGCGCCGCCAGCAACCCCGGGTCGCCGAAGCAGGCGATGATGTGAGCGTCGTACCCGGCAGCCACACCTTTGCGTATTTCCTCCAGCACCCCCACCGTCGCTATTGCCTCATCGAAGTGCCCTTCGATGGATTCCGGTCCATCCTGCGGGCAGCAACTGATGATCTCGGTTCCGGGGCGAGCGACGGCCGATGCGGCGCGGCCGATACCCGCCGTCATCCTGAGGTTGGTGTTGGGATTGATCACTTGTATTTTCATGTTGGCATCCGGGTAGATTCGGACTGACTGTATACAGTTTTGATGGGAGTGACTATTTGTCCAGGCGGTAGCGAGACTCGCGTTTGACGCACCAAATCCAGCTGGATCCGCCCTAAAAAGGGGCGCTAAATGCTATTTAGACGTGAAAGTGTGCCTAGAAACCCCGGTCAAGATACCGGAATCCCTGATAAAAACCATGCTGGCATGCATCCTGCCTTTCAGATCGTATACAACAAATAGTCCGCCCGTATGCAATAGCGGCGCGACCTGATCAAGGAGCATGTGATGCACCCAAAGATGCCCGAAGGCTATAGCCCGCGCCTGTATAACGAAGACTTGGGGCCGGTCAAACAGACGTGGAATTGGTACAACATCTTCGCGTTCTGGATGAGTGATGTGCACAGCGTAGGCGGCTATGTGTTCGCCGCCAGCCTGTTTGCCTTGGGCTTGGCCAGCTGGCAAGTGCTGATCGCCTTGCTGGTGGGGATCGGCTTTATCCAGGTCATCGCCAATCTGCTGGCCAAGCCCAGCCAGCAAGCCGCGGTGCCGTATCCTGTCATTTGCCGGCTGGCGTTTGGTGTATTCGGGGCCAACATACCCGCCGTGATCCGGGGGCTGATTGCAGTAGCCTGGTATGGCGTGCAGACCTACCTGGCCTCCAGCGCGCTGATTATCGTTGTGCTGCGCTTTTTCCCGTCCATGCAGCACTTTGCCGAGGTCCAGTTCGCCGGGCTCTCATACCTCGGCTGGATGGGCTTTCTCGCACTGTGGGTGGTGCAAGCGGCGGTGTTCTGGTCGGGCATGAATTCGATAAGGCGCTTTATCGATTGGGCCGGCCCCGTGGTGTACGCAGTGATGTTCCTGCTGGCGGGCTGGATCGTCTGGAAAGCGGGCTGGAGCAACATCAGTTTTACCCTGTCGGAAAAATCCCTGAGCGGTTGGGAGGCCTTCGGCCAAGTGGTCATGGCCACTGCGCTGGTGGTGTCGTACTTCTCCGGGCCTACCTTGAATTTCGGTGACTTCAGCCGCTATTGCGTGAGCATGGCCGACGTCAAGCGCGGCAACTTCTGGGGCCTGCCGGTCAACTTTCTGGCCTTCTCGCTGGTGACTGTAGTGATCGTGTCCGGAACCCTGCCGGTGTTTGGCGAAATGCTCCACGACCCCATCGCTACGGTCGCGCGTATCGATAACAGTGTGGCGGTGTTGCTCGGAGCCTTTGCCTTCGTTACCGCCACCATCGGTATCAATATCGTGGCCAACTTTGTCTCACCCGCCTTCGATTTCGCCAACTGCGCACCGAGCAAGATCAGCTGGCGCGCCGGCGGCATGATCGCGGCGGTGGCTTCGGTATTCATCACACCGTGGAACCTGTTCAATAATCCAGAGGTAATCCACTACACCCTGGACGTGCTTGCAGCATTCATAGGGCCGCTGTTTGGCATCTTGCTGGTGGACTACTACCTGGTGAAGAAGCAGCAGATCGATGTCGATGCGCTATTCGATGATTCGCCCAACGGCCGCTATTGGTACAGCCACGGGTTCAACCCCACGGCGATCCAGGCACTGGTGGTGGCGACCCTGATCGGCCTGGTGTTCACTTTTACCCCGTGGTTCAAACCGCTGGCCAACTTCGCGTGGTTCACCGGGTGTTTCCTGGGTGGCGGGGGCTACTGGTTACTGGCGCGTCGTGAGATGAAAGCTGCTACGCCGGCGATGGCGTGATCATAGCCACACCTCAGGGGAGACGGCATGTGCCCGTAAAAAGCGCAAGCCTGGCGGGTACGGACACCGTCCATGATCAAAGCCCATTTGCTCTGCGTCGCTGCAGCGGCTTAAATGGCCTACCGCGTGATCACCCTGAGGAAACCCCATGCCAGTGCGCTTGCCGTTTGAACAAGTCGATGTGTTTGCCGAGCATTGCTACCAGGGCAACGCGCTGGCGGTAGTGGTGGGCGCCGATGCGCTGACCACGCAACAGATGCAGGAATTCGCGCGCTGGACGCAGCTTAGCGAAACGACATTTCTGCTGATCCCGCAAACGGCCGAGGCGCATTACCGGGTGCGGATTTTCACTCCCTTGCGTGAACTGCCCTTCGCCGGCCATCCAACGCTGGGCAGCTGCAAGGTCTGGCTTGCGCATAACGACACGGCCCAAGGCAGCGAGATCGTGCAGGAGTGCGCTGCGGGGTTGGTGCGCATCCGTCAGCACGACGGTCGCCTGGCCTTTTGTGCGCCGCCGCTAATCCGCAGTGGCCCGCTGGAGACACAGACGCTGGCGCAGATTGCACGAGGGCTCGGCCTGGATGCAGCACAGATCGCCGCCAGCCAGTGGGTCGATAATGGCCCTGGCTGGGCGGGTGTGCTCTTGCGCAGCCGCGAAGAAGTGCTGGCGATCAATCCTGATTACGCGGCTTTGGGCGGCTTGAATGTCGGGGTGATCGCGCCATGGGCAGGGCCCCACGCCGAAGCCGATGTGGAGGTACGCGCGTTCATGGGCGAGGAATGCGCCGAAGACCCGGTCACCGGCAGCCTCAATGCCAGCCTGGCGCAGTGGCTGATCGGAACAGGGGCTTTGGCCAAGCATTATGTGGCCAGCCAAGGCACTGCACTTGGCCGCCGCGGGCGGGTTTATATCCAGGCCAATGGTAGTGAGGTGTGGGTGGGTGGATCGGTGCAGCCGTGTATTTCGGGGACGGCGGCGTTTGACGATGCAGTGAGCTGAGGCTGTCAATGGCGTCAGCGATGGGCCCGGTGTCGTAGACCAACGCCACCTTGTTGCCCAGCGCTGTATCAGCCATGTACGTGTGCATGATGGCCTCTTTGCGCGCAGAGCCCGGCCCCCACAGGCTACTACTCGGCAGCCTCTCGGCAGATATAGCCTTTGGCTTGCTCGTGCTCGATGCGGGCCTGGGCCTTTGCCTGGCACGCGGCGGGATTTTGCTGTGCATTCCAAAGGATGGTCTGGGTGTT
>LIDZ01013739.1_pt3 | contig 15102 bp, 14 predicted proteins | sample 644651 | NCBI WGS metagenome assembly LIDZ01 (sample SAMN03856242, study PRJNA289617) | food metagenome | isolation source: wine grapes on drying loft during traditional withering process | host: Vitis vinifera cv. Corvina | place: Italy: Gargagnago di S. Ambrogio di Valpolicella | collected 2014-01 | reverse complement strand
TTTCTGAAACAAATCCGACACGATATTCATCAAGGGATCTTTGATGGTGTACTCTGCCAAAAGAATATCCTTAAATTCATGTTCACTGTATGCCTTAAGCAGACGGATTGCCAGCGAGGTATGGATATATTTAGCATTTAATGTGGCCAGGATGATTCTCATGCTTATGCGACCTTCTTTACATTTCATTTTGGAAAAAATCAAGGAATTCCTTGCCGTACTTGCGATACTTCACTTCCCCGACACCCTTCACTCTCAGCATTTCACTTTCTGTCTGCGGGCAAACCACACTCATCTCACGTAAGGTCGCATCATTAAAAATAATATAGGATGGCACATGCTCCCGCCCGGCCAGCTCCCGCCGAATGAGGCGCAACTGCTCGAATACGGTCTCATTAACAGCTGAGGGTGACAGATCGTGCCCACGGCCGCGATCCCGCGAACTGGAGGCTCCCGTGCGGGAAGGCCGAGCCACACGCTGCAGAACCTCACGCTGGCCGCGCAGCACTTCAGCTGCAGGGAGCTGCAGCCGCACAACTGGATATTGCCCTTCCGACAAGGCCAGATAACCTTCCGAGATCAGCACATTAATAATCTCGGAAATCTCCTTCTCACTCTTGCTGGACATCATACCATGTGTGGGCAGCTTGTCGAAACCATACTGAACCACCTTCTGATTACGGGAGCCCTTTAGTACCGAGGCTACCAGCGCCACACCATAACGCTCCCGCATGCGGTGAACACAGGAGAAGATTTTTTGCGCATCTACGGTCATATCGACTAATTCCCGCTCATCCGTACACGAGCTGCAAATTCCACAAGGCTTGTCCCCATGCTCTTCGCCGAAATAATCCAGATGTGCATTACGCAGACAGCGGGTGGTATAGCAATAATCGATCATCGCTTGAAGCTTGCGGTATTCGTTGGCTTTGCGTTCCGGGTCCTGCGGGTTCTGCTCAATCAGGAACTTCTGTGTCATGATATCCTGCGCACTGAACAGCAGAATACACTCACTTGTCTCTCCGTCCCGACCGGCACGCCCTGCTTCCTGAACGTAGGCCTCCATATTTTTCGGCATATTATAGTGAATAACGTAACGTACATTAGACTTGTCAATCCCCATGCCAAACGCATTCGTGGCCACCATGACCCTGATATCGTCATAGAGGAAACCTTCCTGACTATCGGCCCGCTCCTGATCGTTCATTCCGGCATGATATCGGCCTACTGCTATTCCAGCAGCCTGCAATCTTTGATGCAGATCATCCACATCTTTGCGAGTAGCGGCATATATAATGCCTGGCTGTTGTGAATGTGTTGCTGCGTAGTCCAACACGAACTCCCGCTTATTCTCACCTCGCAGCACTGACATCGCCAGATTGTCCCGTCCTAGTCCAGTCATGAAGACACCCGGCTTGCGCAAACGCAGCAGGCGTACCATATCCTCCATTACCTCCGGCGTTGCGGTTGCGGTAAATGCAGCCAGAATAGGCCGGTTGGGCAATTCCTCCACGAACGGAGAAACGGAAAGATAACTGGTGCGGAAATCATGTCCCCATTGCGATACGCAGTGAGCTTCATCCACAGCCACACAAGAAATAGACAATCCCGCCATTTCCAGACGGAACCAGTCCAGCTCCAGCCGTTCTGGCGCAACATAAAGCAGCTTCAGCTCGCCTCGGTGGGCGGCCCGAATCCGCTCGTTGACTTCCTTCCCGCTCAGTGTGCTATTTATAAAAGCTGCCGGTATGCCGGCTGTGGTCAATGCGTCCACCTGATCCTTCATTAGCGAGATCAGCGGTGAGATGACAAGCGTCAAGCCCGGCAACAGCAGTGCCGGAACCTGATAGCAGATCGACTTCCCACCTCCGGTTGGCATAATGCCCAGCGTATCTCGGCCTTCCAACAGGCTCTCAACTATCTTTTTCTGACCCTCGCGGAAGTCGGAATAGCCATAATATTTTTGCAGTTCAGCCTGCGCCTGTTCCATAGTAGGGGCTTGCATCTTCATCTCTATCATAACTCCTTAAGCTTTTCTATCTTTAGTTTAGCGGGCAACGGAGCAATGAGCAACTGTCAGAGGGGTAAATCGCATCTCCTTGGCATAGAACTTACATAAATAATGAAGCCTTGTGAAACACTAAATCTTGTAGACTATATTGTTCAGTCGGGAGGATACTGCCCATGCAGGATTGGAAAGAGAAGTATTTAACCTTCAAACAAAAAAAGACACCAGCGAAAAACAAAGCCATCACAAGCCAATCCACTGGGTCCGACACTGCTCACTCAACCCCTCAACAGAAACCGGTTGATCTAGAGTTGAATAATAACTTACACGCTATTCAAGAGATACTTGGAGACAATGGGGATCTTGTTGTGCGCAACTTTAGAATGTATGGCCTTTATGATGCGGCGATCGTCTTCTTTTGTTCTCTAATTACTGAAGATCAAATTCACGAGCATGTGCTTAAGCCATTAATGAATATTCCCTCCGACCCCTTAACGGTTCCCACTCAGCTAAAAGACCTACCGGATTTCATCTGGAATATTACGGTCCATATTGCACGTGGCAGCACAACATCAGACCTCAATACACTGCCAATATCCTTGGTTGAGGGAAACGTAATTCTATTTATAGACGGTGTAGGTCAAGCCCTAAACTTCAATCTGCGCAGAAACGAGCATCGAAGCATTGAAGCACCGCAGACAGAGTTAACAATACGGGGATCACGTGAAGGATTTATAGAAAGTCTCGAAGCAAATATTTCCCTGATCCGTTATCGCTTGCAGACTCCAGACTTTCGGGTTCAGACCTGTCCTCTCGGAACCCAAACACGTTCACAGGTTGCTCTTTGCTATATCGAGGGTATTGCTGAACCGGCATTAATTAAAAAGGTTATGAAGCGGTTGTCAGCGATTCATACCGACAGCATTATTGATGCGGGATATATCGAACAGTTCATTGAAGATCAGCCGTTATCTCCGTTTCCACAAGTGCAATCGACTGAACGTCCGGATAAATCTACAGCTGCTTTATTGGAAGGTAGGGCTATCATACTAGTGGATGGCTCTCCCTTTTCTCTCATTGTACCCGCGTTGTTTAATCAATTTTTCCAGACTATAGACGATTATACGGAACGCTTTATCGTAGGCAGTCTTCTTCGTTTAATCCGTCTAATTGCGTTAATATTCTCGCTTTTCTTTCCCTCCTTATATGTGTCCATCATCTCTTTCAATCCAGAATTGCTACCTACTGAATTTGCTGTGGCACTTTCAGGTGGTAGAGCAGGTGTCCCACTTCCAGCACTACTGGAAGTGCTGGTTATGGAAGTATTTATGGAGGTGCTGCGTGAAGCTACAATTCGTCTGCCACAAATGATCGGGGGGGCACTTTCAATTGTAGGTGTTCTCGTAATTGGTCAGGCTGCGGTAGCAGCAGGATTAGCCAGTCCCACAACTGTTGTTGTTGTTGCCTTAACTACCATTGGGTCCTTTGCCACCCCTAATTACAGTACTGCATTGGCCTTAAGAATGCTGCGATTTCCATTGATTGTGCTGGCAGGATGCTTCGGTCTATACGGAGTGATGATTGGTACTCTTGTTATCATTAACCACTTATTATTTCTAGAATCCTTTGGTGTACCTTATATGACACCCTACGTGCCATTTAAATTTAGGGACTTGAAGGACAGTATCATCCGAGCACCCTTATGGTGGATGAGACGTCGCCCAAGTTTTTTAAACTCCCTAGATTCTTCGCGACTTGCTCATCAGTTGCCAAAGGCGTACTCTGATTTGATTTTCAAGGAAAGAGGTGACGAATATGAATAATAGCCGACCGATAACAACGATCCAATTCATAACAGTGATTATTAGTACCATTATCGGTGTAGGCATTTTAGTCTTTCCCCGATACATGGTCGAATACGGTGGTAACAGCGCTCCCCTTATTTCTCTTTTAGCAATTTTCGTTGCTTTTATAGGCTGCTGGTTCACTGCCTCCGTATGCAGAAAATATCCTAATGATAATCTGTTTGTGTTCAGCCGCCGACTGCTGGGAAGAGGCTTGGCTGACTTTTCTACAATTGTTATTTTTCTATACTTTGTAAACTCAACAAGTTCTAATCTGCGCCAATTTGGAGAGGTGTGTATTTCCGTTCTATTTAAGAGAACTCCCCTTGAAATATTGATACTGATTCTGCTGATTCTTGTTGCCTTATCCGTCCGGCGTAATATTGTTAAATTTACATATATTCATGTTTTTTATTTACCGTTCATTTTAATTTCCGTCATCATTATTTTGCTGTTAACCCTGAAAAAAGTAGATGGTCTGAATCTTTTGCCAATATTAGGAAATGATTTCACCTTATCCCGCTTTTCAAAGGGGGTATTCTTATCTGCCACTCTTTATCAAGGAACCTTTATTCTGATACTACTGGTACCACTAATGCAAAAGCCTAAACAGGTGGTAAAGGCAGCTACTGCTGCTCTTTTTTTTAGTGGGATTATCTATACAATAATAGTTATTGTCTCGCTAGGGATGTTTGGTATGAATGAAATCGAACTGCTCATTTATCCTACTTTAGAGATGGCCCGCTCGGCTTCTTTCGGCACAGGTTTGTTGGAACGTCTTGATGCCATTTTTATTGTTGTTTGGGTCATTTCTGTTTTCACAACGATTTTCACAAACTACTATTTAGCTGTATATGCTTTACGGGAATTGATCCGTATCAAGGACCAGCGCCTGATTTCATCTTTCCTACTACCTTTTATCTTTGTTTTGTCCCTCTTGCCTCAAAATTTTTTTCAGGTCTATGATGTTACTCTCATTACGTCAGTAATCGGCTTGATTGTTCTAACCGTCTATCCTTTTCTACTTTGGGTAGTAGATCTTATTCGTAATAAAGGGGGACTCTCTCATGAAAAATAAAATATTCAGACAGATCAGTCTCCTGATTCTTCTCTCTTTAATGTCAGGAATGCTTGCCGGCTGTTGGGATCAGCTTGAAATCGAAGATCGTGCCCTTTTGCTTGGATTATCTATAGATAAAGCACCCGCAGACAGTGGGAAAGATGACCAGACGACACATATTAAAAATACTATTAAGCTTCCCCAGATTCGTGTAACCGCCCAAATTGCTGTTCCGGGAAGAGTTCCACTAGGGCCAGGGGGAAGCGATAGTGGAGGAGGAGGAAATCAAAATCCGGTATGGGTTGTACAAGTGTATGGATACACCTTGGATGATGCCTTGAACAATTTACAGCAACAAATTTCGGATCCTCGTTATCTTATTCATCTTCGAGTCATCATTATCAGTGAAGAACTCGCTCGTAATAATCTAGATGATCTGAATGATTATTTGCGACGTAATCCGGAAGTTCGGCGGCGGATATGGTTGCTGGTCTCGGAAGGTGATGCTTCTAAATTCATGTATATCCAACCTCCCCTTCAGCGGGTACCGACACTCTATATCCTGGCGATGATGGAGAAATCCGTAGAATCCGGTAAATGTCCTGCTAATTATTTAGGCGAATTCTGGACAACCGAATCCAAATGGGGCCAAAGTGGTAATTTACCTTACATTGGATTAGGCGATAAAGATAACGTTAGTATTAAAGGACTTGCTTACTTTAGCGGTGGAGTCATGGTAGGATCAACTTCCCCCATCGAACTCGGTGCATACATGGGCATAAGGGGTATTGATCCCGGAGGTTACTCCGTTCTCTTCGATTCGCCTCAATTTGGTCCAGTTATGCTCAAGGTTGACGAACGGTTCTCCAAGTCAAAGGCTCAGATTAAACACGGGAAGCCTTATATCACCTATAATATTTTTCTGGATACAAGTTTGGATGAACAATTGCACAGTTCTACTCCAATCAGTTCCAGCCATTCTATAAGTGAGCTTGAGAAGTCCTTAACGAAGTATGTCACCAAAAATTTCAACCAAATCATTTTAGAGACTCAACAGGCACACTCGGATATCTTCGGGATGGGTGAGAAAGTCCGTGCACATTGTCCCTCCTTCTGGAGGGTCAATATTCGCGACAAAAGCGATTGGGAGCAGATGTATTCGGATATCACAGTAGATCTTGACGTTCAGGTGTCGATCCGTAGAGTCGGACTTAAACAGAAGTAAATGATATTCGATCTGAACAAACATTATTCTGTATCATTGAGTGGAGGGCAGTATAAATGTTTCGTCAATTGACCTTCATAGCACTATCACTCTTTTTTTCCGGGGTTCTGCTGCTTACAGTGGATATGAAAATTTATGCTGTCAATCATATGCGCAAGGAAAAGAAGTATGCCCATATTTTGGGCTGGGTGCATATCTGTTTAATGCTGATTACTTTACTGGCCCTGCTGTTCACCGACCACTAACCAATCCTTGTTATCTCCATTGCTTAAGCTTTCTCTCCATAGTAATTCTTCCCTACCCATGGTATATTGAGGAGTACAATATCAGAGGACGGAGAATGTAGTCATGAATACCAGAAGAAATCCTAAAGAAGCATCCAAACGAGGCGCGAAGCCCGATTCCACAGCAAAATCACAGTCTAAATCTAAATCAAGTGTTAGAAATAGCAAGTTTAATGATAAGGCCAAAGCCAAAACAGTAACCCCGGTTAAGCCTTTTATAGTAAGTGAGCCCTCCGAGCTGCTGCCTTTTTTACTGTCTCATATTACTGGCCATGGACGAAATGCGATCAAATCCATTCTTTCGCGTGGACAAGTGTCGGTGAATGGTAAAGTGGTGACACAGCATAATCTCCAATTGCACTCCGGTCAAACGGTGACCATTGATAGAGAGAAGCCAATTCAAGCAGAAGAAATGTTTGGGCTCACCATTGTCCATGAAGATGATGACCTGATTGTCATACAGAAGGATGCAGGTTTGCTGTCCATCGCCACTGCAGAGGAGAGTGAATTGACGGCTTACTACCAGTTGATGGAGCATGTGCGTCTCACCAATCCCAAGAACCGGATTTTTGTCGTGCACCGTCTTGATCGGGATACTTCAGGATTAATGATGTTTGCCAAAAGTGAAGCTATTCAACAGACCCTGCAAAACAACTGGAAAGAAACGGTGAAAGAACGCTCTTATGTCGCGCTTGTGGAGGGTGCCGTTAAACGGCCCGAGGGTACAATTAGTTCTTGGCTAAAGGAAACTTCCACCCTCAAAATGTATTCCAGCCCTCATGAAGGTGATGGACAACATGCAATCACCCACTATAAGCTGATTCAGATGAACCGCCATTTCTCCTTGCTAGAAGTACATCTGGAAACCGGACGCAAGAACCAGATTCGTGTGCATATGTCTGATCTCGGACATCCAATCGCTGGCGATAAGAAATATGGTGCAGAAACCAAAACGGTAGGTCGGCTGGGTCTGCATGCCCGCGTGCTCTCTTTTATTCATCCGACTACGGGTAAACTATTGTCCTTCGAAAGTCCAATTCCCAAGACCTTTTTGAAATATACGGCTCCTTCAGCAACGTCGGCGCCAGCAACACCCAAGAGCCAGCATTAGTCTCACAAAAACTAACGATAAGAAAAAGGCAGTTCAAGGGGCTATCCTTGAACTGCCTTTTCTTTATCGTTTAGTAATAAATTCACCAATCTCCAATAACGGCGGATTCACCTGTACCGAGTCGGGATATTTGATGCCCGCACCGGTATTTAGCACAACGACCACTTCACCTTCCTTGATCCAGCCCTGAAGCGCCAGCTTGCGTGCCGCCGCAAAGGCTGCCGCGCCTTCCGGGCAGATAAAAGAGCCTTCCAGTCGGGCAATTTTGGCTTGTTCGAGGCTCATCTCTTCGTCAGAGACAGCAATAGCCACGCCATCTGTCTCATAGATGGCCTTCAGCACCAAAAAATCTCCGAGTGCCTTCGGAACGTTGATCCCGAAAGCGACGGTAGTGGAATCGGGCCAGAACTCCGAACGTTCTGCCTTCTCTTGCCAAGCCTTGACTATAGGCGCACAACCTTCGGCCTGTACGGCAACAAGTCTTGGCAACTTGCCCTCCACCCAGCCCATTTCCTGCAGCTCCTGCAAGGCTTTATAAATACCAATAAGTCCAACTCCACCACCGGTAGGATATAAAATGACATCCGGCATTTTCCAGTCCAACTGTTCAGCAATTTCAATGCCCATCGTCTTTTTACCCTCGATACGGTAAGGTTCTTTCAGGGTAGAAGCATCATATAGTCTTTGGTCCGCTACCTCTTGGGCCACGATTTTACCAGCATCGCTAATCAAGCCGTTTACCAGGTACAACTTCGCTCCGGCCAAAGCCACTTCACTGCGGGTAATCTTGGGAGCATCCTGTGGCATAACAATGGTGGCCTCAATCCCTGCCCGCGCTGCGTAGAGTGCCCATGCAGCACCTGCATTACCGTTGGTTGGCATAGCCAGCTTCTCTACTCCCAGCTCTTTCGCTTTAGATACCCCCACCGCGGCACCGCGTGCTTTAAAGCTGCCGCTAGGTACAAGGCTTTCGTCCTTCATTAATAAAGTAGTGATGCCATAATCGGCACCCAGCTTCGGTAGCTCCAACAGTGGCGTCATTCCTTCACCCAGAGTCACTACGTTATTGCTGTCCAGCACGGGGAGAAGCTCATGATAGCGCCATAAGTCGGGTTTCCGGCCCAGCAAGGCTTCACGGCTCCACTCCTCCTTCAGATTGTTCAGCTTATAACGAACCAGCAGTGGTGAACCGCAGACGCATAGCTGTTGAATCGAGTCTGCACCGTAGCTCTCCCCGCATTGTGGACATTCTAAATGTGACAAATAACTATAAGTCATGCTACACTCCCGCTTTCATAGGTTTAATATAGAAGATTATATCCATTCACTATAGAATAAATCAGATCTTCGCAGGTGGCAAAATTTCATCCATACAGTTACAGTATCAGGAACATTTTCACTCCTTTTTGCGTCATGTTACAATAAAGAGAAACAGAACTGAGAAGGTGCCTCTATTGTTCCACCCAACTGTCTTTGATAATATAAAAACCGCTTTCGAGAATCAAATCTATGATCTGGATAATCTGGAAGGAACGCTCATGGTTACGGATCGTACAGATCTCTTGGATCTGGCCATCATGTCCAGAGAATTTAGTCTCTCCTTCCAGCTGACCGAAGGTGGAAATGTAACAGCCGAAATTGTACTTCACTCATCGCTCAAGGATTTGGGCGACGAAATTCTGGAAACGCCGGATACAACTCCAGGCTGTAATCTCCGGCTGCGCTTTTATATGGAAATAGAGGATGATGAAACGGAATGTCTGGCTATCCAAGATGTCCTGAATTCCATATGGGGGCCGGAGCTTACGCCAGTGCAATCCTTAAGTTTTATTTATGGTCAAGAAAGTGAAACCTATAATAATTGCATTGAGCTGAAATTCAAACGGCAAATCAACGAGGAACAAATGGAAGATATTCCGAATCTGCTGAAGCACCTGTTGCAAAGTGTAGAGGAGTTAGAATCGTTATAACTATTGAAGGGGTGAACAACTAATGGAATTCATGCCTCCTGCCAGAAGCTCGCGCTGGTTCCTCTGGATACCGTGTTATGCCTTACTGCTATGGCTGCTCTTCCTTTTGCACCGGTTTATCCTGCTCGGACAAACGGTAAATGGTACCCTTCTGCTGCGCTTCGCACTATTATCCCTTGTCATATCCGCGATTCTGAACAGCAGTGGTTGGCTGGGTGCAAGGCTGCTATGGCTGATTACCACGGGCGGGATTGTTATTGGACTGGGGCTTATGTTCATCTATTCCTATAGGGACATGTCTGGCTGGGAGGACCTTGCGGGCTTTCTCACCTTCGTCATATTTATGCTGGGGGGATTTGCACTTGGCTTGCTGGCGGAAGTCGTTCTATGGTTGATGAAACGGCTGCGGAAATCCTGACTAATGATGAGGTGGTGTCCCTTTGTCCAATTCCTTCCTAACCAAAAATGCGCTCGCCCATTCCTTGAAATCACTGATGGAGCATATTCCACTAAATAAAATATCAGTCAAGCATCTTGTCGATGATTGCGGGTTGAATAGGCAGACTTTTTATTATCACTTTCAGGATATTTTTGATTTACTGGGCTGGATTTATAAGACCGAAGCTGTGGAAAGTATCGCCCAGTATCGCAGCTATAGCACGTGGACGGACGGCTTCTATAGAATCTTCTGTTATATCGAGAGCAACAAAGCCTTCTGCTACAACACCCTTGATTCCCTTGGCAGAAATCATCTGGATGCCTATCTTTACGAAGTAACGAATGACCTGATTATGGGCGTTATCAACGAACTATCCTCCGGCATGGCGGTAAGCAGCGAAGATAAGCGATTTATAGCCAACTTCTACACACTGGCCTTTACGGGTCTTGTGATCCAATGGTTGAGAGATGGCATGAAGGAACAGCCGAAGCAGATTATAGCGAAGCTCAGCGAGCTCATTGAGGGAAACTTCCTCAAGGCGCTGCATAGATATGAGGACAAGCCGTCGTGACCCTTGGGGTGCGCGGCTTTTTTTGCGAAAGCTGTCCAAAAACTAGACACTTTGCCCCAAATGACTAAATACCTTACACTCCTCCGGTATTGCTTATACCTTCCATGTCCTCGTAGGTTTACAGTAAGAGCATGAAGAGCAAGCAAGTAATATACCCTTTGGAGGCGACAGTTGTGAAAAAAGAGTACGGTAATCAACAGGTTTATTTTGTCGGTGGCGGAATTGCATCACTTGCGGGTGCAGTATACCTCGTCAGAGACTGTGACTTTCCGGGACAGAACATTCACATCATTGAAGAAATGAAAATTCTCGGCGGCAGCAACGACGGTTCTGGCAATGGCGAGCAAGGTTATGTCATTCGCGGTGGCCGGATGCTCAATGACGAAGCCTATGAAAATTTATGGGAACTGCTACAATCTATTCCTTCCATTGATCATCCGGAGAAATCTGTTAGAGAAGAAATTATAGCATTTGATAATGCCAACCCGACTCATGCGAATGCCAGATTGGTGAATCGTAAAGGCGAAATAGAAGATGTCTTGTCCATGGGCTTCGATATGGCAGACCGACTGGCGCTGGGCAAGCTGATCATTACACCGGAAGACAAAATGGGCAAGGCACGTATTAATGACTGGTTCGGCCCGCATTTCTTCCAAACTAATTTCTGGTATATGTGGGCAACTACCTTCGCCTTCCAGCCTTGGCACAGTGCGGTCGAGTTCAAAAGATATATGATCCGCTTTATGCATGAATTCCCAAGAATTCAAACTTTGGAAGGTGTAACCCGCACTCCATATAACCAATACGATTCGATTATTCTGCCAATGCACAAGTATCTGGAGCCACATGGTATTGATTTCTCTTTAAAATGTACGGTAACCGACCTGCAATTCAAAGACGGTGATGGGATTACTGTTACCCAGATGAATGTGCTGCGCCAAGGTGTAGCGGATGTGATCGAAATCAACGAAGGCGACCTCGTGATCGTCACAAATGGCTCCATGACTGAAGGCTCCAGTATTGGTTCAATGACCAAAGCGCCACTCTTAAACGGGAAGGGAAGCTCATGGAAACTATGGGAAAATATCGCCAGCAAGAAGCCAGGTCTAGGCAATCCTTCTTCCTTCGATGACCATGTAGACGAATCCAAATGGGAATCTTTTACCGTAACGTTCCAGGATTCCAAATTCTTCGATCTGATGGAGAAATTCTCCCGCAACCGGGCTGGTACCGGCGCCTTGGTAACCTTCAAGGATTCCAGCTGGTTTATGTCCATCGTCTTGGCCTTCCAGCCACATTTCCGCAACCAGCCAGAGAATGTGACCGTGTTCTGGGGCTACGGACTGTATCCGGACAAGATCGGCGATTTCGTCAAGAAGAGAATGAGCGATTGTACCGGGGAAGAAATTATGGAAGAGCTGATCGGTCATCTTCATTTTGAAGAATCTAAAGAAGAGATTATGGCTTCCGCCAATTGTATCCCTTGTATGATGCCGTATATTACCTCCCAGTTCATGCCTAGACTGAACAGCGACAGACCCAAGGTTGTTCCGGAAGGCTCCACCAATCTGGCGTTCATCAGCCAATATTGTGAGATTCCCGACGATGTTGTATTTACTGAGGAATATTCTGTAAGAGCGGCAAGAACGGCGGTTTACACACTGCTCGGTATAAACCGGCCGATTGAGCCGATCAACCAGTATCAATACGATGTCCGGACGTTGTTCACGAGCTTTGTGACTTCATTCCGCTAAAAAAGCAGCTAGTAAGACTGATTTGCTTGTGCCTGAATTAAGATTGACTTAAGCCCTCTAGTACAGCAATAAAGGCAGCCTCCCCCGGTACTTTTTTCCGGAGTGAGGCTGCCTATTTGTGTATAATCCTTTTTAGCAATAAAAATCAGGCTGGGCGCCATATCAGCGCTTGACCCTAACGTAACTAGTTAAAACGCACATAGAGCCACTTCCAACAGATGAAACAGGGTCAGTACACCAACATAGAGGGAAATCCTCCCCCTAATTATAAGGTAATCAAGCTATTTTAGAGATTAAAGGGAATTTATCCCTTTAAATTCGTCCGTTTGTGTATAAATGAGCCATTCGAAAGGAATTAGAGGGGGTTTTTCCCTCTAATTCCTAAAATCGAGAGTTTTGATAAAATATAGAGGGAGAAATTCCCTTTATCTTAAAAGTATGGGCTCATTTATCGGGAGTATAAATAGGATCTGAGGTCATGTGAAAAAGTTACACACTGCATGACCCGTCAGAACAGCCATCATCCGTTGAACCCTCGGACTTGCCCGTGCCGACTACTTGCAGAATAGGAGCATTCTGCTCCTCAGCCCATACGGTATCCAGTACTTCGGTGAAAACAGGACCAGGCTGAGCGCCGGAAACGGCATATTTATTATTAAAGACAAAGAAAGGAACACCGTTAATATTCAACCGCTGGCCTTCGGCAATGTCTGCATTTACTTCAGCCTTGTAAGCCTCGGATTCCAGCATCGCCGCAGTAGCAGCCTGATCCAAGCCAACCTCGGCAGCAAGAGATACCAGTACAGAGCGTTCACCCAGATTCAGCGATTCCGTAAAATAAGCCTGCAGCAGCCGTTCTGTCATTTCTGCCGCTTTTCCCTGCGCACTGGCATAATGGCTTAAGCGGTGGCTGTCAAAGGTGTTAGTAGACTGCATCGTATCAAAATGAAAATCCAAGCCTACTCCTCTGGCCTGCTCAGCCAGCTGTTCGTTCATCGCCTTAGCCTTATCACGAGTCATTCCGTATTTGGAAGCCAGCAAATCATGAATGTCCTTATCGCTCTTTACAGCCGCGGTAGGGTCGAGTTGGAAGCTGCGATACACCACTTCTACCTTGTCACGATTAGGAAACTGACTCAGCGCGTTTTCAAGCCGTCTTTTACCTATATAACAGAATGGACATGCATAATCGGACCAAATATCTATTCTCATGATATACACCTCCTGAATGTTGTGTAAGCTTATATTTCCATACCATAGTACAATAACGAAGCAATAACTATAAATGTGTCGCTTACTATTATATAGTTGATTGGCCAAAATTACAAATTTATTCTCATGAGCTATTCAGAGGTTTGCCCGTTGCTCATTCCGCCAATATACTGTAATTTTAGGTCAGTAACGTCATCATTGCAGCTTATAGGAGAGATAATCATGAAAGAGGTTTCGCAAGCGCAGCACAAAAACTGGCCAATCGTACTATTGCTCCTGCTAATGTATATTATTGTGGCGATGAGTGACAACTTTAAGGGGATTTTTGTCCCTCTGTTTAAAGAGGATTTCGGAGTGAGCAATACGCAGATTGGTTATGTACTAACAGCTTGCCTGTTTATGTATGCGCTTTTTCAATATATTGGCGGGATTCTGATCGAGAAGTTTGGCTACAAATCCATTATCTCACTCGGCTTTATCATCGCGATGGGCTCTTTGGTTGTGCTGGTCACCTGTAAATCATTCCTGGTCCTTATTATTGGCTTGTCTATACTTAACTCAGGGATTGCTATGTTCAATGTGGGGGTAAATACGTTAGGACCGGCGATGAATGTAGCTTCAACTGCTGTGCTGATGAACTTTGTCAATTTCTCCTATGGCACCGGGAATACGGCGATGCAGCAGGTGACGGGAACCTTGTTGAAGCAAGGCGTACGCTGGCAGACCTTCTATCTGGTTATGCTGTTCTGCTGCGCCGCTTTATTCATCTATTTACTGCTGCTGCGAATTCCCTACAAGCCGCAAACGGGGGGCGGAGCCTATAAAAAAAGTGATATTTTCCGCAATAAGCTGCTCTATGCTTATATTGCTGCAGTCGGGTTCTATGTGGCGGCAGAGTATGGCATCGGTAACTGGTTCGTCAATTATATGAGCGAACAATTCTCACTGGATGCAGAACGCAGAGCGCTTTATATGACTTTGTTTTTTGGCCTGATGACCTTCGGTAGATTGTTCGGTGGATTTGTGGCCGATACATTGGGTTATTTCCGCAGCATTATTATCTATGGGACGATTGCTTCCATTCTGTGTGTACTTGGCCTTTCCCTGGGAAAAAGCGGACTTATTCTATTCGCAGCATCCGGCTTCTTCTTCTCCATTATCTATCCAACCCTCATGAGCACGATTCGCGGGGCATTTAAGGAAGGAGCCTCCTATGTCACCGGCCTCATCCTGATGTGCGGCACACTCATCGCAATGGCAGTAACCCTGCTGATTGGGATAGCCAACGACAGCTTTGGCGTATCCTTCTCCTTCTACATTGTAGCGGTCTGTCTGATCCTTAGTACGCTCGCTGTTCTGCCTATTCGCAAGCAAACTGCAGCCTTGTTGCTGAAATCAAAACAATAGTACATAGATTACAAAGGTGCCGTCAATTTGGGCGCAAAAGCATCCCCTAAGCGTAATGTAGTCAGTTCAGCTCCAAGCCCCAAGCTTTCCTGCAGTAGATTGTTCAGCTTGGCACCAATAATCTCTTCGGAATAACTGGAACGAACAATTTGAAAGGCGGCTTCGCCCATCTCTGAGCATAAAGCGGGATCACCCAGCAGTTGGCTAAGAGATGCGG
>LIDZ01013576.1_pt14 | contig 15112 bp, 14 predicted proteins | sample 644651 | NCBI WGS metagenome assembly LIDZ01 (sample SAMN03856242, study PRJNA289617) | food metagenome | isolation source: wine grapes on drying loft during traditional withering process | host: Vitis vinifera cv. Corvina | place: Italy: Gargagnago di S. Ambrogio di Valpolicella | collected 2014-01 | reverse complement strand
CGCCCCTTGCGCAGCGCCGCCCCCGCCGCCAGCCCCCTCGGTCGCGCCACCACCGCCTCCCCCGCCGCCGCCAGTCACCGCATTGTTCTGCGCAGCGGGATTACCGGTTTGATTGGGGTTGTTCTGCATCAGCATTTGCATCAACTGCAGGAGTAACGCCATGAGCTGCTGGGCAATGCCATTCTGATCCGCACCGCTGGCGAGGGGGTTGGCGGCGTCGGTTTTCGTGTCCTGGTTTCCAGGCGATCCGAAGTTGACCTGGGACTGCCCGGCATGGGCAAAGAGAATCGAGCTGGCGTCGAGGGCCTGACCGGCACCGCCGCCACCGCCCAGCGAATTACTCTGGCCAGGCTTGCCGCTCAGGGACGAAAAATCCGCGTGGGCGGCGGGATTGCTCAATGGCTGATTCTGGGAAATACCGATACTCATGATCACTTACCTCTTTCGGGTCAGGAAACATCAATGGGCTTTGGGGATGCCGAACTGATCGAGGACCGGGTCGACGTTGTGATCGAAGGCCTTCTGGGCTTTGTGCTTCTTGACGGCTTCGATGATGGCGGAGATGCCGAAACCCAGGGCCATGGCCGCGTCGGCGATCCAGCCGACCACCGGAATGGATGCGCCAATGGCCGCACCGGCCGCCAGGCCCGCTGCTTCACCCACGACCATGCCGGCAACGCGTCCGCCGACTTTCGCCGCCACCTCGCCCAGCCCCGCACGTCCGGCGGACTTGGCCACGGCGTCATAACCGGTCTTGGCGGCCGAAAGGCCTGACTTGGTACTGTCGTAAATCGTCTTGGCGGCATCGGTCTTGTCGCCGCGGGCGAGCATGTCCGAGACCGAGGCAAAGCCTGCGACCGAGCGCAGCGCTGAAGGCCCCATATTTGAGGCCACTTGAGCCGCCATCGACGGCGCATGGTCTTTGTCGCCCTTGGCGTTTTCCAGCACCTTGCGACCACTCTTGGTGTCTTCCAGATGGTGGAAGGTCGAATCCACATAGCGCGATTGCTGGCTCTGCACGAAGGTGTCCGGCAGTACGCTGTCGTAGGCGGCCTTCTGCGCGTCGGCGGTCTGCAGCGCCTCTTCGCCATCGGCTTTCTTCTGATCGAGCAACTGCCTGACGGCGCCGCCTTCACTGAAGTTGCGCACGTACGAATCCTGAATCTTGCCCTGCAGATCAGGCCGCTGGCCGAGTACCTGCTGCTCGGTCGGCACGTTCGCGTCGTCGCCGAGCAGGTCTTTCTGCATCTGCAACTGCGCCGACAACCCACCCAGGGCGCTGCTGTAATCGGCGTTCGGCTTGTCTTTTTTGGTGGCCTTGTCGGCCGTGCTCAGGTCCGCTTGCAGGGCCTCGCCACTGTTGACCCTCTGCATCTGCCGGGTGACGGCTTCCTGCAACGACGGCGTACTGTCGACCAGCGCCCGCGACTGCTGCGGTATCTGTTTGTCGAGAAATGCCTGCACGTCGGGATCGGCCTGTAATTGGCCGATCTTTTCGTTCAGCGCATCTTCGGTCTTGCCGGTCTTGCGCAGGTCCTGGCCGGCGACGACGCTCTGCTGGGTCTGTTGCAGCTTGACCATGACTGCGGCTTTCTGCTCGCCGCTGTAGGCCGACGGGTTGTCGAAAACGTCCTTGCCCAGTTTGGAGATATCGACGTTGGCCACTGAGTTGAGCGTGGCCGCATCGCTGAGCACGCTGGCAAATTCGCCGCCGTTGGTGGGGGCCTGCTTCTTGATCCAGTCGCTGATGTTCTTGGCATTGAACAACTTGTCCGGGCTGTGAGCCGCCAGCGAGCGACCGCTCAGGCCACCCTGATCGATCTGGGTGAGAAAGCCGGGCTGCGACCAGGTTTTCGCTGCCTGCTTCAAGGGCCCGCCCAGGCCGGGGTTGTCGTTCTGAATCGCCTTGAGACCGTCGGCGCTGGTCAGGCCGTCGACCTTGGTTTTGCCGTCGGCGCCCAGCGCATGCTTGGGGTCGGCGGCTTTCGTCAGGGGTTCGTTGGCCCGCATCATCGCAGCGCTGCGGACCATTTCCAGGGATTGAGGGTCGGCGTCCGGATGGTCTTTCTGGTAGTTGGCAATGTCCTTGTCCGCGCTGTCGGCGGCTTTCTGCATGTTCTTGGCAAAGGCCTTGAGGTCGCCGTCGGTGATCTTGCCGTCCGCTTTGCCGCCGTGCTTGCCGGTATCGACCGCCGTTTTCAGCGACGGGTTGGCGTTGATGAAGTCCATGGCCTTGGCCGCGTCCGGGCCTTTTTCCGCGGCCATGCGTGCAGCGGCGATGGGCCGGTTCAGCTCTTTGGCGGCCTGATCGCGTTGATCCGCCGGCAGGTTGGCGACCATTGGCGCCCAACGCTCAAGCTCCTTGGGCGACGAGTATTTCGAGTCATCGAGAAACGCTGCTTCGGTGGATTTCGGTTCTTCGGCGGGTTTCGCCGCCTCGACGGGGGCTGCGGGTGCTGGGGCGTTGACTTGAGCCACGGGCTGGGGGTTGCCAGTGGCAACGGCACCGCCGGTGGGCGCGTTCTGCGCGGGTGCGTCGGGCGACGAGGTGGCGGACTCGGGCGACGATTGCGCCTGGCCCTTGAAGAGCTGAGTGAGCTGGTTCAGCAATGAAAGCAGCTGCTGTTCAGTGCTTTGAGCCTTGCCTGACGGGCTACCGCCGGCAAATGCACCGTTCGCCGGGGACGGCTGGGTCGAGGCGCCGAAGCGCACATTCGGATCGACCCCGCCCTTCAGCAACAGCGCCGATTTGGGGTCGGTCAGCGGCGATCCCAGGGCGGCATCGGCGCCGGCGGGTTGAGGGGCAACGCCGTTGTAGGGTGTGCTTGAGATACGCATGAAGTCGTCATCCGGGCATGAGGGATAGCGACTGTGTGGCTGATGCGCCGCGTCGGTTCCGATAAATGTTGCAGTTTGTTTCCCAACCACCGAGTGGGCAGCCAGTCTCACTGGATACGCGCAATGCTTTGCGTAGGACCGGCTTCAGCCGGGAAGAGGCCTGTGTGAACACCATCAACCCTGCGGCGTGGCGCCCGACGCCTTCCCGGCTGAAGCCAGTCCTACAAAGCCCGCGTTCCGTCAGTCCCGCTGGATGCACGCAATCTGCTTTAGTGGGACCGGCTTCAGCCGGGAAGACGCCTGCGTGAACACCATCAACCCTGCGGCGTGGTGCCCGACGCCTTTCCGGCTAAACCGGTCCTACAACTCGGCGGCGCCGCCAGTCTCACTGGATACGCGCAATGGTTTGCGTAGGACCGGCTTTAGCCGGGAACAGGCCTGTGTGAACACCATCAACCCTGCGGCGTGGCGCCCGACGCCTTCCCGGCTGAAGCCGGTCCCACAAAGTCCGCGTTCCGTCAGTCCCGCTGGATGCACGCGGTGCTTTGCGTAGGACCGGCTTTAGCCGGGAAGAGGCCTGTGTGAACACCATCAACCCTGCGGCGTGGCGCCCGACGCCTTCCCGGCTGAAGCCGGTCCCACAAAGTCCGCGTTCCGTCAGTCCCACTCGGCACTCAGCCAAACGGGTCCATCTGCCGCTTGAGTTGTTCCCTGGCCCGGGACAGGCGTGAGCGAACGGTGCCGATCGGCACGCCGAGGGACGACGCGGTTTCCTGATAATTGCCGTCCATTTCCAGCGACACCTCAATCACCCGCTGCATGTTCGACGGCAGCGTGCCGATCGCCCTGACGGCCTGCATCAACTGACGATGGCCGTCGACCTGATGGCCGATGTCGCCATGGCTATCGGGTTCGGAATGGGTGTGGTCTTCCCAGCTTTCCTGGTACGGCTGGCGATACATTTTGCGGAAGTGGTTGCGGATCAGGTTGAGCGCGATACCACACAGCCAGGTCTGGGGTTTGCTCGCGTGTTGAAACTTGTGTTCGCTGCGCAGCGCTTCCAGAAAGGTGCTCTGCAGAATGTCGTCGACATCTTCCGGGTTCATGACCCGCTTCTGAATGAAGCCGCGAATCATCTTGATCTGATCACTGGTCAGGTGACGTATCCCTTGGGCGGGACGGCGCACGGGGGAGTCAATGTCGAGAATCGCAAGGTTGGAAAACATCAGGGCTCTTCCTTGTTTTGAGTGTATTAGCCCTATAGCGATATGCGTGCCACCCTTAAAAAACCCATAAGCCATTGAATTTAAATGAATAAATAAATCTTCAGGCACAGCACTGTGCAAATCTTTGCGCGAACACGCTGTTTCTCGGACGAGATTTGGCACAGATCGATCTGCTCCCACATCTGCGCACAAATAGATGGAACCGTTTGCCGCCGCGCTCCACTCAGGACCCATGACCAGGCCCCGAACCGAGCCATCCAGAGCCGACTTATGAAGATCGCCGCCCCCGTTGCCCCACAGGCATTGCAACCCCCTGCGATCACGCCGGCAAAAACGCAGGCGCCCGCGCCGCTGCATGTCAATCCGCCGAACGTCAACGGCACCTCGCCGCAACAGGTCGCGCGCTTCGCGTCGGCGCTGGTTCAGCAGAGCCGCAGCCTCAGCCAGCGGGAGCTGCTCGCCAGCGGGAACGCCCTGCAATCGCGGGCGGTGAAACTGGGCGAGCTGTATCAGCTGTTGATGGGCAGTCAGGACAAAGGCCTCGACGATGCCGCGCGTAACCTGCGCAAGCAGCTGCAAAAGCAGAACGCGTCGAGCCTCGCGCAGATTCTGAGTTACACAGACGGCGACCCGGCCAAGGCCCATGTGATGCTGCAAGCAGCGAGAAAGCAGGCCCAGGCCGACGGCGAAATGGGCGAACACGTGGTGCTGAGTCAGCAGCTCAAGCAACTGCGCCGTCAATACGGCAAACGCACCCGCGCGGGCATCAACAGCGCCAAGGCGTTTTCCCGGCCGACCTCGGAAAAGCGCCGCGGTGCCCTGCGCAACCTCTACAGCGTGGCGGTGGCCGGGCAGCAGAACATCACCGGGCTGATCGACGCGCTGATCAACGAGCAGGAAGAACCCGGCGAATTCGAGCTGAACCTGCGGGACATGCGCAGCGCCCTCGCCGACGATCTTTCATCGCTCACGCCGTCTACGTCGCCGCAGCAACTGCGCACCTTGATGCACGGCCTGAACACCGCCCGGCACGTCACCACCCTGCTGCGCAGTTGCGAGCATCTGCTGGGCCGCATGCGCAACAAGAACCCCGCGCTGCAAGTGGATGCAGCGGCCTTTCTCAAACACCTGCTGGCGCTGTCGGGCAAGGGCATGAACCTGGGCGAAACCCTGCAACTGACGCAACACATCGGCGGCAACCAGCTCAAGCATCAACTGGCGTTTCTCAACGGGCTGCGGCCCATGCTGCAACAGCTGCCGATTCTGCTCTGGCGCGACCTGAAAAGCCGCCAGAACGCCTTGGGCAACCTGCTCATTCTCATGGCCGAACTGACTCGGCAGGAACAGAACCAGCTCCAGGGGGGCCTCGCCTGATGGATCGTGTCATTAACCTGCTCAATTCGATCGCGCACGCCGCCATGCGCCGCTCGGAAATCGTCGGTGCGTTCGTGGTCATCGCCATCGTGTTCATGATGATCACGCCGCTGCCCACCGGGCTGGTGGACGTGCTGATCGCCATCAACATCTGCATCTCGTGCCTGTTGATCATGCTGGCGATGCACCTGCCGCGCCCGTTGGCGTTCTCGACGTTTCCGGCGGTGCTGCTGCTGACGACGATGTTTCGGCTGGCGCTGTCGATCTCCACCACGCGCCTGATCCTGCTCAACCAGGACGCCGGGCACATCGTCGAAGCGTTCGGCCAGTTCGTGGTCGGCGGCAACCTGGCGGTGGGCCTGGTGATCTTCCTGATCCTTACCGTGGTCAACTTTCTGGTGATCACCAAGGGGTCGGAGCGGGTGGCGGAAGTCGGCGCGCGGTTCACCCTCGACGCGATGCCCGGCAAGCAGATGTCCATCGACAGTGACCTGCGCGCCAACCTGATCAGCGTCCACGAAGCGCGCAAACGCCGCGCCGAACTGGGCAAGGAAAGCCAGCTGTTCGGCGCCATGGACGGGGCCATGAAGTTCGTCAACGGCGATGCCATCGCCAGCCTGATCATCGTTGCGATCAACATGATCGGCGGCATCGCCATCGGCGTGGTGCAGCACAACATGACCGCCGGCGACGCCTTGCAGGTCTACACCGTGCTGACCATCGGCGACGGCCTGATCGCGCAGATCCCGGCGCTGCTAATTTCGGTCACCTGCGGCATGATCATCACCCGCGTGCCCAGCGGCGAAAACGGCGTCGAAGCCAACATCGGCCGAGAGATCGCCGAGCAGATCACCAGCCAGCCCAAGGCGTGGATCATTGCGGCGGTGGCCATGTTGGGATTCGCCGCACTACCGGGCATGCCGACGGCGGTGTTCGTGGTCATCTCGATCATCTGCGGGGTCGGCGGCCTGCTCCAGCTGCACCGCGCCAAGCCCAAGGCCGAGCTTGCCCAGGCCGTGGCCGTCGCGCCGGAAATGAACGGCCGCGAAGACCTGCGCACCTTCTCTCCCAGCCGCCAGTTCGTGCTGCATTTTCACCCCAGCCAGAACCCGGCGCAGATCGAAGCGCTGGTCAGCGAAATCCGTCAGCGACGCAACCGGCTGGTGGTGCAATACGGCCTGACCCTGCCCTCCTTCATCATCGAAACCAGCGAGCTGCTGCCTCCGGACGAGTTTCGTTTTTCGGTTTACGAAGTGCCGCTGCTTCGGGCCACGCTCAGCCAGACCCACGTCGCGGTGGACGCGCGCTCGGTAGAAGGCTTGCCGGAGTCGGCCTCGCTGGAATCGGCCGTGCACGGCAGCGTTGAGCGCGAAGAAGCTCAGTGGTTGTGGCTGCCGACCGATTCGCCGCAATTGCAGCATGGGGACGTCGAGCGCATCGACGCGACCACGCTGATCATTGAGCGCATGGAACGCGCGCTGCAGTCGTGCGGGCCGCAGTTCATCGGCCTGCAGGAAACCAAGGCGATCCTCGGCTGGCTGGAATCGGAGCAGCCGGAGCTTGCCCAGGAAATGCAGCGCGTGCTGCCACTGGCGCGCTTCTCGGCGGTGCTGCAACGCCTGGCCTCGGAGTGCGTGCCGCTGCGGGCGATCCGGGTGATCGCCGAAACCCTGATCGAGCACGGACAGCACGAGCGTGAAGTCACGGTGCTCGCCGACTACGTGCGCATCGCCCTGAAGTCGCAGATCTACCACCAGTATTCCGGCCCCGAGGGTTTGCTGGTCTGGGTCCTGACGCCGGAAAGCGAAGGCATTCTGCGCGACGGCCTGCGCCAGACCCAGACCGAAACCTTCTTCGCGCTGGACAACGAAACCAGCCAGTTGCTGGTACAGCAGCTGCACATCGCCTTCCCCCTGCGCAGCGCCCAGCGCGCGGTGTTGCTGGTCGCCCAGGATTTGCGCAGCCCGCTGCGCACCCTGCTGCAGGAGGAGTTCTATCACGTGCCGGTGCTGTCGTTTGCCGAGATCAGCAACGCGGCGCAGGTCAAGGTGCTGGGGCGCTTCGACCTGGAAGACGACTTCGAGAGCGATCACGAAGACGACCCGCACGCGCTGGATAACGAGTACGCCGCTTGAGTGCCTGGAGAGCGTCACATGTTTGAATTACGCGTATTGACCGGCCTGCACCAGGGCGCCGCGCTGCCGCTGGTGGGTGAGCAATGGGGCATTGGCGCTGACGCCGATCAGGATCTGGCGCTGCACGATCCCGGCGTCGAACAGCTGCACTGCCGCCTGCAACGCCAGGGCGAAGACTGGCGGCTCGACGCGGCCGACGGCGCCGTTGCCGATGAAGAAGGCCACCTTCATGGGAGCACCCTGCTCACCCCCAACACCGCTTTTGTGCTGGGTTCGGTCTGGCTGTGCGTGTCCCCGGCCGAGGACCCCTGGCCTTCGCTGCCGGCGGTGATTCCTCAAGCGCAGTCCGAACAGACGGCACAGACCGAAGCGCCGGCCAGCGCGCCGCTGGAGAAGGTCGAGTCTCGCTCACGCTTCTTCAACCGCACCACCGGCGTGGTCATCGGCCTGTTGCTGGGCATTGCCGGCAGCGCCTGGAGCCTGAGCCGCAGCGGGACGCCTTCGTCCGACGCGATGGCAATCAGTACGCCAGCGCAGCAGCTCGCCAAACAAGACGTGCAGCCCGTAAAGCGTTCGACCACGAAGGACAAAACCGCCGGGCAGCCCACCAGCAAGCGCATCCGGCTGACCAGCGTCGATGACGTCAAACGCCAGCTCAACACCATGCTCAGCGAACGACTGCTGAGCGACGTCACCGTGGAGCAGACGCCCGAGGGCCTGGCGTTGAGCGGCAATCTCAAGCCGGAATCGCAGCTGGTGTATCAGCGCATGCTGCAGCGTTTCAAGGACCGCTATGACACGCCGGTCGCGTTGATCGACAACGTCGCCGCCGGCACCAGTGGCCTGCCGTTCACCATCGTGCAGATCATGTCCGGGCCCCACGCCCACCTGGTCACGGCGGACGGTCGCCGGCTGTACGTCGGCGACGAACTGGCCGGGCTGCGCCTGACCCGCATCGATGACAACCGCATCCAGTTCGACGGCGACCGCCACTACGAGGTGAGCTGGTGAACGCGGCGCTGGATCAATGGAAATCCGCCCACCTTCAGCGCCTGAAGGGCTTTTCTGCGGTGAAAATCAGCGGCCGTGTCAGCGCCGTCAGCGGCATCTTGCTGGAGTGCCAGATTCCCGCAGCCAAGGTCGGTGACTTGTGTGAAGTGAGCAAATCCGACGGCAGCACCATGCTCGCGGAAATCGTCGGTTTCACCCGCGACTGCACGTTGCTCAGTGCCCTCGGCACCCCGGACGGGATTCAGGTCGGCGCGCACATTCGGCCCCTGGGCATGGCCCACCGCATCGGCGTCGATGACCGTTTGCTGGGCAGCGTGCTCGACGGTTTCGGTCGCCCGCTGCTGGGGGATTCAGAAGGCGCATTCGCCGGGCCCGGTGATCGCCGCGTGACCCTGCCGGTGATCGCCGACGCCCTGCCGCCGACCCAGCGGCCGCGGATCAGCCGGGCATTGCCCACGGGCGTGCGCGCCATCGACAGCGCGATTCTGCTCGGCGAAGGCCAGCGCGTCGGCTTGTTCGCCGGCGCCGGTTGCGGCAAGACCACCTTGATGGCCGAACTGGCGCGCAACATGGACTGCGACGTCATCGTCTTCGGCCTGATCGGCGAGCGGGGCCGTGAGCTGCGCGAGTTTCTCGACCACGAACTGGACGCCACCTTGCGCGCACGCTCGGTGCTGGTCTGCGCCACCTCCGACCGTTCCAGCATGGAGCGCGCCCGCGCGGCCTTCACCGCCACCGCCATCGCTGAAGCCTTTCGTGAGCGCGGCCTGAAGGTGTTGTTGCTGCTCGACTCCCTGACCCGGTTCGCCCGGGCCCAGCGCGAGATCGGTATTGCCGCCGGCGAACCCCTCGGGCGTGGCGGCCTGCCGCCTTCGGTCTACACCCTGCTGCCGCGCCTGGTTGAACGGGCCGGCATGAGCGAAAAAGGCTCGATCACGGCGCTCTATACCGTGCTGATCGAACAGGATTCGATGAACGACCCGGTCGCCGACGAGGTGCGTTCGCTGCTCGACGGCCACATCGTGCTGTCGCGCAAACTGGCCGAGCGCGGGCATTACCCGGCCATCGACGTGCAGGCCAGCATCAGCCGGATCATCAGCAACGTCACCGGACGCGAGCACCAGCAGGCGAACAACCGGTTGCGCCGTTTGATGGCCGCGTACAAGCAGGTGGAAATGCTCTTGCGCCTGGGCGAATACCAGCCCGGCAGCGACCCGGTGACCGATTGCGCCGTGCGGCTGAACGAGCCGATCAACGCGTTTCTGCGCCAGGACCTGCGCGAGCCGGTGCCGCTGCAAGAAACCCTGGCCGCACTGATGCAACTCACCTCGCAACTGCCGGAGTAGTCGCGTGGAAGAAGCGCTCGAAGTCGATCCGCAAACCCTCGCCATGGAGCAGGTCATCAGCGTGCTCACGCCTTTGCGTCAGCATCGCCAGGCCAGCGCCGAACGGGCCCAGCGGCAGGCGCAGAAAACCCTGGAGCAGATGCACGAACACCTGCAACAGACTCGCGATTCCTACGCGCAGGAACGCCATAACCAGCGTGAACGCCGGCAGGTACTGAGCAGCGCCCACGTCAACAAAGCGATGTCGCTGGACGACCTCGAACGCTGGCACGAGAAGGAAAACCGCATGCTCGACCGGCTCGCCTATATCCGCCAGGACATGGCCCGCCAAGCGTTGGGCATCGAGGAACAACAGCAGCGTCTGGCCCAGGCAAAAGACGCGGCGAAAGCGTCCCAACGCGCCGTGGAAAAACTCGCCTGCCTGGCCGAGGCCCTCAACGAACAAGGTGAATCGTCATGAACAGCCCGGTACAACACCCACCTCGCCCGCAACCGCAGCCCCGCGCTGAACCGCCCCGTACGCCCTCTCCGGCTTCCCCAAGTGAAACGCGCCAGCCGCAGCCCAACGTGCGTCGCGCCGATGCCGAACGCCTGCGCCGGCTGTGCGATGAATCCGCTTCGCCTGCGTCGTTGAGTGCAGACGGGATGTTTTTCTCCCAACTGCTGGTGCCGCCGGTGACGGAAGATCAAAGCGAATCGGGTTTCGCCGGCAGCAGTTTCAGCACGTTGTTCCCCGCTGAAGGCGTGCCGACGCAGCTCATCGACGAGCTCGCCCAACGCCTGCCCCAACAGCCGGACGGCCCGTTGAGCCTGACCTTGCTAATGCCCAATCTGGGCAAGGTGCAGGTCAACGCGAACAAGCGCGACAACCAGTGGAGCATCGAACTGGGCTTCGCCCGACGGGGCGTGCTGAAACGCTTGCAGCCCCATCAACGCAACTGCGAAAGCGCGCTGGAACAGGCGCTGGGCTGTGACGTTGATTTGTCGTTGCACGAGGAGGCGGCAACATGAACCCGGATATAAATTCGGACGTGAGCAACGTGGACATGGCTGGATTGGACGTGAACCCCCTGAACATCAGCCGCCCGAACCCTGTAGGACTGGCTTTAGCCGGGAACCCGTCGTTCAGCCCGCTGACACTGCGGGAAGTCAGCGCCGACGTCGCCGAGGCCTCGCGTTTGCTGGGCGCCGGCGTGAGCTGCAGCTACACCGCCCAGGGCCAGCGCGGCGAACTGACCCTGCGATTGATAGCCGACGATGCAAACCGGGATGGCTCGCCCTTCGTGGGACCGGCTTTAGCCGGGAACGCGTCATCGCTGACCTGGTTCGACAGCGCCATCGGCCCCTTCGCCCTGAGCGACGCCGAAGCAGTGCTCAGTTTGCTGGGCGAACTGCCGGTAACCCTCGGCGGCGAGCACCAGCCGTGGTACTGGCAATTAGTGAATCAACGCATGAATACCGAACTGGCGGAACTGCTTTGCCCCTTGCGGCCACTCAGCGATATCACTGCGCTGTCCGTTGATGACCAACGCCCGGCTACCGCGCCGATGACCTGCCGATTGCACCTGCGGCTGGGTTCGCAGGTGTTGCACGCACAGCTCTGCGCCGACGCGCGGGTCATGCTGCAACTGCTCGGCAGCCACCACTGGCAGCCGCACCGGCAGAACGTCGCGCAGGACTGGCCCATCCGCCAGCCGCTGGTGCTGGGCGAGCTGTCGTTGAGCCTCGACCAGTTGGCGTCGTTGCAACCGGGGGACGTGCTGCTGCCGTCATTGTGTCATTTCGACGAGGAAGGCGGCGGGCGCCTGCAACTGGGGGGTCGGCAATGGGCAGTGCAGACGGACAGCCGCGCAGAGCAGCTGTATGTACGGTTCAGCCACGAGGAAGACTTGGGACATGGTCAATGAAGAATTGTACGAAGACGAGATCGAGGATCTTGCCGACGATGAGTCAATTGAGCCACCGCTGAATCAGGCGCCGGATCAGAGTAGGACCGGCTTCAGCCGGGAAGCTTTTGAGGACCCTGGACATCACGGCGCCCCCGAACATCAATCCACTGAAAACGAGTGGCAGGATGAAACCGCCGCCGGTGGCTACGCGGACGATTCTTACGAGCCTCAATCAACAGAAACCCACCCCTCCCTCGATTCCCTCGATCAACTGCCGCTGGCCCTGACCCTGCGCTGCGGCAGCCTTGAACTGACCCTCGGCGACCTGCGCCGCGTCGCTGCCGGCACCGTATTACCCGTCAACGGCGTCACGCCGGGCTTCGCCACCCTGTGCCATGGCGATCGCATCGTCGCGGAGGGCGAGCTGGTCAGCGTCGAGGGCCGGCTCGGTCTGCAGATCACCCGCATGGCGTCCCGCCCATGATCATGGACGGGATGAACCCGGTGATGCTGGCGCTGTTCCTCGGCGCCCTGTCGTTGATTCCGTTTCTGTTGATCGTCTGCACGGCCTTTCTCAAGATCTCCATGACCCTGCTGATTACCCGCAACGCCATCGGCGTGCAGCAAGTGCCGCCGAACATGGCGCTCTACGGCATCGCCCTGGCCGCGACCATGTTCGTCATGGCCCCCGTCGCCCACGAAATCCAGCAGCGGGTTCACGACCGCCCGCTGGAGATGGGCAGCACCGAGAAATTGCAGGCCAGCGCCAACACCGTCATCGAGCCGTTGCAACGTTTCATGAGCCGTAACACCGACCCGGAAGTCGTTGCCCACCTGCTCGACAACACCCAGCGCATGTGGCCCAAGGACATGGCCGATCAGGCCAGCAAAAGCGACCTGCTGCTGGCCGTCCCCGCCTTCGTCCTGTCCGAGTTGCAGGCCGGTTTTCAGATCGGCTTTCTGATCTACATCCCGTTCATCGTCATCGACCTGATCGTCTCCAACCTGCTGCTGGCGCTGGGCATGCAGATGGTCTCGCCGATGACCATTTCGCTGCCCCTCAAACTGCTGCTGTTCGTGCTGGTGCAAGGCTGGACGCGCCTGCTCGACAGCCTTTTCTACTCGTACATGTGAGGCGGTGATGGAAGCGCTGGCGTTGTTCAAGCAGGGCATGTTTCTGGTGGTGATTCTCACGGCGCCGCCGTTGGGGGTCGCCGTGCTGGTCGGCGTCATCACTTCGCTGCTGCAGGCCTTGATGCAGATCCAGGACCAGACCCTGCCCTTCGGCATCAAGCTCGCCGCCGTCGGCCTGACCCTGGCCATGACCGGGCGCTGGATCGGTGTCGAGTTGATCCAGTTCATCAACCTGGCCTTCGACCTGATCGCCCGGTCCGGCGGCGCGCACTAGATGCCCTTCGACGCCCAGGGCCTGTTCGAACTGATGCTGGGCATGGGCCTGGCGGCGGCGCGCATCCTGCCGTGCATGATTCTGGTGCCGGCATTCTGCTTCAAATACCTCAAGGGCCCGCTGCGTTACGCGGTGGTGCTGGTGGTGTCGATGGTGCCGGCGCCGAGCATCAGCCGCGCGCTGTCGGGGATGAATGACGACTGGTTTTCCATCGGCGCGCTGCTGCTCAAAGAGGCCGTACTCGGCACCCTCCTCGGCCTGTTGCTGTACGCGCCGTTCTGGATGTTCGCCTCGGTGGGCGCGCTGCTCGACAGCCAGCGCGGCGCCTTGAGCGGCGGTCAGCTGAACCCGGCGCTGGGGCCTGACGCGACGCCGCTGGGCGAGCTGTTTCAGGAAACGTTGATCATGCTGGTGATCCTGTCCGGCGGGTTGTCGCTGATCACGCAGGTGATCTGGGACAGCTATCAGGTCTGGCCGCCCACCGCCTGGCTGCCCGGCATGACGGTCGACGGCCTGGACCTGTTTCTCGAACAGCTCAACCAGACCCTCCAGCACATGATGCTCTACGCCGCACCGTTCATTGGTTTGTTGCTGTTGATCGAGGCCGCGCTGGCGATCATCGGCCTGTACGCGCAGCAACTGAACGTGTCGATCCTGGCCATGCCGGCCAAGAGCATGGCGGGCATCGCGTTCCTGCTCATCTACCTGCCGACGCTGCTGGAACTGGGCAACGGCCAGATCATGCAACTCGCCGACCTGAAGCATTTGCTCGGTGAACTGGTGCATATGCCGTGAGCGAAAAAACCGAAAAAGCCACGCCCAAACAGGTGCGCGACGCCCGCGAAAAGGGTCAGGTCGGGCAAAGCCAGGACCTGAGCAAACTGCTGGTGCTGCTGGTCGTCAGCGAAGTGACCCTGGGCCTGGCGGATGAAAGCGTCGCGCGCCTGCTGAACTTGCTGAACCTGTCGTTCAAAGGGGTTGGCCAGCCCTTCATGCACACCGTCGAGCAGGTCGCCAGCGAAGGCGCGAGCGTGTTGATCGGCTTCATCCTGAGCAGTGTCGGCATCGCGATGCTGATGCGGCTGGTGGGCAGCTGGATACAGATCGGGTTCCTGTTTGCGCCCAAGGCATTGAAGCTGGACTTCAACAAGCTTAACCCCTTCGCCCACGCCAAGCAGATGTTCTCGGCGCAGAGCCTGACGACCTTGCTGCTCAGCATTTTGAAAGCCACGGCCATCGCCGTGACGCTGTACGTGGTGGTGAAGCCGTCGCTGGGCACGCTGATTTTGCTGTCGAGCACGGACCTGACGACGTATTGGCATGCGCTGTTGGAGGTGTTCCGGCACATTTTGCGGGCGACGCTGGGGTTGCTGTTGGTCATCGGCGCGGTGGATTTTGCGCTGCAGAAGTATTTCCACGCGAAGAAGCTGCGGATGAGCCACGAGGACATCAAGAAGGAGTACAAGCAGGCCGAGGGTGACCCACACGTGAAGGGGCATCGTCGGCAGCTGGCCCATGAGTTGTTGAACCAGGCACCGACTGCGCCGGCCAAGCCGGTGGAGGATGCGGACATGGTGGTGGTGAATCCGACGCATTATGCGGTGGCGTTGTATTACCGGCCGGGCACAACGCCGCTGCCGCAGATTCACTGCAAGGGTGAGGATGATGAGGCGCTGGCGTTGATTGCGCGGGCGAAGAAGGCGGGGATTCCGGTGGTGCAGAGTATCTGGCTGGCGCGGACGCTTTATAAGGTCAAGGCAGGCAAGTACATCCCGCGGACGACGCTGTTGGCGGTGGCGAATATTTATCAGATCGTGCGGCAGCTTGAGGACGTTCCGGACGAGGTCATTCGAATTGACGATGTTTGATCAGGATCAAGATCAAC
>LIDZ01015061.1_pt9 | contig 15116 bp, 15 predicted proteins | sample 644651 | NCBI WGS metagenome assembly LIDZ01 (sample SAMN03856242, study PRJNA289617) | food metagenome | isolation source: wine grapes on drying loft during traditional withering process | host: Vitis vinifera cv. Corvina | place: Italy: Gargagnago di S. Ambrogio di Valpolicella | collected 2014-01 | reverse complement strand
CACAACACGTCGCCAATCAAAAAGCCATGTAACACCCCTCGGGCTGGCGCCATCGGCCAAAAGTGACCGTTCGACGCAACGGGTAAAACTTTCGCCGCGCCAGCCACTCACACCCTTGTAAACCCGAACACACCGACCCTGCCGAGCGCTTTATAAAAAGCGCACACAGAGCGTGGCGGACACCGTGATCCGAAAGCATCCAGCCTGGAGAAAGATAATGATCGATAACCTGCAGCTGACCGACAAGCACACCCTGCGCGAACGCGCGCGCCAGAACGTCGATAACGGCGCCGTTACCGAGGGCTACAGTGCCGACCGCGAAGAAGTCATTCGCCTGCTCAACGAATCGTTGGCCACTGAGCTGGTCTGCGTGTTGCGCTACAAGCGTCATTACTTCATGGCCAATGGCATCAAGGCCAGCATCGCCGCCGATGAATTCCTCGAGCACGCCCAGCAAGAAGCCGAGCACGCTGACAAACTGGCCGAGCGCATCGTGCAACTCGGTGGCGAGCCGGAATTCAACCCCGACCTGCTGAGCGGACTGTCCCACGCCCAATATGTCGCGGGCACTACTCTGAAAGAAATGGTCTACGAGGACTTGGTTGCCGAGCGCATCGCGATCGACAGCTACCGCGAGATCATTCACTACATCGGCGAGAAAGATCCGACTACCCGCCGGATCTTTGAAGATATTCTCGCTCAAGAAGAAGAGCACGCCGACGACATGGCGGATATCTACAACGCGCTGTAAAGCTCGTTCGAACTCAAAAAAACCGGGCAGATGCCTGGTTTTTTTGTGCGCTGTCACCGCAGCCCCACCCGTGGGAGCGGGCTCTGCCCGCGAAGAGGCCATCGGTCAAACCCTCCCACCTGCTGCGCCGCGCCCTTGCCGGGCAGAGCCCGGTCCCACAGATCCAGTGTTCGGCTCTCAGGAAGATGGCACAGTCTTGGGCGCCTTGCCTTCACGCATCTGCTGCAGCAGCGGTGTACATTGATTGGTTTCGTTGCCACCACTCGGAGCCACCAGCGCCAGCAGCCCCGCCGCTGGACCGGCGACCGCACCCAAGGCAATCATGCCAGCCCCGCGCAGCAACAGTGGCACCGCTTGCACACCTGCCGAAGGCTTGGCGAACTGCCCACGCACATACAGGGGCGAGCGCAGCGACAGCAACCGGAAGCCTTTGGATTCCGGGGTGATCTTCATGTCGAGCCGCTCTGTCTTGAGGTTGGCGTCACCCTCGATATAAATCACCGCGTTTTCGGTATCGAATACAAAAAGATTTGGCTTGGCCAAGCCATCCTTGATACCGACATCCGCTGCCGCACAGTTGATCTTTACTTCCTTGTCGCCAAATATCTTGCCGACGATGAAGTTACCGACGTTAAGGCCCGCGATCTCCATCAAGTCGCGGCTGACCGTCCCATCGTTGATCAGCATTTTCAGATTGCCGTTGGCACTGCCCAGCAGCTGCGCAACGGAATTGCCAGTACCGGCGATGTCGGCGTCGCCATTGAGCTCACCAAAACTGGTCTGCATAGGGGCAAAGGACGGTGCCAACTGCTTGAGCTTGAACCCTCGTGCGGTGATCTTCGCGTGCCCCTCCAGCGGCGTGGTACGGCCATTGAGGCTCACCTGGGCATCGAGCTTGCCGCCCGCCACGCCAAAGCGCAGCGGCTCCAGGCGCAAGTTGCCGTTATCGAGAATCACGTGGGTGTACAGATCGCTGAACGGCAGCTTCTCGCTGTGGACGATGCGCTTGCCGGTGAATTCGACGTCAGCATCCATAGCGGACCAACGATCCGTCTTGAACTGCTCGACCGGCAACACCTTGTCGGCAGGTTGCTTGCTCGCACCGCCGCGCGCTTTTTGCTCGGCGTTGGAATCGGCGCCAATCAATGGCGCCAAGTCGGTAAACAGCAACTGATTGGATACCAACGCACCGCTGAGCTTGGGCCGTGGCTGGCTGGCCACAAAGCCCAGATCGCCATGGATATCGCTGTCGCCGATCTTGCCATTGAAGTCTTCATATTTGAATGAAGCGCCACCCGGCTCATGCAACTTGGCGATCAAGTGACCATCGGTGGAGTACGCAGGCGAATCTGGCAGTGCTACTCCGGTAAGCGGGAACAGATTGCCCAGGCTGCTGCCGGCCAGACGCAAGCGCAGGTCCAGGGCGCCGAGGTTGCGCGGATCGGTCAGGGTACCCACCACACCAATGCGAGTTTGGTCGACCTTCAAATCCACCTGCACCGGAAACGGCTGCGTGGCATCTTGCAGCGCCAACAGGCCACCGATCTTGCCCGTGGCATCCAGGGCCTGACCTTTGTAACGGCCACCCACCTTCAAGCCGAACGCATAGTCCTGAGCTCGGGCGCCCTTGTCACTTACCTTCTTGGCGGCGTTGCTGCCGGCAATCTCCCCATAGGGAATAGGCTTGCCCAAGGGATCGATCACTACATCGATCTGCGCGTTGAGGGTGGCGTCGTCATAGGTGACATGCCCCTTGTCGAAACCGATCGTGCCGATGTCGATCACCCAGCTCGAAGGTTCGGCGTTCGGGTCCTTGGGGTCGAACTGGAACGTCCAGTTAGCGCGGCCATCGGGCAGGCGCTGCAAGTCGGCGCTAGGCTCGGTCAGATCAATACGTGGAATCACCACTCGTTGGGCCAACAACGGCAACGGCGACAAACGCAGCTCCACCTTCTTGAGCCCGGCCATTTGCGGTTTTTTCGACCATTCAGGATTGCCCAGGCTGATGTCCTCGGCAATCACGCGGGGCCATGGCACCCAGGCGCGCCAACCGCCCTCATCCACTTCGCGTTGCCATTTGACGGCCAAGTTACCGTTGATGGAGAAGGGCCGATGCAGTTCGGCGGAAACCTTTTCATTGATGGTGGGTTTCAGGCGATTCCAATCAAAGGTCGCGATGACCACGATGATGATGACCAGCAAAACCGCAAGGGTAGCAAGCGTCCAGCTGATGACTTTTCCTGTGCGCGACATTGCGACTTTCTCCTGGTGACAGCAGGCATACTCAGGCGTGAGCGCGCTTTAGCTATATAGCCTGTGACTGATAAAAACCCATCAGGTTTAGATTTTTGCGGCAGGTAGCCAATCTGGCGATGTATCACTGTGCTCGATGATGAGGCGCACACGGCGCAAAAATCCCTGATGCGGGGCGTTTTCGATGGCCTGAGAGCCTTGATCGGCGTGGCTTGCAGGTAACAATCAATTTGGTTGATTGTTACCATTGCTCTTATGAACTTTTGTATCAGGAATGCAGGAGTAATATTGGCTCCGTAGACAACTTATCGCCCTTCCCCGGAGCAACCCCTCATGAAAAACCAAATGCTGCTTACCCTGACCCTCTCGATTCTTGCTGCAAATGCCTTTGCCGCCCCAGTGACTCAGCAAGACCTGTCCAGCCAGATGAAAACCAGCGCTGCTGCGGTATCGCACACTTACAGCGTTGCTCAAGACGGTGCTGATCGCCAACTGAACTCGGTTGCCCAGGACGGTGCTGATCGCCAGCTGAACTCGGTGGCCCAGGACGGTGCGGATCGCCAGATGAACTCGGTGGCTCAGGACGGTGCGGATCGCCAGCTGAACTCGGTGGCTCAGGACGGTGCTGATCGCCAGCTGAACTCCGTTGCCCAGGACGGTGCTGATCGCCAGCTGAACTCGGTGGCTCAGGACGGTGCTGATCGCCAGCTGAACTCCGTTGCCCAGGACGGTGCTGATCGCCAGCTGAACTCGGTTGCTCAAGACGGTGCCGGTCGTGACCTGACTCACGTGAGCTAAGCTTGATTGCTCTGAAAAAAGCCCGGCAAACCTACCGGGCTTTTGCTTGTCTGCAGGATTGATTCTCCAGCACTGCGCAATAAACCCTCGCTCGTGATCTGCGGTTCGCTCCCCCTCCAGTGATTTGGTAAAGTGCAGCGCTGCCCTCCAAGGAAGTCAGCCAGCCCATGCTCCCGCGCGCCGAACAGAAATTGCAGACCCGCCAAGCTCTCCTCGAAGCTGCACGGCAGTTGATGGCGTCCGGCCGGGGTTTTGGCAGCATCAGCCTGCGCGAAGTGAGCAAGGCCGCCGGCATCGTTCCCACCGGTTTCTACCGGCACTTTGCCGATATGGACCAACTCGGCCTGGCACTGGTCAGCGAAGTCGGCGAGACCTTTCGCGCCACCATCCGCCTGGTACGCCATAACGAAGTCATCCTGGGAGGCATTACGGACGCTTCGGTGCGCATATTCCTCGACGCCGTTGCAGCCAATCGCCCGCAATTTCTGTTTTTGGCCCGTGAGCAGTACGGCGGCTCACTACCCGTCCGGCATGCCCTTACCACCCTGCGTACCGACATCAGCTCCGATCTCGCCGCTGACCTGGGCTTGATGCCGCGCTGGCAGCATCTGGACGGTGCCTCGTTGTCCGTAATGGCTGACCTGGTGGTCAAATCGGTATTCGCCACCTTGCCCGAACTCATCGACCCGCCCCAGCACCCGCTTCCCGCGCATCTCACACCGGAAACCAAGATCATCCAGCAGTTGCGGTTCATCTTTGTGGGCGCCCGACATTGGCAAGGGCTGGGGAGCTGACACAGGCGGACCCTGGGCAATCGATCAATATCTACTTACAAAAGCATTCTATTCAGAGGGCCACGACAGCCCTAAAGTCAGCACTTTTTTCAAGGACGATAGCCCCAATGACCCGAGCAATCACTGCCCCACCAGCGCTAAAAAGCCTCTTCAACCCTAACCATTCGTAGGAGGTTGCAGTGGCCAGGCCCTACGCATTCATCAACGAACCCATCCAGAATTTCGCGACGCTCGAAGCGTCCCTGCAGCTGGACCGGCAATCAGCGGCCAAATTCAAAGCCGTCAATCCGCACTTGATCAACCAGGTCATCAAACCGGGCCAACTGGTCATCGTCCCGGACACCAGCACCTCCCAATGCACCGCCGAAGAAGCGCGGCTGATGAACGTGGGGCTGAACATCAGCAGAGCACTGATGAACACCTCTGTGCAGGAAGGCGACTTCGTCGTCAAAAACTATGACTTGCTGCATTCCATGCTCACCTACGGCTCGCTGGGAGTGGGGTCGGTTTCGGGTGAGTGGACCAAGCATCTTAGAGCGGTTGAGAGGACGCTTCTTGATGTCGAAGCACTCCACCGCGAGCACTTGGCCAAGGGCAAAGCCTCTTCCAGAAACGCGTTCATCGCCAAGCGGCAGGCACTGTTCGCCAAACTCGACACTCAGCTCAAAGGCATCTCCAGATGGGGCACGGGACTGAAACGTACCGGCCCCCTAAAGAAATCACTCGGGATATCGACCAAGAGCTATCTGGAGAATGGCTTTTTAAAAGGCTATGCCGAAAAGATCGGACGAGTTGCGACGGCGACCAACTTTATTAAAAAAGGCGGGCATGTCGGTATTGCCTTAAGCGTAGGTGATACAGCGCTTAGTATTCATGCGGCTTGCTCGGCGGAGCGGGATGCTGAGTGTAGGAAGGTGGCAATGATAGGTGGATTTAAACTTACAGGCGCTTTAATTGGAGCTTCGTCCGTAGCGCCAATAACAAGCATAGGCGCAACAGCAGCCTGTGCATTCGTATTCGGCATCCCTACCCTCGGTGCTGGAGCATTGGCTTGCGGTATTGTCGGTGCAGCGTTCGGAGGTTATATAGGCGGTGAGTATTTCGGGAAAGCAGGCGAGACTACCGGCACCATTCTATATGAGCACTTATAAGATGCCACTTATTGCCGCAATAATCGTCGCAATAGCTTTTTTTCTATCGCTTTTGAATATAGGAGTGATGATCTATGTCAGCCAGAAAAAGCTCCATCTCGTTCAAGAAAAGCTCACTGGGTGCAAATTAATTTCTGACACCAAAAACAATGCACTTGGATTAGGCATCATCGGAAAATTCTTTGCGCTCAGCATTACCGCAATAATATTGATGATGTCTCGAATATTTGCCCAAAAGAGATTGGTAGACCTCGATGAAATTCGAAAACTGCCCAGAGAATTACGCCATTGGATTACGGTACCAGTCGCCATTGGATGGGTTTTACTCACTGCTATCCTCATTGCAAGTTTGTGGCTTGACTAGAATGTGCACCTCATCGCACTAGCCGCAACCTTCACATAACGGCACGACTATACCTATGAATGTTTGTGAAACGCAATTATTAGCAGCCATCGTGGCTATTATTGCAGTGATGCTAGGGTTCATGGCTCTGGCGGTCAGCGTATACGCGAGTCATGCACAGCTGCATCTGGCGCACTCTATGCTCAAAGGATGCAAAATAATCGCTGATACCCGTGTGAGCTTATGAAGCCAGGCGCACGAGGAAAACTCTTCGCGTTAAGTACCACCGCGCTAGTGTCGATGTTCCCTCGGTTATTCGCCAGAAAGTGCCTAGTAAACCTAAAGGAGATTAACGCGGTCCCTCGAAGCCTGAGGCTTCGGATCGTACTGCCGACGAGCGCGGGCTGGGCGTTAGTCGCGATTATGTTTATCGCAGGCCTATGGATAGACTATTGAATTGATCCGCCGTTTAGACCACAAAGACCTAATACTGACTACACACGGACTTAATTATAGATTAGATCCTAGCGCATGGATAACGAGCGATTAATTATTATAATTTTAGCGCTATAGCTCGCACTAATCGACTTAATTATAAAAATACACCAACCAAACCACCCCTTTAGAGCAAGCTGCAACTCTGTACTACGAGGACCTATGACATGGAAATGCTAGCAGCAACCGTTGTCCTCGTAACACTTATGCTGTCGCTCATAAACTTGGCTGTGACGGTGTACGTGAGCCAGACAAAATTGTCCTTGGCCCAACTGGCACTGTCGAGAAGCAGGCTAGTCGCTGATACACGGGCTAACCTATTGACACTTGGCGCAGTGGGCAGATTTTACGCGCTTAGCACCACCGCGCTTGCCCTCATGATCCCGAAGATATTCGCCAAAAGAAACCTGGTCGACCTTAACGAGGTCAAGGCACTCCCAAAAAATCTTAGGCTCTGGATCGTCCTCCCCGTTGCTACAAGCTGGATTTTGCTGGCTACTTTGGTGATCGCTGGCTCCTTCCTGAGCACCGAATGAAATATGCCTTGGTTAAGCGACCAGTCCACTCCCCCGAACTAAGGCGCTGGTTTACAGTGCCTCTGCCCACCAGCGGGATCTTGGGCGCGGTAATGCTGACCACCGGTTCACGGCTCGACATAACGCACCAAAAACACTCATAACCGCCAAACACGCACCAATTCGACTCGCGCGATTGCCCCGCCTTTTAGCATCTCACTACTGGCATCAGCCCATTCCCTGCCCCGCCCCAAATTGGCAAGACACTTGCTCTGCAATACCCACCGCAATTAGCTGGAAGCCTTTAAATGCTGGTCATCCACCGCAGAATCGGACAAAAACCTGACTGGTCGGCCGAGATTCATCTTAACTTCGAGGCGCGCAGCAAGAGCCGCCTGCGCTGTTTTAGTGCCGAGGGTGAGGACGTCGGGCTGTTTCTCGAGCGCGGGCAACCGCCGTTGTACGACGGTGAGTGCCTGGAGGCCGAGGACGGTCGCGTGGTGCGGATCGTCGCGCGCCCTGAGCAGTTGCTGCACGTGACGTGCGCCAATGCTTTCGAGCTGACCCGCGCCGCGTACCACTTGGGCAATCGCCACGTGGCGCTGCAAGTAGGCGATGGCTGGCTGCGGCTGCTGGACGACTACGTGCTCAAAGCCATGCTCGAGCAGCTGGGCGCCACTACCACGGCGATCGAAGCGCCCTTCCAGCCGGAGCACGGTGCCTATGGGGGCGGCCACCATCATTCGCGCCATGGCGATGAAGACTTCAACTATGCGCCCAAGCTGCATCAGTTTGGTGTGCGTAAATGAATCCGGCCTGGGCCTTGTTGCGTCTTGCCAGCCCGCAGTTGCCAATTGGTGGCTACAGCTACTCCCAAGGGTTGGAAATGGCGGTAGACAACGGCCGGGTGGCTGATGCGCAGGCCGCGGCGCGCTGGATCAGTGACCAGCTGTTGCTCAACCTGGCGCGTTTCGAGGCACCGTTGCTGCTGGCCCACTGCCGTGCCGCTGAAGCAGAAGACTGGCCGATGTTGCGTCATCTATGTGGACAACATCGCGCCAGCCGCGAAACCCATGAATTGCATCTTGAAAGCCGGCAGATGGGCTACTCCTTGAGGCAACTGCTCGAAGGCCTGCCGGAGTTTGATGCCGCCGGCCGCGCCTTTTTACAGGACACCGAGGAGCCACATCTGGCGCTGTGCTGGGCACTGGCTGCCCGCGCCTGGCAGATTGCCGCCGAAGACGCCTTGGCCGCCTGGCTATGGAGCTGGCTGGAAAACCAGTTGGCCGTGCTGATGAAGACGCTGCCACTGGGCCAGCAAGCCGCTCAACGCCTGACCAGCGAGCTGCAGCCACACCTGCAACGTGCCCAGCGGCTGGCAACCACCCTTGACCCTCAACATTACGGCAGCGCCGCCTTTGGCCTGTCCCTGGCGAGCATGGCCCATGAGCGCCAATACAGCCGCCTGTTTCGTTCCTAGGAGAACATCGATGAACTCTCAGCCCCTGCGCGTCGGTATCGGCGGCCCGGTCGGTTCCGGCAAGACTGCCTTGACCCTGGCCTTGTGCCTGGCACTTCGCGAGCGCTACAACCTCGCCGTGGTCACCAACGACATCTACACCCGCGAAGACGCCGACTTTCTGGTACGCAACGAGGCCTTGGCGCCGGAGCGGATCATTGGGGTCGAGACCGGAGGCTGCCCGCACACCGCGATTCGTGAAGATGCCTCGATCAACCTGGAGGCTGTTGACCAACTGAACCGGCGCTTTCCAGGCCTGGATCTGATCCTGGTGGAGTCCGGCGGCGACAACCTTTCGGCGACCTTCAGCCCCGAGCTGTCGGACCTGACCATCTACGTCATCGACGTGTCGGCTGGCGACAAGCTGCCGCGCAAAGGCGGACCGGGTATCTGCAAGTCGGACCTGCTGGTGATCAACAAGATCGACCTGGCTCCGCTGGTGGGCGCGTCGCTGGAGATGATGGACAGTGACACGCGGCGCATGCGCGGCGACAAACCCTTCGTGTTCAGCAACCAGAAGACTGGCCAGGGCCTGGAGACGATCATTGCCTTTATCGAACGCCAAGGCATGCTGAACGCTGCCTGACAGCGCGTGAGACAGCGAAAACCCCCAACGCTCAACTGACTACTGCTCAAGAAGGAAGCGCCCGAATGACTCTGAAAAAAATCCTCGGCACCGTTGCTTTATTGCTCGCCCCCGCCATGGCCTTTGCTCACCCAGGGCACGGCGACAATGGCCTGATGGCGGGTATTGCCCACCCTTTGACCGGTATGGACCATCTGCTGGCCATGCTCGCCGTTGGCCTGTGGGCTGCGCAGCAAAAAGGCGCAGCGCGCTGGGCATTGCCCTGCACCTTCGTGGCCACCATGCTGATCGGCGGGTTGCTTGGCTTTGAAGGGCTGCAACTGCCCGCGCTGGAGAGCGGCATTGCGGCATCGGTGCTGGCGCTGGGCCTCGCAGTGGCCCTTGCAGTACGCCCGCCATTGGTACTGGCCGTGGTCGCGACGGCAGGATTTGCACTGTTCCATGGCGTAGCGCATGGCCTCGAGCTGCCTGAGATGTCCAGCCCGTGGGCGTATGCAGCCGGGTTTGTCGCGGCCACCGCTGCGCTGCATGCTGCAGGCTTCGCTCTGGTGCGCTTGCTGCCCGGCGCGGCCGCCCCGGTGGTGCGCGTGCTTGGGGGGCTGTCGGCGCTGGCAGGCGTGTGGCTGTTGGCGGCGTAATCATCTGCCGCCTGGCTTCGTTGTGAGGGTCTTGCGCCGGAGCGGCCATAGGTCAAGCACCCAGGGGGATCAGTGACCGCCCCTCGGTAGCAATCCCCTCACCACACAAGCTTCTGTGGGAGGGGGCTCTACCCGCGAAGGGGCCATGAGCCAATGCACTCGCAACCCCGACCGTGTACTGCCCCACCACCCCTGCTACCATATCGCGCATCCATCCCTGCCCGACGCGATGATTCCTAGCCAATGCCCCACGTTCCTGGATTTGCTGCTTCGCCTGAAATGACTGCAGCCTTTGCCGATGTGCAGCGCCACTTCATGCATACCATCGTCCCGCTGTGGAGCGGCCCCGGCTGGAACCGCGAACTGGCATTGCCCTACGAAGCCGTCGATGCCAGGCACCAGCCATTGCCGGCGCAGCGTTATCGGGCCATGGCCTGCGCCCGGCAGCTGTATCTGTTTTCTTGCCTGATCGGCCAGCTTCCGGGCGCCGATGAGCATGCCGGGCTGCTGTTTCGCTCCCTGCAGCGGCATTTCCACGATGCCGAACACGGTGGCTGGTTCTACAGCATCGATGCCAAAGGCGAGCCGCTGGACACCCGCAAGGACCTTTACACCCACGCGTTCATCCTGTTCGCTTGTGCCCATTATTGGGAAAAGGTGCGCGAGCCCTTCGTCGCCTCCGTGCTGGATGGCGCGCTGACGGTGATCCTCGAGCAATTCGCCACCCGCGACGGGCTGTATGACTCGTGCCTGGCCCGGGACTGGTCCAGCCTTGGCGATGGCCCGCTGCAGAATCCGCTGATGCACCTGGCAGAGGCTTTTTTGGCAGCGCTGGCTGTGCGCGACGATGCACAGGTGCACACGGCGTTGGTTGCGCTGACCAATGCCATGCACAAGCACTTCGTCGAGCCTGTGAATAACCTGATGCTGGAAAAGCCGCTCGGGGCTGTGGATAACTGGTTCGAGCCGGGCCATCAGTTCGAATGGTATTACTTGGTGGTGTCGTCACCGATCCTGCAGGGCAGCCCGTTGCATCGTTCGCTTGAGCAAGCGTTCGGCTTTGCCGAGGCGCATGGGGTCAAGGACGGTGCAGTGCTGGCGATGCTCGAGCCGGATGGCCAAGTACGTGATGCAACCCAGCGGATCTGGGCGCAGGCCGAGTACCTGCGTGCACTGACGCTACGCCCTGATGCCACGGTGCGGGTAGCGCAGCAGTTAGCGGTGCTACGCCAGCGTTTTTTGCACGACGCAGGCTGGTACGAATGCCGCGATGGCGCCGGACAGCTCAGCCGCCATGACATGCCCTCGACCACGCCTTATCACCTTGCTACCTGCTACCAGGGGCTTGGGTTGCTGGCTGGCTGATCGCCACTCTGTGGGACTGGGCTCTGCCCAGGAAGGGGTCGGTTGGAGCACCGCACCTTTCGAAGTAATTCATAAAAGGCGCCGGCCTCTTCGCGGGCAGAGCCCGGCTCCCACCAGTCGGAATGCGCCCGCCTGTGGGACTGGGCTCTGCCTAGGAAGAGGCCGGTTGGAGCACCGCACCTTTCGAAGTAATTCATAAAAGGCGCCGACCCCTTCGCGGGCAGAGCCCGGCTCCCACATTCATTAGGCCTTGCCGGGGCGCTCTACCGCGAAACCTGCCCACGACTGGGTAACCGGCATCAGCTCCAGGGAGTTGATGTTGATGTGCGCCGGCTGTGTGAGGATCCAGTAGATAGTCTCGGCGATGTCCTGCGGCTGAATCGGGTTGGCACCGGCGTACGTTGCATCGTACTTGGCCTGGTCGCCGCCAAAACGCACCAGCGAGAACTCGCTTTCGCACATGCCCGGTTCCAGGTTGGTGACCCGTACGCCCGTGCCTTGCAGATCGTTACGGATGTTCAGCGAGAACTGCTTCACGAATGCCTTGGTGGCGCCGTAGACGTGGCTGCCCGGATAGGGGTAGTTACCGGCCACCGAGCCCAGGTTGACGATGCCAGCGCCCTTGCCGAAGGCAATCAGGCGTGGCAACAGCAAACGGGTGGCATACAGCAGACCTTTGACGTTGGTGTCGACCATGGTGTCCCAGTCGTCCAGGTCGCACTTGGGCGCCGGATCGGTGCCTAGGGCCAGCCCGGCGTTATTGACCAGCGCGCGGATCTGCGCGAACTCGGCAGGCAAGGCGGCAATGGTGGTTTCCATGGCCTTGCGATCACGCACATCGAGCACCAGCGGCAACACCGGCACTTGCTTGGACAGCTCGGCGGCCAGGGCGTTGAGACGTTCCTCACGACGGCCGGTGAGCACCAGCGACCAGCCAGCGTCAGCGAAGCGACGGGCACAGGCCTCGCCAAAACCGGAAGTAGCACCCGTAATAAAAACAGTATCAGTCATCGTCTTCTCCTGAGGTAATGGTCACCGGCCACAGAGCATGCCCGCCTGGCGGGCCGCCAGCAAGCGAATGTGTACCTGTACAAAAAACGCTCAAACCTCGCAAAACCTTGTGGCAGAGCCTTCGCAGCGGTTTGTACGCATCTTATCCACAGCACCTTCCACAGTATCGGTGGGCAAGTGGATAACAGCGAAAGTCGCAGCAGGCGGGGCCTGCGACGACATTTGCAACTATTTGCCTTGACCATCGCGTCAACACGCGTACCTGCCTTGAACGAGAGATACGGCACAGCTACGTGAAAGCCAGCAGGGATGGCCCCGAGCGCCATGTTTCCAAGGCTTGTTCACAGACTTATCCACAGGAATGTACCGCGAGAAAATGGCGCTTGGGCCGGTGGATAAGAGGCTTGACAAACCGGATTGTCAGTCCAGAAATATTACCTGATCAAAAAACAACCACAACCCTGAAAGCCACTAAACATAAGGGCTGCAGCCAAGTACACCCAAGTTACCCACAGCGCACCCCACAGCAAACGGGGACAACTCCAACTTGTGACAAAACAATGAATTACAGCGGCTCTATGTCGCGGTTTCAGAGGGTTTGAAAAGTGTTTTCCACAAAACGCCGAACGGTGTTTTGGTGCAAGAGGGGTGAGGTTTATATAGGGAGGCTGCTTGCATGGGAGAGGCCATGCCTGACACCAGATGGCATGTCAGAAAGGGCCTCTCGGCAGCAAGCAGCCTCACCACAGGGTTAGCGCCAAGCCCTAGAATCAATGCCCGCCGAGATAGGCGTTACGCACTTCATCATTGGACAGCAGCTCCTGACCGGTGCCTGTGAGGCGAATCTCGCCGTTGACCATCACGTAGGCCCGATCCGACAGCTTTAACGCGTGGTTGGCGTTCTGCTCGACCAGAAAGATGGTCATGCCCGTCTGCGCCAATTCGCGCAGCGTCGAGAAGATCATCTTGACCACGATGGGTGCCAGACCCAGCGACGGCTCGTCGAGCAACAGCAGCTTGGGACGGCTCATCAGCGCGCGGGCGATGGCCAGCATCTGCTGTTCGCCCCCCGACATGGTCATGGCGCGCTGATTGCGACGCTCCTTGAGCCGCGGGAACAGCTCGAACATACGCTGCATGTCTTCGCTGGAGTGCTTGTCGCCGATGGGGATGGTGCCCATCATCAAGTTCTCTTCCACCGACATGTCCGGGAACACCCGGCGGCCTTCCGGCGACTGGGCGATGCCGTTGGAGGCAATGTAGTGCGAAGATTTTTGGGTGATGTCCGTACCCTGATACAGGATCTGCCCGGCGCTGGCCCGCGGCTGACCGAAGATCGACATCAGCAGGGTCGACTTGCCCGCCCCATTGGAGCCGATCAGGCTCACGGTCTCGCCGGCATTGATATACAGCGAGACCTTTTTCAGGGCCTGAATGGGGCCGTAATGGACATCGATATCCCTTAGTTCGAGGATCGGAGAGGTCATACCAGCTCCTCCTCGTCGGCGCCCAGGTAGGCTGCGATGACCTTGGGATCGTTGCGAATCTGCTCCGGACCACCGGCGGCGATCACGTTGCCGTGGTCAAGCACCACGATGTCGTCTGAAATACCCATGACCATGCCCATGTCGTGCTCAATCAAAACCACTGTCATATCGTGCTCGTCGCGCAGCAGGCGGATCATGCCGCTGAGCGCTTCGGTCTCGTGCGGGTTAAGGCCTGCGGCCGGTTCGTCAAGGCAGATGACCTGGGGGCGGGTGCACATGGCCCGAGCGATCTCCAGACGGCGCTGCTGGCCGTAGGACAATTCACCGGCCAGGCGGTTGGCGCAGTCCACCAGGTCGACCACTTCAAGCCAATAGAACGCCGTGTTCATCGCGTCTTCTTCGGCCTTGCGATAGCCCTTGGTGTTAAGAATGCCGGCCAGCATATTGCGGTTGACCCACATGTGCTGGGCCACCAGCAGGTTCTCGACCACCGACATCTCTTTGAACAGGCGAATATTCTGGAACGTACGCGCCAACCCGGCGCGGTTGACCAAATGGGTACCGCCAAACATCTTGTAGTACACCCGACTCAAAAAGCTCTTGGGAGACACAAAGTCGGTGAGCTGGAACGGCTCGCCGAGCAACTGGATGACGTTAGTCTCCCGGCCCCGGGCATGCAGCTGGATGCGCCCGCCGGTGGCTTTGTAAAACCCGGTCAGGCAGTTGAATACCGTGGTCTTGCCAGCACCATTGGGGCCAATCAGCGCGAAGATCGAATTGCGCCGGACTTTCAAGCTCACATCGCTCAAGGCCTTGATGCCGCCAAAATGCATTTGCAGGTGTTCGACCGAGAGCACGATTTCGTTATTCATTGCGCTGCTCCCTCAGTGTTCAGCAAACCTTTGCGCGGCGTTACGCCGGTACGGCTGATGCGGATCAGGCCACGGGGGCGCCAGATCATCATCAGCACCATAAGCACCCCGAACAACAGCACGCGGTATTCAGCAAAGCTGCGCAGCAGCTCCGGAGTCACGGTCAACACAAAGGCGGCGATCACCACCCCCACGGTCGAGCCCATGCCACCCAGCACCACGATGGCAAGGATCAACGCCGACTCGAAGAAGGTAAACGAGGTCGGGTTGACGAAACCCTGGTAACTGGCAAAGAACACCCCCGCCAGGCCCGCCGTCGAGGCGCCCAAGGTAAAGGCAGACAATTTGACCAGCACATGGTTAAGGCCCATCGAACGGCACGCGATCTCGTCTTCGCGCAGGGCTTCCCAGGCGCGGCCGACTGGCATGCGGGTCAGGCGATGCTTGACGTACAGCACGGCCAGCACCACCAGAAACAGCACGGCGTAGATGAAGATGAACTTGAGGTCAGGGTTGAAAGCGAAGCCGAAATACTCGT
>LIDZ01009908.1_pt1 | contig 15165 bp, 17 predicted proteins | sample 644651 | NCBI WGS metagenome assembly LIDZ01 (sample SAMN03856242, study PRJNA289617) | food metagenome | isolation source: wine grapes on drying loft during traditional withering process | host: Vitis vinifera cv. Corvina | place: Italy: Gargagnago di S. Ambrogio di Valpolicella | collected 2014-01 | reverse complement strand
TCCTTATATTTCTCGAAGAAACGGATGCCATCCCTAAAAGGACGGCAAAGCCGTTTCTTCTTAAACGGATTTATGTATAAAGAAAGGGTGAGCTTATGAGGAAAATTATCGTATTTAACAGTATGTCTCTGGATGGTTATTATACAGGTCCAAATGGAGAAATCGATTGGTTTATTCATGACCCTGAGGTCGACCATGCAGCGCATCAGCGGATGAATCCGGACACGATATTATTTGGCAGAGCAACCTATCAGATGTTTGAAAGCTATTGGCCTCAAGTAGCCATGAATCCCAACGCTCCCGAAGGAGCACGGCTAATGGCAGATGAGTTAAACCAGATGACTAAGGTGGTATTCTCTACGACGCTGACCGAAGTAAACTGGGAGAATTCCAAGCTGTTTCACGGCAATCTGGCAGCGAAAGTACGAAAGTTAAAGACAGACGAAGGTGCGGATATAACGATATTTGGCAGCGGTACCCTTGTGCAGCAGCTTGCACAGGAAGGTTTGATTGATGAATACTTGCTGCTTGTCATGCCAGTTGTTGTGGGAGGGGGGAAGCTGCTTTTTAAGGATGTCCAGAAAACAAAGCTTGAACGGTTAGAAACCAAGAGCTTCAAGTCAGGAGTAGTCCTGCTTCATTATAGAATTGGACAAGATGCCGGATGAATGCCATTCAGGAGATCATTGGAAAGTTTAAGCTCAATGTCCTGCATATAGCCGAGGTTCCCGAGTCGTTTAGTTCTGAAGTATATAAGCTTACGCTTGTGAACCAAGCAGACGTCTATGTGAAGATTCCTTTTAATAAGGACAAATTATTTCGTGAATATGAGATGCTGGAACGCTTAACAGGGATTATCCCCGTTCCGCAGGTGTTGGATATTTGGGTGGGAGACGAACGAACAGCGGGGGCATTGCTTTTGTCAGCCATTGAGGGTGTGCCTTGCACAGGGGTAGTGGATCGGCAGCTTGCCTATCAAATCGGGGTAGTTCATGCCAAGCTGCACAATGTGACTATGCCGAGTTATGGTGTTCATGGAACTGAGGGATTCAGAACGCTTGAGGATAATGATTGGAGATTATCTATAAAAGGTAATTTCGAGAAGTGGCAGGAACCTTGTCAGGAAATCCTCAAGCCTGAGTTATTTGCGAAATGTGTGGCTCACTTTGACGGCGTATTTGCGGCTTTACCCGAGCCTGACGGCCCTTGTGTCGTACATATGGATTTTCGGCCTGGCAATATCTTAATCAACGATAACCAAGTCGTAGGGATTATTGATTATGAGAGTGCGCGTGGGGGTTCTTCGGAAATTGATTTTACCAAAATCAACAAATATGTTTGGGAAGTAGACCCGCGTGTGAAGCTGCCTTACCTGCAAGGATATGAATCCATTCGTCCTTTGCTGGATCTGGAGAGGGTGTTACCCTTTTATAGTTTCTATGATGCTTTCAATGCCGTAGCTTGGTGTAGAAAAAGAGGGCTCGAACAACATAAAGTGTATCTCCAGGAAGGTATCTCTGTATTGGAGAAGGCGGTAGGTGATTGAAGGACATTCGTTCACTGTAGAAAAGGCGATCACACCCTGCTTGAACTTGGGTTGGATCGCCTTTTTTCGACTATTCCTTGGAATGCGCGGCTTCGTCCTTCACTTCCTCCCGAAAACCTTGGATGCTCTCCCTACGTCGTGCATTCTTATCTTCGATTTGGCTGCGTTTCTCGCTGTTGATTTCAGAGGAGAATTCGTTTAAATAGCCTTCAGCTTCGTTCAAGTTCTGGAGTGTATTCTGAATACTGTTCTGTAAATGCTCGACATTATCTGCCCGATTATCCGGTTTTGCCATTCGAGTATCGCCTCCTGATAGTTGAAGCGCCGCTTAAGCGCGCTAACCAGTAGGTTGAGCGTTAGCGGAGAATATTATGCATGAATGAGGGTGGTTCCAGCTATAGCGTTTGTCAATATGAAAGGACTATGGCAGAATATATGAGAACTAACAATAACGAATGGAGAATGGCTGATGAATGATTTACCCAATTGCCCGAAATGTAACTCAGAATATACTTATGAAGATGGGAGCTTGTTGGTCTGCCCGGAATGTGCCCATGAATGGACTGCAGGAGCAGATACAGCAACTAGTGAAGATACTAAGATTATCAAGGATGCGAATGGAAATGTCTTAACCGATGGTGACTCTATAACAGTCATCAAAGACCTTAAAGTCAAAGGCACTTCATTAGTTGTCAAAATAGGGACGAAAGTGAAAAACATCCGTTTAATTGATGGAGATCATGATATTGATTGTAAAATTGATGGCTTTGGCGCTATGAAATTGAAATCCGAATTTGTGAAAAAAATATAAGTGAGAGGTCCTTGCGGTAGCCCCAGCTTCGAAGTGAAGCTGGGGCTGTTTGTTGTCCGGATAGGAAAGAAGTGCTATATCGCAGCTTATAAATGAGAACAGGTCCCAGAAACACCTATGATATAATTATTGGGGGAAATGGACCTTTTGGGAGGCAGCAGCATGTCGATTCGAAGCAAGTTGTTAATCAGTTACATAGTGTTGATTCTATCCTTTGCCTCTGTAGAAATGTATTTAATTGGACAAATGGAGAATCATAATGCTTCCATTCAGAACATAAAGAATAAGTCGTTAAGGATTGCTTTATTATCCAATCAACTCGTCCTAGATGTGATTCAAGTTCAACAATACTTTACCGACATTAGCGCAACTAGAGGGCTCGATGGCTTGGATGACGGGATTGCACAAGCGCAAGGATTTGCAACCGATTTCAATGATAAGCTGAAGGAATTAGGAACGCTGGGAGTCGACTCCACTTTACTGGATTCTTTTAAGACCAGCTTTGACGATTACCATCAATATGGTTTGAAAATGGCACATGCCTATATGGAGGGGGGCCCCAGCTCAGGCAATCTCCTAATGGATGATTTCGATAATACTGCGGTTACAATTAACGGCAAAATCAACGCCTACCGCGACAATTCTCTAAATCAGATTCATGCGGATATTGATGAACTGGATTCTGCCGTACAACGAAGCTCGCACATTGCCTGGATAGCGCTCGGGGTGTTGATTCTGGTTACGCTTGCCTCAAGTTTCATGCTGTCTAGACCTATTCTTATCCTGATTTCCAGTATCAAAAGAGCATCCGAAAGTGTGTTCGAGAATAGTAAAAGACTATTCCGCTCTTCAGAAAAGTCTGGGGCAGAAGCGGAGCAAATGGAGATCAAGATCACACAAATTGCGCAAAGTCTCGGGGAGCAGACCCTGCAAATCAAAAGTATTCTGGATACAACCCAAAGCACCACGTCTAATCTGGAAAAAGAAAATGAGTATTTAGATAAAACAGCAACTATTGCCGCTGAATCGGCAACCATTGCGAGCATTGGGAAAGACAAGCTCCATGCCGGAGTGCTCTCCTTATTCGAGATGCTGACGCAGATAGAGCAAGCCACTGAAAAGGTACAGAGCTTAGGTCAGCGAACAGATGAAATTGAGCATATTGTGCAGCTGATTAATACCATTTCTGATCAGACCAACATGCTGGCACTGAATGCCGCCATTGAAGCAGCCAGAGCAGGTGAACATGGAAAAGGATTTGCTGTCGTCGCAGAGAAAGTGCGCGAATTATCAGTAGAGACTACAACAGCGACCAAAGATATTGCGAAAGAGGTCAGACAGATTCAAGATGATGCTCATTCTGTAATTGCTGTGATGGAGAAGAATCTGCTGCAATTCAATGCGGAGGTCCATAATATTGATGAGAACAATCATACGCTTCTGATGATTCTGCAGAGCGCCAATAATACAGCGCAGCATATTCAAGAGGTGAAGGACATATTCACTAGCAATAAAGAAAACATGCTGCATGTGGAGTCGATGATTGCCAACATCACCGCTTCCACCGAGCAATCCTCGGCCTTTTCGCAGGAAGTTCTGGCGATGGTCATCGAACAAACCGAATCAGCCAAAGAAATATCCATGCAATCCAAAATGCTGGATCTAGTGGCCCAGGAACTGAAGACCCAGACGCTCAAGGCTTAAGGGTCCTAGTGTATACGGGATGAAGCAGCGCAGAATAATACTGTAACTTTACTGAATGGTAAGCATCCGTGTAAATCGCGGATGTTTTTTTGGGTTAGGGCTAGGAAGCCCCAATGCAACGAATTCGACCTGCTGGCGCATTATGTTACACTAAAGATAAGAGAACCCCCTTGAATTGGGGATGCTAACTACCATTAAGGATGGACCACTATAACAACTATGGGGGTATGGATATGACAGAAATCAGCTACACCACCTCGCATCTTGAGACACCAGAACAGCTGCATATTGCGCTTGCCGAAATCGCAAAGTGGGAGAAGGATCAGCATAAACTAATGATCTGGGATCGCCTTTCCCGCCTTCCCTTCAAGCTGCTGGATAAGATTACACCACAAATTATTCATGAGAAAATTGGCCTGCTGCTGGACGAGCTGGGGAGTTATATCCAGAACGGCGGCAACTACCTGGTCTCTCAGGGCAGAGTAGGTAACCTTGTGGCAGCTCACAGTCGCGCCCAAGGTGGACTGAATAGCGGTCCCTTTCCCCTAGCGGTGATGAATTCGGCAGCACTACAGCTATCCCATAGCCGCCGTAATATCGCCACCGCGCAGGGAGCGACCACGGGTTTTGGCGGCCTGTTCACACTTGCGGCGGATATTCCGGCTATTCTAGGTCTGTCGCTAAAGGTTATTCAGGAGATCGGCCTCTGTTATGGTTACGATCCTAAGGAAAAAGCGGAACGGATATTCACGGTGAAGGTCATGCAGTTTGCCTCTTCCGATATCGTGGGAAAGCGGGCGATTCTGGAGGAATTGAATCTGCAGGCTGGCGGAGATGGGGATATCTCTAACGGGACAAGCTCCGCTGTATCGAAGATACAGGGCTGGAGAGAAGTGGTTACCATGTACCGCGACAATTGGGGCTGGAAGAAATTGCTGCAGACGATTCCAGTGGCTGGGATGTTCTTTGGTGCTTACACCAATCGAAAGGCATTGGAGGATGTCGCCGAGGCCGCGCGTATGTTATATCGGAAGCGAAGAATTCTGCAAAGATTGGCGCAGATCGAGAGCAAGCAGAGTGAATTGTAGAGCGACAGAAGTTATCAGATGGAGGCATATATGTTTATTCAAATTATTGGCGTAGGCAAATTGAAAGAGAAGTATTTGGTGGACGGCATCGCGGAGTATGCCAAGCGGTTGACGCCATACCTCAAGTTCCAGATCATTGAGGTGGCGGATGAAAAAGCACCCGACTCGATGAGCGAAGCCGAGGTCGCTATTGTGAAGGCGCGCGAGGGCGAACGCATCCTCGCGCATATCAAGAGCGAGGCGCATGTCATTGCGCTCGCGATCGACGGCAAGCTCTGGAGCTCGGAGGAGCTTGCCGCAGAAATTGACCGGCTCGGCACCTACGGGACGAGCCATGTCGTCTTCATCATCGGAGGGAGCCACGGGCTCTCCGACGACGTGCTGCGCCGCGCGCAGCAGCGCATGAGCTTCGGGCGCATGACGCTGCCCCACCAGCTCATGCGCCTGGTCCTCACCGAGCAGATTTATCGCGCGGTGAAGATAAATCGGGGGGAACCGTATCATAAGTAGGGCGAAATTTTTGGCTCAAACCGAAATCATGGGTTGATTGAAAGAGGGACCTAAGCGGAGAGGGCAGAGGGATTCTGGAGAACGAAGTGGTCGCCTTAAAGAACGATTCCCACCCTGAACGTCTTATCTCAATAAAGAATTGGTCTTTACCAGCGATCGGAGGAACCCTCTGATCCGTAGCGATTCTCTCATTAAAAAGTTAGCTACTGATTTTTAGTTTGAGTCAAAATTTTTTATAAGCAGATTGAAGATATGGAGGTCTTCTTTTGAAAAATTGCTGTTGTAAACAGTATCGAGGGACGTATTATAAGTAGAGCGAAGTTCATAACGCGAACAAAATGAAAACTAATACATTAATTTTATAACTTTATTAACTATTTAGTTGTTTAAAGTTATGAATTTGTTTCTCCAAGTCGGCGGTCAATGTCCAAAAGGTAGGGTGAAATGGCCAATCCTATCCGACAGGGGCCTTTATTGCTGGAAAATAGAAGGGAATGGACATTTCGATCTGTCAAACTAGATTGCGAAATGGGATGATTATAGGCCTTGGACAAGATTTAGATCAAAATGAGGACAACTCGTTCCATCAACATCTGGACTGGATAGATTGGTAATAACAATGATTTCTGTTAGGATGCTGAAAGGCTGGGTTCAATTCTTCCAGGAATTCTAAAGGATTTCTAGTGATATTATTAATTTATTCCAATGTCTGTAACTTTTTAAAAGTACAAATTTTCTTTAATTCATAACTTTACAAATAACTAGTTATATGTTATTGTATAATTAATAACTGAAGGGAGGTATATCTATGAATTCATCAGAGTACATTACTTTTGTATCAGAAATTGGAGTCGAAGCTCTAAAAACTGAATTGCGTGAACTGCAAGATAGACTTAGTTTGGTCGAGGCACTAATAAGGCTTAAAAGTGAGTCTACCGTGAGACAAACCGAAGAAACTGATCAAACCCTCACCACCCCTATAGTAGGAGAAACTATGATCAGTGATAATGATTTAAAGTATGGCTTATTACGGTTTTCATCAAGTTCACCAATTGCCCAAGCCCTACGAAAAGGAACCCATGTGAATTTAGAGTTTAATGGGGAAAGTTTTACTTGTAGTATACCAAAGCTTGATAAGTATCCAGCTCAAAAGGGCCGGATAAACGGGATGAACAAGATTTACAGTAGATTTAAGGAGTTTGTAAGTGGGCGGACAATCAGTGTAGAGTTCAACTGCATGAGCAACACAATTAAAATTCTTGAGGTTAAATAGAAAGTATATCTATAATTGTAAAAATGTAAATTAGGATGGTGAGTTTATGACAATAAACCGAAATCAACGAATTGAAGCTATTATGGCAAACCGATCTTTAATAATTCCTTTTCACTTGTATGCGTTGGCTGACATTTATTCACTCATTGAGAAACATGCAAACTTAACTGAAGAAGATTGTTTGAGTTCAAATTCGGGAGGGAGTAGATGGCAACACAGTGTACGAGCCGCACTAGAGAAAAGAAATGGGATTAGGAGTATTAGGGACAGAGAGATAAGGTATCATGATGATACAGTCTATAGTTTTTCATAAATCGAGGACTTTACTTATGACTTTGGATAATTCAGATCACAATGTTCAGGACCCAATTGAAAGAAGGGGCTCTCCCTACAAAAAGGAAAGCCCCTTCCGATATACTGTCGGCGGAAGGGGCTGCGCTTAAAAAATGCTTTTCGGTCTCCGAGTTGAAGCTAAGTTTTACGTCCTTGACCCTTCGCTTGTCGTCTAGGGTGATCTTTTTGACGATCAAGTGCAGGAGCGTTTTCCGCTGTTCGAATGGGGACTTACGGAGCAGATCGTCGAATCGCTCCATCAGGGAACGCACAAGTTCGTATGGCACAGGCTCTGCCTCGTCGCCTCGCAACTCCAGTTCCAGCCTGGACTTTCGAGTCAATTCATCGTCCAAATCGCCATTGATGCCATTCAGACGCTCAGAGAAAAGGTCGCGATCGATTTGGTCCATTTCATATAAGGAAAGGTATTTCCGCTTATTCTCCTCCAGTTTGGCAATTCTGACTTTTGCACCAGAGAGTTCCTCCTGAAGAGGCTTGATTCGTCCTACCTTTCGCTCATTTACACCTTTCACAATCGCTTTTAGCAATTGGGGCTTGATTAGAACATTCTTAACCCTCTCCATTACTGCTTGCTCAGCCTCCACCTTACGGATACTATTTGCATGACATACAGAGCTGCCCTTGCTGCGAAAACTGCTACAGGAATAGTACATCCGAGTTACTTTGGTACCATCCTTCATCTTGTTGATTGTTCGGCTTGCCGTCATGGCCGCTCCGCATTCGGGACAGCGGATGATTCCGGTTAGCAGATACTCTCCCTCGAAGCGCTTTTTGGGCATAGAGCTTTTTTTCTGCCGGAGTAGACGAACCTTGTCCCATAGATTTTGGTCAATGATTGCTGGATGGAGTCCATCAACGAGAATAGGATTTGGGTTTTTTCCTTTTCGTCGCTTTTCACTCCAGTTCTCGTACTGGTTGTAGCGTATTTTCCCTATGAACATTGGATTATCCAACAAGTCCCGAATGGAACAAGTAGAAAAGGGACCTTTTGTCTTGGTTGTATAACCGTCCCTATTGAGGGCATTGGCGATCGATTTGAGTCCCTTACCGGAAGCGTACAGTTCGAATATCTTACGGACAAGCATGGCCTCCTCTTCAACCACCACCACTTCCGTATTTCTACCTCGACCAGCAGCCGATCCTTTCACCACACGATAGCCCAGCGGGACCTTTCCGTTGTGACTGCCCGTTTTAGCCCTTTGCTTATGGCCCATTTTTACATTGTCTACGATAGTGTTACGCTCCAATTCACCAACGGCTCCCATCATTTGTAGAGCGAAGCGGCCCATAGGTGTTTCAGTTTCGAAATTCTCGGAAAAAGAGCGGAAGGCAATGTTATTTTTGTCGAGTAGATCAACGATTTGGAGTAGGTCGATATTCTTGCGAGCCATCCGGTTGATCTTCCAGACGATGACTTCATCGAACAACCCGTCCTCGGCATCTTTCAAAAGTCGCTGGAGTTCATATCTCCCTTGTGTGCTTTTTCCGCTGACTCCACGGTCTACAAACTCTCCGATGATTTGCTTGTTGTACAGGGTGCAATAGTTCCGGAGGGTGTCCAACTGAGCATCAATAGAGTACCCGTGTTCAGCTTGCTCGTCGGTGCTTACTCTAGCGTAGATAGCGACTCGTAGTATTTTTTCCATATGGTTATTCGCCCCTTTGTTTTATATTGGGTGGGATTTGCAGATTGAGCAGGGCGGCATTGCCGCAAATGACGGTCTTTTGTATGTCTCGATCAGGCGAGATAGAAATGCTCTTGATCAGGCTGCGATATAATGCCTTTTGTTGCTCTGGTTGAGCAGCGTTCATGATTGTTCGTATATCCCCAAGCGCTTGCTTAATGCTCGCTGTGGGATAGGCTTGTTCTGGAGTTTGTGCTATGATGCGTTTCAGGTTTGCTCTCTCCTGTACAAGGTTGTCTGACTCACCCTTGATCTCGCTCAGGCGTTCTTTCAGCGTATCATTATTGATATGTCCGTCTTCAAAAAGTTCAAAGCACCGAAGGCTACGACTCTTTAATGAAGTAAGCTGTGTATCAATCTGCTTCGTTCTCCTTAGATGTGGTTCCAATACTATTTCGCGTCGTTGGTTGATTTCGGTGATGAGCTTTGCAGCAATAGATGGATTGCTCAAAAAATGTTCAACCTGTTCGCTGACCCAATCCTCAGCTTCTGGAGCTCTTACATGGTTGGATCGACAGATGGATGATCCATGAGTGGAGGACCGTCTACAGACATAATACTCTGAAAGGGATATAACTCCATTTTTACGGACTCTTCGTACATGTGCAGGCACCATCCCTTGTCCGCACCCCGGGCATTTGAGCAGTCCAGATAGGGGAAAGGGGCGACGATTAGTTTTGTTTATAGGATGCGAACGGCGTGATAACTGATGCTGGACTTGCTCCCATAACTCTTCAGTGATGATCGGTTCCTGAGTTCCGAGTACAATTTTCTTTTGATCACCAGTCGAAGTAAATCGAACTTTGCCAATATAGTTCCAGTTGTTCAGAATACCGCGTACAGAAGCAACACCGAATGGCTTGCTACGTTTGGTGAAGAGCCCCTCTTTATTCAATCGGTTAGCAATAGATTTGTATCCTTGACCACTTGCGTAGGAAGTGAAGATATCTTGAACCAGCCTTGCTTCCTCCGGTACAACCTCCACGCGGGAAAGGCTCGGATCAATGGGATGCGGAAGCCATATATACCCCAAAACTTGGTTTCCGCTGTTCCATTTGCCCTGTCTACTGCGATTACGCATGGAAAGTTGCACATTTTGTGAGATTTGCGAACGCTCAAGCTGGGCTGTCGCACCCATCATTTGCAGGACGAACTTTCCCATCGGCGTATTCGTCTCCAGGCGTTCCTTGAGACTGAAGAGCCCGACTTGATGTTTCTCCAGAATCTCTACAACTGTGAGTAGGTCCTTCAGATTACGGGATAGCCGATTGAGTCGCAGGCACATCACACGATTGAAGCAGCCTCTCTCGGCATCAGCTAGCATTTCCTGCAAGGCTGGCATTTTATGGTTATTTTTACCTGATATTCCAGCATCGACATAAACCTTGAACACTTCGGCATGGACTCTTTGGCAGTCTTCAAGGAGAGCCTCGCGCTGAGCGTCGAGGCTGTATCCTTCCACCTGCTTATCGGTTGAAACGCGGATATAAAGGGCCGCAATGATTTTGCCTGCCATACGTTCACCTATGCTGCTTTCGGTATTTCGTCCATCGGAACTTGACCTATAGACGGTATGGATTCTATAACAATGGATGGATGCGTATCTAGGTAATGACAGATCATATCAGAGAGAATATCGATGAATAAGGTCATTTCGTTAGTTTCAGTCATGATTTTCATATGTGATTCCCCCTTGAAGTTGGTTTGAATGATAGCGTTATAGAGATAGAGGTTGAATTTCTACATTAAGCCTCGTTCTTTCATGCTCACGAACTGTTCACTGCCGAGAACCAAATGGTCAATGAAATCGATACCCAGCAGGCCACCGGAATCACGAAGGCGTTCTGTGATTTCAATATCTTCTCTGCTTGGCGAGGCATCGCCTGAGGGATGATTATGAGCACACATTACAGAAGCGGCATTTGATAATATGCAAATTTTGTAAAATTCCCTAGGGTGAACAAGAGAGGCATTCAATGTCCCTATGGATACAATCTGCATAGCGAGTGGCTCGTTCTTAGTGTTTAGGGTCAGCAAACAGAGGCACTCCCTGTCGCAGTCACCGATGAATTGCCGGAAAAGCTCAGCCGCATCTTCTGGCTTTCTAATTCTGCGCTCAGGGTACAAGATAGACGACTGCTCCCGCACCATGCGCAGGCTGAGTACCTGAATACGCTTAGCTGGAGGTTCTTTGTCTTTGCCCTTCATCGGTTTTCACCCTCCCCATGAATCGCTTGATCCGCAAGCCATTCCTCCAGTTTAGTATTCTGAGTTCCCTTTACGGAAAAGACAGTCGTGAAGCTTTCATTGTCGTACATGAGCTGAGTTCGATAATACTTCACTTCTGGTAGCTCATAGATTTCCACATACTCCACATGGAAGAAGGGGAATGTGAGCCCTAAAGTAGATAGGCAAGATAGTGGTTCATAGTGCTCCAGACAGGCAATGGTATGCCCAGTGGTGTCTAATTGAAAGTCCGAGTCTTCTTCATCAAAATTCAGCATCTCGCAAAGCTGAGAAAGCTCATTTGAGATGGCAGCTAGTAAGAATGGGGACAGCTTTTGACTGTATTTTTCAATATCGGCTGTACATTGGATAGTGAGCAATATGTTCGCCTCCTTACGGGTATGGGTCCCCTGTTACTCCAGGGGTACCCATATATAATATATATTTCAAATTATTCACATATCATAAGGCGTACGTTCCCCACTACCCCTAGATTACTTCCGAATACTGCCGTTACTGACCTTACTGCCCATAGTCAAGACGAAAAGGACGCTATGGACGATATTTTCCACTATTCAAGCATGGAATCTGATACGGTATAGGTATGATTTCCGCTTCGTTTTTTACGGGGCTTTATTTTGCTTGGCTTGGCATTCACATTCGTGATGGTAATGATTCTATCCCCAATTTTTCGGCTTTCAAAGAAGATACCAGCTTGCTCCAGATTTGAACGTAGATTGTTCATACGCCGAGTAAGCGAGTTAGGGCTCTCTGGCCAGTTCTTACCGACTTTGCGAATTCCCATATCATCGCATACGCGGTCTAATACAAAGAGAAGGTTCGTCGCTTTGCCCTTCCATTCATCTTGGTCTTCCATAAATTTTATGATTGATGAAGCTACAGGATTATTGGACAATATCTCCGCACTAGCACGTTTTTGATTAAGCTCGTAATACTTAAGAAAATTGTCCCCGTGACCACCTAGAGCTTCACCAATGGCATATCCCCATTTTGCAAAGTCAGCCATTCGGGGTAGCTTGGGGAGTTGGACTTTAGGATGGATACTCATAGCTTTGGACAGAGCGATGAAGCAAGCTCCAAGAATATCTGGCAAATCTGCAAGGAATGAAGCCCATATTGTATTCTCATCCTTGCGATCCTCTGGAGGGATTCGCTTCAAGTTTATAACAATAGAACGGTCCAAAAGATCCGACCTTGTGACAACAGAATTGATACCATTAAGCATTACACAACGCTTAAGATTGAGGACGATCTCGTCATCATCGGTATAAAGCTTGCGCTTGCTGATACTTCCACCTGTAGCTGCCATACAGAGCAAGTCTGAACGCTCCGATGATAGGTAATCCAGATTGTCGAATGCTGGCATATAGTTGTTATGGAGCATGAGTGCCAGACCCTCGTTACTGTTAGGCATGGAGAGAAGGTCAACCTTAGAAGGGTCGACAATCATTCTTACCATCCTCATGGTGGTTGATTTCGCAGCACCCTTCTCACCTATGAAAACAAGGAGTGGATGCGGGATATCTGGCACAAGACAGGATATGATGTAGATAGCAAGTAGGAGTAGGTCTGATTTGCGTTGTGTCCGAAAATGCTTGGAAAGAAGCTTGAGTAAATTAGGAGTATCCGAGAAATTAGGCTCGAGCTGTGGTGACATGTTTTTGGTCCTATAAAAGATACATGGATCTCTTGTAGTGATTTTGTAATTTTTTGCTGATATCATTACAATTCCAATTTTCGGATCACACAGGTCATAGAAATAGTATCCTTGATTTTGGGCTATCCGTCGTTCAAGCCTTTTAACCTTGCCCTCAAACATAGCGATTGCCTCAAAGTGATGAATAGCTTGCTTGATCGCGTCAGGACTTGGTGGTTTACCCTCGGAATGGTAAAACATTCGGCTTAGGCTCAATTTGAACTCCTTGCTATTAACCTTAAATGTCCTTGGCTCGCCATTCTCAAAGATCCTACAGTAAGGTTCGTCAAGCTGGTCACGGAAAAAGTCGTTTTTTGAGCAGAGTGAAATGAGCTTTTGGGATTCGTTTTGTCTAGGGCTTTCTTCACTCTGTTTTTTGGAAGGAGATTCCTGTGAGAAGCCTTGTTTGCGTCTGGGTTTTTTCTTATTCTCCATTGAGCTCCCTCAATTCTGTTTGGTTTAGTTACTGGCATACTGGGCGATTAGTCTTCCCATACAAATTCATCTTCAAGGTCGAGATCAAAACTGTATTCGTCACTGTCCAAGTCGACCTCATCCTCATGATCAAAATCGCTAGATACGTCATCGAAATCAGCAGATAGATCATCTTCATCAAAATCCGTTCGGGTAGCCTCATTCTCAGTGGCAGGGCGCATGTTCAGTACTATATATACGCTTCGACCCATTTCGTCTTCGGCAGCTTGAATGTCCACCATTATCGGCAGACCTACAAGACTGCGTGGATCAAAATATGACCCTGGACTCATGAGTACCCCGAAATTTGTAAGCATATTAGTAAATTCGCTTCCTGGTATCCAATCTTCAGGGATACTATAGGTTATCTGGTGTTGATGTTCATGGCCTTCCGGCAAAATCGAAAGATCTGTAACAAGGGAATGATTCCGTTTCTTTGCCTTTCTTATGAATCCTAATTCTAGGCCATTCTCAATAGGTAGAAGCTCATACGAGTTTGGTGTCGGGTTGGCAGGATACTGAAAAAGATGCTTTGATTTCATAGTGTTACTTCCTCTCTGTGAATGATGAATTTGATATAACTTATTTGTGAAACAGACCATAAAAAACGTTGCCTACATTTTTGGATACCTAACATAATCTGGTGATATAACGGATGTATCCTGCTTCCAAATTGACATGATTGGCATCTCAAATTCGGCAAGCAGTTGACCTTTATACCAGAAGGACTCTGCAACTCCGCTATGAACGATTGGAGCGGGCGTTTTCCATAAAACTTGGGCAAAAACATTGTTGATCTCTTTAGCTAAGATCATGCGCACTGTGTCTATCGGGCTATAATCCCCTTCCACATATGCGTTTTGAGAAAATTTCTTAAGCGCCTGTTCAATGGCATCAATTATGTTCAATATGATGGAGTCATTGTTCACAATGATAGGAGGAAATTGAACCGATATGTTATGTGTTATTGAATCTCCACCGTTATAGACTAATGATTCAGATTGGATGATAGTCTGATTTAGATAACGTATGTTACTGGGCACATCTGTCTCGCTGGTATATAAATCTAACTTATGATTTACGTAAGTAAGTAATGGGGCCGTTCTCTGTATCAATCCCATATAATTCTCTGGGTTGCCATCAATAGTTCTGAAAAAGATAGACTGTTCTTCCAGTGTGATAATAAGACCGACTGTAGTTATTTTAGGCATTATAGAGTCCTCCCGAGGTGTGTGTTTTATAACAAGGCTTGAAATCACAAGCTGAGATAACTGCTGCTTGCCAATTGATCGGCAAGCAGCAATATAAATGATAGTTATACCTAAATTAACTTATTTAACACATGCGAATAGTTGGTTTTTTAAGGACAGAATCATCAGATTTGGTTGTACTCAGCTCCTATAGTGGTAGCTATTACATAATCTCGTAAGTGATTTTTTCCTGAACACCAAGAATCCATTGTTGCTCCTGCAAATAGCAATTTTCGGTTAACACAAGTCACAGGGAAGTATTCAGCTCCGTAGCTGAACATAAGTCTAGTTTGTAAGATGTATTCTCTCTAAGCCCTAGGAGTTTTAGAAATTGGTGGCGATGGAACATTTCTTCAGAGATTGAATCAGAACAGCCTCCAATATCCGAAATTTCTGTAAACTGAATTGGAAGTAACATGATTCCAGTCTCAGTTTCAACTGTATGTTGTAGATTTTTAAGGATTTGACAGCGCTGTTCCTTAGACAATAAACTTTCATTCAATAAGAGAGGCATATCGCTTTCAACT
>LIDZ01015155.1_pt11 | contig 15179 bp, 13 predicted proteins | sample 644651 | NCBI WGS metagenome assembly LIDZ01 (sample SAMN03856242, study PRJNA289617) | food metagenome | isolation source: wine grapes on drying loft during traditional withering process | host: Vitis vinifera cv. Corvina | place: Italy: Gargagnago di S. Ambrogio di Valpolicella | collected 2014-01 | reverse complement strand
CCCAGAATGGCGCAGTCGCGTGGAATGCTCAGGCCCGCGCGCTGCCCGGCCAGCAGTCCGCCAGCCGCTAAATTGTCGTTGGCAAAAATGATCGCATCCGGCGGCTCTTTGCTTGCCATCAGTGCCTGCATGGCCTGCTTGCCCGCCTCGAACGGCACCAGCTCAGGGTCCGGCGTGAATACCTGCGGCGGCAACGCCAACTCGGCCAGCGCCTGGGCATAGCCCTCGCTGCGTTCAACGGCGCTCAAATCCCCAGGTGCACTGTTGAGGACATAGGCAATGCGCCGGTAACCCCTGGCGTACAGGTACTGCGTGCTCTGCACCCCCACCTGATGGTGGGAAAAACCAATCTGTACAGGCGTGCGCTGCGGCTGATAATCCCAGGTTTCGATCAGGGGAATATCGGCCTGCGCGAGCATTTTCTCGGTCGCGGCGGTGTGGAAATGCCCGGTGACTACCAAGGCTGCGGGGGACCAGCCAAGAAACGCGCGCACAGCGCTTTCCTCTTTGTGCTGGTCAAAATAACTGGACGCCAGCAGCATCTGATAGCCGTATTGGCTGAGAGTATCGCCAAAGCCCTGCAGGGTATCGGCAAAGATCGGCCCGGAAATGTTGGGCACCACCATGCCGACGATCCGCCCGCGCGCCGATGCCAGGCCCCCGGCAACCAGATTAGGCACGTAGCCGAGCTCGGCCACTGCCGCCGCGATTTTTTCGCGCTGCTCGGGCGCCACTTGCTCGGGTTGATTGAAGTAGCGCGAGATCATCATCGTCGAGACCCCCAGGTGCGCCGCCACACCCGCCAAGGTCGTGCGCCCTGCCGAACGCCGCTTGCGGGTTGGCCCCTTGGAGTCGTTCAAAGCCCCCACTCCTGTTCTAGTAAAAAAGCATAAGAAAGTAATTTTTGATTATTTGACGATCTATCCACGAGTTGATGATACTTGCACCGTTAGCGCTAACGAAGTGTTTTATTGCTTGCTACTCGCATGAGCGAATGCCGCCGAACACTCCACGCAACCTATCCCTGCAGCGGTCGCAGAACCGTAGCAGTTCGGCATTCACACACGCGAGCATCCTCCATGTACCGACACCTCGGGGACACACTTACACCCGCGCGCCTGGCCCAGGCCATCGCCGCCACACTGACCTTCGTCACCCTGCCCGGCTATGCAGCCGATGCGGCCGGTACGGGCCAGGCCGCCACCCTGCAGGCCGTGACCGTGACCGCCACGCGCCGCGAAGAATCGCTGCAAAAGGTTCCCGTGGCCGTGACCGTGGTCAGCGGTGAACAGCTGGAGCGTGATAACCGCACCGACATCGCCAGCATCGCCCAGCAGATCCCCACGCTTAACTTTCGCACCAACGCGTCGAACAAGGACACCTCGCTGTTCATCCGCGGCGTGGGCACCATCTCCACCTCGCCCGGTGTAGAGCCAACGGTGGCCACGGTGGTCGACGGCGTGGTGTACGGTCGCCCAGGCCAAGCGACTCTGGACCTGCTTGACCTGGAGCGCATCGAAGTATTGCGCGGCCCGCAGGGCACGTTGTTCGGCAAAAACGCCTCCGCCGGGGTGCTCAACGTGATCACCAAGGCGCCCACCGCCGAGACCCACGGCTATGTCGACCAGTCGTTCTACACCGGCCACGAGAGCCGCACCCGCTTTGGCATCGGCGGCACTTTGGTGCCGGATGTACTCAAGGGCTCGCTGACCGGCCTGGTGGGCAGCTATGACGGCAACGTCGACAACAAGGCCAACGGCCAGGAGGTCAATGGCTACGACCGCAAGGGCCTGCGCGGCAAGCTGGAGTTCACGCCCAATGACGACGTCAAGCTGACCCTCATCGGCGACTACATGCAAAACCACGCCGACGCGCCCAATGGCGTGATCAGCCAATCGCTTACACCGGCGTTTGCCAATGCCTTGTCGCCGGTGACGGCCAGCCACGACAACCGCGATATCGTCAGCGACTACCGCAGTCACGTCCAGGACACCAACAAGGGGTTGTCGGCGCAACTGGACTGGAACCTGGGCGATTACACCCTGACCTCCATCACCGCCTGGCGCGGCTGGGACAACACCCAGTGGCAGGACGGCGACCGCCTGGCCACCCTCAGTACCGCGTTCCCCGGCACCGAAGACAAAGGCGATCTGAGCTACAACCAGTATTCACAAGAATTGCGCCTGGCCTCGCCCAAAGGACAGTTTCTGGAGTACGTCGGCGGCCTGTACTACATGCATGGCAAGGACGACGAAACCTACCGCCGCACGCTGCGTACCACGTCGGCCACCTACACCGGCGTGGCCGACTACAGCACCACCAGCGACAGCTACTCGGTGTTTGGCGAAACCACCCTTAATTTCACCTCGCGCCTGCGGGGTATCGCCGGCCTGCGCTGGACCCACGATCAACTCGAGTACGACCACCGCCGGGTGTCGAGCTCGGCCACCACGGTCAGCGGCATCCAACCAGGCACCAGCAGCTCCGGCTCGGTGGACGAAGACGGCTGGTCCGGGCGCCTGGGTGCGCAGTTCGATATAACCGACAACATCATGGCCTACCTGACCTACTCGCGCGGCTACAAGGGCCCGGCCTACAACGTGTTCTTCAACATGCAACCGCGTGACACCGACGCGCTCAAGCCAGAAACCTCCAACAACTGGGAATTGGGCCTCAAGGCCACCAGTTGGGACAACCGGTTGACCACTAACGTGGCGGTGTTCCACAGCGAATACGACAACTATCAGGCCAACTTCTACGATACGGTGGCAGGTCAGGTAGTCACCCGGTTGATCAACGCAGGCAGTGTCAGCACCGAGGGCGTCGAGGCCGACTACGCGTTGCAGGCCTCGCGCAATCTGAAGCTCTCCGGCGCGCTGGCCTACACCCGGGCGCGCATCGACGACTTCTCGTGCCCGGTTGGCGCCGCTGCATCGTGCAATGTCAACGGCAAGACCCTGCCCTTCAGCCCGGACTGGAAAAGCTACGTGCGCGCCGACTACAGCATCCCGCTGGACAATGGCCTGGATGTCGAGCTGAGCACCGATTACAACTGGCAGAGCGAAGTGCAGTACGACATCAGCCAGAACCCGGACACCAAACAAGGTGCCTATGGGATCTGGAACGCGAGCGTGGCCCTGGCCGATTACAACAATGGCTGGCGCGTGGCACTGTTGGCCAAGAACCTCACCGACAAGTCCTACTCGCCGATGCTGGCCAGTGGCAGCGGCTACATCTACCGCTCGGTGCCGCGTGATGATCAACGCTATTTTGGTGTGCAATTGCGCAGGGATTTCTGACCTGAGCCCCCTGTGACGATGGGGCCAGCCGCACCTGAGTTCTAAACCCGTGGGAGCGGGCTCTGCCCGCGAAGAGGCCCGCCGCCCCACCCACTATCTACAAGGACCCCACCATGCACCCTGTCCCCCGGCAACTCAGCCTCGGCGCCTTTCTCATGGCCACCGGGCACCATGTCGCCGCGTGGCGCCATCCCGACGTGCCGGCCGACGCCGGCCTGGACTTCAAGCATTACAAACGCCTGGCGCAAATCGCCGAGGCGGCCAAATTCGATACCCTGTTCATCGCCGACAGCATCGCCGCCGCCACGGGCGACATCGCCAGCCAGATGGCGCGCTCCGACTACTTCGAGCCCCTGACTCTGCTTTCGGCCCTCAGCGCGGTCACCGAGCACATCGGCCTGATCGCCACCGCCACCACTACCTATAACGAGCCCTACCACGTAGCGCGCAAATTCGCCTCGCTGGACCACCTGTCAAGTGGTCGCGCAGGCTGGAACCTGGTCACCTCCGACGCTGCCGCCGAGGCCCTCAACTTTGGCCGCGACAGCCATGTGGGGCATGCCGAGCGCTACGCCCGCGCCCGCGAGTTCCAGCAGGTAGTCACCGGCCTGTGGAACAGCTGGGAAGACGACGCCTTCATTCGCGACAAGGCCAGCGGCCAGTATTACGACCCAGCCAAGCTGCACGTACTGGATCACCAAGGCGAGCACTTCAAGGTCAAAGGCCCGCTCAACGTCTCTCGCTCGCCCCAGGGCCGCCCCGTGGTCGTACAGGCCGGCTCGTCGGAAGTGGGCCTGGAGCTGGCGGCCGAAACCGCTGAGGTGGTGTTTACCGCACAAACCTCGCTGGCCGCCGCCCAGGCGTTTTACAGCGACCTCAAAGGCCGCATGGCACGCTACGGGCGTCACCCCGACAGCCTGAAAATCATGCCTGGGGTGTTCGTCGTGGTCGGCGACAACACCGCCCAGGCCGTGGAAAAGTTCGAGCAGTTCCAAGACCTGGTCGAACCCCAGGTCGGTGTGGCTCTGCTGGGGCGCATGCTTGGCAATTTCGACCTCTCGGGCTATCCGCTAGATGAACCGCTGCCGGAACTGCCGCTCACCGACAGCGGTCAACAAAGTCGCCAGCGTCTGCTGACGCAGCTGTCGCGTGACGAACACCTGACCCTCGCGCAACTGGGCCGCAAGATCGCCGGTGGCCGCGGCCACTACAGCCTGGTCGGCACTGCCAGCGAGATCGCTGATCAGCTGCAAACCTGGTTTGAAGGGCGCGGCGCCGATGGTTTCAATATTCTGGTACCGCACTTGCCGGGCGGCCTCGAGGACGTCGCCACGCACGTTATCCCCGAATTACAGCGACGCGGTCTGTTCCGCCATGACTACACTGGCACCACGTTGCGCGACCACCTTGGCCTCGCGCGCCCCTCTTTCCCTGCCACAGGTAACCTGCCATGACTTATATAGCTGCCCAAGACCGCTACGAAAACATGCCCTATCGCCCCGTCGGCCGCAGCGGCCTGGTGCTGCCTGCGCTGTCGCTCGGCCTGTGGCACAACTTTGGTGACAGCACGCCGATCGCCACCCAGCGCGCCATGCTGCGCACCGCCTTTGACCTGGGCATCAACCACTTTGACCTCGCCAACAATTACGGCCCGCCCTACGGCAGCGCCGAGACCAACTTCGGTCGCCTGCTGCGCGAAGACTTCAGCGCCTACCGCGACGAGCTGATCATCTCCAGCAAAGCTGGCTGGGACATGTGGCCCGGCCCATACGGCCAAGGCGGCGGCTCGCGCAAATATGTGCTGGCCAGTCTCGACCAGAGCCTCAAGCGCCTGGGCGTCGACTATGTAGATATCTTCTACTCGCACCGCTTCGACCCGCTCACCCCGCTGGAAGAAACCGCCAGTGCACTGGCCACTGCGGTGCAACAGGGCAAGGCGCTGTACATCGGTATCTCCTCGTACTCCGGCACCAAGACCCGCGAGATTGCGGCGCTGCTGAGCGAGTGGAAAGTGCCGTTGCTGATCCATCAGCCGGCCTACAACCTGCTCAACCGCTGGGTCGAAAAGGATTTGCTCGATGCCACCGAAGACCTCGGCGCCGGCGTCATTGCCTTTACTGCGTTGGCCCAAGGCCTGCTCACCGACAAGTACCTCAACGGTACCCCGGACGATGCCCGCATCAACCGCCCCGGCGGCGGCTCGTTGCAAGCCGGCCACCTGTCCGAGAGCAATCTGGCGCACGTGCGCGCCCTTAATGGGATCGCCCAGCGTCGCGGCCAGAGCCTGGCGCAAATGGCCCTGGCCTGGACCCTGCGCGACCCACGGGTGACATCCGCATTGATCGGCGCCAGCCGGCCAGAGCAGATCATCGAGAACGTCGCGGCACTGAAGAACCTGACCTTCAGTGTCGACGAGCTTTTGGAAATCGATCGCTTTGCCGTCGAAGGCAGCATCAACCTCTGGGAAAAACCTTCCAGCGCCGAATAAGTGAGTGCGTGATGAACATCGTCGTCAAAGCCATTGCCAGCGTTCTCGCGCTGGCCTTCACGGCCAGTGCATGGGCGGCCGATCCGGCGTCCCTGCGCATCGGCTATCAAAAAGGTTCGATTGCTCTGGTACTGGCCAAGGAACACGGCCTGCTGGAAAAACGCTTCCCCGGCACCCAGGTCAAATGGATTGAGTTCCCGGCCGGCCCACAGATGCTCGAGGCCCTCAATGTGGGGGCTCTGGACGTCGGCTCCACCGGTGATATCCCGCCACTGTTCGCCCAGGCTGCCGGTGCTGACCTGCTGTATATCGGCGCCGAACCCGCCAAGCCCCAGGCCGAAAATATCCTGGTGCGCAGCGATAGCCCACTGCACGATGTGGCCGAACTGAAGGGTAAAAAAGTCGCCTTTCAGAAAGGCTCCAGCTCGCACAATCTCGTGCTGCGCGCGCTGAACAAGGCCGGCCTGAGCTACAAGGACATCCAGGCGGTGTACCTCACCCCGGCCGATGCCCGCGCGGCATTCGAGCAAGGCAGCGTCGACGCCTGGGCGATCTGGGACCCGTACGCGTCACTGGCGCTGAGCGACGGCCATGCGCGTCTGCTGGCGGATGGCACGGGGCTGGGCTTGTCCGGTCCGATCTATACGGCGCGGCGCAGCTATGCCCAGGACAACGGCGAGTTTATCCACGCTTTGCTGGACCAACTCACCGCCGCCGAGGCCCTGACCCGCAGCGAGCGCGACGAGAGCATCAAGGTGCTCACCCAATCCATGGGCTTGCCCCAAGCGATCATCGCCCGTTACGTCGACAACCGCCCGCCCTCGCCGGTGCTACCGATCGATGATGGCGTTATAAAAGCGCAGCAGGCCACGGCAGATCTGTTTTTTGCCAATGGATTGTTGCCCAAGAAAATCACCGTCGCAGATGTGGTGTGGAAGTGATGGCGATGGCATATTCAACATCGCCATCGCCAGCAAGCTGTGCTCCCACACGAGTACACCCGTAGAAGCACAGCTTGCTGGCGAAGAGGCCGGCACTGCCCAGCCCACCATGCACCCGTAGGAGCACAGCTTGCTGGCGAAGGGGCCGGCACTGCCCAGCCCAAAATGCACCCGTAGGAGCACAGCTTGCTGGCGAAGGGGCCGGGACTGCCACGCAAGCTCCCGGCGGCAAGCACCCTCACTACAGAACCCTACCGGGTCCTACTTGATCACTTGGGTCAACGGCTTGCCCAGCTCAGTGATATACGTCGACACGATCTCTGTTTCCTGCGGCCCGTTCTTCACGGTATGCGGCGCATTGGCCGGCGTCTCGAACGTATCACCCGCGTGCAGCACGTGCTCCGGCTGGCCATCAATGGCAACCGTCACGGCGCCACGCACCACATAACCCGACTCGAGCCCAGGATGGGTGTGATGGGGCGAAATGGCACTTGCCGGTAGTACGATGCGGATCACGTTCACTTCATAGCCGCTGGGATAAACAACATGCTGCAGCACGGTGCGCGAACCTTTTTGCGGGGCGCTCACTGGCGTGGCGCAACCGGCCAACGCAAATGCCACGGCCAAGGCCGCGCAAGCTCTGGTGTAAACAGCCATTTCCATGGTCTTCCCTTTTCCGATGACAACTGATTGATCCAGGCAGGATATCGCCTGTGCCCGCCATGACAACTAAATGTTACCGGTTGCAATCCTGCCGAACTCTGGATAAAAATCGGGCCCTCCCCACCGAGCCAGAGCCCAAGCAATGACCAGCAAACAACACCACTACCAGGTTCACGTCACTTGGACCGGTAACGAAGGCACTGGCACCTCCACCCACCGCAGCTACAGCCGAGCGCATGTCCTGCAAGCACCCGGCAAAGCACCGATCGAAGGCTCGTCCGACCCCAGCTTCCGCGGTGACCCCACGCGCTGGAATCCCGAGGAGTTATTGCTGGGGTCGTTATCGGCCTGCCACAAGCTCTGGTACCTGGGGCTGTGCGCCGCTGCGGGCGTGGTCGTGGTGGCGTATGAAGATGCGGCCGAAGGGACGATGATCGAAGAGAGCGACGGCGCGGGGCAATTTACTGCAGTGGTATTAAAGCCACAGGTAGTACTGGCGCCAGGGAGCGATGCACAAAAAGCGCAGGAGCTGCATCATGTTGCCCATGAGAAATGCTTTATTGCTCGCTCGGTGAATTTTCCCGTGGGGGTTGAGGCGCGGATTGTTTTTGGTGAAACGGGGGTTTGACAACATGGCCGTCGGCTTTGGTTAGCTCATGTAAAGCTCTGGCCAGAGCGGGCGGAAGATTGTTGTCAATCAGAAATTTCAAGCCGCGATCCTTTGCTCGAACGCCACCGCCGCGTCGACGCAAGCCACTGGCACCTCCAATATCGAGGCAACTCGCTTAGCATTCTGCCCCTCCGCCTTATAGGTCTGAAAAATTGCGGAAGTACCTAGACCGGAAGCGCAGACTATGGGCTTGCCGAAGTTTCTAGCGGGATCAAGCACGATAGCTTTGCTACGCTTTTGTGGATACCAGCGCTGGGCTGCCTCCTCACTCGCGTAGTCAATGCCCTCGTATAGCGACGGTTTAATCACCTGTTTGAAGGCCCACTGACGCTTCACCAGGTCAAGCAGAGCTTCATCGCCTGTCTCATCCAATACAGTCGCAAAAATGTTGCGGCTATCTGTTTGAAAACGCTTACAAGTAAAAGGGTAATCCTGAGCGAACAAATCCCGAGCCTGCATGGATGCGCTTCGAATGGCCTGGAGGCTGACCCCATGCTGGCGGAATGCGTGAACGAACCTGATCTCCAGAAGATCATGAAAACCGAGCATCGGATCTTTCAAAAATGACAGCTCGGACGACCACAGCCCTGAATGGACAACGCCGTGGGCACGGTAACCAAATAGCCAACGGCGGATATCTTTTGCCGGAATACCGGTGTAGAGAGATGCCTCTTTCGCGGTGTACAGACCTACGCCAATGAGGCGGCTGGATGATTCAGTACTTGTCATGCACCCTCCTCGGTACGTGGGAAAGAACCAAGGATGATTTTGGGCGCTGGGCCGGATTCGATCAACCTCTACGGGCTGATTGGGCAACAATCTCTCGATTCCTACAACGTTCGTTCACTTGAGGATAGCCATTCGTTGCGTCCAGCGCCGAATCAGACCTGCATGGCGAATTCCTCACAAGATGGGTTGAAATACCCACAGGCCAAAGAAGCCATCGCATTAGCGAGACCGTAGCGCATGCAACTGGGCGATGGTTTGAGGAGCGTGCGCACTACAAGCCGAACTCAAACGGCTAAAGACTTTCGGGCTGCTGCCGACTAGACGTTGTGGTGTATCAAATACATTCATCAGCAAGATCGCCCCGGCGCGCCTTGCCAACCCCGGCTACTCAACGCGTTTGCAGCCCGAGCAAAAACCCATGTTCCTGAGAAATATCAGAATAGCCGCCAGAGCCTTCATTGGTTTCGCCGCTATTGCGCTGTTGAGTATATTCCTGGGCCTGTTCGCCCTGAATCAAATCGCCGAAGTCCAGTCACAGGCCGCTGACATCCAGAACAACTGGATGCAGCGCGTCCAAATCCTCGCACTGGCCAATGCCTCGCTTGATCGCTATCGCTTGGGCGAAATGGCGCACATCCTGTCGTCGACCGATGCCGAGATGCAAACTTACGAAGATAAATCCGCAGGCCGCCTTAAAAACGTCAAAGAGCAACTCACGCAATATGCCGGGCTATTGCGCACCGCAGACGAAAAATCACAACTCGACCAGTTCAATCAAAGCCTTGAGGGCTACGCCAAAAACCATACCGAGATGCTCAAGCGCTCACGTTCCGGCGACAAAGCCGGCGCTCGCGACTTTCTCAACAGCATTCGCGAAAGCTATGAGCACATGACCAAAAACTTCGACCAGTTGATCGACCTCTCCAACAAAGGCGCCGAGCAGGCCGGCCTGACGTCTGTGGCCGCCTATCGGAATGCGGTAAGCGGCATTGCCATCGTCATTGTGCTGGTGAGTGCCGGCACCGTGCTGGTGGCCTGGCTGCTGACGCGCAGCATTACCGGGCCCATCATCGAGGCCGTGCACGCCGCCGAAACCATCGCCAAAGGCGACCTGACTCAGCCGATCAATCCGACCGGCAACGATGAGGCTACCCGTTTGCTCAGGGCGCAAGAGACCATGCGCAACAACCTAGTCCAGACCCTCAAGCAAATCACCGGCTCATCCAGCCAGCTCGCCGCTGCGGCCGAAGAGCTCAATGCGGTGACCGCAGAAGGCAGCCGTGACCTGCAACAGCAGCATGGCGAGATCGAACAAGCTGCCACGGCCGTTACCGAGATGACCAGCGCTATTGAAGAGGTCGCCCGCAACGCGGCGTCTACCTCCGAGCTGTCCATGGAGTCGCGCACCATCGCGTTAAAAGGCCAGCAGCGCATGGTCGAAGCGCTGCACGCCATCCAAGCCCTGACCCGCGGCGTGCAAACAAGCTCCGGGCAAGTCGGCGGCCTGGCCGAGCAGGCCAAAGGCATCGGCAAAGTGCTCGACGTGATCCGCGGCATTGCCGAACAAACCAACCTGCTGGCGCTCAACGCCGCCATCGAAGCCGCCCGTGCCGGTGAAGCTGGCCGTGGTTTTGCGGTGGTCGCCGACGAAGTCCGTGCTCTGGCCCATCGCACCGCGCAATCAACTCGAGAAATCGAACAGATGGTTGGCAGCATCCAAAGCAACACGGCCGATACCGTCAACACCATGCTCGACAGCAGCAACATGACCCAGCAGACCCTGGAACTGGCCGAACTGGCGCAAAAGGCGCTGGCAGACATCCTGGCGGCCAACAACGAAATCAACGATCGCAACCTAGTGATTACCAGTGCAGCCGATGAGCAAGCCGAAGTCGCTCGGGCAGTTGATCGCAATTTGCTGAACATTCAGCAGCTGTCGGTGCAGTCGGCGCAGGGGTCGACGCAGACCACGGCGGCTTCGCAGTCGCTGGCGAGCTTGGCGTATGAGTTGAATACGATGGTTAAGCAGTTTCGGATTTGATGGGGCGTTATCGAAGCAAGGTGGGCACGGCGCATCCGCTGCCCACCCGTCACCAAGGCCGCTTTGCTGGGCGACCGGCCTAAAGCAATCACCCCGCCGGGCTGATCCTCGGACGGCTACCTTCTGCAGAACGACCCGGCTCTTGCATGTCCTAGACTAATGCGCATCATCGAATTGATAGGTCGCTCTGAGCGCATCGACCACCGCTTTGGCGCTGGTGAGCGAATGATGTACCAGCCAAGCCTGGTTACCCTGTAGCAGCTTGCCCATTGCCGCATCCATCACGGCCTCCACTGCGCTCGCGATCAGGTCAGAGACTTGATCAAGCGCAACCTCGCCTGGTACCCCGGCGTTGACAGAGAACACTGGCACCGGCGCGTGCTCAGAACCGTAATCCGAAAATCTTTGCTGGTTGGTGACAAGTGAGTTCTTCATTGGGCACTCCCGGTGTTGCCGCACGCGGAGAGATCATCCCGCAAATGCAGAGATCTGATCGGGGTAAGAGCAAGCTGGGATAAAAGCGTGATAACCATTGGTAAGGCTCCTGTATGTAAAGAGCTGCCACGGTTCGCCGTCAAACGAATGGGTGGCAGCTGTGCGCAGGTTGACGGACCGGGCATACAGGACCCCGGCAGACCTTTCGGCCTCCCACGCACAGCCACCATAAGCAGGACGTGCCAGCACCAGAAAGCGCCCCCAGTCATGAATGTGGCGCCTGATGCGCCTGTATGTACTCGGGCCGTCAAACCCGATCGCTGAAAGTGCAGCGACGAGGCGAACGATACCGGCCATGAGGGGTGGCTGCAATAATTTTGGCTTACGGACAGTCACGCAGTGCGGTGGGAGGGGGTTGGAAAAGGAGATGGTGCCGGAGATAGGAATCGAATTAGGTTATTAGATATTTGATCCGTAGTAGCTAGGTCGAGCGCCAACCTGTGCCGGTGCACTAAAAAATGTAGTAATATTTTTCACGCGAAGATCGTCAATTGGCGGATCACCGGCTATGCTGTCGGAATACACGGAGGTACAAATGGCAATCATCAGTTTCGAAGTTGACGGTTTGTTCGGTAAGCACCCAGCCATTTTCTTAACGTTCAATACCGATATGAATATCATTACCGGCCGAAATGGTGCTGGCAAAACGAGTGTAATGAAACTCATGTGGTATATTCAAAGTGGCAACATAGAATATGCCATCTCTGAAATTAACTTTACCAGAGCAAAGCTGACAACAGATGACTATACCTGCACCGTGTTCAAGATAAATAGAAATACGTGTAAAGTAATAATTGATATTGACGAAAAAACCACCACCTTCGAGGATATAGCCCATGAAGATGGCACGACCATTACAAACGCTGAAGAAGATGCTAACTTTGAGTTACTTTCAATAGGTAGCTCTGTATTTCTTCCAACTTTCCGACGAATTGAGGGCGGATTCTCTGTTAAGCCTAATCGGGGCTTCGGAAGAATTTCAAGAACAAAAGGAGACATTGAAGAAAGCCTACAGGCACTGTCAAAAAAACTCTCAAACGCCGATCATAACTTTGTCACCTCTATATCTTCAGCTGATATTGTCGAACTCCTACTCGGACAGTACGCAGACCTTTCACAGCAGTATAATGACGTTCAGCAAGAGACTTCCCAGGAGATCATTGAGCAGATAAAAGACTATGAAGAAAGCGCAGAAAAAACCGAAAGCTATAAAGCCCGGCAAACTTTAACAGATATCAAAAAGAAAGTTCAGTCATTAGAAAGCAAGCGTGCCGAAATAATGACACCATTTGACGAGCTGAGAACGATAGTTGAGAAATTATTTATTCAGGTAGGAATCCGAATAGATTCGAGAATAAATTTTGGTGATGCTGCTGGCGCCGTCCACTCAGATGAGCTGTCTGCCGGCGAAAAACAAATGCTCAGCTTTCTTTGCTACAACGCATTTTATTCTGACAGCGTTATTTTCATAGATGAGCCTGAACTGAGCTTACATGTCGATTGGCAGAGACAGCTCTTTACCATTTTGAACCGTCAAAATTCGACAAATCAGTTTATCATTGCGACTCACTCCCCATTTATCTACAGCAAATATCCAGAAAAAGAATTGAATCTTGACCAAGATCGCGGTGACATGGAGTCCTTTTAATGCCAAGAACTAGTCTAGCCAGCCCAACTACTGATGAGATCATAGCTTTACTTAAAAAAACAAGCCTACCTACTGTAATCATAGAAGGCAGCGACGACCTAATTATTTATAAGAGACTTGAAACCCGTTTCTATGACAAGAATGTCTCGGTGCTGCCGGTAGGAGGCAGAACCAACGTGCTCTCAATATACGACCGATTAAATGAATTGCCGTCTACCTGCCAAGTTTTTTTCATTGCAGACAAGGATAACTGGGTAATCACCGGCGTACCAACCACCTATCAATCCCCAACGTTACTATTGACAGATGGCTACTCAATAGAAAATGATGTGTTCCGGGATACGAGCATTCAGGATTATATGTCGCCGGAAGAAAGACAACACTTCAACGGAGAGTTGAGCCGTTTTCTATCGTGGTATGCGATAGCACTGTCACGTCACTTGTCCAATGGTAGCGAAGAGCTAAAACTCCACCCAAATCATATTCTAGATGATGAAAGTGAATACAACAGGCTTACTACTCTGAACGTTGGTGAACATTTCCCCCACCTTCAGTTAGCGACACTCACTGACGACTACAGAAAGTTGCTCAGGGGGAAATCTTTGATGCAACTCGCCATGAGGCAGCTTTCTTACACCGGCAGAACACCTAAGCATACAGATAAAGCATTTATTGAGCATGCTGCCGTCAGACCGGGTCCCCTTATAGAAGGAATATTTGGCGCTATCAATTCCGCACTGGGATAAATACTGCACTATTTGCAACACCAATACCCACTACTTGCGACTGTATGATCTCGATAGCGCTTTCCAGCAACGTCCCGTTGTAGTTCTGGACAGGAAGCTTGGACGCAGCTTTAGTTTGATCATCGAAAGCTTCGCGACCGTGGCCCGCCCCGAAAGCGGAAACCGCGAGAGGCTGGAAAACAAGAGAGGGAGGGAGGTAAAGAGAGTGTTTCGGAGCGTTAACTGATGCCGGAGATAGGAATCGAACCTACGACCTTCGCGTTACGAGGGAGAAATTAAACCCTTACACATCAGGCAGTTACGTTATAAATCAGCCACTTACCGTCTGGTTGCGTCCGACAATACAGCGCCGTATAGTCATTTCCGCTGTCACCTTGCTGTCATGGGCCAACTATGAAAACCAAAATCACCGCCAAGCTGCTTGCCGGCATCCAGCCCCAGGCGAAAGCCTATCGTATCCATGATACCGCGCAACCAGGCCTATCGATCCGAGTACTTCCCAGCGGTCACGCCTCCTATATGGTCACTTGGGGCCGGAACCAGGCGGCTACCCTGGGCCGGGTGGGCATGATGACGCTCGACCAAGCCCGCACAGAGGCAGCACAGTACCTAGCCGACGCGCACGCTCATGGCGAGCCTCTGGCGGTCACCCAAGGTCGGCGCGGAACTGGTACGCCCACCCTGCGCGCATTTCTCGACGATCACTATTACAAGTGGTTCCAGGCGCATCACAAGAGCTACGACAAGACCCGCCACGCGATCGAGCACAGTTTCGCGGCGGTAATGGCCCGCCGGCTAAGTGAGATCACCCTGCGCGAGATGGAGGCGATGCGCGTCACCTGGTTAACTCAGGGCCTGTCGGAGTCGAGCGCCAACCGCAAGATGGCTTCCCTACGCGGCGTTCTGTCTCGGGCTGTTGACTGGGGATACCTCGACGCGCATCCCATGGCGAAGCTCAAGCAATTAAAGACCGACACCCGGGGCCGGATTCGCTACCTCTCCCCTACCGAGGAAGCCAGTCTGCGCGAAGCGCTGGAGGCGCGCCAAGAAGGTATTCGCGTCGAACGCGATAGTGCCAATAAATGGCGATTGGAGCGGAAGAAAGAACTGTATCCCGACCTTCGAAAAGTGCATTTCGCAGATCACTTGATGCCGCTTTTTTTGATATCGATCAATACCGGAGTGCGTCGCGGCGAGCTGTTCAACCTCAAGTGGGGCGACGTGAACTTGGGCGGAAAAACTATCACTATTGAGGGTGATGGGGCGAAGTCTGGACAAACTCGGCATATCCCCTTGAACAAGGAGGCACATCAAACGTTGAAGCTATGGATGGAACAGCAATCAGGGCCGGGCTATGTTTTCCCAAGCCAGACTGGCGGCCGCCTGGACAACGTGAAAAAGTCATGGGATGGAGCCCTGAAAGCCGCCGGTGTTCAGGCTTTCAGGTGGCACGACCTTC
>LIDZ01008360.1_pt17 | contig 15181 bp, 14 predicted proteins | sample 644651 | NCBI WGS metagenome assembly LIDZ01 (sample SAMN03856242, study PRJNA289617) | food metagenome | isolation source: wine grapes on drying loft during traditional withering process | host: Vitis vinifera cv. Corvina | place: Italy: Gargagnago di S. Ambrogio di Valpolicella | collected 2014-01 | reverse complement strand
ACCCAACGAGAAAGATAGGTTTGAAAAGCGTGCCCGGTCTCGTGGGTCAACACATCCACATCATCAGAAGTCCCATTAAAGTTAGCGAAAATAAACGGCATATGATAGCCATCGATAAATTCACAATACCCGCCGCTTTGTTTGCCAGCTCGGCTGGATAAGTCCATCAATTTCTGCTCCGTCAACAAATCGAAAAATGTACCGGTTTCTTCAGAAAGCTGATGATACATAACCCGCGCTTTTTCAACCAGCTCAGATTCTTTACCTTGTGGTTTGGCATTGCCGTCAGGAAACACTAGCGGCAAGTCATAATAGGCTAACTCAGACAAATTCAATCGTTCGGCCTGACGTTTGTACAATTCTTGGTTTTTCGGCACAACTTCATCCAAGATAAATTGGCGAAAGGCCTGAATCTGTTTGCGATCATAGCTCCAGCGATTCATATCGATATCACCGTAAGCCACGTAATTATCAAAACCTAGTTGTTGAGCAATTTTAGTTCTCAGTTTAACCAGCTGATCAAAAATCTCGTCAAAGCGCGCTTCGTTTTTAGTGAAAAAGCTTTGGTAAATTTTTTGCGCCTTGCGACGAGTAAAGCGATCTTTCGCGGTAAAGCAAGCCGATATCTCCGACAGCGTATATTTTCTGCCGTCAAAGAGCAGCTGAGCTGATGCAATCAACTGGGTATATTTACTAATCCATTCATTTTCCTGCTGTTTAAGGGAGACCACTTGATCATCCAAAAGCTGGATCTGATCTTTAGCCAGTAAAAATAATGTTTCCGGAAACAGCTGCTTCAACTCATCTTGAAAAGGAGAAGTCAGCAATGCTTGATAAAATTCATGATGGACTTGGTCAAACAATGGCTGATGCTCATCCCAATAAGCATTTTCCTGCCCATAAAAGGTGTCTCTTGTATCAACAGAATGACGAATATAGGCTAATTTCGCCATCGTATCAATCTCCGTACGTAACTTATTTAGTTTATTAAGAGCCGCTTCCGCGGGTTCGAACGCTTCAGCTTTAACAAAACGCTCCAGCTCTTTCTTAAATGATTGGCTGTAGATCTCAAAATCCGGCCGCTCATAAGTAAATTCTTCAAATTGCATAGTCATTCCTCCCAACCCTTTCTTTTATTATAACCCACTTAAGCAAGAGTAGGGGAAACAAAAAAAGAGCCAGACTAATCGTCTGACTCGAAAATGCAGATCGTTAACTCAATACATCATCCAATGGCGTATAGTCCATCGATAAATCATTAGCAACTGCTTCCAACGTCAATTTACCCTTGTAGGTATTCACGCCGCGATGCAAAGCCAAGTTTGATTTCAGCAACTCTTCCAATGGCTGATTTGCCAATAAATTCGCATAGGATAAGGTGCTGTTGCTCAACGCATAAGTTGCAGTTTGAGGCACTGCACCAGGCATGTTAGCTACCGCATAGTGAACAACGCCTTCTTTGACATAAGTTGGATCATCGTGAGTCGTCACATGATCAACCGTTTCAAAAATACCTCCTTGGTCAATCGCTACATCGACAATTACCGATAGATCCGGCATGCCAGCTACCATGTCTTTTGAAACTAAAGTTGGTGCTTTGTGGCCTGGAATTAGTACGGCGCCAATCACTAAGTCGGCATTTTTCAGCGCTTCTTGAATATTGTAGCGGTTCGATAACATAGTTTGGACTTTGTTATCGAAAACTGTATCCAATTCCTTCAACCTTGGCACACTTACATCCAGAATAGTCACATTCGCTCCAAGGCCTAAGGCGATTTTCGCCGCATTGGCGCCCACGGTTCCGCCGCCGATAACTACTACATTACCGCGGCGGACGCCCGGCACACCAGCCAAAAGAATGCCTTTACCGCCGTTTACCCGTTCTAAATAATTGGCGCCGATTTGGGCAGCCATCCGTCCAGCAATTTCACTCATTGGTGCTAATAATGGCAGAGTGTTGTCGGCCGGCTGCACGTTTTCATACGCGATTGACGTAACACCGCTTTCAACTAAGGCTTCAGCTAATTCTTTGTTAGCTGCTAAATGTAAGTAGGTGAACAGCAGCAGATCCTCTCTAAAGTATTGGTATTCTTCCTTCAGCGGCTCTTTGACTTTCATCACCATGTCAGCAGCCCAGGCTTCTTTGGCGGTTTGAACAATAACGGCACCAGCTTCTTCATATTCTTCGTCAGAAATCGCTGAGCCTTTTCCAGCATTGGTTTCTACCAATACTTGATGCCCGCGACTCGTCAGGTCAAAGACACCTGATGGCGGCAAGGCCACACGGTTTTCGTTGTTTTTAATTTCCTTCAAGATTCCAATTTTCATAGCAATCACTCCTCGTTATAGTCTGTAAGCGTTTACTAGTCTATTGTATAATAGTTTCACCGAAAATCAATTAAAATGTGTTAAGAAAGCAAAAATGTTTTGTTATTTTGATTCCTTTGTGAAATCGTGGTCAATAACTTACAATCAGCTTCCTTGTTAAAAAAGATAAGATTCTCTTTTAATGAAAAGCTTTCCGTTGCGAAATCGGGATAAACTAGTGATAATACAATAGAGCAAAGGAGTTTTTGTATGTCAGTAAAAAGCCCAACGGATATTATAAAAGAACAAATAAGTTTTATTGAAGCACGAATTACCCGTTACGAGGAGTTGCGGGACGGCTCCATGCTGCGCCGGATTCTATTTGGCGGCGGTCGGCAATCAAAGTTAGGATTTTTAGGCTTGGTGCTTGGCTTAGGGTTGCTTATTTACGCGGCGCTGCATTACGCAGCCGGGGCGGAAGTTTTGCTAGTTGCGGTGCTGTCGATCCTGCTGTTAGGCTATTGCCTGCTGCAATTAAATTTGATTCGCAAGAAAAACAATCCTGAAAAGTTTGACCGGATGGTATATAGTCTGACACAGGAAAAGGCCTCGATGGAAAAAGAATTGCAGCGTTTATCGGCGGCTGATCGCAAAATTAAAAAGCCCTAAGAACGATGAAAGTGACTCGTATATGTGAAGTAATCACAAAAAGACGTTAGAATGTCTTATAAGCATTCTAACGTCTTTTTGTCTTAATCCTCTAAAGCCGGGAGTGTTTGCGAAGCCTGTCTTGCTTTCTTTTTCTTCTGATAAATGTCTTCCACCCAACGCTGCAGCTTGTTAAGAGTATAAATACTTGGACATAACTCTACAGCCAATATGGGGGTAGGGCAGTGGGGCAGGTCAAGGGTTAATGTACAAATCACTAAGTCGTAGCGACTGAAGACTGACACAATATCTGCCGAATCTAACTGACTCATGGTGTTATGGGAAATTAGGTAATCACCGCGAACCGAGGAATAAATCAGCTGAGTCAACAACTGTTCCTGGGTGGTCGAATCAGAAGCTACAACCAAAATATTCACCGGCTCAGCCAGCTGCTTCATCCCGGTTAAACATTCAGGTACAGCAGCAATAATTTGGTAGACATAATTATTAATGAATTCATCAGACTCAAAAATATGGTGCTTTTGCGTAAATTTCTTAACGATCGAACGGATATCATGTACACAATGGGCATGGAAGTTTTCCAGCAGATTAATATAATCCCGTTTCCCATCACGAAGTACACTGATATATTCACTAGTTTCAGCCAGAAACAGATGCTGGTTGATCAAAATCGAGGTTAAGCGATTTTTTTGTTCATCTGTCAACGGTACAACCAGCAAATCACTGAATTCCTCTACCAACTCTTGCTGCTTGCTGTAGTTGTAGGCAAGGGCGTAATTGGTTTGCAACGCTTTTTTCTTCTGCTCTTCTCCCAACAGAAATAAATCAGCGTACAAAAGCCAGAAGGATTCTCTCATTACCTCATCCGTGTATTCCATTCCCGCTTCTGTCAATAGCGATTCTGCGAAATGATAACGGGTCATCCAATCAGGCGGCGAGAGGTGCTTTGAACCTAAAAAACGTTTCGAGAATAAATGGCCGTGTTTTACACGTTCTAAGCTGATGAAAAACATCATGCACAAGCGATTATACTGGGAATAGGAGCATTCCAGCTGATTATTTGCGATCATCGAACGGATTACCGCTTCGCCTTGTTCAAAAAATTCTATCGAATATCGCCGCTCTTCCTTTTGTACCTTTTTTTCTGAAAAAAGCAAAAAGAAGAGCTGGCGGATATTTTTTTCGTTGCCGGTAATCCGAAAGGGTCGACGCTGAATCGTTAAGTTCCATTTTTTCAAAACTTCCATTAAAAAGGTTATGTGTTTTTGGACTGATGAGAGGCTGCAATAAAGGTCATCAGAAATTTCCTGCAGCGTCTCATATTCTTCAAAAAAGATCAGTTCTAATATTTTGAAGGATAGTGAGTCGCGAATCATGGTTGAAAACAAAGCATCAATCGTCGCATTATCCGCCACCTCCAGCGAGTACAGTCCGTTTTCCCGGGATACTTCATAATACTCCATGGTTGAGTTGATGGCTCGTATATCTGAGATCAATATCGGCGTCGTACAGTCTATAATCTGCCGCAATTGATCAGTGGTCATCGGATTCTTCGAGTAGTACAGCGTTTCAATTAACAAAAGCTTTCGCTGATTATCGCGTTTAAGAAGACAACGCAGGTTCATGTTCAATTTCCTTTCTATCAAGTGGCCGGGCAGCAAAATCGTCAAAAAAGTGTTGAATAGCCGCAATGTCTTGTGACGTCGGGTAGGAATTTACCGCGATTACCGTACAGGCACTGTCCAGCTCGGGCATCGTAATATCGGTAATAATTAAGTCAAAATCTTCGGTTGTCCGATTCAGATCTTTTTGAGTGATGTAAGGAAAGCTGAAAAAACTGCACTCTAACGGAGCATGGACTAAAGAAGTCAGCATTGAGCGCCAAAAGCGTTCTTGACTCGCCGAAGTATCAGAGATCAAAAGCACTTTTATCGACTGTTCAGCTTTAGTCATTCTTTGCAGTAAACCGTCAATCGAGAGGATCAAGCTAGAAAGGTAAAGCTCAATTTGCTCTTCAGAATAAGGCAAATGGTGCAGGTCAAAAAAAGTACGGATAATCGTGACTAAACGGTTAAGCGCTGGTGCATAGCTCCGTTCTAATATTTTTAAGGTCTGCTTTTTAGGCTGAGCCAGGATAGTTATCGGTTCAGCATCTGGGAAATAGATCATAGCATCGTTCCCCAATTGCCGCAATCCTTCTTGGATTTCCTGTTCTGTTAAGGTGTTGTCTAAAGCTAAGTTAATCGATTTCATCAGTTGTGTATGTAGGTCATAAAAGGCAGCCAGTTTATAATTGGTTAAGCGCTGATGAGATTGTTGTGCAGGTGTTAAGACTAAGTTATCAGAAAAGACGGGCCATAATGCCTCCATAATCAATTCAGGCGTATAGCTCAAACGGCATTCAAGCGTAAGCTGATTCACTAAATCAGAATGTTCAGACTTTTCAGGCAACCGAAAGTAATGATCATAAGGAATCGGTTCGTTTAAATCATAGGTCTTTTTCTTGCGATGCAGACAGATTAAAAAGCTGTGCATCAAATGAAAATGGGTATGCATACTGTTGCTCACATCGTTTTCCAGCAAAAAGGCGCGAATGTAACGATCTGCAGCAGCAACTAAAGTTTCAGAAAAACCATAATCCTGCAAAGGAAACCGTCGTTCCTTGAAATAAAGATAATAAAAATGACGAAGCATTACTTCGTCGCCTTCCAAGCGGTTCGGTCGATGATTCACTTGAATATTCCAATGGGGGAATACTTTTTTGATTAACTTCAAATAGCGCTGCACAGTGGCAAAGCTGCAATGCAATTGATCAGAAAGTTTTTCAATGTTGTAATGGCTTTGAAAAAAAAGATACCCAATCAATTGATATTCGAGGGAAGTGTTTAAAATATTTGAGTAAACGGAATCAATTGTAGCAGATGGGTCAAATTTCAAAAAGTACAAACTTTTATCCTTGCATATAGTAAAGGGCAAATCACTCGCATTTAGACTTTTAATATCGTCAAGCAAAGATGGCAAGGAACACTTTGCGATCTTTAGTAATTGCTCTTTCTTTAATCCAGTCTCAGAATAATACAAGGCTTCCACTAGACGAAGCTTGCGTGGTGGCTTTTGTTTCCTGAGTTTTCGTAGGTCCATGTTTCCATCCCCTTATTATTTGTTCGTATATTGATCATTCGCAACGTTATAAATAACAGTTACGCTGTGAAATCCTTCACCTTCAATCACTTGCCAATTGACAGTTGATAATCATTATAAGGAAAAAGTTGTAATAGTATCCAAAAAACAGCAGGCTTAAAAAAATCTTAGGAATAATTATTTTATTTTTGTTTTCTGATTAAAAAAAAAAGAAATCCGCCAAAAAAAATTCGTGAAAACGAGAGATAACAGTTGCCTTTCTGCTCAAGAACGAATAGAATTATGATTGGAATAACTAAAAGAATGATGGAGGCTATACCTATGATGAACAAACAAAGCTTAGTAGAAAAAGTAGCAGAAAAAACTGGATTGACGAAAAAGGACGCAACTGCAGCAGTTGATACTTTATTCGACAGCATTCAAGACGCATTAAAAGATGGAGAAAAGGTTCAAGTTATCGGCTTTGGTAACTTTGAAGTACGCGAACGCGCTGCCCGTAAAGGCCGTAACCCTCAAACAGGCGAAGAAATTACTATCGCTGCCAGCAAATCACCAGCTTTTAAAGCCGGCAAACAGTTAAAAGACGCTGTAAAATAAGCATGTTAAGCTGTCCATGAAGGGCGGCTTTTTTTCTTTTCTAGAAAAAATCGTAGTTTTGAGCAAACAGTTTTCTTTATCAAAATCTCCCATAATAAAATAGGATCTGTTATTTATACATAGGTCAAATAAAAATATCTTAAGACACCAGCTTGTTTTTTTAAAAGAGCTTGTGTCTTTTTTAACGCAGGAGTATAGTAATGATCGATATTAGTACAGGAGGTAAAGGGATGCTGACGTTTATTCCCCATTCGATCTTACAGATGAGTACGATCTTTCTTTCAATAATTGTAGAGGCGGTTCCGTTTGTTTTGCTGGGCTGTATTATTTCAGGTGCCCTGCAGGTATACTTAACGGCGGAGCGTGTCCAGCGCATCCTGCCCAAAAATAAATTTCTCGCCATACTGGTGGGCTCGGGTTTAGGCTTTTTCTTTCCTTCCTGCGAATGTGGGATTGTACCGATTGTCACCCAGTTTATGAAAAAGGGTGTACCAGAGTATACGGCGTTTGCCTTTATGGTGACGGCACCGATCATAAATCCGATTGTGCTGTTTGCGACCTTTGTCGCTCTGGGTAACAGCGCCCGCTTTGCATTGCTGCGGGTGGGAGGGAGTTTGCTGGTGGCTTTAGTCATCGGTTCGTGGATTGCCTACTTCAACAAGCTGCCGATTATGAAGGAAGAACTAGTGGCAGAAGCAGGTCATCACCACCATGACCACCCGCATCCTAAAAAAGGCAGTCGTGTATTTGAGGTATTGGCCCATGCCATCGATGAATTCTTCGATACTGGACGCTATCTGATTATTGGCGGCTTGATCGCTGCTAGTATGCAGGTTTATTTACCAACAGAGGTATTATTGCATTTGACATCGTCGCGTTTAGTATCTATTTTAGTGATGCTAGTCTTGGCGTTCACCATGTCCTTGTGTTCGGAGGCCGATGCCTTTGTGGGCTCTTCCTTGTTGTCATTGTTTGGTGTCAATTCAGTGGTGGCCTTCTTGGTTTTCGGCCCGATGGTAGATATCAAAAATTTGATGATGATGAAACGGGTTTTTCACGGCAAATTCATTTTGCAGCTGATGGCAATCATTACGGTGGTCGTCGCCTGTTACGCATATTTGATCTAGGAGGTCCCACATGTTACGCTTTTTAATTTTATCCGGCTATTTTGAATGGATGATGTATCTGCAAGTCTCAGGCAAGCTGAATCAATACATTAATGTCCATTACATCTACCTAGTTTATCTGACGATGGCCTTATCTTTGCTGCTATCCTTGGTTCAATTAAAACTCTGGGTGGAAAAAAGTGACGGGAAAGAACACGATCACGATCATCATGGACACGAACACGGGTTGACGAAACGTTCCCAGAAACTAGCGGCATATCTGCTGCTAAGTCTGCCGTTGATCGCCGGCACACTTTTTCCGACGATTAGCTTAGACACAACGATTGTTGAGGCAAAGGGATTTAGTTTTCCGGTAAGTAAAGAATCGGTGGGGGATCCGGAAATGAATACCCAATATTTGAAGCCGGATACCAGCATTTATTACAATAAAGATGATTATGATAAGCAGATGGATGAATTATTGGCTAAATACCAAGAAAATGATGTGCTGCAGGTCACTGATGAGAACTATCTGGAAGTGATGGAGCTGATTTACAATTATCCTAATACCTTTGTGGGTAAAAAGCTCTCCTATGATGGCTTTGATTATCAGACCACCAAAGATCAAACTTACAATTTTCTGTTCCGTTTCGGGATCATTCACTGTGTCGCTGACTCAGGTGTGTTCGGCTTGATGATGCGGCTGCCAGAAAATGCCCAGGTGACTAACAATCAATGGCTGCATGTAGAAGGAACGATTGAATTGGATTACTTCGAACCCTTCAAACGACAGCTGCCAGCACTAGCGGTTGAAAAAATCCAACCGATTGAAACACCAAAGAATCAATATGTCTACCGATCATTCTAAGCAAAAAAGACGCCGAGATTGGCGTCTTTTTTTATAGCAGGTAAGTCCGATCAAAAATGATCGACATGGTTGCTGAAGTATTTTCTTGGATATAGTTATGAGTAATCAATTCACGTAATTCCTCATTGGACAATTTCAACTCTTCTGGAACGACTAAATCAAAATAAATCACTTCAGGCTCGATGGTAGCATCAATCCGTAAATCATGAAAACGCAGCTGAGGATGGATATCCCGCAGAATTTGCTTCAGTTTTGGTGCGACTCGCTGGAAATCTGGATCATCCAACGGATAAGGATCCACATGGCAAACCAAATCCACACCAGTATTTGTTTTCACTTCCTGTTCGATCGTATCAATCACATCATGCGCATGGATCAGGCTCCAATCCTGATCGACTTCAATATGAACGGAGGCAAACACGCTATTGGGCCCGTAGCTGTGAATCAGCAAGTCATGGTAACCGATAATATCCGGAAACTTATCCAAATGGGCTCGAATTTCGCCAATTTCATCCTCGGGTGCCCGTACACCCATCAACTCATCGATAAATTCTTTGATCATCTTCACTCCGGTATAAATAATGTATAACGCAATTAGAAAACCTACATAGCCATCAATTCGCCAGCCGGTTAACCATTCAATAATAGCAGAAAACAAAACGGCAATCGTGGTGTAGACATCGTTGAAGCTGTCTTGGGCAGTAGCCTGCAGCGTATTTGATTGGATATTTTTACCCAAGCGGCGGTAAATACCTCCCTGAACAATCTTCATCAAAATAGAAAGAACCAAAACGATATATACAATAGAAGAAAGCTGCACACTGGCAGGATTGAAAATTTTGACCAGTGAGCTGTCTAAAAAGCGAATCCCCACATAGGTGACCAAGATTGAAATCACAAAGCCGCTGACATATTCGAAACGTTCGTGTCCATAGGGATGGTCCTTATCGGCGGGTTTTCCAGCGATTTTGAAACCGGCTAAGGTAATAAACGAAGAGGCGGTGTCTGAGAGATTGTTCATAGCATCTGCTGTGATGGAGACACTTCCGGAAAGCGTTCCGATAAACAGCTTAGCAGCAAAAAGCAGAAAGTTAGACAAAAGCCCCATGATTCCAGCTAAAATTCCTACTGCTGTCCGTTCGCTGCTTTTAAAAAGCTTCTGTATTTTATTAATTAAATGTGTCAATAGATTGTCCATCCTTTATTTGGCATTAGTTGCTAGTATAGCGCAAATAAAAGTCAGAAAAAAGCATTAAGGCGAGCCTAAATGATAAAAAAATAATTTAAGGTATACTTCAAACAATTGGAGTTTACCTTTAATACGATCCATTTTATGAGAATTTACACTTTTTTGCATTGTAGCAGGACATCTCAGCTTAGTTTCTTTATAATAGGTGTAAGGGAATACAAATGTTTAGGATGCTAGTCTAATTTTTGGTATTCAAAACAGCTAGAAATCGTCCAGATTATTCCTCGATAAAAGAACAAGGAAGGTTGGTAGAAAGATATATATGGTGAAAATTGAGCTATTATTTATTTAAGAAAATTAATAGATTAAAAATGAACGATTAAGCCAGTCCAACTTTTTACAGTTAAGTAACAGTCAGAAGCATCCAGCATTATTCACTTTAAAAGAGTATGTTGGTTTAGTAGGAAGGTATTCGTGGAGAAAAATTAATTCAATGAAATAGGAGGAAGAAAAGTATGAATGATCAATCAGGGGACACAGATATTTTGTTATGGGATATTGAAAACGAGAATGTAATTACCGCTTTGGAGGATTTTATCGAAGACTGGAAGGCATCGCAAAACAGCGACTTGAAGGAATACTTGCGCAGCTACACCGTTTACTTTAAAAGCGATGAGGCTACCAAAGAAGCTATCCGTCTAGTTTTGGGTTATGCGAAAGAACTAATGGACGGTCAACGGGAGAACGTTGATTTTTACGAAAACAAAATTTGGACAATTTCAAATGGACAACGGGTGAGAATGGCCCATTATTATGAACGTTCAAGCGCGGAACTGATGAAAGGAATTATTTCTGAAAGGAATTAACAATATTAATAAGGAGTCAGTTGAGGAAAAGGTGAAAGTTTGATGAGGTATCCTTTAGACATCTAAAATAGTTCGTGTTATAATAAAGATAAAAATATAATTTTACTGATCTAATAGAAGCGAGGGATAGATATTGCAGTATAAAAAACTAACAACTTTATTGACTTTAGGGGTGCTTATTGCGCCTACCGTTCTTTCAACCCAACAAGTTTTGGCAGCAGAAACACAGGAGTCTACCGTCGAGTCATCTGAACAAACTACGGATGCTTCCGCTGTACCAATACCGGAACCAGAACCAGTACCGGAACCTGAGCCAACACCAGAACCAACGCCGGAACCAGAACCGACACCAGAGCCGACGCCAGAACCAACACCGGAGCCGGAACCTGAAATTAAAACATATAGCTTGTTTGTGGCGGGAAATCCGTTATCGCAAGCCGTCTATACTGATAGTGCTGGCAACCAACTTCACTTTGATCGTATTTCTAAGATTGAAAAAGATGGCGTGGTAAAATACACGGTCACTTTGAAAGATAACGATAAAACGAAGATTAAAGAAGTGAAAATTGCGAATCGTGCTACCGGTGAGGTTATCAAAAGCAGCAATCTGGCAACCGACTCATTCAATATGCCGGAAGCAGATGTTGATGTGCAATTGATTGTTGAAGCGAAACCTGCTCCTGAAAAACCTAACGATGACAAAGGCAATCAAGGCGATGGACAGCAATCAGAAAAGCAAAATCCGTCAAACGATGGTGATAATACACCAGCACCGATACCGGATCCAGCACCTGAGCAGCCAAGACAGCCTGGTCCTGAAAGCAGTGATGTGCGGATACCTTCCAACGAAACTGCACCAATTATTGGCAACGATGTGCAAAATGCAATTGTTCAAGAGGCGTATCGCCATCTAGGCAAGCCTTATGTTTGGGGTGCCAAAGGTCCTAACGCTTTTGACTGTTCTGGACTAGCTTATGCAGTATACGCCGCCGCTACTGGTCATTACATTGGCGGATGGACTGGCGATCAGCAATACTCTGGTACCCAAATTCCCGTTAGCGATGCGCAACCGGGGGACTTATTATTCTGGGGAGCACCAACTAGCGTGACCACTCACGTAGCGATTTATATCGGCAACGGCCAATATATCCATGCGCCGCAGCCGGGTGATGTAGTTAAAATCGGCAGTCTTAGCGGCTTTATGCCAACCTTTGCGGTACGAGTGAACATTGCCGGCTTACCACAAGCGACCTCTTCATTGGCTAATGCTTTTGGAGAATACAGCAGTGATCAGCCGTTTGTCTTTAACAAAAATCAATCAACCGATCAATTTATCGAAAAGATTGGCGAAATGTCGCGTGAAGTCGGCCAAAAGAACGGCATTTATTCTTCAGTCATGCTGGCACAGGCGATTTTGGAAAGCGGCTCAGGCAATAGTGCCTTGGCTTCTGAACCAAACTTCAACCTTTTCGGCATTAAGGGTAAATATCAAGATACCAGTGTGTCCTTCCGTACCTTGGAACAGGATGCAGTCGGCAGCAGCTTCCAAATCACTGCTGAATTCCGCAAATATCCGTCTTACAAAGAATCATTAGAGGATTACGCGAAATTAATCAAAGAAGGAATTTCTGGTAATGAGGATTTCTACAAACCAACTTGGAAATCTGAAACAGAATCTTATAAAGATGCGACTGAACATTTGCAAGGCCGTTATGCGACCGATAAACGCTACGCTGAAAAATTAAATGCGATTATCGAAGCCTATGATCTGACGGAATACGATCAAGCTAAGAAAGAAAATCGTCCAGAACTAAGCGATTTGAAGACTGGCTTTACGATTGGTGATACCTTGAGAACCAAGCTGATTACATCTCTAAGCTTCAATTCAGAGGTTCCGGAAGCAATTTCAACTAAATACTTCGTTGATTTGTTCAGAGGAGACAGCTTGATTGCTTTAGCAGCTACATCGGTTCGTATGAAGGATCAAGTCAAGCAAACTAGTCAAGATGCTTCACCGCTTCATATCGCTTTAAGTAAAAGTTTAGTGGCAGTTTTGCCGCCAATTCAATAAAATGCAAAGAACCTCAACACGCTAATAAGGGTGTTGAGGTTCTTTGTGCTAAGCGGCTTTAGCTGTTACGACCAAAAAAGAATAGGAACAAAACCAAGTAAAGGATTACCAGTTCGAAAACGACGCCTAGCAAGAGGACAGTTAGCTGAATAGCTCGTTTCCCTTCAAAGGATTTAATTAGACCCTTCACCATAAAAAATCCTGCTATTGGGAAAGCGATTAATGAGAAGATAAAAAACGGATACATGAGCATCACCTTTCAATGGTGAAAGTCAGAGACAGCAGACAATTATTCGGGTGTATATTTTTCGAACGAAAGATTAGTTACCATTTCCGGGGTGTTGACGATCGTGTCCTTAACCGGGCAGGTGCGCTCAATGAAGGCAATAAAGGCATCAATTTCTTCTTGCGTGTTTTCAGCAACTACGCTATAGTTCGTAATAATTTTTGAGAAGCCTACCTTTATATCGGGCTGGCCCTTCAAGCGATCAGAGTCGATTTCGCCTAGAATCTCTACCTTCATGGATTTCAACTGAATTTTATGAGGCTGATAGAAGAAGCGGGCCACCATCATCTTGCAGGCGCCTAAAGAACAAAGCAAGGCTTCCAGTGGATTCATCGCTTGATTGGTACCGCCAACATTCTCTGGCTCGTCGATCAAGAATTCAAACCCTCGTGCCGAGCATTTCAGCTGTAATCCGCCTAAAGATTCTACCTCTGCTTTTAAGACTTGTTTGACCATACCATTTCCTCCTGACTTGTTTTCTTAATGATAACCCTTTTATTAATTTGTTAAAAGACCTACATGATAAAAGATTAATGAAAAACATGTTGAAAACATGATGCAAATCATGTATTATATGTTCAGTTATGGCCCTAGTATAGGAGAAGGAAGGAAACATATGAAAACAAATCTTACAATGGAAATAGATGAGGATACGATGGAAAATTCAAAAAATAATGTAACAACTCAACCAGCTGTGAAATATTTCCCATTAATGAGTCAATTAGACAAGTCAATCAAGAAGAAAAAAGAATTATTTGAGGGCAGCCTGCCTCGTTATGCAGTCCGTTCAATGTTGGCTTGCTTGTTCTTGGCTTTAGGAACAGCGATCGCCTTTTACATTGCGATTCGTACGCAGCAAGCCATCCCTGGTTTGGAAAAAATGAGCTATGCCTTTATGTTCAGCTGGTCATTGGTAATGATCATCTTTATGAACGCAGAGCTTGGTACTTCTAACATGCTGTATATGACTGTGGGTGTTTACCGCAAAAAGGTTTCATTAAGCTTTGCAGCGAAATTATTATTCACTTGTATCTTTTTCAACTTAATCGGCGGCGTTCTTTGCGGTTACTTGTTGTCGCTAACTGCACCTTTTGGTCACTTAGAACCAGGCAACTATATGTTTACAGGAATTGCGGATAAATTAAGCAAACCAACACTTCAAATTTTGGTTGAAGGTATGTTCGCCAATATCGTTGTTAACATTGCTGTTTTAGCCAGCATGCGTATGAAGGATGATGCAGCTAAAATTATGGCAATTATTTTCATCATTTTCATCTTTGCTTTCTTAGGATTTGAGCACGTTATTGCTAACTTCCCAGCATTTTCACTTGCCTACTTTGCTTCTCATGGAACCATTGAAGGCATGAATGCAGCCAGCGTTTTACACAACCTGTTCTTCACGTTGATCGGCAACTTTGTCGGCGGCGGATTAGTTATGGGTCTAGGCTACGCTTGGTTAAATAAAACAGATACTTCATATGTCGACTAAACACTGCTTACGCGGTGTTTTTTCTTTGCCTTTTTTTGGAACATTGGGTAAAGATTCATTGCTGGATTAAGAAATTCTTGCAGTAGGTTCGGCATTGTGGTTAACTGGTAAATGGAAGAAACTTTTAAGATGCAGATGCATTAGGAGGAAAATATGTCAGTAAAATTAGTTGCTATTGATATGGACGGAACCTTATTAAATGAACGGGGCGAGCTTTCGCCAGCCGTTGTAGAAAGTGTTAAACAAGCCCGGAAAACTGGCGCGTACATTGTCATTTGTACTGGTCGCCCTTTATCAGGGGCTTTGGAGCAATTAGATGACTTGGATTTATTGTCTGCCGATGACTATGTCATTTCTTATAATGGTAGTTTGGTGTTAAATACCAACACTTGGGATGTCGTATCACAGCACGGCTTAACCCGGGATGATTATTTATACTTTGACATGTTGGCACGTAAAATCGGTGTGCACATTCATACAGTTGATCGCGATGCAATTTATACGTCAAACCGCGATATCAGCCGTTACTCAGTCAATGAAGCACATATGGTAAATCTGCCGTTAAAATATCGGACACCAGAAGAAATTGCGG
>LIDZ01000384.1_pt4 | contig 15202 bp, 19 predicted proteins | sample 644651 | NCBI WGS metagenome assembly LIDZ01 (sample SAMN03856242, study PRJNA289617) | food metagenome | isolation source: wine grapes on drying loft during traditional withering process | host: Vitis vinifera cv. Corvina | place: Italy: Gargagnago di S. Ambrogio di Valpolicella | collected 2014-01 | reverse complement strand
ACCAGCTATTGCTGGTGCTAATAATTAAAACTTTTTGGGACATTTTCAAATTCAGTTGACATGCTAATAGGGTACGCACCGAGATACGTGTAAAAACCGGGAATCTTCCTGAGTTTTTTGTAGTCGATAAAAAGTGGTCATAAGTTTTGCATGTGGTGTATTCACGTATAAATAATATTTGCAACGAATTAAACATAGTTGTGAAAATAAAAAAGGAAATGATAATGTTTATTACAAATCATTCTTAGTCAAATAGAAATAAATACTGATTCCAGGAGATATATCAAAAGATTTGTTGTGTGTAAATGGAGAAAATAAATTAGAGTTTGATATGTAAAAAAGTAAAGAAAAAATTATTTCTCTTTTATAATAGAAAATCAGATTTAATATTTCTTAAGAAACATTAAATCTAAATTTATCTATAATCTATATATGATTTCTTTCAATTTTTTATAATTATTTCTACTGATTTTTTTCCCATTTTCCCATCGATTAAATGTTGCAGTACTAACTTTTAAAGTTTTTGCAGCTTCATTTTGGGTAAATCTATTTGTTTCTCTCCAGCCTTTTAAAATTTCGAAGCAATTCTTATCCAGAAAATCAAAATAATCGTCATAGAAATATGTTTTTCCTATTTTAAATATCTGGGCTAGCATTTTAGAAATTTGAGGTGGTGGGTATATACCCCTAGTTTCATAGTCTTTTATTATGTACCTGCCTTGTTTTACAGAGAGACCTAATTTTTCAGCAAGTTTAGCCTGGTTCCAGCCCCTAACTAATCGCTCCTTCTTGATTATTTTACCAATTGTTTCTGTTTTAGTTTTTTTATACAATTCATGGTGCAAATTCATTTTATATACTTTTGTTATTTTTTCAAAAAGCGCAGTTTGGTTTGTGGAGCACAATATTCAGTTCACGCATCAATGCAATTTTTTATTTCATAATTCATAAATAGTCCTCCTGTAACCGTATATGTTGCCAAATAATTATCAATTCTTTAGTTAACAGTTTATTTTTTGTCCTAAATATTAATTTAGACGTTTAGTTTTTTGGTGAGATAATTTATGGACTATTATTAATATATTTGTAATATTTTTTTTGTTACTTTTTAGGGTGGAAGTTATAGAAAAACCTGGATATGATTTTAGTGAAATTAATATATCCTGAGGATATAACTGCATTTAAAGAAAAATATACAAAAGTGGCAATAATAAGTTTAAAAAATAGGATTTCACACATATAGAAAAAAGATAATGTTATACTATCTTTTTTTTGAATAGTTATTTTATTATAAACATTTTATGATTCTATATGTAGCCAATAACTATAGTATTTAGTTACATATAAAAACATAACAAAAACCATTGTAAATCGTTATAAATCGTTATAAATAATAGATGAAAATGTACCATCTTGCTTGTATACTTTTATGAAACACTTTATAATAAAATCATGGTAATTATAACGGATGGTAATATATATGTGAACTATAAATATGAGCGTGTAAGTACATTCATCAAGATTTAGGAAGACAGTCATCGAAGGTACATAATTAAAAAAAATATAAAGAATTTAATTATAGGCGTAAAGATTACTATGATATATAAAATAATGATGTTACTATATAAAAATCATGGTATAGTTTTGCTTATAAAGACCATATAAACTGCAAAGAAAAAATCTTGGAAATGAATCAGGAAAGGTATATTTAAATTTCCTAAAAGTTCAGACACAGGAAAGCCTACAGGAGAGTACTGGGCTGAAAAGGTTGCATCTCAGTTAGCAGAAGTATTAAATATTGAGTGTGCAAAAGTTGATATAGGAACATTTAAGGGAAGAGTCGGGTCTATGAGTTATATGATTTTAAAAGATGATGAAGAATTGATAGAAGGAATTCAATACATTACAAATATCTATAAAGAATATAATCAAGATAAATTTATTGATTATGGAACAGGAGAACCATATTCTATAAAAATGATACTTCAATCCATCAAAGAAACTGGTCTACAAAATGACTTTTTAATTATACCAATTTTTGATGCACTAATAGGCAATAGTGATAGACATCATAGTAATTGGGGTATAGTAAAGAATAAGTTAAACGGCAATATAAGAATTTCTCCACTTTATGATAATGGATCATCATTATGCTGCCTTATTGATGGAAAAGATGCTCAGGATTTTTTAAGAGATAAAATGAGATTTAAATCACTAATTTTCGGTAAGTCCAAGTCTATGATAAGATGGGAAAGCCCTAATAGAATAAGGCATTTCCAATTAATTGAACATATTAAGGATCAATATTATGAAGAAACACTTTTTATAGTGGAAAAGATAAGGGATAATTTAAATGAGACTAAAATAAGAGAAATTATATATAGTTATGATGATATCATAATTAATGAAGGCATAAAAAAATTATTATGTGCTTTTCTAATTAAAAGAAGACAGAAAGTTTTAGAAATATACTATGGTAAAAAGGAGACGAAGTAATGCGTAAAATCAAAGACCGAGATTATATTTACCTAAGCTGGAAAGATTATAAGACTAGACAAAGATATATAATTGGAGAATTATCCAAAAATAATAAATATGAATTTAAATATAGAGCTAAAGATGTAGAAGATGCAATTAAAAATGGTTTTGAACCATTAATAGCTTTTCCTAATATAAATGAAGTATATGAGAATAATGATATATTTCCTGCCTTTTCAAGTAGATTACCAGATAAGAGAAGGAAAGATGTTAATGAAATACTATCAAAATACAAATTACAAAAATATGATTCATTTGAACTTTTAAAGAAGAGTGGTGGCAAGTTACCTACTGATAGTTTAGAATTTATAGATCCTAAGCATTCATTTTAAATATTATTTCAAGTCGCCACCCAAAATGAGTGACGACATTTTTATAAACATTAGGATTATTTTTTACTTGTGTAGATAAGCACCGCATCTCTTAGGAATGTTCCTGTTCCAGGTTGTTTTTTATCATAATATGATTTAAATCTATCGTCATATACATACATCTGGGCAACCCCTGCATGGGCCTCTTTTGTATAGCTGTCCCAATAAAAACTTAGCCACTGACCATGTAGATCAGCTGCTTTCTGAGCCAGAACACCTGCTGGATCAACAGTCTTAAATGCTGCACCAAGTGTCTCTATAACTTCACTTTCAAGCTTAGTAACTTTATCGTATTCACTTTGCGTCATATTTTTTAATTTATTATTTGATTTTCGTGCAGCCTCATCTCCGTATTTTTCACGAATCTCCTTGCCATATTGTTTTTCATTGTCATCAACTAGTTTTTCTTTAAATTCTTGAAACTTTTCTTTATCACTCATTATAATTTTCCCTCCAACTTGATCTATTGTTTTATCAACATTTGCAATTAGTAAAGTTAATGTGATGTTTTTTACAGAAGCCGTTTTCGAAAATTTCAGATTCAAAGTATGGAACGGATGTATTATTTTATATAGATGCACAGACTAGAGAAGAAGTAGATGAAATGGCAGAGAATGTGGTAAATGTAGGTGGCACAATTTATGCTGAGGCAAAAGATAATGATAGCTAGATGTATGCCTATGGTTTTGCTGATTTGGATGGCAATCGCTGGAATGTGTTGTATAATGTATATGAGTAAGATACAGAAAGGGTAGGAAATAGATTTAGTATAATGGGAGGTTTTAACGTGAGTTCTAAAAGAATATTAAAGGATAAAATAGAAAAAAGCAGAAAACTTATCAGTAACTTAGAAAAACATAATATAATTGCAACACTAAACGAAACTACAGGAGAAATAACAATTACTGGTTCGGAAATGAAAAAACCAGAAGCTATAAAATGGATGGAAAATAATAAGTAAATTATTTAACTTATAATTTTGTAGGAATAATCCATGCCAAAATGATTTAAATTAATATATCCCATAGAAAAATAAATCATAATATACTAAAAATAAAACTAAAGGAACCTACTTGTGGTTCCTTTAAAAATTGTTATATAATTAACACCGTAATCTTTCTCTTTTTCTTTAACAAAAATTTTATGGTATATACTATTCATGATTACGGCTACCGCCATTACCACAAAAATCATAGATATAGATTCAGATGTGTTGTATCCACCTACAAAAAACATACCAACTGCTGAACTAATTAAAGCTACAACCAATATCGCAATAAATACATAATTAAATAAACTTAATCCTTTTTTATTTTTCATTTTCTACACTCTCCTCATAAATAAATATTTTCTCAATACTAAGGTTAAACAATCTGGAAATTTTAAAAGCAAGTAATATAGAGGGATTGTACCGACCATTTTCCAGTGATCCAATTGTTTGCCTTGATACTTCAAGCTTTTCTGCAAGTTCTTCTTGTGTAATACCATGTTGTTTTCTAATTTCTTCAAGCTTATTCTTCAATGTAATTCCTCCAATAAATCATGTAAAGTATGCTTTCCATAATTAGGATATCACTTGATAAATACCATGTCAAGCTAACTTTCCATTATTGCAAAAAAAAGTTGTTCGCCTAAAACAACATATAAGTGGTATTGGCATTTAACTCAAAAGAATCTCAAATTGTTTGTAAAGGTATAACTTCAGAAGCATTAAAGGCTTTGATACAATTTTTCTTTGAAGAAGTAAAGGTTGATCGTATAGAGGCAATACATGATCCGTTTAATCAAAATTCAGGTAAAGTAATGATGAAATGCGGTTTAAAATATGAAGGAACAAAGATAAATGGAGATCGGAATAATACTGGAATTTGCGATGCTGCAATGTACGGAATAATGAATCCGAAAGTATGAGTATGTTTTTTATTTACAATTGAAACAACTACTAAGTAATATTTGAAAATGGAGGAGTAATCCAATGAAAATTAATCATATAGCTTTATATGTAAAAGATTTAGAAAGGTCAAAGGAATTTTACAAGAAGTACTTTGGTGCAATAGAAAATAAAAAATATCACAATTCAAAAACTGGGTTGGAAACATATTTTTTATCTTTTTCTGGACAAGGACGCTTGGAAATTATGACCATTCTAGAATTGCATGAAAAGGAAAGGAATACCAAGGAGTATGGATACATCCATTTAGCTTTTAGTGTTGATAGTAAACAAAAAGTGGATGACTTGACAAATATGCTTAAAAAAGATGGCTATATCGTGATAAGTGGACCAAGAACAACCAGTGATGGATATTATGAAAGCTGTTGTCTTGATTCAGAAAACAATCAAATTGAAATTGTGGAATAAAAAGAGTAATTTGTTGGGCTGATAGAAGTTCAGATCATTTATAATATGAAAAAAGCAAGAAGATGAATGGATGCAAACCATTTTGAACAAACTTTTTCACGCAAAATACAAAACAGCAAGCAAAATCAAAAGTATTTTTTTTTACCAGTTATTATAATTCCATGTAAAATACATTGGGAAATCAATAGAAACAGAATAAGAAATTCGGTATAATTAAAGCATGAATTAAATTAGTACAAGAAAGGAAGATTTTAATGAGTAAAATAGCAGTTTTTTTAGCAGAAGGATTTGAAGAGGGAGAAGCATTATTTGTAATTGATATTTTAAGAAGGGCAGGATTTCAATGCGATTCTGTAAGTATCAATGAAGAAATGGTAAAAGGTTCTCATGATATTGTGGTTAAGGCAGATAAAATTATAAGTAATGATATTAAAGATTATGACATGATTGTTCTCCCTGGCGGATTACCTGGCGCAACAAATTTAAGAGATGATGAAAGAGTCATTGAATTGGTTAAATATTTTGATAAAGCACCTGAAAAATTTGTTGCAGCTATTTGTGCAGCACCAATGATTCTAGAAAAAGCAGGAATTATAAAAGGACGTACACTAACATCATATCCTGGAGAGAAATATACTAAGTTGTTAAAAGAAGCAAAATATGTAGAGGATATAGTTGTAATAGATGATCACTTAATCACTAGTAGAGGACCTGCTACAACCATGTCTTTTGCTTATGCATTAATCGACGTATTAGGTGGTGACAGCGGTAAATTAAAGGAAGGAATGCTTTATAATATGTTAAGAGAAAGCAATTTTAGTTAACAAAATGATGAAGCAAGACAATTATCTGAAGTTTAAGAAAGAGTACATTAAATGAAAATATTAAATTGAATAATTACATAATAAAATTAGGCAATCGCAGTGACCTGTACAGCATGTAAATATTGTGTCGATGACTGTATAAAGCATATTATAATCTTCGTACTCTAAAAATAAAGAGTATGGAGATTTTTTTGAATAAGCCTAAGTTAATTCAGGATGATACAGTTAAATAACAATACAATTTTTCAAAAGGGAGATCCACTCCCAGAGATGTTTTCCAAGTATTTCATCGGGCAAGCATATTTAGATATGCTAGCGAAATTTGAATATATTCAAAAAACACTTGACTTAGACCTAACTCAAAGTGATAGAATAAACTTAAAAGATTTATTCAGTTAAAAAGTAGGAATGATAAAAATCAGTTTAAGTTACTAACTAATATGTAAAAATTGTTTTATTTATACAAGGGGGATATAATATGTTATATAGGAAATTAGGCAAAACAAACGAAAAGGTATCAGCTTTAGGTTTTGGATGTATGAGGTTACCAATTATTGATGGAGATGTAACAAAGATTGATGAGGAAAAGGCAATAGAAATGATTCATCATGCAATTGATGAAGGCGTTAATTATGTAGATACTGCATATCCTTATCATGGAACTGGAATGGCAGATGGTGGACAAAGTGAACCATTCGTAGGAAGAGCTTTGAAAGATGGATATAGAAAAAAGGTTAATTTAGCTACAAAGCTTCCTAGTTGGCTCATTAAGACTAGAGAAGATATGAATAAGTACTTGAATGAACAATTAGAACGTTTACAAACAGATAAAATAGATTTCTATTTAGTACATGCTTTAAATAAAGGCGTTTGGGAGAATTTAAAAAAATTAGGTATCGATGAGTTTTTAAATTCAGCAATAAAAGATGGAAGAATAAGATATGCTGGATTTTCATTTCACGATGATTTAGATGTATTTAAAGAAATAGTTGATTATTATGATTGGTCTTTCTGCCAAATTCAATATAATTATTTAGATGAAAATTTTCAAGCTGGAACAGAAGGATTAAAATATGCGGGGGATAAAGGCCTTGGAGTTGTTATTATGGAACCACTTAGAGGTGGAAAACTAGCTAGAGATCTTCCAGAAACGGTTACTAATGTTTTTAAGCAAGGAGAAATCAAAAAATCCCCAGCTGAATGGGCACTAAGATGGGTATGGAATCATCCAGAAGTATCTGTGGTACTTAGTGGCATGAACGTAATGGAACATATCGATGAAAACATAAGAATTGCCAGTGCGTCGCTACCTAATTCACTAACGGAAAAAGAATTGGCGATAATGGATGCTGCTGAAAAAGCATATAAGGCAAGAACAAAAGTTAACTGCACTGGTTGTCAGTATTGTATGCCTTGTCCAGCAGGAGTAAACATTCCTAAGAACTTTACTCAGTACAATCAATATCATATGTTTGCTACGCCAGAAACAGAAGTAGAATTAAAGGCTCATTATAATATGTTTGTAGGTGTGTCAGAAAAAGCAGATAAATGCCTTGAGTGTGGTAAATGTGAAAGCCATTGTCCACAAGGAATCAAAATTCGCCAAGAATTAAAAAATGTTAAGGCATTATTTGCATAAGGGGAGAATAACTTTATGCATATACCAGATAATTATTTAAGCCCATCAACTTGTGCCACTTTTGCTATAGTTATGCTACCTATTTGGAGAAGGGCAAGTTTAAAGGTGAAAAATGAAATGAGTAGACAAAAGATGCCTCTCCTTGGAGTGGCAGCAGCTTTTTCATTTCTAATTATGATGTTTAATGTACCTGTTCCAGGAGGAACTACAGCTCATGCTATTGGAGGTGCTCTCATTGCTATTTTGCTTGGACCTTATGCTGCTGTTTTTGCAGTTACTATAGCACTTGTAATTCAAGCATTGTTTTTTGGAGATGGAGGGGTTTTAGCAATAGGAGTAAATTGTTTTAATATGGCATTTATAATGCCATTTACAGCATTTTATATATTTAAACTGGTAAAAAAAATATCCAGAAGCAAAAGAGGAGAATATATTGGAGCTTTCCTAAGTGCATATATTTCCGTTAATGTAGCAGCTTTATTTGCCGCATTTGAGTTTGGTGTTCAACCATTATTATTTAAGGATTCTTTAGGAAGACCACTATATAGTCCTTATGGTCTAGCTGTATCTATTCCAGCTATGTTAATACCGCATTTGTTAGTAATTGGAGTTTTAGAAGGGATAATAACCGCTGGTGTTTATAGTTATATAAAAAAAGCATCACCAGATATAATATACGAAGGTAAAGCAAGTAAAACAAAATTTTTATACGTCATAATAGGGATTCTCATTTTAGCTACTCCTTTAGGACTTTTAGCAAGTGGAACTGCTTGGGGAGAATGGGGCACAAAAGGAATTAAGAATCTTGTAGGATTTCTGCCAAGTGGCATGGAAAAAGGTTTTAATTTTAATTCCCCATTTTCAGGTTATAGTTTGCAATTTTTAAATGGATATTTGGGATATATTTTATCAGCATTAATTGGGGTTGTGATAATCTTAATTATTTTTAAGATTATAGGAAAAATAAAATTAAAGAGAAATACAAAAAGGTGATTAAATGCTTCCAGAATGGCTTTCAGTAAAGGATAATTACATTCCAAAGAAGGAGAAAAACATATACATTGAAAAAAGTATTTTTTCTTTAATAGGGATAGTTTCTATGATTAGACAAAATAAGAGCGGAGATAGATTAACTTATTCAATAAACCCAACCTTAAAAGTTATAAGCAATATAGTAATGATACTATGTGTATCTGTTTCAAGAAGTTTTATTTATTTGCTTGTGGTAGATATATATGTTTTAATTAAGTTTTTTCTTATGGAAAAGAGAGCTAGAAAAAGAATATTTTATAGAAGTATTGTATTTCCTTTGGCAACTTTAATAGCATTAATACCCTCTATGGTTTATGGAAATATATATAATAGTTTGTTGCTTTTTCAAAAATTAGTAATAACTATTTTACTTATGAATTTATTGTCTCATAATACTAAATGGAGTGAAATTAGTAAATCATTAAAATTACTATTTATACCAGATATATTTTTATGGATTATGGATATAACCATAAAATATATTGTTCTTTTAGGGGAGCATTCTATTAATCTGTTATATGCATTAAAACTTAGATCAATTGGTATAACCACTAATAAGTATAAATCGCTCACAGGAATTATTGGAAATTTATTCATAAAATCTTATAAAATGAGTGAAGAGATGTTCCATGCCATGGAATGTAGAGGATTTGTTGGAGAATATACTTCAAAATTAAATCTAAAATTTAAAAAAATAGACTATGCATATTTTGTAATAAATATATTTTTCATATGTTTGTTTATATATTTATAGTAAAGCATAGTCTATTTATTATTTTTTCAATATGCCGTGCTAAACAAATTGAGGAGAATTATTCATGATAAAATTAAGAAAAATTTCATTTACATACAAGAATAAAATAGCTCTAGATAATGTAAATGTCAATATAGAAGAAGGCGAATCTATAGCTGTTATAGGCCCAAATGGAAGTGGAAAGTCCACCTTTTTAAAAATATTAAATGCCATTGCTTTTTCTAGTGAGGGAAAGTATATATTTGATAATACTGAAATAAATGAACGTACATTAAAGGATACTAAATACTTAAAATTATTTCATAAAAGATTAGGATTTGTATTTCAAAATTCTGATGCTCAACTATTTTGTTCTACTGTTTTTGAAGAACTAGCATTTGGACTTATGCAAATGCAATTACCAGAGGAAGAAGTAAATAAAAGAGTAAGTGATTGCCTTAATCTCCTTAATATATATAAGTTAAAGAATGAACATCCGTATAATTTAAGCGGAGGAGAAAAGAAGAGGGTTGCAATTGCCAGCGTTTTAGTTATGAATCCAGAAGTACTAACATTAGATGAGCCAATGAATGGGATAGATCCAAAGGGAAAAAGATTTTTAAAAGAATTACTAATCGATCTAAATAAAAGCGGCAAAACTATAATTTGTGCAACTCATGATTTTGAATATATAGAAGGTATTTTTCATAGAGCTATTGTATTTTCTGAAGATCATAAAGTAATAAGAGATGATAAATATGAAGATATTATAAACGATAAAGAATTTTTAAGAGAATATAATATTATATAAATTAACAGTATTAACATTTGGCAAGGTAGCATTTAAAATTAAAAGGATGATAAGGAGTTATAAAACATGAAGATTTTATATTATGATTGTTTCTGCGGAATAAGTGGTGATATGAATTTAGCAGCACTTATAGATTTAGGAGTTCCTAAAGAATATTTAATACAAGAACTTTTAAGGCTTAACTTAAATTCTGAAATAGAAATAAAAATTGAAAGATCGGCAAAACTTGGAATAACAGGAATTAGAGTAGATGTTATATTAAAAGATGAATTCAATGAAAAGACACATATTTCAGAGCAAGTTTTACAGAAACATAAACATGAACACTTAGATCATCATAGTGATGAAGAAGGACACAATCATTCTGAACATAGTCACGAGCATAATGAAGAACATGAACATCATCACAGAAACTTGAAGGATATAGAGGAAATAATAAATTCAAGCGACTTAAGTAATAAAGTTAAAAAACTTAGTTTAGATATGTTTATGAAGGTTGCAGAAGCAGAAGCAAAGATTCATGGAAAAACATTATATGAAGTACATTTCCATGAGGTAGGAGCTATTGATTCAATTATAGACATGGTAGGAGCAGCTATTTGTTTAGAATATTTAAAAGTTGATAAAATTATGGCATCCACCGTTCAAGTTGGAGGCGGATTTGTTAAATGTGCTCATGGAATTATGCCAGTACCAGCGCCTGCAACAGTAGAAATCTTAAAGGATATTCCTATAAACACTGGAATAGTACAATTTGAAACAACAACTCCTACTGGGGCAGCAATACTTGCAGCAAATGCTACGGAGTTCACCCAAAAGGTTGATTTTTCAATTAAAAAGATAGGGTATGGAATTGGTCATAGAGACCTTGAAATTCCCAACGTCTTAAGAGTATATTTGGGTGAAAAAGAAATTTCTGAAAAACAGGAAGAACAGTATATACTTGAAACTAATATAGATGATATGAATCCAGAACTTTATGGATATGTGGAAGAAAAACTTTTTGAAGCAAGCGCCTTAGACGTATTTAAAACATCAATATTCATGAAAAAGGGAAGGCCAGGAATAAAATTAAGTGTATTAGTCAATGAAAAGTGTGAAAAAAATGTTTTAGATATTATTTTTGAAGAAACAACTTCAATTGGTGTTAGAAAATTTAAAGTTGAAAAAATAATGCTAAATAGAGAATTTTCAAAAGTAAAAACAGAGTATGGAGATATTACAATAAAGAAATCTTATTATAAAGGGAAGTTAGTGAAATTTAAACCTGAATATGAAGAATGCAAGACTATAGCAAAAGAGAAAAATATAGCTATAGATAATATATATAAGGCAGTTTATAAACAAGATATAAAGTAATGTAAGATAAGCAATGAAAAATAAAAGATGGTTTCGGGAGGATAAAAATGTTATTGCAAGAAAAATTTGAATTATTAAAAGATAATATTAGAAAAAGTGGCAGTGCAGTAATCGCATTTTCAGGTGGAGTTGATAGTACGTTTTTAGTTAGGGTCGCACATGATGTATTAGGGGATAAGATGATAGCAGTTACAGCTACATCATCAACTTATCCTAAAAGAGAATTAAATGAAGCAATTAAATACGCGGGGAATATGGGAGTAAAGCATTTAATTATATCCTCAGAAGAGTTAGATATTGAAGGGTTTGCTAGTAATCCTAAAAATAGATGTTACTTTTGCAAAAAAGAGCTTTTTACAAAGATAGGTAAAGTAGCCGAAGAAAATGGTATGGAATATGTTTTTGATGGTTCAAACCTTGATGACAACGGTGATTATAGACCGGGAATGAAGGCGGCTAGGGAGTTGAAAGTAATAAGTCCACTTAAGGATGCGAATCTAACTAAGGCAGATATAAGAGAACTTTCAAAAGAGCTCGGACTTCCAACTTGGAACAAGCCTTCCTTTGCATGTTTATCTTCTAGATTCCCTTATGGAAAGAAAATTACTATTCCAAAGCTTAAAATGGTGGATGAAGCAGAACAGTTTTTAATTGATATGGGTATAAAGCAAGTAAGAGTAAGACATCATGGAGAAATAGCTAGAATTGAAGTTTCTCCTGAGGAAAGAGTTAAATTTTTTGATGTTAATGTAATGGATAAGATAGGAGAAAGGTTCAAAAAGATTGGGTTTACTTATGTTACTTTAGATATTCTAGGATACAGAACTGGTAGCATGAATGAAGTGCTTTCAGTAGAAGAAAAGACAGAATGAGGTAAAATATAGGCAAGGAAGAAATATTAAGGTATCATCAAAGGAATAATGAGCTGTAAGTAAATTTTAGTAAAGATCTTAGGAGGGAAAACTAGTGGATAAAGAAGAAATTAAAGTTTTACTGAAAAGTGTTAAAGACAATAAAATAAATATAGAAGAAGCTCTTGAAAAATTGGCAGATTTACCTTTTAAAGATTTAGGTTTTGCTAAAATTGATAATCATAGAGAACTTAGAGTTGGTTATCCTGAAGTAATATATTGCGGCGGAAAGACAGTAGATCAAGTTAGGGATATTGTTAAATATATGCTTACAAAAAACAATAATATATTAGGAACTAGAGCTACAGAAGAAATGTATAATGCAGTAAAAGAAATATGCAAGGAGGCAGAATATAACAAACTTGGCAAAACAATAACTATTAAAAAGAAAGAACAAGCTATTACAGATAGTTATATAGTTATTGTTGCGGCAGGTACCTCCGATTTACCAGTAGTAGAAGAAGCCTATGAAACCGCAAAAATATTAGGTAATAGAGCTGTTAAAGTGATTGATGTAGGGGTTGCTGGAATACATAGACTTTTTGCAAGATTAGATGTTATTAGAGGAGCAAAGGTAGTTATAGTTATTGCTGGAATGGAAGGAGCTTTAGCTAGCGTTGTGGGCGGACTTGTAGATAAACCTGTAATTGCAGTTCCAACTAGCGTTGGTTATGGAGCAAGCTTTGGGGGAATTTCAGCTTTACTGTCAATGCTAAATAGTTGTGCTAGCGGTGTAAGTGTAGTAAATATAGATAATGGATTTGGCGCAGCGTATAGTGCTAGCATAATTAATAAGCTATAAGTTAGAACTTGAAAAATTTTGTTGCAATATTTTTGGAAAATTCACTGTCATGCTCTACAAATAGAATAGTTGGTGAGTATTTTAGTAGCAACTCTTCTATTTGCATGCGAGATATAACATCTATAAAATTAAGTGGTTCATCCCATATATGCAAATGTGCTTTCTCGCAAAGACTTTTTGCAATCAACACTTTTTTCTTTTGACCACTGCTGAAAGTACATATATCCTTTTCGAATTGAACTCTTGAAAAATCCAGCTTTCTTAAAATAGATTTAAAAAGGCTTTCATCAATTTCGTTGTTTCTAGCGTATTCAGTCAATTTGCCACGAAGATTAGATGTATCCTGTGAAACGTAGGATATTTTAAGTTGGCCTTCCTTCCTAACATTTCCTGTATAGGTTATATTCTCACCGCAAATAAGTTTGATAATACTAGATTTTCCACAACCATTTTTACCTATAAGCGCAATTCGGTCACCCTGATCAATAGTAACACATATATTTTTGCAAACCATGGTGTCCCAGTAGAAAATTGAAACATTTTCAAGTTCCACAAGTCGGTTTTTATGATAAGTAAGTTGAGAAATTTTAAGAGCTTCGGAGTTTTCAATATTTTTCAGAAGTTTAGATTTTTCATCAATAGCAGTTTGCTGCCTATTTTCTATTACTTTAGAACGTTTCATCATTTTGGCAGCCTTATGTCCAACATACCCTTTATCAAGCTTGGAACCTGAGCTATTTGTGCCATGCTTTGTTTTTTCTACTTTCTGTGCCCAACTGCTTGTTTGTAGGGCAGAGTTGGACAAACGATTAATGTCTTTTTTTAGTTTTTGGGACTCTGCTAGCTCAAAGTTATCCTGCTTCTTTTTATTTTCCCACCAACAGGAAAAATTGCCTTTTTGAATTTCTATATTTGTTTTATTTATTGAAAGAATATGGTCAACGCAGTTATCAAGAAATGATCTGTCATGAGATACTAGAATGAATCCAGTTTTGGTATTGAGATAGTGGCTTACAAGTTTTCTCGCATTCATATCAAGATGATTAGTTGGCTCATCAATTAATAGGAAATTATTTTCTTTAAGAAACAAAGTAGCAAGTAATACTTTAGTTTGCTCTCCACTAGATAATGATTCAAAAGGACGATATAAAATATCCTCAGAAACTTTTAAGAATGAAAGTTCACGCATTAATTTCCAGTGAAGATAGTCTGGAAAAATGTGATTAATTACATCAATGGTATTGATTCCTTTGTTTAATACAGTGAAAGGGAAATATTCAAAGTTGATATTTGCAGAAATATTCCCACTGTATTCATATTTACCAAGTAACAAATTAAGAAATGTTGTCTTACCTCTAGCATTTCTCCCGGTAAATCCTAACTTCCAATCAGTATCTATTTGAAAACTTACATTTTCAAATATGTTATCGTAACTACCATCATAACCAAATGTTAGATTTGAAACATTTATTAAAGACATAAATTTATCCCCCTGTATAAGAAATGATGAGCTGTAAGAAAGTCAATTCTTACAGCTCATCAATACAACAATGCCAAAACTGTTTTAGCCATGACTAAAATATATTACAAATAGTTTATCATACTACCTTTTAAAATTCAATAAATCGAATAAATATAAATTGCTATAATTTTACATTTTAATTATGCTTTGAATCCTCGTTTATCCTGTTCCATTTGAAAAACCTCCCTTTAATATGATACAATCGCATTATATAATGTAGAGTTAACTCTATGTCAAGTAGAATTATTAAAAGGAGAATTATAAGATGAATTATTCAATCGGAGAGTTTTCAGATCTTACT
>LIDZ01015802.1_pt11 | contig 15226 bp, 29 predicted proteins | sample 644651 | NCBI WGS metagenome assembly LIDZ01 (sample SAMN03856242, study PRJNA289617) | food metagenome | isolation source: wine grapes on drying loft during traditional withering process | host: Vitis vinifera cv. Corvina | place: Italy: Gargagnago di S. Ambrogio di Valpolicella | collected 2014-01 | reverse complement strand
TTCCGATGGGCACTCGCGAGAATGCCTAAGGGGGTAATCCCGGCCTCGCTACTGGCGACAGGCCGGGGTATTGCGTAAGCGATGTGGTTGCCGGTGACCCTCTGCTGATTGAAGGCTCGGCGGGCTTCATGTGTGGGCGGTGAGCTTCCTCCCCAAGGCGTCAATCAGCATCTTTTCGCCTTGGATCGCGGGTCTATACAACATGCACGCTGCAGCTCGTTTGCCCGGGTAAGTGGGGCAGGGTGCATGAGGTCCGGCGCTCCCAGCCGAGGCTATCGGTCGCGCTAATTTGATTCGGTGTCTTTCCCGACTGCCGCCGGGATGGCGGGGCGCATTGCTTGCCGGGTCATTCACTCGGTTGAGGCGTTTCGCCTTCGATCAGCCGTACAGGGTTGTCCTGTCGTGGGCGGGCTATCTGACCCGTCTGATCGCCGGTCGCCGGTAGAGGCAATGCGGTCTGTTGGTGTTGCTTGTGTTGCGCAGGCTGTTAAAGAGCGGCGGCCCCTCGCGGGTCCTGCCGAGGCGCTGTCGCGTCTCGATGGATGTAAATTTAGCCGCTAGCTAAACTTACGTCAATAGCTCATAGCTAAATTAATTTAGCTGGACGTAAAAAAGCCCGCTCATCGGCGGGCTTTATCGATTAGGGGGATGGGGCAGCTATATCGCACGCTCTCCGCAAAATCGGCATTTTGTAGCCTCGGCCTTGATGACCTCGGCGCAGGCGCTGCATTTCTTCGTGCTTGCCTCCTCCAGCGCTTTATTTCTCTTGGCGCTCAATATGGCCATGTCGATAGCCATAATCGCGTTGGCTCCGAGCCATACAATCAGAGCATCCTGAACCGCTGCGTAGTAGAGCATGGAGATGACGAGCGCACCGCCAATGATGCCTATAAGCAACCTTCCCATGTAGAGATAGCCAGCACCAGGAAGGACCAGGTTTAGCCCGATGGCGAGAAGAAGGTTTTTTGGCTTTGTGTGTTTCATGGGTCCATCCTCAAATTGAGGCTATATTTTATCAGCTATTGGTTTACCGAGCAGACAGTCCTCAGTGGCGGGCTGCGGTGTCGGGCGGGCGAATAGTCTAGAATGGACGAGGCTCAAAACCGTCATGACCTCGGACCTTAAAAGGATTTTCCATGCTCTCCCACCTCGAGCTTCGGCATACTGTTGAAAGTGCTTTTCTGCCCACCAAATGCGAATGTGACATATCGCCCGACGGCACCTTCTCCGTGAAGCTGATCGATCCTGAATCTGGGGCGGTGGAGCTGTTCATCACTGGGATGGCGATCTCGGAATTGGCCTCAAGCCGGTCTATCGCCAGGCTAGTGCTTTCACTGAAGGAAGAGGCTGGCCTGCTCAAGCAGATCCGGTCCGAGCGAAGTGCTCAAAGGTAGGGTGGTAACGAAAAGCGTCTCGCTCGCCCGGAGTCGGGCAGTTCAGAGTACAAGGGGGGTAAGGAGCGATCCAGCCTGCCCGGCTGAATGGTCATGATCCGTACGCCAATGTGAAGGACGTGCTCGCGCGCCTGCTGACGCAACGGGCGAGTGAGATAGGTTACCTGCTACCGCATCAGTGGGTGCCTACATAACTTCATAGGCTAAGCTGTGCGACCAATTCGTCCGATAGCATGACATCGGCATACTCATCACCAAGTATTGCTAAGGTCAGTTCATGAACGGTTGTGGCGTCCCATGACTTCCCATGAGCCCCTACGACTGGCACGGCTGTCGTAGCGTCTGAGGGAAGGATGATGCTGTAGCCGAGTGCTTTTCCCGCACGGACCGTGGCGTCCATGCTGTTATGAATCACAACGCCCGTGAGCACCAAACGCTTTACCTGCATCTCTCCGAGAATGGTATCCAACTCGGTGCCGATGAAGGCGCAGTTTTCGTGTTTGATGATGACGGTTTCTCCCTTTATCGGGGCAACGTCTTTCTTGATGCCATTCCAGGGACCATGGACGTAATAGCTGGATGTAGGAGTCTGTTCATCGTGCTTCACGTGAAGAACTGGCCAGCCGTTTGATCGCCAATGATTGAGAAGGCGTTGAATCACAACCACATACTCAGGATTATTTTTGCCATCCCAATTCGGCCGATCAATGGCATCCTGAACGTCAAGGATAATCAGGGGAATAGGGCTGGGTCGATCCTTCATGTAATTCCATCTCCTTCAGGTGGGGCCAGTAGACTGAGTGTGCTGCAACGAGTCTCTACCAGCAACTGAGGGCAGGCGAAACTTGCCTCGGAACTGCTCTCCGCGAAGCTTTTCGTAATGGGCATCTAGCGTAGCAATGTGACTTCGGCAGACGCTTACGGAAGAGGCGCCTCTCAAATGAGCGTAAAAAAGCCCGCTCGATAGTGGCGGGCCTGAGGATAGGAAAGGATATTTAGCTGGAGGCGAGCAACTTTGTTAGGCCGAATGTAATGCCGCAGGCCAGACCTGTCATGGCGATAGCAGTGCCGATGCACCACTTGAGCATGCTGAGCTCGGTGTTAGCAAGATCCGCTTTGGTCGCGTTGTGCTTATCTATGCTTTCGACTTTGAGCAAAATTTGACCGAGCTTATCCTTTATATCCGGGAGGCTCTTTTCGATGGCTGCTACGCGCGATTCCAATTCTTCGTCCTCTGGAGGCTCATTGCCACCGCCGCCGCCTTTGCGCAGTGCTTCGAACTCTTGGCGATATCGATCATGAATATAGCGCACATTGTCACTCATCTGCTGCTACGCCAGCTTTTGCGTCATCAGATTTGTCTCCGAGGTCGCGTCCGTCGAGCATCCTTAGGGAAAGCTCATCAAACTGTTCGAGCCTCTTAAATACCGGATCCAGTTTTTCGAATGCGCCAAAAAATATGTCACGCTGCTCTTGGTCCTCTGCGGATCTGACTAGCTGCGCCGCTACCTCCATGTACGAAATGACAAGAGAGGACATGGCCTCACGAAGCGGTTCAAATAGCGTGTAGGCATCGTAGTGCGTCATGGTCTTGCTTCGAAGAAGAGCTTCTTCCTTTTTCTCCATTTCTTCCGTGTCACTCATCTCAATCCCTCTTCGATATTCGGAGGCAAACGATGCTATTCGTGCGAATCATACCGGTTGCCCGTTCCACACGTAGAGCACCCGCGCCAGGATATGTGTGTCATCCACCCGGATATCCTCGGGTTCATGGTGCTTGTTGTCTGAGATCATCTTGAACAGCGTCTTGCCTTTTCGCTGCAAGCGCTTCACGTACAGCATCTCGTCGTGAGAGAACAGGTAGATTCCGTCGCCGGTGAACTCGCGGATTGTGACGTCAACCAACAGCGGGTCGCGGTCCTTGATCGTCGGCGCCATCGACTGGCCCCAGCCGGTGATCATCTTGAGATGGAAGTGTTCTTTGAACGAAACACCCATCTCACGCAGGTGCTTTGGGCTGACCCTTATGTCCTGGAGCATTTCGGGATATTCGTGCGGGATCTGCCCGCCGCCCATCGCTGCGCGCACGTCGTAGTGGGCGATCCGAACTTCATCGCCGACCTGGCCTGGGCGAGAGAAGTCGACCGCAATGACGTTATCTCCTTGCTCTGCAGCAGCGGCGATCCGCTGGCGCGCCTCGGGACTGAATCCTTTGACCTTGGCCAGCGCCAGGCGCAGCTGATCAGCCGCCGATAGCTCAAGTGCCGCCTCACTGCCTGCTGCGGTAAAGCCGCTCAAATTGGTCTCGGTGATGGCCTCATCTAGCGGGATTGAATCAAACCAACCCCTTGGTTTCCCTTCGGCTGTCTCGATGCGTCGCGCAACGTCGTCGCCAAGGTTCTTCGCAGTCTTGTCCGAGAGGATTTGACTCAGATGAGCAGGAGCCATCCCCCAGCGCTCAGCGCAGGTGGCCTTTTTCTGCTTCCCGATCAGCTTGATCAGGTTTTGTTTGCGAATCGCATAGATATCCATGCTCGCGAGAATGCCAGCGTTTAGCTCAATGCTAAATGTGCCCAAAGCTAAATATTCCTTGCTCGAAAATTAGCCATGAGCTAAATTTAGTCCACCTGTAAGGAGAATTCCCATGAATGACCATCTTCGCGATTGGCTGGCAACCGCTACAAACGATCGACGCCAACAAGTCGCGGCCTCTGCCAAGACTACCTTGGGCCATCTCTGGCAGCTCGCGGGTGGTCATCGGAAAGCGTCTGCCGATCTTGCTGAGCGTCTTCAAGACGCCTCGGCTGGAGAGATCACTATCGCCGGCCTTCGCCCGGACCTGGTGCCTCTGGCGCATAAGGTCCTTCGTGGTGCCGCCTGACACCCCTGTCTGCTGATCCGTTGAACCAAGAATACGAACGAGAGACCCCCATGGAAACGTCCAGTCCAAGACAAGCAGCCCAAACCCGCGACCAGGTCCTGATCGCGCACGCGCAAAACCAGATCGCTCGCACCAGCATGAGCCAGGATGACTTTGCGCAGGCGTTAAGCCGTGAGTTGCACATCTACTGCCCGGACAAGGCTTTCGCCAAAGACGTTCCAGATTTCGAGGCGCTCACCCAGGCGAATAATGTCGGCGAATTTGTGAAGGCTACGGGCCGCTGGCTCAAGCGCGTCCAGCGTTGGTTGGCGGGCGAGAACGATATGCCTTCTTGGCTTGAAGAGTCGTGGGTCGACGCGCTCATGCCCGAGTACCGCGACCACTGCATCAATGAACTGGCGAGCCGCCACGGACTCATCGGCGCCCGTTATCTGGGGAGCGATCAGTGTGCAAACAAGAGCTTCGGTGCATTGATCCGCGCCCTCGGTGACGTGATCGACACCGGAAGCGAAGTATTTGATGACCAAGTGATGTGTGTGGGCGACCTGCCACACCTGCCAGCTTTCGCGAAGCAGTGCCGTCAAGTTGAAGCAAGGGCAGGGGAGCTAGGCCGAAAGGCCGAGCAGCTCATGAAAGGCGGTTCTAGCCTGAAATCTGTTTCTTAAATCTCAGGCACAAAAAAACCGGGATTACGGCCCGGTTCATTGCTGCATCAAGTTGAGGTGAATAATGCTGAATCCAACACCATCCGTCAATACCCCGATCCTCGCGCCAGGAAATGGCAGCTACGAAAACGTGGCGCGCACGATGTCGTCCCGCGAGATCGCCAAGCTTACCGGGAAGGCCTGATATGCAGTTCACCGTAACCATCAATCAGGTGAAGGCGCTGGAGTGGGGGCTGAATTCTCAGCAGGCCCTGCTGTTCGCGTTCATCTACGGCTGCCCTAGCTGGACGAAGCCGATCACTACCGACGATGGTGTTTTCTTCGCGCTCAGCAAGGCCAAGATCGTCGAGGAGTTGCCTCTGCTCACCGACAAGCCGGATACCGCCTACCGCCTCTTGAAGGCATTGGACGAAGCCGGTTTGATCGAGCTGTCGAGTACTTCGAGCATTACGCTGTTTCGCCTCACTGCCAAAGCCGCCGAATGGAATCAGAAACTCGATGGGTCGGAAAAATATCCGACCCCACCAGCTAGCCAAGGTCGGAAAAAAATCCGATCTACCTCGGAAAAAAACCCGAGCAGGGTCGGAAAAAAATCCGGGGTAGGGTCGGAAAAATCTCCGACAAATCAGGATACCAATAATCAGGATACCAATCAGGGTACCAGTCAGGACTTGCCGGAAGGCTCGGCGGGGCCGACCCAACCCGGTGGGCTGGTGCTGGTGGTTGATCGCCCCGACGCACCTCGCGTCGAGATCCCTGCCGACATGCCGGGCCCCAAGGATCGTGACTGCAAAACCTTCAAGGCCTGGGCCAACTACGCTATGGCCTACCGCAAGCGCTACCAGTGCTGGCCGGTCTGGAACGCCGCTGCTGGCGGAATCCTCGGTAAGTTGATCGACCGTCTCGGTATCGACGTCGCGCACAGCGTGGCCGCGTACTACCTGACCATCAACGATGCCCGCATCGTCAACGACTGCCACAGCCTGACCAACCTGATTGCGAAGGCTGAGGCCTACCACACCCAGTGGGCCACCGGTCGCCAGATGAATGGCCGCACTGCCCGCCAGATCGAAGACACCCAGGCGAACGTGAACGCAGCGCAGGAAGCCGCCCGCAACATCCGTGACGGGGGACCGCGCAATGCTTTCCTCTGACGAAATCGCACAACTGGCCGGCGCTATCTGCGCAACCGCCGAGACGCTGGGCCAGACCATCAGCGCTACGGCCGCCGAGCTGATGGCCGGTGACCTGGCTGAGTTCGCTGCGGGAGATATCCGCCGCGCGTTACAGTCCTGCCGCCGCGACCTGACAGGCAAGCTGACCTTGGCCGCTGTCCTCCAACGCATCCAGGCCGAAGATGGTCGCCCTGGGCGCGACGAGGCGTGGGCGATCGCTCTGGCATCGAGCGACGAGTTCGACACCGTGGTAATGACTGACGAAATCCAGTTGGCCCTGAAAGCTGCACGCCCAGTGCTCGACGCAGGCGACAAGATCGGCGCCCGTATGGCGTTCATGAGCGCCTATGACCGGTTCGTGTATGACGCCCGCGCCAGCGCCGCGCCGGTGAAGTGGAATCTGTCGATGGGCTTCGATCCTGCGCGCCGGGTCGCCGCTGTCACCGTTGCCCTGCAGCTCCAGCGCATTCCCCAGGACCGAGCCACCCTATTGCTGGCCGATTTGAGTCATGAGCCTGTGACCGAAGATGGCCGGGCAATCGCCGGGCTGATCACGGGCAGCACAGTCAAACCAAGCGCCAAGCTGCGCGAGAAGCTCGCCGGGATTCGCAACGGTATGCTCGAAATGCGCGCTGCCAGCGCTGAGAAAAAGACCGCCATGAAGATCGCTGCGGCCAACGACTTGGCCGCGCGCCGGGCGCTGCTGATCAAGCAATCGCAAGGGGAGATGAACCAATGACGATCAGCGATAAATCACGCGAACAGCACGACGCTTGGTACGCCGAGTACTCGAAAGACTGGACGCCTTCTATCCGCTATGCGTGCCGAAATGAGTTCTGGCCGGCTTGGCAAGCTTCGCGTGCCAGCGTTGCGGTAGATCTCCCGCCCGCTCCAGAAGTGCCGGAAGATCCTGAGGAAGCCATCGACGATAGCCACATGGACGCCTATCACGCTGCCAACCATATGCGCCTGGCGTGTCAGAAAGCTATCGAAGCTGCAGGCATGAAGGTGAAGCCATGAGCACCTACAGCGAATTGAAGCGGTTGGCTGAGGCTGCAACTCAGGGCTTGTGGGAGCGGACCGATGGCAACGAAGTGAGCGTATCCCATGACGGCGACGAGGCGTTCTGGTCCTGGGAACAGGCTGGCCCTGCCCAAGTGGGTGGATCGGGCAAGCAATCGGTCGCGGATGCTGACTTCATTGCCGCCGCCCACCCTGAAGCAGTGCTGGCGCTGATTGCGGAGAATGAACGGCTGAAGACCTTCCGGAGTAAAACTGAACAAGAGCTTAAGGAAGAGATGGAAGTTTGGAAGCACGGCCCGTCTTGCTGGAGCTGCGGAGACACTGGCGATGTGCATGACATGGTCGGCGAATGGCGTGGCAAGTGCGACTGCTTTGCTGCGCAGTTGATTGACGCTCTCCATGAGCGCGACCATCTCAAGGCCGAGGTCGAGACGCTGCGCGACGCGGCCGCTGTATCTGCCATGCGGATCAAGGAGCTCGACCTGTTGTTCGGTCGTTACATCCTTGCGATGCGTGCGGCGATTATCGAGGACGAGCACGGCAAGACCGAAACTGCGGGTATGGATTGGATATTCAACTCGCTGGCTGGCCCCGGTGAGCTGCCGCCAGAAGGGGAGACGGATGCCCAGGCCTACTTCGATCGTGAAATCGTCGCGGTCGACAAGGGCATGGAAGAGGTTCTGGCTTTCCATGATCGACGCCGCGCGGCAAAGACCAAGGGGGCCTGCCATGAGTAACGTCATCCATAAACCTCGCCACTTCTGGGCAACCAACACTGGCCGAATCCGAGATGTTTTCAAACTCGCCTATCTGTTCGCCTTTGAGCTATCTGCCGCGACCGCAGTGGAGATTATCGTCCGGCCCGTGAAGAGCCGCCGCACGCTCGAGCAGAACGCCAAGCTGTGGGCAATGTTGGGCGATATCTCCCGCCAGGTGGAGTGGCCGGTCAACGGCTTGATGCAGAAGCTCGACGCCGAGGACTGGAAGGCCCTCATGACCGCAGCAGTCCGGCAGGAGATCCGCATGGCCCAAGGCATCGCCGGCGGCGTCGTGATGCTCGGCAGCAGCACCCGGCGCATGACGGTGGGCGAACTGGGCGATGTGATCGAGTGCATGTATGCGTTCGGGGAAGACAAGGGCGTTCGCTGGAGCGAGCCCAAAGGCCAGATGCCCGAGCAGTGGGAGGCGGCAGCATGAAGCCAGTGATCATCCACCGCAACGGTCTTTGGTTCTGCATCGGGCACGGTGTCATCGGCTCGGGTAACTCTGCCACTGCCGCCTGGGATTCGATGTACAGCAAGATCGTGGCCCGTGGCGTGTTGAAGCGGGCGACGTATCAGCCGAAGACGGTGGCGGCATGAGCCTGACCGCGAAGCAACCCCGCGCCAAGACGTGCAAGAACGCCGCCTGCGCCATCAAATTCATCCCCCAGCGCCTGGGCCAGGCCGTATGCAGTCCAGCCTGTGGGCTGGCTATCAAAAAAGTGAATGAGGGTAGGGCGCGCAAGGCCCTCGCGGATATCGGCCGTCAGGAGATCAAGGTCCGCAAGGAAAGGTTGAAATCGCGGGCGGACCACCTGCGCGAGACGCAGCAGGTGTTCAACCAGTGGGTTCGCCTGCGGGACGCCGATCTGCCGTGCATCAGCTGCGGGCGGCACCATCAGGGGAAATATGACGCTGGCCATTACAGGACGGTGGCAAGCGCCCCTGAGCTCAGGTTCGAGCCGCTGCAGGTCCACAAACAATGCTCACCCTGCAATACGCATAAGTCGGGCGACATCGTGAACTACCGAATCAACCTGTTGATGCGTATCGGTGCCGAGAACCTGGCATGGGTCGAAGGGCCTCATGAGCCCCAGCGCTACACCATCGAGCAGCTCAAAGAAATGAAGGCGCACTACCGGGCGCTGATCCGGGATATGAAGGGGAGAGAGTCGGCATGATGAAGTTGAATTCGGCTCGGATGGCATGGCATGACGCGCTCTACAACCCGTGGGATAGCCAAGGTGCGCACATCGAGCAGATCGGCCTGCTTGGCTGCACAATCCAAACCACGGCCAAATCGGTGAACAGCCGCCATGCGATGCACCAGTCGATATCGGCTCGGATTCAGCACGCCATTGCAACGCTGCCCGGCCAGCTCAAGGCTTTTGGCAACCATATGTACAGTCCCATGGCCACGGCGGAGGATAAGGAGGAGGCCTGGGAGGTTGTTTTCCTGTGGGCCTACAACTCTGGGTCGAAGATGTACGCGAAAAAGTTCGAGAAGGCTCGGCTCGTTGCTGCCGGTGTACTGCACCGATATCGTCGGATGCACCAGGGTGGCCAGAGCGAAGGTATCGATCCTTGTTCGACGCCCGAAGCTTTCCGTCACTGGTTGGAAGCGGAGCTGGGCTTGGAGCTCTCGTCAGAGCAGTGGACTCGGGAGTGGGGTGGGTTCATCGACCTTTGCTTCATGGCATGCAATGATCTTGATAAGGCGGCACTTGTGCCGATATCAAGATGTATAAATATGATGAAGGAAGCAGCATGAGCGATATCAGTGCCCTCATGGACGCCAGTCAAACCTACCATATCGGATCAGGAGGAGTGTCAGCCAAGGAGATTCTTGTTCACGACCAGGCAACGTGGGACATCCTGACAGATCCTAAGCAGTTTGTTATCAAGCACGATCGATCGACAGGCTCATGGTCCTACGAGGGTATTCCGCTCCGCCTAGAAATCGATTCTAAGAAGGCGGGGGACTTCACTTTTCTGCCTTAATAGATCTCGGTGGAGATACTTTAAATATGCTGTTGACGAAATGTCCGGCTGACGGTATTGTTTCGCTATATTGAGTATTTTGCCTACGGCAACTTGCTCCAGAGAGCCCAGCCTTAGCGCTGGGCTTTTTTGTGCATGATGCTTTTAGAAATCGCCTTTTTTGAACGTTGCCGGATTAGCCTGATCGTTTGTTATGTTCAGCTTGCTAGCCTCAATACGGTACGTAGTCATCGCGTCGCCGCCTTCATAGTTCTCTCGCCACCGACCCCACTCCTGCGTATCTGCGAGAAATGTGCGCCAAACCACTCGGTCACCCTGAATCTTACACCGGTACTTGAAGCTGTCGCCGTCTGGGCGTCTATACGAAATCTCTGGTGGATCCGCAGTTACAGTCTTCATGGACTTTATCTTACGTCCCATTTCCACAGATATCGTCGCCTTGCAAAGTTCTGCGGGGGAGAAGTCCTCGGGCTGGGCGGCCTCCGCCGACAGGCAAAATAATGCCGCGATGGCGATAACGGTCAATCTCATTTGTTTCATCCTTGACGTTGTTTCGGGGTGCCCATCCTATAACGGCTAATCACTGCTTTCAGCAAAGCCGGCAAACTAATCCACACCCACGGAACCGCTGATCACCAATTTCAGCGTGGCCTCATCAGTATCCGGAGTAGAAATGGACCCAACCGACCTTGGCCCAGGCACAGCTACCTGGCTGGGCGGCACGGGCACCGTCCTCTTGGGCGCTTTCCTGTGGCTGCGCAAGTTCCTGGCTAAGGATGCGACCGAGCGCGCGATGGACAATGCCGATATCGGCACCGTGCGCAGACTCAACGAACTACTCGACTCGGAACGGACTCGCGCAAATGCCGCCGAGGCGCGTGCCGACCAGTTCGCCAAAGAACGTAACGATCTCGCTGCCGCAGTTGGCCGAATGGAAGGGCGGATCGAAGCCCTCACCAGCCAGGTAGAGCAACTCACAATGACCGTGACTAACCAGAGCGGCGAAATTTCGCGCTTGAGGTCGCAGCTGGGAGGCGCCAACTGATGGACAGATGTGCAGTGGAATTCATCGCGCGCCGATGGTGGCGTCGCTTAGAGATCTGGGTAATCGCCACCCTGCTGGTTATAGGTGGATCGATCCTCGGATTTCAGGCCGGCCAATGGGCCCTGGCCAGCTCCTACGTAGAGCAGGTCGCTCAGGTGCGTGGTGCTTATGACGAAGCGCTGAAGCAACGTGACATGCGGCTGAACAAGCTTGCCGAGAACACGACCAAGGCGGCGGAAACCGTTGATCGTGCTGCCGACAAAGCGACACATGCTGCTGATACGGCAGACAAGGCGGCCATCAAAGCGACTGAAGCCGTGGACCGGGCCAATCAATAGCAATTTGGGAGTGGTCATGAAGATTAATCGGTACGGAGCGTTCACCGATGACTATCGCGGTGGTGGATGGTACATGTCCTGGCTCATATCTCGCGGGTTCTTCCTGATCGCTATCCGGCCTTGGCGCTGGCATTTCTATCTCGTCCAGCCGCCGGGCAAGCCTAGGGTATTCCGCCTCTATGCCGGGCCGATTGAGTTCGAGCTCAGCCGCTATCGATAGAGCGCTCCACAAATTCAAACCTGCCATTTCGTGGCGCGCACTGAGGGCTTCGCGATGGCTGAGCATTCCAAGCCAATGGCCGCGCATCAGGTTGATTACACCTGCGATGCCTGCGGCACTGGAAAAATGCGCTCGACGGGCATGGTGCTGGCTTCTTCGCCCGCCCAGTACCCGCACAGATGCACCGAGTGCCACGCGGCAAGGACCTTCCTCAAGCAATACCCCTAGATTGAATGGCGAGAGGTAGAAGGTGAATGAATATCATCGTCTCCAGACTTCACGGTTCGGCCGAGGTCGAGTTTCTGCGTGAGGGTGTCGTCGTCCACCGGGAGCGTTTCAACGGCAAGCGCTGGAGCGAGAACTCTCGACCGATCCGCACCGCCGAGCCCTTTGATGAGCACCGGTGCCGGTTCGTGACCTCGCCGCGTGATCAGCAATTCCAGTATGAGGTGGTGGGATGAGCAACGTCACGCGACTGCATCATGCGCTGCCGCTCGGCGCCGAGGTGGTCCAGGCCATCAACGAGCTGGACGCCGGCATCCGGCAAGCCATCGACGCCGCCAAGGCCGCCGGCCTACCGCAAGGCCTCATTGTGGCCTTGCTCCATGGGCAGGCACATAGCGAGACGGCGAGGATGGTGGCGCAGTAGCATGGGAGAACCTCCCGCTAGAGTAAATGTAATGACGGAAGATCCTAGAGTTACGGCTATGGATGACCACTACTACAAAGGCAACCTGACGTTCGATCAGTTTGTGCTGGGTATCACCCTTGCTGCTTGTGCTTATTTAGCACAAACGACCACATTCGGCGTCCTGGGGTGGAATCTTCAAACGCTGCAGCTCGGCATACTCGTTTTGCTTGGGATTGCCGCATGGCTCGGATTCAAAAGGATTGAATCTACTATTCACCTCTTGAAGACTAATGCCAGGTATCTCGAGCTATGCCATAGGTATGGCGCGGACAATCTAAAAGAGGCTTTCCGAAAAGTTGAGGAGTGCGGCGAGACTACCGGGTTCTACTATCGCTGGCGAAATCGTGCAATGTTTCTTGGCTTTGCTCTTCATGTGGCTGTCAAAGTCCTGGCAGCGTATCCAGTCTTTTCATAGTGGAAGGTCATGAGTAGACCACACCCTCCAGCCAGCTTGAATGAGGCGGTATTCGCCCGACTAGGCCCAGCTCCCGAAGTCTGGGACTGGCTCCAAGCCGAGATCCTTGCCGAAGACGGTAGCATCCATAATCCTGATCACGCCCACCTGCTGGATGCTGATATCCGCGTGATGTGGGCATCAGCCGCATTCAGCAAGAAAGGCCGCACCGTAGTAGGCCAGGCCGAACAGGTCGCCTTCCGCGCCGGTGGATGGCAAAAGGTCAGGATGGAGCAGCAGATGCTCGATTGGTTCGGCGATGTGCCGGCCTTCATCATCACCCTGGCCGCTGACTATTGCTCCCAGTGCAGCGACGTCGACTTCTGCGCCTTGGTTGAGCACGAGCTGTACCACATCGCCCAAGCGATCGATGAGACCGGCTCGCCCAAGTTCACCAAAGACGGAATGCCCAAGCTTGAGATGCGCGGTCACGACGTCGAAGAGTTCGTCGGTGTGGTTCGCCGCTATGGTGCAAGCGCTCAGGTGCAAGAGCTGGTCGACGCTGCAAACACTCCCGCCGAGGTGGGTAAATTGAACATTGCGAGGGCCTGCGGAACCTGTCTGCTCAAGTCCGCCTGACTCCATGACAGGTAATGACGGGTGTCAACCATATGGCAGTACTACGAAGCGAGGTCAAAGCCTTCATTGTTCAGGCTCTGGCCTGCTTTGATACGCCATCCCAGGTGGTAGCACAGGTCAAGACGGAATTCGGGATTGAAATCACCCGCCAGCAGTGCGAATCCCACGACCCCACCAAGTTCGCCGGGCAGAGGCTCGGCAAGACCTGGGCTGATCTGTTTCACGTGGCCCGCAAGCGCTTTCGAGAGGAAACGCTGGACATCCCCATAGCGAACCGCGCGCACCGGCTGAGGACGCTGGGCCGCATGGCTGAGCGGGCCGAGAACATGAAGAACATGGCGTTGACTGCCCAGCTACTGGAGCAGGCCGCCAAAGAGGTCGGCGACGTATTCGTGAATCGCCGCCTCGAACCTGAAAAGCCCCTTGGCTCCCAGGCCGACCAGCCGCATGCAGTGGCGGAGTACACGCTGGAGCCAGACGAGAATGTCCCGACTACCCCGTACCTATGACGCGCCGGTCAAGCTGACGCCGAAACAGGCCAACATCTACGTGTGGGGTTTTCAGCCTGAAGCCCGGTTCCGTGATGCGGTCTGTGGCCGCCGGTTCGGCAAGACCTTCCTTGGCAAGGCAGAGATGCGCCGCGCTGCGCGATTGGCCGCGGACTGGGGTGTCAGCGTCGAAGATGAGATCTGGTACGGAGCACCGACGTTCAAGCAGGCCAAGCGTGTGTTCTGGCGCCGCCTCAAGCAGGCGATCCCCGAAGCATGGCGTGCACACCGCCCAAACGAAACGGAATGCTCGATTACCTTGAAGTCCGGCCACGTCATGCGCGTGGTGGGGCTCGACAACTACGACAACCTGCGCGGCTCCGGCCTGTTCTTCGTTCTGGTGGACGAATGGGCGGATTGCCCGTGGGAAGCTTGGGAAGAAGTCCTGCGGCCGATGCTCTCCACCTGCCAGTACACACTGCCGGGCGGTGAGGTACGCAAGGGCGGCCACGCGCTGCGAATCGGCACCCCGAAAGGCTTCAACCACTGCTACGACACTTTTCAAGACGGTCGGCCGGGCCATGAGCCCGACCACAAGAGCTGGCTCTACACCTCGCTGGACGGTGGCAACGTACCGGCGGAGGAACTGGAGGCGGCCCGTCGCAAGATGGACCCGCGCACGTTCCGGCAGGAGTACGAAGCCAGCTTCGAGAACTATGCCGGTGTCGTCTACTACACCTTCAATCGTGTCGAGTGCCGCACAAGCGGACGGATCAAGCCGGACGAGGCGCTGCACGTCGGCATGGACTTCAACGTCATGAAGATGAGCGCCGTGGTCTATGTGGTCCGCGACGGTCTGCCGTTTGCCTTGGACGAGTTCCACTCCGTTCGTGATACGCCGGAGATGATCGAAAAGATCAAGGCGAGGTTTCCCCGCCACAATATCGCGGTCTATCCGGATGCCAGCGGCCAGAACACCAGCAGCAAGAATGCGAGCGAGTCCGACCTATCGATGCTTCGCAAAGCAGGCTTCACGGTCGTCGTCGACTCAACGAACCCTAGCGTGAAAGATCGTGTGAACTCGGTAAACGCCGTGTTCCTGAACACCTATGGCGAGCGCCGACTGATGGTCAACATCGACCAGTGCCCCAAGTTGACCCAATGCCTTGAGCGCCAGGTCTACAACGACAAGGGCGAGCCGGACAAGAAGGGCGGGTATGACCACATGGTTGACGCCGCAGGCTACTTCATTGCCAAGCGCTACCCAATCAAGGTGCGGACTGCGTCCACCGAAAATCTGAGAATGTGACCTATGTCCGACGACCCGAGCAAAACAATCCCCGCCGTGGATGCGATGCGCGAGGACTGGGCCATCGTCGAGCCGCTGATGAGGGGTACCAGCGCCATGCGCCTGGCCGCCGAGAGGCTGTTGCCGAAGTGGCCAAAGGAAGAAGACCTGGACTACAGAGTGAGGCTCAAGCAGTCCACCCTGCTGCCGGCCTACAGCGAGA
>LIDZ01002179.1_pt1 | contig 15289 bp, 17 predicted proteins | sample 644651 | NCBI WGS metagenome assembly LIDZ01 (sample SAMN03856242, study PRJNA289617) | food metagenome | isolation source: wine grapes on drying loft during traditional withering process | host: Vitis vinifera cv. Corvina | place: Italy: Gargagnago di S. Ambrogio di Valpolicella | collected 2014-01 | reverse complement strand
TCGGTTAGAACCGTGATACATGCATTCAACCATTCCGGCACTGATTCAAGGGATAAACCCATCACACCTAACACCGTTTCGTTCAACAGCACACCCTTTAGTCCTAAGAAAAGACCGGTAGCACCTAAAATCGGAATAATCGGTACAAAAATATCAGCGATGTTGCGGACGGCCCGCTGTAAAGGTGAAGAATCAGCCTTAGCCATATCAGACTTCGAAACGTTTTCAAAAGAGTAACTATTTTGCAAAGCCGCATAGACTTTATTCACGACACCAGTACCCAGAATAATCTGGTACTGTCCCGCATTGTAAAAGACGCCCTTGACCTGATCGATCAGCTCCACTTGGCTGTCATCGATGGCTTTACGGTCGTTAACCTGCAGCCGCAGTCGAGTGGCGCAGTGGGTAGCCGAAACAATGTTGTCCTCCCCCACCACGGCCACGATTTTTTGTGCGATTTCTTGATAGTTTGGTTGTTTACTCATGATTTTCTTCCTTTCTTAAAACTAAGGCTTGATAGGGCTGCAAGTGCCACTGATCACCGGATGCGGGAGTGTCGGGATAATTGCTTAACAATAATTCGCCGGCGCCATCAAAGCGCTGCGGCTGATTGCTTAAGTTGACAATGATTTGAATCCGTTCCTGGCCAATCCGCTCGTAAGCGATGATGGCTGGATCTGCCTCTAACGGTTGAAATTGACCATAAATCAGCGTATCGCGGTAAGCTGAGTGATTACGTAACTGAATCATTTGCTGATAGTAGTGGAACACGGATTGTTCTTGATTCACTTGATCGGCTGCGTTGACCTCCTGCTGATCGCCTACCAGCTTCATCCAAGGTGTTGCTGTTTGACTGAAACCAGCTGTTGCGGAAGCATCCCACTGGAACGGCGTGCGGGTGTTGTCGCGAGAACGCTGATTGACAAAGCCCAGTGCCTGTTCTTCGGTGTAGCCTTCTTGGATCGAGCGATGGTAGTTGTCGATACTGGAAACATCGTTGAAATCCGCCAAAGTGGTTCGTTGGAAATTTTTCATGCCGATTTCCTGTCCTTGATAAATGAAGGGCGTGCCTCGCAGGAAGAAAAACAAAGTCCCCAGCGCTTTGGCGCCGATCGCATTTTGATAGTTTTTGTCTGTAATATATTTTGATAGCGAACGGGGCTGATCGTGATTTTCTAAAAAGTTGGCACCCCAGCCGTTGGCCTGAATGGCTTCCTGACTTTTAACCATTAATTCCTTTAAATCCTGCGGCTGCCATTTCGTTTGGCGGAACCACTCGCTGCCGTTTTCCACATCGATGTCGGCATAATGAAAATCAAAAATCATGTTGAAGTAGCCGTCTGGGCCGATGTATTGATCAAACTGTTCGTAAGGAACTCCTGGTGCTTCGCCAACGCTGACGCAATCGTGCTTACGGAAGGTTTCCTGATTTAATTCAGCTAAGAAGGTTTCAATTCCCGGACGGTTTCGCGTTTTTACTTTGACACTGCCTAAGCCGTCTGATCCATCCGCTGCGACATCGCCATAATCCTGATCTTTTTTAATGAAGGTAATCGAGTCAATCCGAAAGCCGGCAATTCCCTTAGACAGCCACCAATTAATCATTTGATAAATTTCCTGGCGCAGCGCGGGATTTTCCCAATTCAGATCCGGCTGTTTTTTGTCAAAGGTATGGAAGTAGTACATATCGGCTTCATTTGCCACCGGCTCCCAGACGCTGCCGCCAAAAATCGAGCGCCAGTTATTAGGAGGATTGCCCTTTTGGCCTTTTTTGAAAATGTAGTACTCCCGGTATGGACTTTGCGGGTTGGCTAGAGCTTTTTGGAACCATTCATGTTCATCAGAAGAATGGTTGACAACTAAGTCTAACATGATTTTCATGCCCTTTTCCTTAGCAGCGGCAATTAATTCTTCTAAATCCGCCATCGTGCCAAACTCAGGTTGAATTGCCTGATAATCAGCGATGTCATAGCCATTGTCTACCATGGGAGAGGTGAAAATCGGGCAAATCCATAACATGGTAACGCCTAATTCCTTCAAGTAGTCCAGCTTGGCGGTGATGCCTTTCAGGTCGCCGATGCCGTCGTCGTTGCTGTCGTAAAAGCTTTTTGGATAAATTTGATAAACAACTTCTTCTTTCCAGTCGGCGGTTGGCTGGCCGAGAATTGTTTTTTCTTTTGTCATTGTTTTCATTTTTGGTTTGCTCCTTTGTGAGTTCATCTGTGGTATCGATACCATATTTGCTATTTTAGAAGAACCTGCCCTTAAGCAGATTCTCGTTTTATTAAAGTTAAATGTAAGTGCGACTGATCGATGGGGTAATAGCGATCTTTCAGTTTGGCGATTAACAGATTAGTAGATTCTCGTCCTAAAACTTCCACTGGCTGAGCGATCGTAGTTAATGGCACCGCCAGCACATCGGTAAAGGGTTGATTGTCAAAGCCCAAAATCGCTAAGTCCTCAGGTATACGTTTGCCGGCTTGGATATATTCCTTCATAATTCCAATCGCCACTTCGTCACTGCTGGTAAACACTGCGTCGGGACGACTGTCTGCTGGTAAAGCCAGCATCTTGCGAGCCACCAGCTGTCCGTCTTGGATCGTGTGAACCTGTTTAAAGATCCAATCGATTTTCATAGACAGGCCGTGTTTATTGATGGCCTGTTCAAAGCCTTCGGTCCGGGAATTCCCGTGACCGCCGGTGGTTAGCGTTCCGCCGGTACAATAAGCGATTTTCTTGTGGCCTTTGTTGATTAGATATTCCACCGCTTCAAAGCTGGCCGCCTGCTGATCGGTGTATACCTGCGGCAAGCTGGAACCGGGAATTTCTTCGTTGCATAAAATAATCGGACCAAATTCCTGATACGCTTCTATTTCCTGAGGCTCACCTTCAATGGAACACATGATTAAGCCCGCGATGACATGTTGCTTCAGCATCTCCAGCATATTGATCTCAGCATTGCGATCGTCGTAGGTCTGCATGATCAGCACGTTGTAGCCTTTGTCCTTGGCGCACTGTTCAATCGAGTCCACCAGCTGAGAGAAGAAAGGATTCACAATTCGGGAAACTAAAATGCCGATGGTTTTACCTTTTTTCGAGCGCAGCTGGGTGGCTACTGTGCTGGGACGATAGTGAAGCTCATCCATCGCCGCCTGAATCCGTCGCCGTTTATCTTCAGAAATATATGGGTGTTTATTTAAGTAACGGGAAACTGTCGAGACTGATAATCCCGCCTTCTTCGCTACGTCCTTGATTGTTGCCATGTTTGATTCACCGCCTGTGGTATCGATTTCATATTTATCATACGATGTTTGGGAAGGTTTGTCAAATGATTTTTAGAAGTTTTTGATAAAAGGCTGAATCTCGGTATAATTAGAAGTGAAAAAGTAACAATCTAGAGGGATCATAAATGAAAACAAGTACGCTTCAAGTTGTGATGGACAAACACTTGATAGAAAAAGTGGAGCCAATTCTTGATGATGTGGGCTTAAATGCTGAGGTTCTAATTACGAGTTTGTACAAACGAATTGCAGCAGATCGAGCAATCCCCTTTTCTTTTGATTTGTCGGAGAAAGAAGCTGCGGATCTTGCTTTGTCGCGAGCAATTGAGTTAGTTCCCACTGTTCATGTGGGTGGTATGGCGGAGTTGGAGGATTGGGTTGGCAGATGATAAAAACTAGCAACTAGCGACACAAATAGAACCTGTACCTATTTGATAAGGTATTGGTTCTATTAATGATAGACTCTTTTCAGTTCCACGGTCACATATCTTTTTAACTCGTCAAAGCCTTTTTCTGGATCTTGCCCCACTAAAACTGTGTTCATCACAAAATCAAGATATTCTGAATATTCCCAGTCGCCTTCATAGCCATTGAGCTTAAGAAATAAATCTGTAGCTGCAACTGCTGTTCGTTTGTTGGCATTGTGGAAGATATGTTTTGTAGCAAGTTGAATCATCAAAATAGCGGCCTTGTCATAAATCGTAGGATAGGCCTCTTCACCAAAAATTGTCTGAGTCAGCATCGCTAAAGTAGCCTGCAGTGAGCCTAACTCTTTTACCCCGATCGTTTCTTTTGGTGAATACTTTTTGATGATGTTTTCATTGATACGAATGATGTTTGCTTCACTTAAATATATCGTCTTTTCCATCTACATATCTACCAAGTCTTTCATTACTGAATCATACTTATTAAAGTAACTATCCAGCATTGTATCAATGGTGTCATTACTAACCTCATTTGTTTTTTCCTTTTTAACGATTAAGGCTGCGTTCTCGATCCCTTCTACCGCCAAATATTGGATTTCATCCCCTTTTTTCACATTTAATGTTTCTTGAATACTGTCTGGAAGAGTGATTACAACACTATTTCCGGCTTTCCTAATTTTAAAAGAATCTACTGTCGTACTAGCCTTTTTCTGGCTAGTAGCTACTGAGGTCATGGGTGTCATACTTTTTTCAATCTTATCTCTCATAGGTTTGGTCAAGCTAATTGTTCTCTTTAGTGACCTATTTGATTTTTTTACAACTGCGTGTGCTGTCATCTTATGACCTCCTTTCTGTATATACAGTTTATCAGTATATACAGATAAATACAAGTTACTTCGCTGATATTATTTTTCTATATACCGCTCATAATAATTCCGCGCCTTTTCTTGGTGAATTTGGAAAATGATCTGGTAAAAATGAGTTTCTGAGGTGGGAATCGCCGTCAGTTGTTCTAAGAAAAGCTGTAATTGTGCTTGGGCTTCGGGAAAATTCGCATAAAGATCAACTAAGTAAGTGATAAATTGCAGCTGAATCGTCAGCAGTAAATTGTCCGAAGGTTTTATCAGCTCATGATATTGAACAAGCGCGGCTTTTGCTTGAGAAATGTTGTTGATGATCAACAGACTTTGCAGGCGATTGAAAAACAAATCCCCTACTTCTTCGTAATAAAGCTTCGCATCAAAGCTGCGATATTTTTCCAATTCTAGCAAAATCCGTTGGAACAGCTCATCTGCTCGCTTTTTGTCGCTTTCGGTTAAGGATAAAAGTACTAATTTACTGAGCTTGATTTCTTTTAAGGTCCACATCTTGGCATTTTCCAAATCTGCTAGAATCTCTTGAAAGGGTGCGCGAGAAAATTGATAGAAATTAGGGTTAGTCAACAATACCAATAGATAAGCTTGCATCGCTGAGTAGCGCAGCTCGATTTGGGGATGCTGATGGTATTTCTGATAAATTTTGTACAGTTCCTCAAATTTACCTTTTTTGTACAAGGCATCGATCTGTTCTTCTAATTGTTTTCCCTCATCAGGTGTCTCCTTGAAATACATGAATTCTTCGTAGCTGATTCCTAAATTTTTCAATAGCCCTTGGAATTTAGTGATTTCCACCGAGTATTTGTCGGCCTCGAAATCGCTGTAGAAGGTTTTGGAGACCACGCCGGTGTAGACTTCTTTTTGCGTGTATCCTTTGGCTTTGCGAATCTGCTTCATTATTTCTCCGTACATTTTCGGCTCTCCTTGATAATTCCTGTATACCGGAATTATAACGGTTTTTCCTAAGCAAGGCCATGCTATAGTTTAAAAAACGAAGATGGAGGAACAAAAAATGAGGACTTATTTGAAACTAATTGGTTTAGCTTTAGGACTAACGGTATTAGTTAGTTTTTTTACCGCTTTGGGGATGGTTTTACAATTTAGTGAGCAAGGTTTGCTGGGCTGCCAAATTGCCGCATTTTTAATGGCGACAGTTTTCTTCTACTATTATATGAAGAAAAAAGATCTCACGCTGCGGGTTTTTGGTTTTGTGAAGAAGCCGGTCAGTCGGTGGATTTATGGTTATATTGCTTTAGTTGTGTTGGTGCAGCCGGTGGTTTTTGGGGTGAATACTGCTTTACCACTGATTACGGTTTTCTTGATTGTAGTGCAGATGTTGTTGGTAGGCTTTGTGGAAGAAGTGTTGTTTCGCGGGATTTTCTTTTATTTTTTGCGGGACAAGGGTTTGAAGGTAATGTTCCTGTTTTCCAGTATCGTATTTGGATTGCTGCACATGGCTAGCGGATTGAATCCGGAAATGGCTCCAGTCTTAGTGCTGCTGCAGGTAGTCAATGCTTTGTTGGTGGGAATTGTTTTTGCTCTTCTTTATTATCAAACCGGAACGATCTACATCGGGATGGCTTTTCATGGGTTGTTTGATATTCTGGCTTCGGTTGTTCGAGCTGGTTCGGTGGAAAAGAATCTGTTAGCTGTGGGAATTTTGACGGTTTGCTATGTTGTTTTCATCATTTATACTGGAAAAAACGTGAAGCTGGGAAGCTTCACGCGGTAACTTTATCCGACTTGAAAGCGCAAAATGGTTTTGCGTTTTTTGGGTGGTGTTTTGCGAGCATCGTTAAGATAAATTTCTTTATGGTGAGGATGCAGCCGTTGCAGCTTTTGTTCTTGGGCAAACTGCTCCATTTTGGCAAAGGTGACTGGTTCGTCGTCAAAAGATCCATTGTGCAGGGCGTGGACACATCGACCTTCCTCTAATGTGACAAATTGGATTTCATCTAACAAAGGGTGCGGCTTTTTCTTTTTTACGGTTTCCAAAGTTTCTTCAAAAATTTCTTCGGTGATATAGTCCGACTGCCGGATCATTAGCGTGTAGTGGAAGCTGGCTTTGTCCAGCAAATCGTCGGGATTGGTGGTCTGCCACTCGCCTTCCAATGGATAAACAGTGTAGTCAGTATAGCTGAATTCTTCCCGCCGTTCTTTGTTGTTGACCGCCATACGCTTGAAGGCCATTTTTAAGGGAAAAGCTAGTGAATACAACACCCCCACTCGATCAGAGAAAGCTTCCTCGTTGGGGTTGCCCTCCCCTTTGATAGTAATAAAAGTTTGCTTCGGCACCTGGATCACCTGGGGCTTTGGGGATACGCCGTACAATTCTTTTTCTTGTTTTCGCCATTCGTGTTTCATCTCTTATCTCCTCCTCTTTATACCCTCATCTTAGCAGGCATAACTTGACAAGGAGTGTCAGGTTTCATAAATTTGCGCCATCTTTTTTATTCGAGTCTGTAATTCTTTCCGGACTTCCGCGGGTGCGGCTACTTCTACTTGATCTCCCAAAGACAATAAAAAGCTGTAAAGTTCATTATTATGAGGCATTTCCACTGTCACCTGGAAACGGCCATCTTCTTGCTGAATGACCTCCGCATAGCGTTCGTAAACTTTATAGGCCATTGAAGCGTCGAATAGCAAAGTAACGGAAACTTTTGGTTCGCTATAGCTTGATTGCTCCGTTAATACTGGCGGCGGCGTTTTTTTCTCAAAAGTCTCAACTAAAACTTCCAGTTCCCTAATTCGCAGCAGCTTAAACAAACGAAATTCCTGCCGCAGCTGGCAAAAGGCTTGTAAATACCAATCACGATTCTTGAAAATCAGTTTGACTGGCTCGACCGTTCGTCGCTCTTGCTCCCCTTTGCGATTCACATAGGAGAATGTCACCAGCTGCTGAGCGAAAATCGCCTGCTTTAACGGATCGAAAATCGTTTTGCTTTCTAAACCCCATGCTGAAAAATCAATTTCCAGCCAATCTGATGCTGTCGTTCTAAACAAGCCGCTTAATTTTTGCAGCAATTCATCGGACTGGCGATTTTCTACCAAAGACAATTCCTGCAAGGCCATTAAGATTTTTTCCTGTTCTTCAGCTGAAACGATCATTTTGTTCAGTACATATTCTTGATTGAGAAAAATGCCGCCGCCCTTGCCTTGGGTAGTATAAACCGGTACGCCAGCAGCGCTTAGTCCGTCGATGTCGCGATAAATCGTGCGCACCGAGGTCTCAAATTGTTCCGCCAATTCCGGTGCGGTCACCTGACCTTTTTCTAAAAGCAGCAGCAAAATTTTCAGTAGCCGGCTGTTAGTCATGGGGCACCTCCTTCGCCTAGTTTTCTTAGGTTAAGTGTACCAGATTGCGAGTGGTTTTGAGAGAATTAAAAAAGCCGGTCTGTTTTCAGCAGGTTCCGGCTTCATTTCACCTAACGACTAAGCGCTTTTCGGCTTTTTATTGGGTGTTTTTCTTTCTCGATTTTTTGCATTTAAAACAATTAGTATGGTAATCAGCAAGATCAGCAATAGGATAATTACACTAACCAAAGGATTGCCAGATATTTTTGTGCTTTCTGTATCTTGGTAGCGAATAAGGGAAAGTCCGGCGGTAATGGGATACAAATCCCGCAGGCCATGCCCGGAAGCCATCATGCCAATAAAGCCATAAAAGAAAGCCAATCCGACGCCACCCATCAAGCTGCCGCTCCTTTGCCCTGTAAAGGCAATGATAGGCAAAACGGCAATATAAGCGAACAAATTCATCCCAATCATTTGAAAAAGGACCTGAATTGCTACGTCAAAGGAAAAACCTGGAAAACCACTCATGAAAAATACCAGCATAGTAAACCCAAATTCAAACAGCGAAAGCACAATTGTCAGCAAGCCAACAGCAAGTAATTTGCCAGTTAACAGTTTCCGAAATGAAAGCGGAATGGTCAAGAGACTTTTCATCGTATCATCGGTACGCTCACGTTCAATCATATAGCCAGACATTAAGGTAATCGTTGCCGGATAAATCAACACCAGATTGTTCCAAATCACACTGGAAGAAAAATTTGAAAGGGTATGAGTTGCACCGTCAGAGGCGGTTGCCATAAAGCGTGCCAGCAACACCACCGCTAGCATAGTAGCAATGCCAATCCATAAAACCGAATAGCGTTTTAGTTTATAAAGCTCAGTCTTTACAATGTTTTTCATCTTGTTCACCTCAACTTTCCCGCTTGCTGTAAATCCGAATAATGATCAGATAGGATAACAGTCCAATGATACAAACAGTCAAGCTGACCACTCCTAACGACAAAAAGTACGGTTTCATCACAGCGTAAGCGGGTGTTCCCTGTACGACAAATTCTGAGGCTTGCCAACGATAAATAATCGGTGCCGGCATAATGCTTGTTAGCAACTTCATCATAGGATTTGTGGCCGCAAATAACCCCCCATAAGCCAAAACAAAATCAAACATGGTATAGAAAAAAGTAAGAATAACGGCAAAAATATAGGACCGATTAAAACCTACGATGGCGATAATTATCGGTAAAATACTTGTGGTATACAGCAGTGCCGTAATGATGACGATCAGCAATTTCCCCGAAATATTTGCTAATTCGCTGCCGACAATTAATCCGCCAATGATTGAAGATCCTAACGTGGCGAAAGCGAAAATCAGCCCTAATATGTACAGCACTCCGATTTTAGCTGTGACCATTTTGACCGGAGACACAGGGATCGCCCGCAAATTCTTCAAGGTGTTATTATCACGCTCCATAAAAAACAGCATGGTGGCAATAATGCCTAACGCCGCCGGCAGCATAATGGGTACCACCATGGTTACCAGCAGTCCGAACACTGCATCGAATCCTGTAAAATTTCCGACATTTCCCGCCAAGACTAAAGCTGTCAGCGGAATAGGAAATAATAGTGCCGCAAAAATCACAAAACGAACAAAATGCTTTCTTTTTAGTTTCCAAAACTCACATTTAATCAGTCTAAGCAATTCCCTCACCTCCGGTTACCCGTTTAAAGTAATCTTCAAGGCTTTCCTCACAAGTATGAGCTTCGGAAACCGCCAATCCACTTTTTACAAAGGCGCTGACAATCTCGGCAACCGGCAGCTCAAGATTATTCACTCGTAAATGACGGTCACCTTGGACGGAAAACTGCGTTTCATTAAAGCGTTGTTCCAAAATCCTAGCGGCCTGAGCAGTGTCAGAGACAATAAAACGAATGTGACGACTGCTTTTTTGTTCCAGTTCCTCCAGACTTTCTTCTTCCAGCAAAACGCCTTGGTCAATAATACCGATATCATCGGCTAATAAGGCAATTTCAGAGAGAATATGACTGGAAATTAAAATGGTTTTCCCTCTAATGTCGCAAAGCTCGCGAATAAAGGAACGCACCTCGGCAATCCCGATCGGATCAAGACCATTGATGGGTTCATCCAAAATTAAAAGTTCCGGATCGTGCATGACGGCCAAAGCAATCGCTAATCGCTGCTTCATCCCAAGAGAGTATTGGGAAAAAAGCTTCTTATCTTTATAGGGCAATCCGACTAAATTCAGTGTGTCCTTAATTGCGTGGCGATTGGGCACTCCTCGCAGCTCGGCAAAAATGCGCAAATTCTCGGTTGCGGTCAAATTTGGATAAAAACCGGGGGCTTCGATCAGACTGCCTATGCGAGGAAGAACTTTCTTCTCGTTGCCTTGCAATGGTTTGCCCCATATTTTGACCTCGCCGGAAGTGGGGGCTGTCAATCCGAGAAGCATTTTCATGGCGGTGGTTTTACCCGCTCCATTTCTTCCCAGCAATCCATAAATGCGTCCCGGCTTGACATGGATATTTAAGTCGGCAACACTTTTCTGCACGCCATACTGTTTGGTGAGATTCTTCGTTTCAATAATATATTTACTCATATTTAACCCTCCTGTTCTATAAAAATTCTATCACTCCAATCTTGCATGAACCTTGCCAGAACCTTGTATTAACCTTGCATTTGGAAAAAGAATAAAGCTCTCACCGTAAAGCGAGAGCCTTAATCATTCAAGGGGAACAGCAGGGTAAAGACTGTTTCTTTACCAGGGATGCTTTCTGCCGTGATAGTGCCCTGCATTTTTTCCACCAGCTGATGCACGATTGATAGTCCCAGACCACTGCCTTTTTCCGCTCGGCCCTTATCACATTTATAGAGGCGTTCAAAAATATGCGGCAAATCGGCTGTTGCTATTCCTACGCCATTGTCGGTCAAACGTATTTGCAAGTTCTGGTCTTTCTGGGACAAAGCAATTTCGATTTTTTCTGCGCGACTGTGTGCAATCACGTTTTGAATGAGATTGTTTAGTATTCGCGTGTATCCGTCGGTATCAAGTTGAACCTGAAGAGGCTGTTCTGGGATATCAATGCGGTAATCGATCTTTTTATCTTCAAAGATAGGTATCCAATCGATGAGTATATTTCTCGTCAGTTCGGCAGCCTCCACCGTGTGCATCTCCAGCGTAAATTCATTGGAATTCAGCTTGAACCAGTCAAACAATCCATCAATATATTCTTTTAGGTCATGGGCTTTACGGCGGGCGATTTCCAGATAATCTTCCCGTTCTTTTCCGGTGACAATTTCTTTGTGTACGGCATCAAGATAGCCAATCAATGTGGTTAGGGGCGTTCGTACATCATGGGAAAGGCTGGTCATCAGCTGCTTATTGGTTTCTTCTGTTTGATGAAGGATGGCCAGTTTACTTTCGTAAGATACAATAATTTCGTTGATTTCATAAGTCAGGGGAGCCACCAGTTCATTGTTTGCCGCTAAAATACGTCGGTTAGCGTTTCCCGCTTTTACGTCGGCAAGTGCCTCCTCCATTTCGGCTAATTGCCTTTTTACTTTAAGAGTAATAAAAGCGGAATAGGTAATCGAAAGCAATGCAATCAATAGTGCAAGAAAAATAATAAGCTCCATCTTGTCAGACCTCCTTGTTAAAGCGGTAGCCGATGCCCTTGATTGTTTGGATATATTTGGGTTTTCCGGAATTTTCTTCGATTTTTTTCCGCAAACGGCTGATAATCGCCATAATGTTGCTATCATCATAGAAGTATTCTTCGCCCCAGACCTCCTCATAAATCTGCTGCTTGGTTAAAATTTTCCCTTGATTTTTGGCGCAGAATAAAAGCAAATCAAATTCTTTGGGCGGAAGTTCAAAGGTTCCGTTGGTGCTGGTAATGGAGCGATTGTCCAAGTCGATTTCCAAGCCGTCAAATGAAAGCTGCTGTTGTGAAGAGTCCGGCTGATTGAAACGGGTATAGCGCCGGATCAAGGAAACGACCCGCGCGATCAATTCATCCATGTCAAAAGGCTTCGTCAAATAATCGTCAGCTCCGGTTCGCAATCCTCTTACTTTGGAGGCACTGTCGTTTTTTGAGGTAAACATCAGAATAGGCAAGCTGCTCTCTTTGCGAATTTGTTCCAAGGTTTCGAAACCGTCCATGCCCGGCATCATGACATCCAGTATGACTAGCTGGTATTCCGCCGCTTTTAATTTGGCCAAGCCGGCTTTGCCGGAAGTACAAAAATCTGCGTCTATATTTTCGGAAAGAACACTGCGTTGAATTAAGGTACATAATTCTTTGTCATCGTCGATTATTAAGAGTTTATAGTCTGCCATTGGCTGCCTCCTGTATTTTTTTCTTCTTAAATTAAGTGTAACAGATTGCGAGTGGTTTTGAGAGAATTAAAAAAAGCCGGTCTGCTATTAGCAGGTTCCGACTTAATCGTGAAGCTCTTCGTACAGTTCTCCTAAAATATCTCGGTGCATTTCCTCGGCGGTTTCATACTTTTTCGTGTTTGGATCAGTTAGAAAAGTTTCACGTCGTTCCCGCTGCAGCTCTTGTAATTGGGCACGCATCGAATTTAACTCCTCTTCAGAAACCATTACTGCCTGTTTGCCTGAGGATAAAACAATGCAGACCTTTTTATTTTCTTGCGTGACAGCTTCCAGTAATGAGAAAAGATTTTCGCTTGCTTCTACAGGGGTGGTTGTTATCCAGTCGGTCATTTTATTTTTACTCCTTTACTCACAATTTATCGGAATCACAATCAACGCGGTAAATTCCTGATGACTAATCGAAAAATCACTGTAGCCACCCAGCTTTTTAGTCCGTAGCTTGATACTTTTGAGGCCCAGGCCGATTCTGCCCGCCGCTTTAGCGGATAGGACTATCTCCGGCTGAAAGTTTTGCGCCGCTGTTTCCGTATGATTTACCACTTCAAAAATCAGTCGATCATCCTTGAAAAAGGCGTTGATTTTGATGGAAGACTGTTTTTGGCAACGCTCTGTTTCTTCAATGGCGTTGTCCAGCACATTGCCGATAATTCCGAACAGCTCAATCGCAATTGGCGACAAATCTAGGTTGCTGGGAATGCGCGTTTCGATTTTAAAAGGAAGCTGTTTGCTGATCATCTGGTCGACTTTACTGGTCAAAATCGTATCAATTACCCAATTGTCGGTGAAATGTTGCTGGGTTTGGGCTGGTTTCTCCAACAGCTCATTCAAGGCTGCGGCAGCCTGATCATTTTCCTGCCGGTTGATCAGTTCCTGCACCGCTAATAAGGTATTTTTCTGATCGTGCTGCTGAATTTTTATTTGCTGGATTTCCGCAAAACGCCGTTCATAGTAATCATTTTGCAGTGCTGAAAATAGCTGTTCATTCAAGGCCTGCGTTTTTCGCACTAAATAATTACTGAAGAAAATCGTTAATAAATTGATGGCTAAAACCGCAAAGTTCAGCAGCAAGCCCCTGCTCAATGAGAGAGACTGCGCTTGAGTTATTAATAAAATCAGGCTGGAAAATAAGGGAACGCCGGCTAGCAGCAAATACTCCTGATTACTCAAGACTACCTCTGTGTCCTCCTTGAACCGGTAAAACAACAGGATTAAAAAGAGAAAGAACAAGGAAAGCAGGCTTAATGAATAGACGAAAAACTCGCTGCTGGTTCCAGCTGCGGGGAAGAACCACGGAGTTTCAACGTATCTTAACAGGTAAGCTAATAAATGGTTTTGGCAGGTCATCAGCATCATCAAGAAGAGATAATGAAATGTCTTTTTCAGCCACGACCCATAAAACAAGCCAAAGACAATCAAAGCAATACCAATGTCGCCGGCAATATTGAAATAATACTGACTTCCGTGATCCGACAGCTGCAGATTGGAAAGCAGAAAAATCCCACTGCTGGCAGCGATCATGATCCTAGTTTGATATTTTGGCTGCAAAAAGGTGATACTGTAGGTAAAAACCATCGCAAACCTCAGCAGCAGAGTAAGTAAAACGACAATTGTTAACATCGGCTCACATCCCCACCCAGCGTTTGATAAATTGGTTATAAGCCTGGCGAAATTCGCCTTTTTTCCGGCGACTGATACTAACCAGCTCCCCATTTTTCAAGGTAATGACGTCCTCGTGAATTCGGTCGATGGCGTGCATATTGATGATGGTTCCTTGGTTCACCTGCACAAAAAACAACGGATTCAGCTCTTCTTTGAAACTTGCTAGCTTGCCATAAAAGCTGACAGCTTCTCTTGCTGTTAAGGTAATTCTAATTTTGCGACCCAACTCACTTTGCAGCAACAGGATTTGATCCTGCGCCAGCTGCAGCTGAGTTTTCCCCGTTTTGACGAATAAATAATTGTGTCCTAGTTCAATTTCTTTAAGGGCGGCAGCTAAGGTTGACGCCAATTTTTCATGATCCAGCGGCTTCAACAGATAGCGAAAAGGCGACACTTCAAAGCTTTCCAAGGTATATTCTGAATAGCTGGTAACGTAGCAAATCAAAAGATTCTTATCTATTTTTCTCAGCTGGCGGGCGGTTTCGATGCCATTCATGCCGGCCATCTCAATATCCAGAAACAAAATCTGGTAGACTGCCTGCTGCTGTTCCACCTGCTTCAGCAGCGATTCACCTGAGCTGTAGCAGTCAATTTCAACAGTTGCCGGCAAGGAAGCAAAGTAGGCTTCAATTAATTCTTCATGCTGGCTGATCAGTCGATTTTCATCATCACACAAGGCAATTTTATACATGGCCCACCTCACTTTTTTCACCTATTATACCAAACAATCTCCCTCAAAAATCCTGGCGTCTAAATAATTCCGCCGCGTACAAAATCACTGCCACCGTTAGCAACAGCAACAGACCCGACTGGTAAAGCATCACGCCTGCGGAAAAGTCGGCCTGACCATCCAAAGCTAGAAATCCCGGTATCCAGCGATTGATCGTCGGCAAATACATCAAGATTTTCAACCCCATATAAATCACCAGCCCGAAAATAACTGAACGAAAAACACCAAAACGGATAGAAAAAGCTAAGCACAATGCCGCTAAAAAAATCAGCAGCAAAAAGCCGGACAAGCTCTTCATAACCAACACCACATGATAGGACTGAAAATCTAAAAAGGCTGTCGATCCCACCTCTGTGCTGGCGATGAACAAGACATAAAACAATGAAGACAATAAAAAATTCAAGACGTAACAAAGGCTTATCAGCAGCACAATGGCCAGAAATTTGCCCACCACCAATTTCTGGCGGGACTTTGCGCCGCTAAGCTCCAGCAGGATTTGTCCTTCCTGGATTTCGCCGCCTAAAATGCTGGCAGCATAAAAGGAAAACATAATCATCGGAATCCCCAGCATCATCAGCAACGACCACATGACTGTATAAAAAGTGATCAGATC
>LIDZ01015616.1_pt19 | contig 15296 bp, 10 predicted proteins | sample 644651 | NCBI WGS metagenome assembly LIDZ01 (sample SAMN03856242, study PRJNA289617) | food metagenome | isolation source: wine grapes on drying loft during traditional withering process | host: Vitis vinifera cv. Corvina | place: Italy: Gargagnago di S. Ambrogio di Valpolicella | collected 2014-01 | reverse complement strand
TGGTTTGGGTGGTTGTATGGGTATCGATATCACGATGATTCTGGATCGGTTCCTGCCCGGGATCACCCGCCTCGAAATTGAAGCGGATGGAACGCGCAAGGAAGTGAGTCCTTCCGGCTTTACGGCGATTGACCTAAACTTTCATATCGATGGGGATGTACCTGATTACCGGCTCTGGAAAGCCATCCTGATGGCAGAAGAGAAGTACTGTGCCGTCTCCGATTCGCTCAAGGCAGACATCAACTTGCATCTGATTCTCAATGGAGTAGAAGTTGAGAAACCTGAGAAGCCAGAGAAAGCAATCTAATGTTATAATCAACTCTTGAGTGAACAAGAGGAGTGAAGAGACTTGAGCGTTATCCGCATGGAGAATGTAACTAAGAAATATGAAGATACCCTGATTTTTCGCGATATATATTTTCGGGTCAGCAAAGGGGAGCGGATTGGTCTGATCGGGCGCAATGGTGCCGGCAAATCAACGGTGTTTAAGCTTATTATGGGGAAAGAGGAACCAACGGCCGGGAAAGTGGAGCTGGACCCGCTGGTCAAGATCAGTTATTTCTCTCAATTCTCAGAGCTAAGCGGCGGCTTGTCTGTGCAGCAGGAGCTGGAGCTGTGCTTCGAGCAGGTTGCGCTTATTGAGAAAGAGCTGCAGGAGATTGGCGAGCAAATGGGCCAGGTTACAGAGAATGATGACATGGATAAACTCTTGGAGCGGCAAGCAGAGCTGTTTGATCAAATGGAGCATTTGGATGGCTGGAATGTATCCGTTGAGATCAACACGGTGTTGACCAAGCTGGGTTTCGATGAACGTTCGCGCCATCAGCCGGTTGACGAGTTGTCCGGAGGTTGGAGAAACCGCGCAGCCTTGGCCAAAATCCTCATTGAGATGCCAGATGTCGTATTGCTTGATGAGCCGACTAACTTTTTGGATATGGAAGGTCTAGTCTGGTTGGAACAGTGGCTGAACCGCTTCAATGGGGCAATGATTCTGGTCTCACATGACCGGCAATTTATCGATAGAGTTGTAACACGCACGATTGAAATTGAAAACTATCATTTTCAAGAGTATGAAGGGAATTATACCGATTACGTGCGGAAGAAGAAGATGCGCAAGAAGGTATTGGACCGCCAGTTCGAATGGGAAGAAGAACTTCTCATTATGGAGAACGAAGCGATTGATAGTCGTGCGCAGAAAAAATCCTCCAAAGATCGGCTTTCCCGCAAGCTAGCGGATATGAAAAAACAGGTCGAGCCGCATCCTGTAAATGTGCTTATTACAGATATCTATGAGAATCTGCGATTCCCTGACCGATTATGCGAAGTCAAAGGAATCAGCCAGACCTATGATGGACGCTCGATCTTCCAGAACATTAGCTTCGATATTCAGAAAGAGGATCGTCTGGTGATCGTCGGACCGAATGGCAGCGGGAAATCTACACTGATTAAGGTTCTTACAGGGCAAGAACAACCGGAATCCGGTGAGGTGACTTGGGAGCGTGGGGTCAGTTATGCCTATTTTAATCGGATGTGGGACGAGCTTGATCTCAAGGATACCGTTAGTCATGCTGTAAATATTTCCGGTCTTGGCTTAAATGCTACTCGCAAAAAAGTGAACAAATTCCTCTCCATGCTGCAATTCTCGGAAATGGATCTCAGTAAATTCATTGGCAATCTGTCCGGTGGTCAGCAGGCCCGTGTAGCGCTTGCCAAATGTCTTCTTTCGGGTGCTGCCGTCATTATATTGGATGAACCTACCAATCATTTGGATCTCACAAGCATTCAGGTTATGGAACAGGCGCTGCTTCATTTCCCTGGTGCTGTAATTACAGTAAGTCATGATCGGTTCTTTATCGACAAAATAGCGACCAAGATGCTTACCTTTGATCCGGTGTTGGGGATCAGCGAGCAGAACGTATAGAGTGAACACACAAAGGGCGAAGTTCCAGTAATCGGAACTCCGCCCTTTGTTATTTAGTGACTGGAAACCAATGGAATACTTTCGGTAGGCACATTAGAGAGCTTCAGCGTAGTCTTACCATCCGCGTTCATTCGGTACAAATGTTCATTATCGCTAGCATTTATATAGTATACACTTGCGATATTATCAGTGAAAGCGACATTATCCCAAGTTACACCGATCATTTTGGTTAATGTCAAGCTGGCATTCAGGACATAGGCTCCGGTGTTTGTGAAGAAGACCGTACTTCCCATTTTATCACCATTTTTCAGAGTGAGGACTGAGTTTGCATTACTTAATGGTAGTGCCTTTGTAGTGGTCACTTTACCGTTAGCTATAGTGCTTACATAGGTTTTGTTTTTAGCATCTACATAAGCAAACTTATTACCACCCAAATCCGCAATATCTCTAACTCCGGTTTGACTTAATTGAAAGGTTTTGCCGTTCTTGTCCATCAGGAACCCTTTGGCTTTGGAATAATCATAATCATCATTGGCTCCGAGAACCATTCCTTTGTTGATTAGGTAATAATCGCTAGCCCACATGCCCGAATAGGCGGCGTTTAGATCCAGTGGAGTTTTCGCATTTATTGCTTTGGGACTTCCACCATTAAGAGGTAGTGTGTAGAGCACCATACAATTGCGTGAATATTGTGTTTCTTCCGGCTGTGTGTTTACCAGAAGGTAAAGGTTAGTGGTATTCATATGGGCGTAGTTAGTATTAGGGATAACTCCCTTGGCAATCCATTGAACAACTCCACTGCCGTCTTTAGCTTTGGAGGCCGCCCAGCTCGTACTGCCATCTTTCAGTGCATTGTAATAGATTCGGCTTCCAACGATTGTAAAGTCAGGGTACTCTGTATTTGCCGAATCCGCAATCAATGTAGCTTCATCATCATTTTCGACGTTAGCCAGTGAACGGTAAATGCCGCCCTGATCATCCATGAAGTATAAAAAACCACCCTCTAGTTTGTAATTAATAATTTTTTTGTCGCCACCAACGCTGGTGATCAGGGCTTCAGGGTCGGTTAGGGACAAACGCTGCAGGTCCGTTGAGTTCTCATCATATGTAAAGTAGAGATAATTGCCTGACGATTCAAGTCCGGTTCCTTCAAAATCTTCACTGATTTTCTGGGCGGCACCTCCGCCGGTTCGTACCCGGTATAAATCACTGTCCGTTACGTAATAAACATAACCTTCTAATGAAGCCGCTGCCGAGGCGACTTTTGGTTGTAAACCTCCTCCGGTTGTTCCAATCATTGCTAATGCAATGATCAGTAGTGCAAAAAATGTTCTTTTCAAATACAGATGAGACCGTTCCATTCACAAGCTCCTTTTCAAAAATAAAATTATGTATAATTCCCTATTATGATATCGGTCTTTTGATTCAAAATATTATAAATCGGAAGACCCATTATTTTCCTTTGCAGATGAGCACTAAGAACTAATATTATCTCTCCATAATGTGAAATTTTTTCTATTAATCTACTAGAAAATCATTGAGAGTATGATAAAGTTATGAAGGATTATATGTAGAGGGGGAAATTGGTAAATGAGATATTTCAAGTGGAGCCTTGCTGCAGCAATTGCAGTTGCAATAGCGATGCCGGGACCTGTCAACACCGCGCAGGCAGCAGAGTCGGCTATTATTGACTATGATCGGGGAAACTATTTGCTGAGTGATGGCACAGTCTTGATACAAGAGGTAGATAGTGAAGGCTATCAGCAGAAGAACTATAATATTGCTGAACTTCAGGGCGGCTACGGCCTGACCAAGGACGGTAAGCTGATGCTGCTGTGGGGAAGTGACGCGCCTAAATTGCTGCCAGATCAAAGTGGCATTATTCAGATAAATGGAAACTACGCGCTGAAAGCTGATGGCACGGTATGGACCCTTGACGGTGAGCATTTAACAGACTATTCCGATATTGTAATGATCAGTACCAGAGATGGTGGGCTTGTAACCTTGTCCCGTTCTGGGGAACTGAAGGCTAGCAACATGTTTGGCAAAAAAGTAGACCAATTTAATAGTGCTTCTGATGTTTCATCCATTGCCTCTGGGCTAGTAGACAAAGTTGCGGTTGTACTTAAGACTGGTAAAGTAGTGCTGTATTCCCGTTATCTTTTTGATATAGACGATCTCACCAAATATATACCGACAACGGTGACGGATAACGCTGCAGATGCCATGTTTGACGGAAATGGCAAGCTCGTAGTCCTGTTAAAAGACGGCACTGTCTCGACTACCAGTTCTTCCAGTAGTGACTCGTACAAACTGATTAAGACGTATTCCAAGCTTAGTGGGGTTACGGGACTGGTTGCAAACTCGGGGGATTCGATTATCATCCGTCAGCAAGATGGCAGCTTGGCTTCATACGATACGGAAACGGATAAATTGGAGAAGCTAGTTCTTCCCGGCATCACCGATTTGACCTTTCAGATGGATGCAACGGATTTAACTATTGGGGACAAGGTACCGGTGCAAATATATGAGAAATGGTCCAATGGTTCGTCCAAGCGCATACCGCTGGCGGAAGCAGACCTTGTCATTGAGAAACCATACTTATTGCAAAAACAAGCGGACGGCACGCTAAAAGCAACAGGTGTAGGGGAGACGAAAGTGACTGTTCGTGCAGGTTCAGCCTCCAAAACAATAAACGTCTCCATCAGCGCGGACTATACGATTGATCATGGAGCCTTTATTAAAGGCACCATGTATTTGCCGGTGCAGGCAGTGTTTCAGAAAATGGGAGCCACCGTTCAAGCTAATGCCGCTACCAAAATATTCAGTATCAAGTTAGGAGCGCTGCCTATCCAGCTTCAGTTAGGCAGCGATGTTGCTGTAGTGAACGGAACAAAGGTTAAGATGACGGGTAAGGTACAGACCGTTGATGGCACTGCTGTATTTCCGGCTTCACTGTTGAAGACGGCACTCGGCGCCCAATTAAATTGGGATGGAACGTACCAGACGATGGTAGTCAACTTCGGCAAAGCTGAGCTGTCGGTGCAGACGAAGCAAACGGACCAAATTATTAAGAAAAAGGCGCAGGGGAATCTCGTCAAACTGATCGGCAAAACCTACTGGATTAACAATTTCGACTCCAATTATCGCTTTCAAAAAGTGACCATTGTCGATGTCCTGCCAGATTATAAAGGTCAGTATGCGATCGCTTTAAAATTCCCCTCAGGTAAAATTCTGAATTCTTACGAAATGTCAGGTGAAGAGTTACTTCAGACTCTCGGCAATAAACAGTATTTCTTCACAGTCGATCCTTCCAAGACCTATAAGTATTCTGCTGCTATTTGGGCCAAGATTAAAGCAGGTAAAATATCGACGGGCATGACCAAGCAACAAGTCGAACTAAGCTGGGGAACGCCTGTAAATAAATCTGCGATACAAGGCAGCGGAATTCAAGTGGAAACCTGGCAGTACGCGTATTATAATTATGTAACTTTTACAAATGGTGTTGTCTCAATGATTTACACAAGCTGAGGCCATTTAGCACAGTACTACTGCAGCAAAGAGGACGCCCTGTTGGCATAACGCCGGGCGTCCTTTTTTACATACTGTTAAATAGCTACCGCTTTATTTACCGGCGTAGAATAGCAAATACTCGCTCTCGTGTGTTCTCCAGTAGGTATCATCATGTCCGCCAGGTGATCGGTGATATTCCGATTTGACGTTGAGGCTTTGCAGTTTTTTGTGGAGAGCCTCGGTGCCCAGATAAAATTTATAGCTATCCTCCTCCCCGCAATCGAGATAGACTGATAATCCTTGCAAATCTTGAGTTCCCGCCAGCAGGATAGGATCTCTTTGTGTTCGAATCTCATCGGAAGGATAGATCCAATATTTGAGATCTCCTGTATTGGTCCAATCGTCTACCCAAAGTCCAGGGCTATGCCCGCCTACTTTACTGAACAATTCAGGGTGTGTGAAGGCATTATACAGCGCAGCCCATCCCCCCATCGACAATCCACCGATATAGCGGTTTTCTCTGGTCGCATCTGTACTGTAGTGACTGTCCACATATTGAATAAGGTCTTTAACGAGGTAGTCGCTATAGTTGCCCGCAGATGTCGAATTAAACCCATAGCTATTGTCGATTTGGGGAGTTACAATGATCAGCGGTTTGATTTTGCCTTCGTTCTGCAGCTTATCCGCGGTTTTATCCAATCCTAGGCCAGATAACCACATCGTTTCATTGCTGCCATATCCATGAATTAAATATAGGACAGGATATTTATTCTCTGATTGATAACCTATGGGCAGGTAAATATTAAATCTCATGTCTTTACTCAAAGCCTCGCTGTAAAAGGTAATCTTCTGAACATTGGGTGAGGTTACCTCTACCGGAGCATTAGTCGGTTCACTGATAACTGCTGCATTAGTAGTATTAGTGGCATTCGTTGTTTCTGCTTGTTCTTCATTGGAGCAGCCAGAGACTAATGATCCCAGAAGTAGAATACATGTAATCGCCATAGAACCCATCTTCATAACAATCCCCCTTTTCATGGTATGGTACAGACATTACCCAAATATTACTATTTCCCTCATCTTCTCATAGGAAAGGTACTCAAACAAGGTTGATGCATATGAAAATCAGGTGAAATTCTCCTAGGTATTCGTATACTGTAAGTTAGCTGTGTATAAATTACGCTTGAAATCGCTAACAACTAGAATTATAATAGTGACATCGAAACGATTCGAATGAATGGACAACGACACTAGCATACTAAGCTTGAATAGTTATAGATCAAACTAGGGGCTTCTCAGTCCGGTTCACTGGGTCAACCTCTGATTTTAAACTATATTTTTTTGAATGGAAACGAAACGTTTCGATGTAAGGGCTTTATTAACGAGCATCATAGTTTCAATCTGGGGAAAGGTTGATGTGAATGGCAACGATTAAGGATGTGGCCAAGCTGGCAGGCGTTGCGTTGTCGACGGCTTCGTATGCACTGAGTGGTGACAGTAAGGTAAGTGCCGAAACTAAAGAAAAGGTGCTGGAAGCGGCCAGACAGCTGAACTATCAGAAAAATGGTTTTGCCATGGATCTAAAACGAAGCCGCACTAATACGATAGCGTTGATCTTGACGGATCTGTCCGGGCCGTATTATTCGGAACTGATCCGCAGTATACAGGATGTGACATTGTCACACTCCTATGATCTGATCGCTTGTAGTTCGATGGGCGGAAAGGATTCAACGGCAGTTCGATTTTTGCTGGAAAAAAGAGTGGATGGCGCCATTGTGTTGGCCCACAATATAACGGATGAAATTTTACAGGCAGCGGCGGGCAGTCGCTTTCCAATTGTCGTTATGGATCGATTAATTGCAGGGGAGGGTCTTATCAACGTAGTGGTGGATGGTGAACAAGGGGGCTACAGCGCAACCCGTTATTTGCTTGAAAAAGGCCATAACAGCATCGCCTACATTAGTGGCCCCGCCAATTCGTACAACAATACACTGCGTTATCAGGGATATTTACGGGCGATGCACGAAGCAGGACTTGAAGAAAAAGCGAAATGGAAGCTTAGCGGCAGTTTTATCCGTGATGGCGGTTATAAAGCGACCAAGACGATGCTGATGCAGGGTGAGCTTCCCTCAGCAGTCTTTTATGCCAATGATGAAATGGCGGTCGGCGGCATGAAGGCGTTCGAAGAAGGCGGGATTTCCGTACCCGATGAAATTTCAGTGATTGGATTCGATGATATTCAATTGGCCGAGTATATTCAGCCTCCGCTGACAACCATCCGTCAACCTATGTATGAGTCCGGTTCTTTGGCCGGTCACCTGCTGTTTCAGAAATTGAATGGCGAAACTGTAAATGATTTCTATAAGCTCAAGATTGAGCTGATTGAACGCAAGTCGGTCACCAACTCAAAATGATAGAATATTAGCGGCCCTAAGCCGCAAGAGATAAGGAAGTGCGAAGACATGACAATGATAACAAGTTCCAAGCGGTCTATTCAACAAGCCGGACTAACCTTTACGTTTCTGGAAAGCGGGGACCTTTATCAGGCCTTAGGTGGCAAGACGATGATTAATCAGCTGCTGTCCAATGTGGTTGACGGAGCGCCGGGGAATTTATACATTAGGCTGCATCTACAGACAGGCATTCAAGCGTTTCCATTGCTAGGTGTGAAATCGGACAGCCGCTTCCGCCAGGACGGCGACCGCCTGGTATGGCAGGGGGAGATTCTTCCGGAGCAGACAGGTCAAGAACTTAAAGAAATCATTCATTATCAGGTGATATTTACGCTGGCGGAGGATGGAATCTGGTTCTGGGATGTAACGGTTGAAGGCGCAGATGTACTGTTGGATGTTATCTATACGCAGGACGTAGGAATTGCCTCTCCTGGCGCAGTCTTGAGCAATGAAGCCTATTTATCCCAATATATCGATCATACTGTATTCGAGGATAATGACAAAGGGTATGTGGTCTGCTCGCGCCAGAATCAGCCGCAGGACGGCAAGTTCCCGTACCTTCAGCAGGGAGTACTCACCGGTGCAGCCGGATATTCCACCGACGGTTTTCAGTTCTTTGGATTATCCTATAAGGAAACGGACAGACCGGAGGCCTTATTCCAGGAGAGACTAGCAAATGAAGTCTATCAATACGAATTTGCCTATACAGCACTTCAATCCGGCCAAGTAGAGTTGAACGGCCAAGCCCGCTTCACCTTTTACGGACTCTTCCGTGAAGATCATCCCGCCGCAATCTCGGAGCTTGAGTATCAATCCTCTCTGCACCAAGCCTGGGAGAAGATGCAGACTCTGGACAATGTATCCGAGAGTAGCGTTTGGTTGAACCGTGTGGCAGTGTCTCCGCAACTGGGTGAACTCCTGCAAACCGAGACGATGCTGGAAGACGAACTGAATGTCCTGTTCCCACGGAGATTTCAGGAGGAACGGGCAGGCGATGAGTTATTGGCCTTCTTTACAGACACCTATGAACATGTTGTACTTAAGAGCAAGGAACTGCTCGTCGAACGTCCGCATGGACATATTCTGATGAGCGGAGACAATGCGCGCCAGAACCCGGAAGTGATTTCAACTACCTCGTATATGTATGGCATTTTTAATTCCCAGGTCGTAGTTGGCAATACGAATTTCAATAAAATGATGTCCAATGCCCGCAGCGCACTGAATGTATACAAAACATCGGGTCAGCGCATTTATGTGGAAATGGATGGGCAATACCATTTGCTGACCATGCCTTCACTGTTCGAAATCGGCTTCAATTATGTTCGTTGGTATTATAAAACGGTGTCCGACACCTTGGTGATAACCAATCATACAACGATGGATTCACCGGAAATCAAGTTGCATGTCACTTCGGCAAGCGGAAAAGCTTATCGCTTCCTGGTCAGCAATCAGATTACGATGAATATCTCCGAGTACGAAGTGCCTTATCAAATGACTCAGGATGCGGATGGCAAAGGACTGACATTCCGCGCTGAGAAGGCGGGTTCCAGCTCATCTGTATATCCGGATCTGACTTACCGCATGTTCTTGGACGGTGCGACTTACCACTTGGGCGATGAGTCCCTACTCGTGGAAAGATCGCTGCAAGGAGAGATCCAAGGAGCGGTAGACGGAATGATGCAGGGTAGCTCTTCCCTTGTTGTACTTGAACTCGCTTCAAGCGCCGATTGGACCTTGACGCTGCAAGGAGTGCTGGATGGCAGAGAACTTCCACTCACTACTACGACGGTAGATGTGGAGATTGTACGCTACAGAGATTTTTTTGCCGGCGTCATGAATGGCTTCAAGCTGACCACGCAGGGCGGGGATGAAGGGGAACTGTTCAAGGTTAATGCTTTGGCCTGGTGGTACACTCATAATATGCTTGTTCACTACTCGATGCCGCATGGACTGGAGCAGTACGGCGGCGCAGCCTGGGGTACTCGTGATGTGTGCCAAGGCCCAGTGGAATATTTCTTGGCTACTCACAACTACGAGCAAGTGCGGGAGATCCTGCTGCAGGTTTTTGCCCATCAATATGAGGACGATGGCTCTTGGCCGCAATGGTTTATGTTCGACAAGTATGCGGGCATTCAGCAGGAAGAAAGTCATGGCGACATTATTGTCTGGCCGCTTAAAGTATTGGGCGATTATTTACGGGTGACCCGCGATTATGCACTATTAGATGAGCAGGTTCCCTATACGCGCAAGCACAGCTTCGATTTTACAGAAACGACGGTTTCGGTTCGCGAGCATGCAATCAAGGAACTGGATTATATCAAATCGCATTTCCTGCATGATACGTACCTGTCTTCTTACGGCGATGGGGATTGGGACGATACGCTCCAGCCTGCGAATGCTCAATTGAAGCAATATATGGTCAGCAGCTGGACGGTCGCTTTAACATATCAAACGGTACTGGGTTTGTCTGGAGTGCTGCAAGGTGTAGATACTGGCTGGTCGGATGAACTGAAACAGCTGGCAGAAGGGATCAAAAGCGACTTCAACCAGTACATGCTGGGAACGGATGTGATTCCAGGTTTTCTGTTCTTTGAAGATCCGCAGGATGCCAAGCTGATGGTTCATCCGGATGACAAGGAGACCGGTATTCAGTACCGCCTGCTGCCCATGACCCGCAGTATGATTGGCGAGCTGCTTACTCCTGAACAGATGGAGTCGCATTACCAGCTGATTCAGGAGCAGTTCCTGTGTCCGGATGGCGTGCGTCTGATGAATCGTCCGGCGCAATATGCCGGCGGAGTCAGCCTGCACTTCAAACGTGCAGAGCAAGCGGCCAATTTCGGCCGCGAGATTGGGCTGCAATATGTACATGCCCATATCCGCTTCGTGGAAGCCATGGCTAAGATCGGTAAGCGCGATCAGGTATGGAAAGGGCTGGCTGTCATAAACCCGATCGGTATTCAGGAGGCTGTACCCAATGCGGAGCTGCGCCAGAGCAATGCCTATTTCAGTAGCTCGGATGGCAAATTTGCCACTCGTTACGAAGCGCAGGAGCGTTTTGAGGAACTGCGCAGCGGCAAGGTTGCAGTGAAGGGCGGCTGGAGAATTTATTCCAGCGGTCCTGGAATCTACATGAACCAGCTGATCTCCAATGTGCTGGGCATTCGTGAAGACGGCGGCGATCTGATCGTCGATCCTATATTGCCGGATGAACTGAATGGAACTCGTTTTGACTTTGACTTTGCTGGCACTCCGACTGCCTTCATCTATCATTGCACGGAGGGGCACCTTCGTTCGGTAACGGTAAACGGCCACGAGGTGCAGGCTAAGCGATTGGACAATCCTTACCGTTTAGGCGGTCTGCAGATCAAACGGGCCGACTTTGAGAGTCTACGTACCGCAGAAGGTACTATTGTGGAGATTTATATGTAAGCATAGGTCAACTGTTGCTGGAATGGACAGGTTGAACTAGGGGACAATGGCCTGTGATCGCTTCTTTCCGGTAATTGGAAAGAAGCGATCGCGGGTTTTTTTTGAGAAATTATATGTTTCACATGATAACTCCCTCGGAAGTAAAATAGCAGCAGTCCAGTAAGCTACATTTGAACTGTTTGTTCGCTTGAATTCGTCATCCTAATTCTCTTGATTATATACTTTAATTAAATATGAAATAAATACAAGAATGAAGGCTAAGGTTAGTTCCTGACTTTAAAATTATATGGAAAAAATACATCGATATATGCAAATAAATCAATGGTATTTCAAATTTAAAGCTGGAAAAATAATGGTTGACTAATCAGCCTGATTTCGGTAATTTTAGTATGTAATTAAATGATTCATATTACATTGAAGCTTATTTATGGATATTAACTGGAAGATCGGAATGCTTCAACTGTTGGAATCATTGATTACCACTAATATGTCAGTCTGACTTGAAAGCGATATCATTGATGGGAGGGATTAAGGAAGCAGGAGGTTCACACCTACATTTTCGAAGGAGAGTGAGAAGGTGTTCAAGGCAAGTAGAAGATTATATGCTTCGTTATTCCTATCTGTAATTCTATTGGTTTCCTCCGCATTTCCCGCTTCGGCATCAACATGGAATCTAACGGGTGATACTAATGTCCATGATCCTGCGTACATCAAGGAAGGAAATACGCATTGGGTATTCAGTACAGGCTCAGGCCTGCAGGTACTGTATTCAACGGACGGGAGCAACTATGTTCGTTCGCTTCCAATATTCACTACAAAGCCTTCTTGGTGGAGCAGTAATGTTCCCAATCAATCAGGACTAGACGTTTGGGCGCCAGACATCTTTTACTACAATGGAACGTATTATCTCTATTATTCGATCTCCACCTTCGGGTCCAAAGTTTCGGCGATTGGTCTAGTGACTACTAAATTTATAGCGGGAGGGGTATGGACTGATCAGGGCATGGTCATCAATTCTGCAGACTCCTCCAGTTACAATGCTATTGATCCAAACATTAGTCAGGATGCAAATGGCAACCTTTGGATGGTCTTCGGTTCTTGGAGCAACGGTATTTATATTACGGCGATTAGTAAATCCACAATGAAACCGACGGGTAACTCCTACCGAATCGCTACCAAATCTGGTGGCATCGAAGGAGCGAACCTGGTCTATAACAGCAGCACAGGATATTACTATCTCTTCGTTTCAATTGGAAACTGTTGCCAGGGCGTTAACAGCACATACAAGGTAGCTGTCGGACGTTCAACTAGCGTTACCGGTCCATTTTACGCGAAAGACGGGACGGCAATGAAAGATGGAGGCGCAACCGTATTGGATAGCGGAAATGATTATTGGAAGGGGCCAGGAGGACAGGATATCTATGGAACCAGTGTCATAGTAAGACATTCATACAGTGTGGCGGAGAATGGAGCACCCAAATTGTTGATTAGTGATTTGTATTGGGATTCCAGCGGTTGGCCCTATTATAATTGACTTCGTAGAATGATTTAACAGCCCGAGCGGGATTACCCGCTCGGGCTGAGTAGGAAACACAGAGAATAAGAATGGACTACCTGGTACCCAGACGTCTGATGCCCAGTCTCATGACCTTATGCAGCTCCGGTACGATGACCCCAAGCAAGATTAGTCCAACTCCCAGCCACTGCAGCTCACTTACCTGTTCATGCAAGACGAACGAAGAGAGCAGCACGGCAACCGGCAGTTCAGCAGCCCCTAATACACCCGCCATGTCTTCACCGATATGAGGGACGCCAATAGCGAACAACACAGGTGGGATGAATGCTCCGAAGAAACCGAGCAGCAATCCGAATACGAGCAGCGGCCCCCACAACAAGCCATTAAAGAGGAAATAGGGCGGGAATAAAATGCACAATAGAATCAACCCGCCTGTAACCATCCAGGCACTGCGGTACGCCGGGTGCACGGTGGGTACGGCTTTGCCACTGAAAATAATGAACAAGGAATAACTAACAGCAGAAAGAAGTCCCAGCAGAATACCAAGATAATTGAATGGTGCAGCCCCTTGCTCCATAACTCCTGCAGCGAGTAGAGTTCCACCCAGCAATACAAGCAGCGTCCACAACATTACTTTGCTTGGGCGCTGCCGTTTGCTTACGGCCTGAATAAGCACGCTGATCCAAGTGAATTGAAATAACAATATGATAGCAAATGATGCCGGGATGTAGCGAAGAGATTGATAATACAGCAGACCGGTCACGACTGTTGGTGCTCCGGCCAGCATCAGTAATAATCTGTGCTTCCAGGTCAGCTTAGGCGAAATCTTGCTTGTAGTAGAGGAAACACTAGCGGAACTATGTTGTTTACGCTTTTCTCTAAGCTTAGTATAAAGAACCAGCAACCAAGACAGTATAAATCCGGTCACAAGCTGGCTGCCTACCACTTCACCGAGTTGATAACCCTCTCCATATGCCAGCACGACTATCGTCGATAATACACCATAACTCATTGCTCCCGTTAGAACGGATACTAAATATTTCATTTGAAACCTCCTGTAATCTGATGAACAGTCCGCAAATCAACACAAAAAATCCCAACTGCAGATGTTAAGGAATAAACATTATCCTTATCATCGTAGTTAGGAAGTATAGGCTTCCTGTAGATACCCCCACCCTGTTGCGTGCTTGCGGGGTTATACGAGAGAAATTTGCAATTGTTCATGCGGCGACTGTTCATATATTACACGTCAAGTGAGCTGTTGTCAACACTTCAAGAGGATTTTACAAACCGAGCTGATGCCCTTTCTCCAGGCGCAAAATCTGCTGTTCCCCGTTATCGGCCAGCTCTCGGAACTGATTAATGGTTTCACGCATCTTGGGAAGTGCTTCTTGTTTGTAGGTGCTAATGGAGTCAAGGGCGGATAAAACATCGGTGAAAGCTTGCTTCAGCGTGTCTGCTGAAATACTGGTTTCCAGCGATTGTTTATGGATTGCCGCCCCCTGATCTTTAAGCATTCTTGAGGTACCGCTGATGAGACTGTCGGTGGTTTGATTGAGTAGTTCAATTTTTTTCAACACAATTCGTTGATTATAAAGGGCGCTGGCTACCGTAACTGAGATTTTTAGAGCGGATACGGTAACATTTCTGGCTCTGTCCACCCCTCGGATCAGTTCTTTGTTATTTCTAATCACTACTTCGATAGCCATGATTCCCTGTTGATTCACCACCAGCATTTGTTGCAGATCCATCACTCGTTGCCGCAGAGGGAAGAGGACTTCCTCAGTAATGAAACGAACTTTCTCTTCAGATTCACTGCGTGATTTGGCCGCTTCAATCTGCTGCTCAATCTCTTGGTCCATGAGGATGCCCAGCTGGATCTCTTTTTGCAGTTTTTTGGTGAGTTCTCTAAGCGTTTGCTGCTCGATTTCCAGTGTGGTATTGTCATTCTTTAAGACGGATTTACCCTTATCGAGTGAAATAATAATATCCGATATTACGGTATCAGCTTTTTGGTACTTGGCGAAATAACTGCGCAGGGGATTGAAAAACTTACCCAGAAGGCCATTTTTGGCAAAATCAACAGCACTTGGGTCCAAATCCTTCAGCTGCAAATGCAGCTCCGTTAAACCCTTAGCCACTTGGCCGCCTTCGTCGCCTACGCGGGAGAGATTTCCAACAGAGACTTGCAGGAGGGCATTCTTCTCCGAAGAGGAGCGCATCGTCCCCATACCGAAGCTGTCAATAGATTGCAGCACCGCTTTCCGCTTTTCCAAGGACTCCATATCCATATCCAGAATCGATGACACATTGTTAATGGCCAGTTCTTTGAGTTGGGTGACTTCCTCTGGCTCAGGTTTAATCTGTTCTTCTATCACCGACTTCAGCTTCTCCGCACTTGGCACTTCCATTGTGAATGACATAAGCATCCTCCTAAAGGGCTAATAGGTATTGAACAATT
>LIDZ01008441.1_pt24 | contig 15368 bp, 18 predicted proteins | sample 644651 | NCBI WGS metagenome assembly LIDZ01 (sample SAMN03856242, study PRJNA289617) | food metagenome | isolation source: wine grapes on drying loft during traditional withering process | host: Vitis vinifera cv. Corvina | place: Italy: Gargagnago di S. Ambrogio di Valpolicella | collected 2014-01 | reverse complement strand
CCCGCCATAGCGAACACTGCCGAGGCCTGCAGGCCGGTGAAGGTGTCATAGCCCAGCGTGGCGTAGTTGCCGACCGTTACCGGGGTAATGCCCCAATGCACGCCCAGCGTCACCAGCGGCATCCACACCGCGCCCACCACGAAGCCGGCAATCACCGGACTGAGGGAGTACAGGGTGTTATAAACGCCACCAATGGCGCCGCCAATCGCATTGCCAATCGGGCCGAAGGCCAGCAGCGTCAATGGCACCATAATCGCGATGCAGAACATCGGCGTGAACAGGTTGCGGATCACCAGCGGCAGGATGCGTTCAAAGAAATGCTGGATATAGGACATGATCCACACCATGAGGATGATCGGGATCACCGAGGCGGTATAGCTGAGGTACTTAACCGGGATGCCGAAGAAATCCAGCGGCGCGGCGTTAACCGGCACGCCCGCCACCTCCGCCAGGATCTTCACCATTTCCGGGTTACCGACAGCCTCTTTCATCAGCTGTTGCAGGGCCGGATCTGCCGAGTTAGCCAGCAGGATTTTATTGGCGGTCAGCATGTTCATATAGTCCGGGCTGACCAGCGCGCAGGCGGCAATCACCGCGGTGAAAGGATTGACGTTGAATTTCTTCGCGGCGGTAAAGGCCACCATCACCGGTAAAAAGGTGAAGCCCGTCCAGGAGACGAAGTTAAGAATGCGATAGGCGCCGCTGGCCTGATCCATCCAGCCAAGGGCGGTGACCAGCGATAAAATCCCCTGCAACACGCCGCAGGCAGCAAGCGGATAGAGGAAGGGCGCGAAGATGCTGGAGATGATATCCATCAGGCGGCTGACCAGCCCGACGTTGGGGGCAGAGACCGGCGCATTCTCATCAACGCTGACCAGCTTCAACACTTCCTGATAGGCATCGCCGACGTGATTGCCAATCACCACCTGAAGCTGACCGCCCGCTTCAATAACGGTAATAACCCCTTTAACCCGTTTTAATTGATCCTTATTAACCTTCGCGCCATCTTTTAATATAAATCGTAATCGGGTGGCACAATGTGTGACATTGATCACATTGTTATTGCCGCCAATCAACGCGACAATCTCCACTGCAGACTGAGCATAATTCAACGCCATGTCTTACTCCTCGGTAGGGTACCTTTGCTCCTGACTGGAGTCATTGGTTTATTATTATTGCCGCGAGTTTATCAAGGAACCGAATATTGTCACGATATAACAAATCATCAGCAATGTGATTTGTTACATGGAAAAAACAGGGTGTTTTTTATTGCAGTTTACTGGCCAGTCTGCGGCCAATGGTTTCCAGAATATAGATCACCGGTACCTGCGTGGTAACGTCATACTCCCCGGAGACCAGCAGCTGTGGCATATGGTAGGAGAGGTTAAAGTCAGCCATCTTCGCCAGCGACGAATTGTCATTATTAGTGATCGAGATCACCTGACACTGATGCAAACTAAACTGGCTGGCAAGACGTAATATTTCCGGCGTTTCACCCGACACCGATAATATAATGGCCACGGCATCTTTATACATATCGCTATTCACCGGATAGTATGGGTCATCGATATAATTACTGAATTTCCCTACGTTGGAAAAGAACCGCGCACCATATTTCCCCAGAGTTCCTGAGGTGCCTGCGCCGACGAAAATGATCCTTTCCGCACGAACCAGATGTTTAACCGCCTCATCAATTAAGCTTTCGAACTCTTCATTATTAATGCTTTTAAAAAAGCTGACGATTTCACTTACGCCGGAATAACCCGGTTGCTGCTGTTCCTGCTCAAGATAGAGCTTAAAACGGATGCGAAATTCGGAATAGCCGTCGCAGTTCATTTTGCGGCAAAAGCGCAGCACGGTGGTGGTGGAAACCAGCGCGGCATCGGACAGTTCGCGAATGGTCATATACATGACCTTATCGCGATTCTTAATGACGAAATTATAAACCTGCAGTTCCAGGCTGTTGAGGGTGGCGAGGTTATGATGGGTAAACATTACAACAGCCAGCCTTGCTGCTGCGCGCGATCCAGATGTTGCTTCAGGTGTCCCCACAGCGTCGGCCACTGCTGGGCAATCACCGCATTGCGGCTGACCACCTGTTCCAGGCGAATGCCGTTTTCCTTCCAGCTTTGGCCCTGATTGTGCAGGTTCTGGATAATCGGCAATGCGCGGTCAAGCATGTTGGCGAAGCGCGCATCGACCGTCTCGCCCGCTTCATACTCGTCCCACAGCGCGCGGAATTGATCGCGCTGTGCCGGCGGTAACAGGGCGAAGATGCGGTCGGCAGCGGCCACTTCCTGCGCCTGGATGGCTTCGCGAGCGGCCAGGTCATACACCAGCACATCGCCGGCATCAATTTCCACCACATCATGCAGCAGCGCCATCTGCACCACACGCTGCACGTCGACCTGAAAACCGCAGTACGGCGCAAGACTCATTGCCGCCACCGCAAGATGCCAGCTGTGTTCAGCCGAGTTTTCATGGCGATCGGTGCCAATCACTCGGGTGCGCCTTTCAACACTTTTCAACTTATCCAGTTCCATTAAAAATTGAAAAACGTCTGTCATTTCACCGAAATCTACTGCGGATACGCTCTCTGACATGGCTGACCTCTTCACTTCCCTGATAAAAAATTTGGCAACCAGTGTAAGACAAAGCGTGAGGGAGGTCTTTCCTAAAAATGGGCGTTACACCGCATCACCGTTTATTTTTAAGCTTACATGTGTACTCTGAAATTATTCTCAGTTACTCTGGTGCTGCTCATTTTTCGGGCGCACTGGCCGATAACCTGTTTGAAAAAAAACGGTTAGAGCCCCGTTTAAGAAAGGATTTCAGGCCCGTATCGGGCAGGGAGATAACGCATTTATGAGTGAAAAGACTCTGATGGCTGAAGGCTATTCGCTGGCTGAAGAAGTGGCGAACAGCATCAGTCATGGCATTGGCTTAATTTTCGGTATTGTGGGCCTGGTGCTCCTGCTGGTTCAGGCCGTCGCCATGCAGGCTTCGCCTGTGGCGATTACCAGCTATAGCCTGTATGGCGGCAGCATGATCCTGCTGTTCCTGGCGTCCACGCTTTATCATGCCATCCCCAATCCCCGCGCCAAATTCTGGCTGAAACGGCTGGATCACTGCGCCATTTATATCCTGATTGCCGGCACCTATACGCCATTCCTGCTGGTGGCCCTGAACTCATCGCTGGCGCACGGCATGTTAGTGGTGATCTGGAGCCTGGCGCTGATCGGCGTGCTGTTTAAGCTGGCGTTTGTTCACCGTTTTGAAGCGCTGTCAGTCATCACCTATCTGCTGATGGGCTGGCTGTCGCTGGTGGTGGTTTATCAGCTGGCGATGAAGCTGTCGGCCGGCGGGATTTGGCTGCTGGCCATCGGCGGGATTATCTATTCGCTGGGGGTGATTTTCTACGTCTCGAAGCGTATTCCCTACAACCACGCCATCTGGCACGGGTTTGTGCTGGGCGGCAGCGTCTGCCACTTCCTGGCCATTTATTTCTACGTAATGTGAAAAAGGGGCCGAATGGCCCCTTTTACTTAGTTCACAACCGCTATTCGGTCAGAGAATAGGGCAGCGGCTGGATTGCCAGCTTGCCGCCTTCATCACCCTGCACGCGCAGTTCGGTGTCAGGTTCCAGATCGTTATTCAATACTGCCTGAATCCAGACCTCGCCATTGTCTAACTGACAGGCGGTCAGAATAGTGCCGGTACGACGCCAGTTCTCACCCAGCTTCATTTCCAGCGCGTCGTTGGCAGCCGGAACACGTCCTGCCGCACCCGCCAGCCAGTAAAGCGCCCGTTTATTGGCACCGCGGAATTTAGCGCGAGCCACCATTTCCTGTCCGGTATAGCAGCCTTTCTTAAAGCTGATGGCATCCAGTGCCTGCAGGTTAGTGGCCTGTGGAATAAACTGCGCGCTGGTTTCAGCATCGATCACCGGGAGACCGGCTTCGATATTCAACGCCAGCCACTGCGTGCTGTCATTGAGTTGCGCTTCGCCTTCCAGTCCTTTGCGCACCGCGTCGGCTTTTTCGCGGCTGGTGACCAGCAGGAAGCGCTCCGCAGGCGCGGCAAACCACAGCAGCGTCGTATCGTCCTGTTGGATCACCGGGTTTTCAGCGTCCGGCAGCGCGGTAAAGAAACTGCTTAGCGCCGAGCGTGCCTGGAATCCGGCCACGCCAAGCAGCACCGCTTCGTCATCCGGCTGGATGGTCACTTTAGCGAACACCGCATATTTCTTCAGTTCGGTTATCTGGTTGTCACGCAGGCTGCGGCGCTCCAGATAGGCCAGACCTTCGCCGCGATGGAACAGGCGCAGGTTGCTCCACATTTTCCCTTTGGCGTCGCAATGGGCGGCAGGCAGATGGCCATTGCTGGCCAGCGCAGCAACGTCCAGCGTCACCTGGCCTTGCAGATAACTGACGCGATCGGCACCGGTCACCGTGACCAGCGCCCACTCTTCCAGCGAGATCAGCGTAAGCGGCAGGCGTGACGAGGCCGTGGGATGACGGGGTGGGAAAGAGAGTGTCGGCATGATTCCATCCTGAATGTGGGAGCTATGCTGTTCATGTTAAAAGAGCCCACTGGCATTGCAACCAGTTTTCTGGAAACGAGGCACAAATCGCGTGATAACCCTGCAACAGATGCGACTGCTTTGCGCGCGCGCCCGCATGCCGATCACGACGGCATCAACATCAGCGGAAAAAAGCGCTACACTAGCCGCCATGTTTGACTGACTGACGATGGATAAAATGGATATTAGTAACAGAGCACGGGTTCACTGGGCGTGCCGCCGTGGCATGCTTGAACTGGATATCGCCATCATGCCGTTCTTCAAGTTTGAGTACGATACGCTGGACGACAATGACAAACAGCAGTTCGTGCGTCTGCTCGAAAGCCCCGATCCTGACCTCTTTAACTGGCTGATGAATCACGGTGAGCCGGATGATGCTGAGCTGAAGCGGATAGTCAATTTGATCCAGCAGCGAAATCAGCAACGTGGCCCTGTGGCACTCTGATTTACGGATTTCATGGCGTGCTCAGTGGATTTCTCTGATGCTGCACGGCGTGGTGATCCTTGCGCTGTTACTCGCGCCCTGGCCTGCCAGTTTCACCCCGGTGTGGATGCTGCTGCTCACGCTGGTGGTGTTTGAATGCGTGCGCAGCCAGCGGCGGATCCGCAGCCGTGAAGGCGTGATTTCGTTACTGGAACATCAGCAAATGCAGTGGCGGCAGAAGCGCTGGCAGATTTGTGGCCGCCCATGGATGACCCGACAGGCGATTTTCCTGACGTTAAGCTCGGCGAAAGGCGAGAAGGAAAAACTGTGGTTGTGCCGCGACAGCATGGATGAAGACGACTGGCGGGCATTGCGCCAGCAGTTGCTGACGCCGGGTTGACCCACTATAGCGATTCGGCAATTAAAGCGATCCGGCCTTTACAGCGATTCGGCCATTTCGGTCAGGATCTGCTCGCACCACTGGGCAATGCGGTCGTCGGTGGCATCAAACTGATTGATGTCATCGAGCGCCAGCCCGACAAAGTGGCTGCCGTCTGAGGTCAGCGGTTTTTTGCTGGTGAACTCATAGCCCTTATTCGGCCAGTAACCAACAAACTTCACGCCTGACGGCATCAGCACGTCATGCAGCATGCCCAGCGCATCAAGGAACCACTCGCTGTATTCGCCCTGATCGCCCATCCCGTAAAGCGCCACGACTTTGCCTTGCAGATTCAGTGCCGACAGTTCGGTCCAGATCGCTTCCCAGTCTTCCTGCAACTCGCCGAAATCCCAGGTTGGGATGCCGAGGATCAGCATATCGTACTGCTCCATCAGCTGCGGAGCGTCATCCTTCAGGTTGTGCAGGGTAACCAGGTCTTCGCCAATAAAATCGCGGATCTTCTCAGCTGCCATTTCGGTGTAACAGGTGCTGGAACCATAAAAAAGCCCGATATTCATATCTGATAACTCAATTTACTTGGTGCAATGGCGCAGATTATATCAGAATTGAGCTTCTGCGGCGCAGTCAGCGACCGCAGCCAGCAAAAGGGGAAGAGGTGCAGGACAGCGATCTGATTGAGCAATTTCTGGATGCCTTGTGGATAGAGCGCAATCTGGCTGAGAATACCGTGGCGTCTTACCGGCTGGATTTAATGTCTCTTGCGGGTTGGCTACAGCACAATGAATCAAATTTGCTGCGGGTCGATGCCGTCGATTTGCAGGGTTTCCTCGCGGAAAGAGTGGAGGGCGGTTACAAAGCCACCAGTTCGGCTCGCCTGCTCAGCGCCATGCGCCGTCTGTTCCAGTATCTCTATCGTGAGAAACTGCGTGAAGACGATCCCAGCGCGCTGCTGGCTTCCCCTAAACTTCCTCAGCGCTTGCCGAAAGACCTGAGCGAAGCGCAAATCGACCGGCTGTTGCAGGCACCCAGCGTTGAACAGCCGATTGAGCTGCGTGATAAAGCCATGCTGGAACTGCTGTATGCCACCGGTTTACGCGTCACCGAACTGGTCAGTCTGACGCTGAACAACGTCAGCCTGCGGCAGGGCGTGGTACGGGTGATCGGTAAAGGTGAGAAAGAACGGCTGGTACCGTTGGGCGAAGAAGCGGTGCACTGGATCGAGCAGTATCTGGAGTACGGCAGGCCCTGGCTGCTGAATGGCCAGACGCTGGATGTGCTGTTCCCCAGCAGCCGCGCGCAGCAGATGACGCGGCAAACTTTCTGGCATCGGATTAAACATTACGCCACACTGGCAGGGATAGACAGCGCGAAGCTTTCGCCTCACGTATTGCGCCATGCATTTGCCACCCATCTGCTGAATCATGGGGCAGATCTGCGCGTCGTGCAGATGCTGTTAGGGCACAGCGATCTCTCCACCACTCAAATTTATACGCATGTCGCCACCGAGCGGCTGCGTCAGTTACATCAACAGCATCATCCGCGGGCCTGAGCTGGCGGAGTGAGATAAACGGCCCGCGAATGAGGCCTTAAAGGACAAACGATGAAAAAGCCTTATCTGGTACTTTCTCTGCTGATCGCCGCGATTAGCGGTGTGGCACATGCAGACGATGCCGCCATTCAGCAATCGCTGAAGAAATTGGGTTTGCAGCAGACTGAAATCCAGCCTTCCCCTCTGCCAGGCATGAAAACCGTGCTGACCGAGAGCGGCGTGCTGTATGTAACCGAAGACGGTAAGCAGTTTATTCAGGGGCCGCTGTACGATGTCAGCGGTGGCCAGCCCGTCAACGTCACCAATAAGCTGCTGGAGAAGAAAGTCGAGGCGTTGAGCGATCAGATGATCGTTTATAAAGCGCCAAAAGAGCAGCATGTGATTACGGTGTTCACCGATATTACCTGTGGCTACTGCCGCAAACTGCACTCACAGATGGCTGACTATAACGCGCTGGGGATCACCGTGCGTTACCTGGCGTTCCCACGTGAGGGGATGAATGGTCAGGTGGCGAAAAACATGGAATCCGTCTGGTGTGCGGCCGATCGTAAAAAGGCCTTCACCACCGCAATGAACGGCGGCGAAGTGTCACCGATTGACTGCAAAATCGACCTGTCTCAGCACTACAAGCTGGGGATCCTGTACGGCATCCAGGGCACGCCAGCCATTCTGTTGCAGAACGGCATGATGATCCCAGGTTATCAGGGGCCGCAGGAAATGAAACAGCTGCTTGATAGCCAGAAAGCGGGTGGCTAATCGTTTTGACTAGCCCAACCGAACTCCGCCGCCGCCAGGCGGTGGAAGGAGCCGAGCTCCCTGACGAACTTCATCCTCTGCTTCGCCGTCTGTATCTGCACCGGGGTGTTCTGCAAGCGGCTGAACTGGAGCGCGGGGCAAAAAATCTGCACCCGTTCCATTCCCTGTCCGGCATTGAGCGCGCGGCTGAAATCCTGCAAAAAGCCCTCGCCGATAATCTGTGCATCATGATTGTCGGTGACTTTGATGCCGATGGCGCCACCAGCACCGCGTTGACGGTGCTGGCGCTGCGCAGCATGGGCGGCCGCAATATCAAATATCTGGTGCCTAACCGTTTTGACGATGGTTACGGCCTCAGCCCGGAAGTGGTTGAGCAGGCGGCAGCACGGGGCGCGCAGTTGATCGTCACCGTGGATAACGGCATCTCTTCCCATGCTGGCGTGGATCTGGCGCATGAGAAGGGGATTTCGGTGGTGATCACCGATCACCATCTTCCCGGCGAGTCGCTGCCGGCGGCGGAAGCGATTGTTAACCCGAATCTGGAAGAGTGCGCGTTTCCGTCCCGCTCGCTGGCGGGCGTTGGCGTGGCCTTTTACCTGATGCTGGCGTTGCGCGCGCGTCTGCGCGACAGCGGCGTTGACGTGCTGCCGAACCTGGCCGAGCTGCTGGATTTGGTCGCGCTGGGCACGGTTGCCGATGTGGTGCCGCTGGATGCCAACAACCGCATTCTGGTCTGGCAGGGCTTAAGCCGTATCCGCGCCGGAAAATGCCGTGCCGGTATCAAGGCGCTGCTGGAGATTGCTAACCGCGATCCCCGCCAACTCGCCGCCAGTGATTTAGGGTTTGCGCTGGGGCCACGGCTGAATGCGGCGGGCCGGCTGGATGATATGTCGGTTGGCGTGGCGCTGCTGCTGAGTGAAGACATTGCTCAGGCGCGGATGCTGGCCAGCGAGCTGGATGCGTTAAATCAGACGCGCAAAGAGATTGAGCAGGGGATGCAGACCGAAGCGCTGGCCCTGTGCGATGCGCTGGAAAGCAAAGATGAAGCGCTGCCGCTGGGCATCGCCATGTATCACCCGGAATGGCATCAGGGCGTGGTCGGCATTCTGGCCTCGCGGCTGAAGGAGCGTTTCCACCGTCCGGTGATTGCCTTTGCCCCTTCCGGCGACGGCACGCTAAAAGGTTCTGGTCGTTCGATCGCCGGGCTGCATATGCGCGATGCGCTGGAGCGGCTGGATACGCTGCACCCTGGATTGATCATCAAGTTTGGTGGCCATGCGATGGCGGCCGGACTGTCGCTGGAAGAGGCGAAGTTTGATCGGTTCCGTCAGCACTTTGGCGATCTGGTGGGTGAATGGCTGGATGCAGAAGCGCTGCAGGGCGTGGTCTGGTCCGATGGCGAACTGATGCCTCAGGAACTGACGCTTACCACCGCGGAACTGCTGCGTGAAGCGGGCCCATGGGGACAGGCGTTTCCGGAACCGCAGTTCGACGGCAAATTTAAGCTGATCCAGCAGCGCCTGGTGGGCGAGCGTCACCTTAAGGTGATGATCGAACCGCTGGGCGGCGGCCCGTTGCTGGATGGGATCGCCTTTAACATTGATACTACCCTGTGGCCGGACCCGAGCGTCAGGCAGGTTGAGCTGGCCTATAAGCTGGACATCAACGAGTTTCGCGGCAACCGCAGCGTGCAGCTGATCATCGACCATCTCTGGCCGCTGTAAAACAGCGACCCCGGCCAGCGGCAAATTTCCTCCCGCTGGCCGAAATTGCCCCCTCTTCAGCGCTACAATCCGCAGGCAAATTCGGTTAAACTGCTCAGTTACATTCATGTCCTTAAAAGATTCTAAAATCATGTTTGAAATTAATCCGGTAAAGAACCGAATTCAGGATCTCTCTGAGCGCAGTGGCGTTCTCAGGGGGTATCTTTGACTACGATGCCAAGAAAGAACGTTTAGAAGAAGTTAACGCCGAGCTGGAACAGCCAGACGTCTGGAACGAACCCGATCGCGCCCAGGCGCTGGGTAAAGAGCGTTCCTCGCTCGAAGCCATCGTCGACACGCTGGATCAGATGGAGCAGGGACTCGAAGATGTCAGGGGGCTGCTGGAACTGGCGGTCGAAGCCGACGATGAAGAAACCTTCAACGAAACCATTGCTGAACTCGACGTGCTTGAGAAAAAGCTCGGCGAGCTAGAATTCCGCCGCATGTTCTCTGGCGAATACGACAGCGCTGACTGCTACATTGATATTCAGGCAGGTTCTGGCGGCACCGAAGCCCAGGACTGGGCCGGCATGCTGGTCCGTATGTACCTGCGCTGGGCAGAAGCCAAAGGCTTCAAGACCGAAATCATTGAAGAGTCAGAAGGCGAGGTTGCCGGAACCAAATCCGCGACCCTGCGGATTATCGGCGATTATGCTTTCGGCTGGCTGCGTACCGAAACCGGCGTTCACCGCCTGGTGCGTAAGAGTCCATTTGACTCCGGCGGTCGCCGTCACACCTCTTTCAGCTCGGCGTTCGTTTATCCGGAAGTGGATGACGATATTGATATCGAAATCAATCCGGCCGACCTGCGTATTGACGTCTACCGTGCCTCAGGCGCGGGTGGTCAGCACGTTAACCGGACCGAGTCGGCGGTACGTATTACTCACCTGCCGACCAACACCGTAACCCAGTGTCAGAATGACCGTTCTCAGCACAAGAACAAAGACCAGGCGATGAAGCAGATGAAGGCGAAGCTGTACGAGCTGGAAATGCAGAAGAAAAATGCTGAGAAACAGTCGTTAGAAGACAACAAGTCTGACATCGGCTGGGGAAGCCAGATCCGTTCATACGTGCTCGATGATTCACGTATCAAGGATCTGCGCACCGGCGTAGAGACCCGTAATACTCAGGCGGTGCTGGATGGCGATCTGGACCGTTTTATTGAAGCAAGCTTGAAAGCAGGGCTATAAGGAACTGACATGTCTGAACAACAACCGCAGGGCGCTGACGTCGCACTTGAGCTGAATAACGAACTGAAAGCACGTCGCGAAAAACTCAGCGCGCTGCGTGAAAACGGCGTGGCATTCCCGAACGATTTCCGCCGTGACCACATCTCCGAACAGCTGCATGCTGAGTACGACGGACGCGAGAACGAAGAGCTGGAAGCGCTGGGCGTCGAAGTGAGCGTGGCCGGTCGTATGATGACCCGTCGCATCATGGGTAAAGCCTCTTTCGTCACCTTGCAGGACGTCGGCGGCCGCATCCAGCTGTACGTTTCCCGTGACGATCTGGCGGAAGGCATTTACAACGAGCAGTTTAAGAAGTGGGACCTTGGCGATATCGTCGGCGCGCGCGGTAAGCTGTTCAAAACCAAAACCGGCGAGCTGTCGATCCACTGTAGCGAACTGCGTCTGCTGACCAAAGCCCTGCGCCCGCTGCCGGACAAGTTCCACGGCCTGGCCGATCAGGAAACCCGCTACCGTCAGCGTTATCTGGATCTGATCGCCAACGAAGAGTCGCGTAAGACCTTCAAAATTCGTTCGCAAATCATGGCGGGTATCCGCAGCTTTATGGTTGGCCGCGAGTTTATGGAAGTGGAAACCCCAATGATGCAGGTGATCCCAGGCGGTGCCTCTGCCCGTCCGTTTACCACCCATCATAATGCGCTGGATATTGATATGTACCTGCGTATTGCGCCGGAACTGTATCTGAAGCGTCTGGTGGTTGGCGGTTTCGATCGCGTGTTTGAGATCAACCGTAACTTCCGTAACGAAGGTATTTCGCCACGTCATAACCCAGAGTTCACCATGATGGAACTCTATATGGCGTATGCGGATTACAAAGATCTGATCGAACTGACCGAAAGCCTGTTCCGTACGCTGGCTCAGGACATTCTCGGCAACACCGTGGTGCCTTACGGCGAGCAGGAATTCGACTTCGGTAAGCCGTTCGACAAGCTGACGATGAAAGAAGCGATCCTGAAATACCGTCCGGAAACCAACCTCGCCGACCTCGACGATTTTGATAAAGCGGCCGCCATCGCGCAGTCACTGGGCATCAAAATCGAGAAGAGCTGGGGCCTGGGCCGTCTGGTCACCGAGATCTTCGAAGAGACCGCAGAAAGCCATCTGATCCAGCCGACCTTCATCACCGAATACCCGGCTGAAGTGTCGCCGCTGGCGCGTCGTAACGACGAGAACCCGGAAATCACCGACCGCTTCGAGTTCTTTATCGGCGGCCGTGAAATCGGTAACGGCTTCTCCGAGCTGAACGATGCTCAGGATCAGGCCGAGCGTTTCCTGCAGCAGGTGAATGCCAAGGATGCGGGCGATGACGAAGCCATGTTCTATGACGAAGACTACGTGACCGCACTGGAGCACGGCCTGCCACCAACGGCCGGTCTGGGCATCGGGATTGACCGTATGGTGATGCTGTTTACCAACAGCCACACCATCCGTGACGTGATCCTGTTCCCGGCAATGCGTCCATCGGGCAAGTAATGTCGTCGTAAAAAAAAGCAAAAGGGGCGAAGCGATTCGCCCCTTTTTTAGATCCCTGCGAAAAGCGGGCACGCGCTTTGCAGGATGGTTTTTTTTCATCAGGAATAGCGATGAGCGCGAAACAGGCCTCGCTTGAGAGCCGCATCAGACAGTGCTGGGATCAACTCTCGGCCCATGAGCAGCGTTTAGCGGATGTGATCCTTGCGGCACCCGGTCAGCTGGCCATGAACACGGCAACGGAACTGGCGCAGAGCGCTGGCGTCTCTAAAGCCACCACCACCCGATTTTTCCGTCATCTGGGCTACGAAAGCTTTGATGCCGCCCGTCGTCAGGTGCGCGAGCTGCAAAGCGGCGGATCGCCCCTTTATCTGCAACAGTTTCAGGCATCCTCGGGCCTGGATTCGCTGGTCCAGAGCCATCTGGAGCGCGAAATTGCCAACCTGGTCAATACCTACCGTTCGCTGGATGCCCAACAGCTGGCCGATGTGGTCAGCGCGATTGCTCAGGCGCGCCGCGTGGTGGTGCTTGGCTGGCGGCACAGCCAGACCATCGCCTCGCTGATCTACCGCGATCTGGTTCATGTCCATCGCGACGTGCAGCTGCTGCCCAAAGCGGGAGATTCACTGGCGGAATCTCTGGCCGCATTAGGCCCGGAAGATGTGGCGATTTGCGTCGGACTGCGACGCCGTATGCCGGCTTTGAATAGCGCGATGAACGCCTTAAATGAGCTTAAGGTGCCGATGCTTTATCTGTCGGATGTGCTCTCCGGTAAACCGGCGAAGCAGGCCAGCTGGATCATCCGCTGCCATACAGAAGGCAGCCTGATCTTTGACAGCACCGCCTCGCTGTCAGGCATTTGCAATCTTCTCTGCTCGCTGGTGGCCCGTGAAAAAGGCAAAGCCAGTAGCGATCGGCTGGCGTTGATCGAAAACATCCACCAGTGGCTCGACGAACTGGAATAGCTGCACGCTTTTAGTGCAATCGCCGCGCGTTATTGCACCGTCAACGTTCACCTCACTCACCGTCAAAAATGGCGAAAACAGGGCCAAAGAAACCCGAGAAAAAATATTACCCACCAAAGAAACAGTTGTTTCTCAGTGATTTTAAAGGAAAAAGGAATTTCCTCCTCTCCCGTGAAACCGGGCCGGCGCAAAACTGGCACGAAAGGTGAATTAGCTCTGACAGGCACTTCACCAACACCATGGGAAACACCAATGAAAAAAATAACGCTTCTCCTCGCTGCAATGCTGACCTTAGGCGCCAGCGGCCTCGCTCAGGCAGATACCCTGGCGGAAATCAAAGCCAGCGGCAAAATGACCGTCGGCATTGACCCCACTTTCCCGCCGTATGAGTACACCAACGATAAAGGCGAAATCATCGGCTACAGCGTCTCCATCATGCAGTCGGTGGCGAAAGATCTCGGCGTGAAACTCGATTTTCAGAAAACCGCGTTTAACGGCATCATCCCTGGCCTGATCTCGGGCTCGTTCAATGCCGAAGGCTCCTCCCTGAACGTCAATGCCGAGCGGGCGAAAAAAGTGCTGTTCACCGTACCCTACAGCAAAACCGTTAACGGCATTCTGATCCGCAAAGATGAAGCCGGAAAATTCAGCGCTAAGCCGCTGAGCATTGAATCGCTGGCCGGCCTGCGCGGCGCGGCGAAAAGCACCAGCGTGCCTGAGCAGCTGCTGAAAACCTTCAATGAAACGTTGAAAAGTAAAGGCCTGAAGCCGATTGAGATTATCAGCGTGGATACGCTGGATCAGACGGTCAGCACCCTGATGACCAAACGTGCCGATTTCGTTATCGATGATATTGCGGTGCTGGCCCCGGTCGCCAAAAAATACCCGGCTAAGCTGAGCCAGGTGGGCGAAGTGGGTCCGTCGCAGTGGATGGCGTGGGCTACCCGTAAAGACGATGTCGCGCTGAACAAAGCCATCAGTGACCATATTCTGGCGATGCAGAAATCGGGCGAGCTGGCCAAACTGCAGCAGCAATACCTTGGTACCACGATCGTCGTGCCTGCCGACAACTTTATCCCGCAGGAATAAGCCTATGTGTCAGCAACACGTCCATGTTACCGCCGGACACGGCCAGACGTTTACCGTGCGTAAAGGTCAGTTTATTACCGTTATCGACACCCTCGGCCAGCAGGCGGCCGACTTTGTCGCCGTCAGCGCTGAGAATATCCAGGAAAAGCTGTCGCCGGTTCACACCCGTCAGCACTTGCGCTCGCTGTTCTTTAAGCCCGGCGATGCGCTGTGGTCCAGTGAAAACCGGCCGATGCTCAAGATTGTCTCGGACAGCATTGGCATCCACGATGCCAATGTTCCCGCCTGCGATCGTACACGTTTCAGTATCGATTTCGGCGTCGAAGGGCACCGCAACTGTGTTGATAACCTGCTGGAAGGCATGAAGCCATTTGGCGTCACTTACTACAGCCTGCCGGAGCCGTTTAACCTGTTCCAGAATGGCCCGGTGACCGCCGATGGCCGGATGGAAGTGACCGACCCTAACAGCCGCGCCGGCGACAGCATTGTATTCGAAGCCCTGTGCGACCTGGTTTGCGCCGTCTCTTCCTGCCCGCAGGACATTATTCCGGGTAACGGCCTGCAGGTCACCCCGATTGATATCACCGTTTCTGACAGTTACACCCTAAGCGAGGCCTGAAATGCTGTTAATGAAAGAAGGCTTTGCCTCTGATACTCCCCGTACCCTGGCTGAAACTGTCCGGGTTGAGGCGGGAACCGTCGGCAGCATCAAGGTGCTGCGCGGCCAGCTGCTGCGGATCGCTGCGGCAGACGCCGGTGCCGTCGCGTCCCTGTATGGTTTCAGCCTGGCTGAACCAAATGTCTGGCTGTCGGTCCACCACACCCGCGTGTTCAGCAACAGCTATCTGCTGGGATCGGGGATGCGCATGGTCAACAACCGCCGCCGTCCGGTGATGGTGCTGGGGAAAGACAGCGTTCGCCGCCACGATTTGCTGCTGCCCGCCTCAACCACAGCGTGGCTGAGCGCGCAGGGCTATCAGGGGCAGCAGGGGTGCTATGACGCGGTACAAGCGGAACTGGCCCGTTTGCAGATGGCGGTGCCGAAGCTGCCGGATCCGATCAACCTGTTTATGCATGTTGAGCTGGCCCGCAACGGTGACATTCGGCCGCAGCCGAACCTGAC
>LIDZ01015757.1_pt19 | contig 15381 bp, 13 predicted proteins | sample 644651 | NCBI WGS metagenome assembly LIDZ01 (sample SAMN03856242, study PRJNA289617) | food metagenome | isolation source: wine grapes on drying loft during traditional withering process | host: Vitis vinifera cv. Corvina | place: Italy: Gargagnago di S. Ambrogio di Valpolicella | collected 2014-01 | reverse complement strand
TGGATCGTCTATGCCAGCAATCTCATAGGGATTTTTGCTATCTGAACTCGTTACGGAAGCAGGTGTTGAAGTGCTTGTACCTTGCTGAGCCCAAGCTTGACCGGAAAATGCAGTTATCAGAATTGAGAAGCTCAAAATAATTGCGGCTTTTTTCATGCTAGTGTTTGTCATCGTTGTTCCCTCCAAATTTAATTTATACTCCGAGTATATAACTTAGCTGTGTACAACAAGTGTACATCGCTTAATTATTCATGGACTTTTTGGTACCTACTTCATCATTTATTAAAATGACTGAAGAGTTACGAAAAAAACTTCCGCCAAATTTCTCAACAGAAGTTTAATGCGCCAGGCCGGTTTGATAATCATCTACTACAAGATTGCCATTTTCCTTAGCAAATGAAAGGGATTCCCGCATTTTATAAGAGGACGGTTCACTTGTTTCGGTTACATAATCGATTGTAGCATTCATGCCGTCAATTTTAATCTCAAAATCAACAACCCAAGGACTAGAATCACCAATATTATAATTCCAGTGTTCTCCACTCCTAATAATCTGTTCTTGTTTGAATTTTTCTTTCGCTTTTTCAGACATCATTTCATATCGAGGGGTTCCATCTCTTGATTTAAGTGCATTGGCCCAAACCGTAGTAAGATCTTCTATATTTACCTCTGATTTAATTTGCTCATCTTTTTCTGCAATTGTGGTATTTTCAACTTCAAGATTTTCATTCGTTTTAGAGCTTATCGAATTACAGCCACCTATCAACAAGATAACAGCAACTCCAAGTATGGACCATTTTTTCGTATTATTTTTGAATAATGCCATTATGATAATTCTCCTTTTAAGTCCATTTTCATTTTAAGTCCATTTTCATTTTTTGAATACTAGTGGTGCTTGCTTAATAAAGGGATTTAATCTATTCTTTGGCGATATCAACAAGCTTAGGAATTTATTGATCTAATGCAAATCCACTGCAAACTCCAGTGGCTCTCCCTGTTAAGGCAAGTCAATCGTGCGATCAGTCCCTGTAATGCCTTCAAAAAGGATATATTGAAAACTCTCTAACTCTGTTCTCTTCCATGAACGTGTGATGATCTCGTCTTTTTTTACTGCAGGACTGGTTCCTTTTTTTCTATCGTAGGAAAAACCATCATTTGAAAACAAATAAAGAGGATGCAGATATTCTTCTCCAGTTGGGATATCTTTTCCCGATATATTTTGAGCTGTAACACTGAGATTCAGTGTATACCGATTTTTTTCCTTCTTCATATCATAGGTATAAGAGATGGGTAAAAAAGCATCCTGATTATGAACATCTGTGGCATCGAACTCTTCAATATTTATAAAAGTCGGCGTCTTTTTTAGGTTCTCATCGGTTAAAGTGAAAATTTGTTGCTTCTGATTCCAGGTTCCATTCACCATTAAACTGTTAACCAAGGTGCGTATTGGAACGAATAAACTTTGTTGATACAATTGTGATTCCACTTCTGTTTGCACCATTACACCATCATAAAAAGTTTGATTCGTTGCTGTATTGATTTCAAGTTTATGGTTGTTCAACTCGATTTTGGCCATTTTAGTTGTCGCTTCGTAAGTTGCCTTTCCACCGAGCAATTCGCTCACAGAACGTAAAGGAATATACAACCTTCCATTACTTAAATAAGGAGCTTTGGGCGTGGAGTAAAGTACAAAATACTGATTGATTCTCAAATGTATATTGGCGTTACTTTTTAAAGATGCGGCTTGACTGAAGGTAGGTATTCCTAACGAAAGAGATAAGATTAATAGAATGCAAAAAGTCATTTTTCTCATGAGGTTCTCCTTCATTGCACTATGATTTAACAACGACTACAGTTTAGCTTCTATTACCGGTAACGGTTTACTGCCTTCATAACAAATCTGCTGAGGACTATAAAGAGGTAAAATACACATGCAGCCAATCCAAACAGTAATGTTAGTCGAATTCCACCTTTAATGTCATTAGCAGAATTTAGCAAAAGAATTAGCGTACCGAATAAGGCTCCAACAAAAAAATATAATAACACATGTGAAAGTAGGTTGCGCTTGGTGATGATTTTATCTATATAAAATGAAACCGGAGTAGCAATGAAGAGATACATGCATAACAAAATTATAAAACCATTTAGAAATTCATTAGCAAATGAATAGTATAAAATATTATCTTCAATATTATCAATTTGACTGATATAAGTAGCAACAAGCGCCAGTGATAGAGCGGAGAATAATGAAGCAAGGAGTCTGTCAATGATAGTTATTCCTCCTTTACGTATCACGAATACGATATTAACAGACGAACATTAAACACTATCATTCAGTACTGAGGTTTCAGCTCAATTTCTTCAGTCTTCCCATTCCAATAGACTTTGATCTTGACTACAGAATCTTGGGCTGCCAAAGCTCCATTCCCTCCTGATGATCCATGACTATAGATATCCCCTGTTTCGATCTCGGCATTAGAAAGGGTCTCGCTTCCGTTACCTCCACCTTCTGTTTCGTACGTATATTTGAATTCCCCTGTCGGTCTTTCTTCCTTAGGGCCAATATATTTTAATAAAACCCTTGATGTATGGTTATCTGTATTCTTTATTTTGTATACAATATAATTTGCTGCCCAATGATTAGTACGTCCCTTGTACTCATAGACAAACTCAATATTTTTGGAATTAGAAATCTCGATAATATCATTTTTCTCTATATCAGAGTAAACACTACTTTGTTCATCGCCTCCACTAATTACAAGCACACCTAAAAGCAGAACGCTGAACAGGCATTTCATTATCTTCACACTTCACCAGCCCCATTATTTTTCGCTTCCTAACTCTTCCAAGCGTGCGTCAATATATTCTGTTACTTCCTCAGAAGCGAAGCTATGATTGGATTTCAGGAGTAGCCCTCTTCATGAATATCAGGACATGCTGTTGGTTACCACCCGTCATAAAACATCTCAATTGTACCATATGTTGGAATATATGTCTTATTGCGTTGTTACATAGTCGATAATAACTATCATGCCTCCTTGGCTTTGATGGGGAATTAGATGTGTGATAAAATTCATACTAAATAGATCATTGCTTAGGGAAATCCTAAAACCAATATCCGAGGGAGTAGAAGTTATAATGGCAGAGAAACAAGCAGGACATGAACCAGGATGGAACTTCGATAACAGTTATGCCGCTCTCCCGGAAATGCTTTTTACCCGAATGAACCCTGTGCCTGTAAGAGCGCCAAGACTGGCGATTATAAACGAGCCGCTGGCGTCATCCTTGGGCTTGAATTTAGAATATCTGCACAGCAGTGACGGACTGGCGGTACTCGCCGGAAATAGCATCCCCGATGGTGCCTCGCCACTTGCCCAGGCCTATGCAGGACATCAATTCGGTTCTTTCAATATGCTGGGCGATGGGCGGGCACTTCTCCTTGGGGAACAGATCACACCTTCAGGGGAACGATTGGATATTCAGCTCAAAGGCTCCGGCAGAACTCCCTATTCTCGTGGAGGAGACGGCCGAGCTGCACTTGGACCGATGCTGCGTGAATATATCATCAGCGAAGCGATGTATGGGCTTGGCATTCCTACCACTCGAAGTCTGGCAGTGGTGGATACCGGGCAGGTAGTCACTCGCGAATCCGATCTTCCGGGTGCTGTTTTGACCCGTGTAGCGGCCAGCCATGTGCGTGTAGGTACCTTTCAATACGTTGCAAAGTGGGGGACTATCGAAGATCTTCGGACGTTGGCCGATTATACACTGCATAGACATTATCCTGAAGTTGAAGCAGAAGAACACCGCTATCTTGCCCTGCTTCAGGCTGTGCTCCAGGCGCAAGCCTCATTAATTGCCAAATGGCAGCTTGTGGGCTTTGTCCACGGGGTCATGAACACGGATAATATCACTCTTAGCGGCGAAACCATTGATTATGGTCCTTGCGCTTTCATGGATAGCTATGATCCTGGCACTGTATTCAGCTCCATTGACAGCGGTGGGCGTTATGCTTATGGGAACCAACCTAATATTGCTGCATGGGATCTGTCCAGATTGGCCGAAGCGCTCCTTCCTCTGCTGCATGAGGATGAGAATCAGGCTATTACGTTGGCGGAGGAAGCCATAGGCCAATTCCCCGCATACTTCGAACAGCACTTTTTTTCAGGAATGAGAGCAAAACTTGGTCTCTTTAATAACGAGCTTCAGGATGAAGCGCTTATCGAGGATTTGCTGGGGATGATGCAAAAGCATGGTGCGGACTACACCAATACCTTTCTGGCCTTGACCTATAACAAACCGGAAGATATCGTCTTATCTGGTACAACAGCTTTTACGGAGTGGGTAGAACGGTGGAACACCAGAAAAAGCAGACAACAGGAATCAGACGCCGCCTCCCAGCAGCTGATGCGAAAGAGTAATCCGGCAGTCATACCCCGCAACCACAAAGTGGAAGAAGCGTTGGAAGCTGCGGTGACACAAGGTGATTATACGAAGATGACTGAGCTTGTGACAGCTCTCTCAGACCCCTATGCCCACACTGCGGAGCAAGCCGAATATTCCACGCCTGCTGTGCCATCAGACCGTCCTTTCCGGACGTACTGCGGAACCTGAGGTTTACTTCTATGGTCAATGTTCTGATGTTGCTCTGATTCTAGTTTAGTTTATAACGATCGCCTTATTAACAGGCGATCGTTTTTTTAATTTGAAATATTATAGGATTTAGCTAATATGTAACCCTAATCGGTTAGCCATGCCTTTTGCAAAATCTTTCTGTGCATCCAATCTTGCGCTTCTTCCACATTACCAATTGAATGATATAGTACCGTCAGTGTCCTTTATGACTTGCTTCAAAGCTTTCTGCATTCATTCATAACAATCCCCCTGAAGTTGCTCAGCCTAGCGGCTTAGGTACATTACTCTCATCATAGAAAAAATCAAAATCATTGAGAATAAAATATTCTATTTGATCAGGGTTGGTTTCATTTACAATGAAGGTTAATGAGTATTTTATATTCTTCAAATACTTGTTATCTAGGAGCTTGAACATGCCCATCGCTTGTAACCGATCTCCTACAGCTTCAAATTTGTATTCTAAGCTTAATTGGTTGTTGAATGTGGGCTCTCCATAGATACGAAGCACATCTTTTCGGCTTGCTGGCATCCTAAACCCATTATTGGTTTGCAGTTCAGGTGAAGGATCAACAAGAATTGCAGCTACTATATCTCCGCGATAATATACGGATACCGTTCCGTATGTGTCCATTTCAACCATAGAATAGGAAAGATGTCCATCAGGCTTACCGTTCGTTGCTTCCACTGTTTCACGACGCATACCTAATGAAATCGGCTTTCCTTTTCCGTTACTAATTCCAAGGATCTCTTCCTTAGTAAAGATTGGTTTGGTCGGATCAGGCTTCGTATATAGATCTTCTATGTATTGAGCAAAGGCTGCCTGTTCGATAGATAACCCTTGGACATTACCTGACTTGCTGATATTGAATCTTAACGTGTAAACGTCCGTTCTGCCCTTTCCTGCTTGAATAGCTGCGCCATAAATTTGTTTCAGTTTTCCGTTCGTGAGTTGAAATACATAATCATATCTATACTCTTTCTCTTGCGAAGGTTGGCCAAGCTTCGTCAAGACTTTCTTCCAAGGGGTTCCATACTTAAATTGGCCATTTAAAGATGATTCATAACCACTTGTAATAATAGAGGCTACCTTTCCGTTGAGATAGCCGATATTTACCAACGTGGAGCTACTGTTACTGTAGGTATAGCCCCTGAAACCAGTGTATTCAATTTCCATGGGCTTACCCAGCAACTGGTCTACCTGCTGTTTGGTCATGCCTGGTCGAATGTCCATCGGCTTTTTCTGTTTAAGAATCTGGATGGTTAAGTACGGATGCTGAATAATACTTCCGTTGACCACATTCGTACTTGGTGCAGCTGCGTTCGCGTGAAGTAAATCAGTAGCTGTCACCGTCCATAGAATGACGACTAGGATCATGATTGAAACGAGGTACGAAAGCCACCGACCACCGTACCCCTTCATTCTTTCTGACTTTGAGTAAATCTCCATTAATTTCTTCCCTTCAGCAACATTCCGAACATATCTATAACGCTAAATAATAAGTGAAAACAGTCTTTATTTTATTTTTATCTGTAAATTCGAATTGTAGTTCTGACTTGTCCTTGCCATTACCGGTAAAATGAATATCATCGTATTTGAACCCTGGCATATCGCTAGGATTAATACCGAACTCCTTGTAGAGAAGTATCGATTGTTTAGCTTTCGTATCTATTAGCGTTAGTAGTCCTTCTTGAGAAGAACGAATGATTAAGTAATTCTCGTCGATGGCTTCTATAGAGTAGCTGACATCTGGTGCCCCTGCTAACTTGGAGATATTCCAAGATGCAATAACCGAAGCATCTGGTGCAATTAATCGAATAGTATGGCCATCGTTCATAACGGCGTTACCGTTGTAAGTCTTCAGATCTTCAGGAGCAAACTGCCAATACTGTGCTGTTGATTGGCGCAAAATGGCGCCTTTTTTCACAAATAGGTTAATTACAGTCAGGTTCATCGAAGGCTCGCCGCTAGAATTCTGAATCGTAACCAAGTCTGCATCTTCTGAGATCTTCACGGAAGTAATCTGAGTACTTTCAATATAACCTGGTTCAAGCTTGGCAGTAGATACTCCCAAAGAATTAACAACTCCTGTGGTATCACGTTTATATAAAGTACCGTTCACACCATTTAAAAAATAGGCGTTCTTGTTTACTTTGCCATCGCCAACAAATTCAGGATAGGTAATAATTGCCGCGCGGCTTACAGCGTTCCAATTCAGTGAGCCTCCAATAGCATCATTAACGAAACGCAAAGGTAAGTAAAGTGCTTTATTGATCTGCTGAGGACCAGCGGAATAGACGACTTTCTTGCCATTAACTGTTGCATTCCGACTTCCGACCTTCATGCTGCCCTTCGTGAACATATTTGCAATGGAAATCATTTTCGTACGTTCATCGTAATTAACGGTTGCACCCCCAATATATAGACCATCTAACGGGAGCATGATAGTTCCATTAAACAAGGATGGAGCACCAGATGACGAGGTGATTTGCGTATTGTTAAGGTAGATATGAATTGCAGGTTTTTTGGAGGAAGCTGCTGACACCATCGATGGAGTCGAATAAACTAAACCAATTATGATCACGCTAAGCCCAATTACTCGAATGATTTTTTTTAATGTTTTCAAAATGAACCCTCTTTCTTAAGTCCAGAATATACTACGGCAGCTTATCGAATCTATTTTCTTGAGCATCAATCAGTGCCATCTTGTAGTTGATTTTTTCCAGTGTTTTCATTAAAAGAAAGATTTGATCTTCGACTTTGCTTTTCTGTTGTGCCAGCAGACTTTTTCTTTCCTGCAGCTTGCTGTCCCCGGCATTATAGAGTTCCACATATTGTTTAATTTCCCCCAAAGACAACCCTGTTGAACGAAGAGCTTGAACCGTCTCAATCATATCCATATCGAAGTCAGTGTACATTCGCCCCCCATTCATATTTCGATCAATAGGAGGAAGCACGCCTTCTTTCTCGTAAAAACGCAGTGTATGCGTAGTGATGCCCATTTTTTCCGAAACTTCCTTAACTGTATAAGCCATATTCTTCACCACCACCAAAGGTTAGAGTTACTCTAATCTATTTTACAGTCTGGTACTGTCTTTTTCAAATATAGTCCTTTACCCAAAAGGTTCTAATATTTGAGTTTGACTTAGATAGACTATAACCTTGTAAAATTCATTTTAGAAATACTTTGCTAAACTACTATTCCACGTTGTACTTAAAAAGGAGAGATTTCAAATGGCAAAAACCGCGCTAATTACGGGCTGTTCCACAGGCTTAGGTTATACTACAGCCAAAAAGTTCGCAGCTGAGGGATGGAATGTTGTCGCTACAATGCGTAAACCGGACGAGCGTGTGGCAGAAGGGAATCCTGTAAGAATCTTTGTAACGGCACTTGACGTTACCAATATAGCGAGCATCGAGGCGGCTATTACAGCAGGGATCTCCAGATTTGGTCAAATCGATGCTGTCGTGAACAATGCCGGAATCACCACGCTGTCCATTTTTGAAGCGACACCGATGGAAGTCATCCGTGAAATCTTTGAGACCAATGTATTCGGCGTCATGAATGTGATTCAGGCCATTACCCCGCGTCTTCGCAAACAAGGCGGTGGAGCCATTGTCAATGTCGGTTCGTCCGTCGGCTATGCGGCTCCTCCGCTTCTATCAGTTTATACGGCAACGAAGCATACCCTCGAGGGATTGTCAGAATCTCTGTCTTATGAGCTTGAATCGCAAAATATCACAATCAAACTTGTAGAACCGGGTGCCATGCGGAACACGAACTTCACTTCGAGCCACACTGCAACCCTGAATACGCAAGTTCCGGCTGAATATAAGCCTTATTTTGACCATATGCTGAACGTGATGATTAACGGCTATCCGTTTGAGGATGCTCGGGAGGAAGAGGTCGCCGCTCAGGTTTACCGTGCCGCCAATGACGAGTCTGATCGCCTGCGTTATCCTTCAGGTCCGGATGCAGAAGAGATGGCTAGACTGAGATGGACGACATCGGAAAATGAGTACTTGTCTACCATGCGGGAGCTGATGGGGCAGACCGCATGGCGACAAGCAAATATGAACAGCAGCTCCTAAAATCAGAGCGCCGCAATCCGCTGCTGGATGCGTGGAAACAGCCCAAAGGCATTCTCGTAGAATACCTTCTCGTGATGCTGCTCCGGAACGAGCCGGCGGATGAATTCCGCATACAGGTCAATGGGCGCAAGCGGCCAATCGGTTCCGAACAACATTTTCTCGTAATGATCGGAGTACACCAGCGCCCGGCGAAAATGGTCCATGAACAAAGGTTCGTTCATGAACCGTTCAAAATGAGGCCGATCGCCGACGACAAGGCCGGACAAATCGGCATAGACGTTCGGATTCTTGGCCACCACTTCGGCAGCATCCAGCACCCAGGGATCACCCAGATGACAGATCATAAAGTTCACACCGCGCTGCTGATAGGCTAATTCATCCACGGTAAGAGGATGCGAATATTTGAGCAATCCATCCATCGAGTACGTATCGCCAGTATGAATGACCACAGGTATGTTGTACTTGGCAGCCAGCTCATAGATCGGTGTATAGATGGAGTCATAGACGTAATGATGATAATACCCAGCATAAAGCTTAATTCCCGCTACCTCGGGAGCTTGCAACCGCGCTTCGATTCGGTCAAGCTCCTCTTGGGCGTGGTTTCCTATAAGCCTGTTCGGGTTGATGCCAACGCATTCCATTAGGTACGGCGGAACACTGTCTTCCAAGTCAAGGCCCATCGGATTGGGTGAAGCAGAGTCGGGAAAGGCTCCCTTCGTCTGCTCCGTGACGCCCATGCCAATGCCGAGAACGACGTTGTTCTTGTCGAACTCCGCCTTGAGGCCAGCCGCTGTGTAATTGACTTTGGACAGCTCCACCGCTGTTTGATGAAAGCTGTCGATGTCAGACAGATGAATGTGAATATCAATGATCGGCATTTAAGGTCTCCTCGTTATCAGTAGGATTAGCAAAGTTCAGCTTCAGAAGGTTACGTACATCCTCTGGATTCAGAGCGATCTCTCCCAGGATTAGGAAGGTCGGCTGAGTCCATGCGGTCTCTCCATTCAGAAGTGGAAGTTGGTGATTCACACCATGAGAGAACACCTTGTTATTCACATACGCCGAAGCCTTCTGATTGGGATAACTATTCACAATATGCAGCATGTCCTTACGTGTTGCCGCCCCGATTCGTATGATTCCTTTGGAATCAAGCTGAGCTTCTATCTTTCCAAGCAGGAACTTGCCTTCCTCGGGGAATTCCATCCATCCTTCGGAGAAGACAGGCGAAGGCTTGAAGTAGCTATCCTCTGATAGCGAATACTGCGGCAGAACTAATCCGCTACCGTTGGTCACCGAATGTTGTACACAGAGCACCGGGACGCCGGGCAGCATAAGGTAATGCTGATTAATTGTAATTCCCCGATTTGCTTCCTGCTTCTCGATAGAAGTGGTTATTCGCAGTCCCTTCCAGACGTTGCCGTGCTCATCCATCCGCTTCACCCAAGCCGCGGTTCTCGTCTCCTGCTGCCGGCTGAATCCACCTAGGCCTTGAATGCCCACACCGAGTCCACCGTGCCAGGGATTCCACCAGGAACGCGGGCCTGCCTCCGGATAAGAGCTGTCCAGCCATTCTTCCCCTCGGTGCTTCAGAGAATGCACGACACTCCCGAATTCAGGGGCAGCCGCTATGGAGAGAACTCCGTTGCTCATCGTGTACAGGGAACCTACTCGGCCTTCTTCCCTCACACAAACGACACTTGTATCACTCTGAGGGAACCAGAGGCCCGACCGTTCCTGAACGCGATCCTCTCCCTGATAGACGACCCGCACCTTCCGGCCGGACTCATGGTGTCCCGACGATTCCATTCCCTCAGTAGAAAGCTCAAAGCCCGCGGAGTGCAAATCCAGCTCCCTTTGCAACTCGATACCAGCCGCTTTACGCTCCGTACCCCCATCGTTTTGCATATACAGTTCCAGGCTTCCAGCAAGCAGAATCATCTTTCGTTCGATTAGTTCTGCATGCAGTGCCCCCGCCGCAAAGAGATTTCCGCCGCCGAGTATTAATTCAAGATGATCGTCCAACACCGGTACGACTGAATTCTGTTGCTTCCGAGCGAAGGAGCGGAATTCGGACCACTTGCCGAAGGTATTGAGAGCAAACACAGTCGCCTTTGTCCGCACGACAGCTCCGCCGGAAATCCGGCCAAGATTATGCTCCAGCCCAAGCGTGTATTCCGGGCGAAGCAGCTTCAGAGCAGGATCCCAACAAATTCCGCAGGTGACGTTCTCTTCCTTGCAGAACAGCCAATTCTCTGTGATCTGGGCGCTATCCCAATAACTCGGATCACCAGAGTGCGCATCGCCCATATCCACGTAATCGCCTTGGTAGGGCAAGATGAGCCGCTTGCCAAAAAAGCCGAAATTCGTCAGTACATATACGTCTTCATCTAGTGCTTTGCTGTTGGTATTGCAGATCTCATGATGAAACTCAGCGATTCCGTTTGCGAACAGCTTGGCTACCGTCTTTATCTCCAAGCCTGGGAAGTCATCTGATTCGTAGAGGGCTTCGAGAACCTGGCCCTCCCCTTCCGCATAGATCTTCACTTCTTTGGCCTGCTTCTTGGAGAATTCTTCTGCGAACGGCTTGCCTAACCTCGGAAAGGCCCACCAGAAGTTGTGGCTGGAGCCGGGATATTCAATCCATATTCCATTGTCGAGCTTGTTCAGATGGAGGGAGAATGCGTCGTTTACGGCAACCCACTGATCCCCCAACTGTCCACCAAAACGGCCATGCGTTCCCTTCATTAGGACGGATAGTTTGCTTGTGAAGGTGACCGCCTTCTTTCCAACCGGAATGGCCGTTACCTCAACATCTCGTGAATACAGTCCGTAAGACTGCAGGGTGAAGGGTACCGGGACAGAAGCTTTACTCTTAGCGGGAACCGTCAAGCGTACCGCACGATCACTCCAATTCAGAAATTCATCCTCCGGCAAGTCAAAAGTGAACTCCGCTTCCGAGGCGAAATTATTCTCCACGTTCAGATACATTTCGGCGGGAAGGCCCGGATACAGCTCCCTTGTTGGCAACGCTAACTTCAGCTTGGCTGGAAATTTCGGAGCGAGGCCAATACGGAACTCAGCCGACTTGCCACCGATAATCCAATTACTCCTAACTACGGGATGGGTCTTCTTCTCATTCTGCTCTTCCCGAACAGGATCAAGCTCAAAATCACCCTCTACGATGGCCGTTTCTCCCGGAGCGAGCGTTTGAGCTGTGGACAAGGCAAACCGAATGTTCTTGTCGTTCTGGCCCTTGATCTCAATCGCCAGTTCGGACGCAGAGCGATTCTTGATGTGATAGCGAATCTTGTAGGCGGAGCCAAATACTAGATCATGGTCGTCGATCTCCGTGGAGATTTCATAGTCAGGCGTGTCAAGTGCGGTCAGTCCGCGACCGGTCTTCTCGAACTCTGCCCGCAAAGAAAGCTCTCCCTTTTGCCAAGTGTAATCTAAGAAATCAAAACCACGCACTCGGCGACCATCCGGCTGGAGGGGGAGTTCGCGGGTGCTGTCTGCGTACCAATCCAGCTCCTCGAAATAGGAAGTGAGCGCTTCCATTTGCAGGATGGTTGGAATGAAGTTCATCAGATGGACGTAATCATCATTTTTTTCCCAGAAGAAACCGCATTTCTTATACATCGGCACAGCCTTGGTGTTGCCTGCCCAGGTAAACAGATCGAGTCGCGGCCACCCCGCTTCGACTGTTTGGCGGACGGCGTGCAAAATCAGATTGCGACCGACCTTGTAACCATGATAGTCAGGTCGCACATTTAATAGCGGTATATATAAGGCCCCTTCATCTTGACGATAGTGTGCAAAACTGCAGAAGCCGACTACCTCCTTGCCATCCACGGCAAGAAACACATGCAGATTGGACGAAATCTCCATCTGTCGGCGCACACTGTCCTCTGTTCTCTGGCTGGTGCCACCGCCCCAGCTTTCGTTGCTGAGATTCCACATATCAGCGACTGCTCGAGCGTAGGAAGGCTCGTATTCGATAATGCGGATTTGTTCCGCAATGATATTTAGTGTCATGAACTCATCTCCTTAATATTCAAATATGAATATGTATTCGTAACAAAGTTTCAATAATAGCCATTGAGCTCTTATTATACTATTATTTGGAATATTATGACAAGAACTGCGGCTTTTCTCAGGTAAGCGGTTAAGAATCTAACAAATGTACATTTTTATAGTATATTTAGTTAATCTTTGATAGTTGATTATGAAAGCTACTATGTAATAGAATGAACTAATTAAAAAGAAAAGGATGCGCATAAGCAATGCGGTTGCATAAAACACGTACACTCAGCAAAAGGTCCATACTATTTTTCTCTATTATTATGCTTGCGAAAAGTTATTTTGCCTGGTACTACTTGTTCGAAGATGGGCCAACCTGGGGTACATTGTTCAAAGAAATTCCTTTTGTACTCTTAATCTTCTGTCTCATTGAATGGTTCGCCACGAAACGGAAGATTGCCATCTATATGATTGTAAATCTACTAATTACCATCTTATTCTTCTCTTTAATAATCTATCATAATCACTTTGGCATTATTGCTACTTCTCAAGTGATCGGTCAGGCAAAGCAAGTGGGAGCCGTCAAGAAGAGCATTTTTGCAGTCATCCACCCTCAGTACATGCTTATTTTTCTGGATATTATTATCATTAGTTTTGTTATGCTCAGCCGGAAGAAAGCGCTGGCCTGGAAGAAATCCATGTCAGATCCTAGCAACCGGAAGGTAGTCGCTGCCTTGTTCTGCATATCCTTGGCATTATGTCTGATGAATATCTTCCCGAACCAGGCCAGTATGAATGAGAACGTCCAAGCTGAGCAAATGGGCATTCTGAATTACGAAGCTTACGCGCTGCTTGCCAATCAAGAGGAAGAACAAATCGAACTCTCTCAGATTACACAATCTGTTATTGATCAAACCAAAGGCATTCAAGCTCAGACCAATCCGATATTATATGGAGCCGCCAAAGGAAAGAACCTGATCATCATTCAAATGGAGTCCTTTCAGAACTTCTTAATTCATTTATCGATTGATGGTCATGAAATTACACCGAATATGAATAAGCTTGCGGATAGCAGTCTCTATTTCCCACGATTCTTCCAGCAGGTCGGACAAGGCAACACCTCTGATGCTGAATTTATCGTGAATACTTCCTTTTATGTTCCGCCGGATGGTCCGGCTACAGAGATATACGCTCCCAAAGAGCTTCCAAGCTTACCTAAACTGCTGCAGAGCCAGGGTTACGACACCGCCACTTTTCACACGAATGCCGTTGATTTCTGGAATCGTGGTGAGTTATACAGTGCACTAGGATTTAACCGGTACTATGACAAACCCTTTTTCGGTGAAGACGATACCCTATTTTATGGAGCGTCTGATGAAGTTCTGTATTCAAAGACAGCCACTGAACTGGCCCGCATGAATGAGAGCAGTCAGCCTTTCTATTCACAGGTTATCTCGATGTCATCGCATAACCCATTCTCGATCCCGGAAGACAAATACCAAATGACTCTACCGGAACGATTCGAAGGTACTTTTGTTGGTGATTATATTCGTGCTCAGAACTACGCGGACTACGCGCTTGGCCAGTTTATTGCAGAACTCAAGGAGAACGGGGTATGGGATGATAGCTTAGTTGTATTATACGGCGATCATCGCGGACTGCCAATTTTCTCGCTGAAAGATGAGGATAAAACCTTGATGGAGGAAATTCTGGACCATGAATATACCGAACGCGATCTGATCAATATTCCATTGGTCATTGCCTCTGAGGGGGTTGTGACTTCAAGTGTAAACAATCAACTAGGTGGACAGGTAGATATTCTACCGACTGTAACGAATTTATTAGGAGTTCCATTGGATAACCATATTCATTTTGGACAAGATTTATTGAATCAGACCGCCTACAATTTGCTGCCACAACGGTATTATTTGCCGACCGGATCATTCGTTAATAACGAAGAACTATTCTTATCCGGCAGTGGGTTTGAGGATGGCCAGCATTATACTTTGTCTGGTGACGGCAACAAACTGCTTCAATCCACAGAAGATGAATTTAATCGTGCACTGAAGCTCCTTCAACTGTCCGATAGTTATGTGACACAATTACCGGATAGAGCAGTCAAGGAATAACGTAGATATAAAAACCCGTCAAGACCTTGCTATAGCAAGGATTTTGGCGGGTTTTTATACTAGTTCGGGCTTGTTGCGATTATCTATAAGAATCATGTGTTGGACGAAATAGGTCCTCATCAGAACTTCTAACCATTGAAAAGTGTTCGACATTGTAGTGTCCATGTAATGTTTTATTATGATGCTTGATGATCTGTTCTGCACTTAAAACTTCATTGTCCGTTGTAGAATGTCCATCACCAACTAATGTGACATCTAAGTTACTAACAGTAGCACTTCTGACTGCAGTATCGATACAGTATTGTGTTTTACACCCCATAATGACCACATGTTCTACCTGTTTATCTTTTAAATATTGTAGAAGTCCCGTCCCATGAAAAGCATTGGTTGCTAGCTTGTCAAAGAATTGTGTATCCGCAGGCAAATTGATTTCATTGTGCACTTGAAAGCCTGCACCTTTTCCCTCAGCAACATCGAGATCCCTTACAACCACAACTTCAACATCAG
>LIDZ01001956.1_pt2 | contig 15389 bp, 19 predicted proteins | sample 644651 | NCBI WGS metagenome assembly LIDZ01 (sample SAMN03856242, study PRJNA289617) | food metagenome | isolation source: wine grapes on drying loft during traditional withering process | host: Vitis vinifera cv. Corvina | place: Italy: Gargagnago di S. Ambrogio di Valpolicella | collected 2014-01 | reverse complement strand
GTCGTGTATAGTTCAATATCCTGTAAATTGAAACGAGTAATATCGAAGAAATCGTCAATCAAATTTTCCAGACGATTGGATTTATCCAAGGTAATAGAAAGAAAATGCTGCAGCTGTTCCTTCGTTAAATCAGGCGAATCGAGGATCAAGTTGAGATAACCAATCACCGAAGCCAAAGGGGTCTTCAAATCATGCGCCAAATAAGTAATTAAATCCTTGGTCCGCTGTGTTTCCCTTTTCAGCAGGACCTCTTTGTTGTCAATGTTGGCTTTGATTTTCAGCAACTCGTTATCAATCACCAGTTCCCCGGTAGGCGCCGCCGCATCAGCCGCAAAAAACTGAGTGATTTTTATCGCCAGCTGCTGAGTATTCTTTTTCAGCTGGTATCGGTAAATTAAATAGCTGATCAGTGAAACAATAAAAATAATTGCCAACGCAAAAATAATCAGAAACAGTTTGACATTGGGCCAATCGATATAAGTTTCCACCCGATAAGGCTCCTCTGAACCATCAACAACAATACTAACAAAAGTACCATAAACACTATCCAAAATTTTATGATGCATTTCGGTTTGAACCAATAAAATATACGTGCCCACCAGCAGCAGTGCACCCAGCAAAATAAAAAATAGAGAACTCATTTTTTTCCGCATTTTCCGACCTCCCTTCATTGTTTTATTAAATTAAGTGTATCAAACCTTATCCAAAGTGAAAACCTAGCATTTCTTAAGCTTTCTTCACAATAGTGGAAGTCTTTTGCTGGGATGACCGTGGTCGATGACGCCTCTTTATTGCAGAAACCTTGATAAAGTATGAACAATTTCTTAAAAGACAGAAAAAGAACAATCCAGGTTATGGAAAGCGCTGTCAAAAAATGGTACAATCAGTATTACCGAATACAAAGTAGAGTGAAAGGAGGGCCTATGATGACGATCGTGAATCAGTACATCACGGAATGCTTAGATGATGACTTGGAAAAATTCACCAACTATTCGATTTTCTGCTGCGGCAAAAAAATTGAAACAGATGAAAACGTTCGCATTTATTACACTGACTGGCTCTCCAGCAACATTGTTTATGAACTTGTGCTGGCCCATGATTATAAAACTGAACGGAAAAGTATTTACTTTTACCTAAAAGACCGCCAACAGTGGATTGCTTATGGCAATAGTGGCGTGCGAGTAGTCTCATCATTAGGATAATAAACCAAGGCCAAGCCGACAAAGTGGATAAAAACTTTGTCGGCTATTTTTATGTTGATTAATCTCCTAAAAAAAGTTTGGTAAATTTTTCCTCTATTTGCCCATAATGGTTAATTGCCAAAAAGACTAATAATCATTGTTTTATCACTTTTTCAAACTCTGTTCTTTCCTCATTTCTATGATTTATGAAAAGTTTCTTCTATTATATACTAGTTATTTTGAGCGGTTGAAATTTTTCCCTCTATTATATAATCGCTGATTTTTTTAAACCGGAAAGCGGAATGCCAAAAACAGCTATTGTTACTGGGAGGCGATTAGGGTAAAATTTTTATATACAGGGTTCATCTATGGAACGAAGATGAATCACTTAGAAAAGTGAGGGATTTATTGATGAAAAAATTAGGTCTTGTTTTGTTATTAGGTATCTCTTTAAGTGTAGTTAGCGGCTGTACGCCAGCGGGAAATACTACCGCTAGCTCCAGCGAACCAACAACGTCTTCAACTCAAGAAATGATCACGGTCAACTTAAAGGTGGTCAATGAGGGGGAAGAAGTATCTAACGAAGAGGTGGAAACTACTGAAACCACCAGCTTACTGGATATTATGGAAAAAGATCACAACCTGGAAGTGGATAATGGCATGATTATTGGGATCGATGGCACTAAGCAGGATGAACAAGCAGCGTTGTATTGGACGTACACCATTAATGGTGAGTGGGCCGAAAAGGGTGCTGGCGAAACCTTCTTAAAAACGGGTGACCAAGTTGAGTTTACCTATGGAAAATTCGAATAAACAATCCAGCAGCTTGATCAGCGTTCGTGACATTTGCTTTATCGCATTACTGACGGCGGCTTGCGTAGTGGGGCGAACAGCGTTTCAGTTTATTCCCAATGTTCAGCCGATTACCACTGTTTTTATTTTAGTCAGTTTATATAAAGGTTTTACCCGCGGTTTTTTGGTTATGCTGCTGACGATTCTTACCACGAATATTTATATAGGGATGGGCCCTTGGACACTGACTCAGCTGTTTTCTTACAGTGTGATTATTTTAGTCAGCTTCGGCTTAAGTAAAATTCCGGGGTTTAAAAGACGCAAGATTCCGCAGCTGGTTTTTGCGCTTTTGGCTGGCTATTTGTTCGGTTTCTTGACGGCTTGCGGCGACTATATTATTTACGGCATCAGCGTGTTTTGGCCTTATTATTTGCAGGGAATCTATTTTGATACCCTGCACGGGGCAGGAAATTTTTTGTTTTATCTGTTGCTGCTGCCGGTCGTGCCGCGATTGTTTGCAAGGTATTGGCCGGATTAACGGATCGAGTGGCTTTTCCCAAAGAAGAGTCATTCGGCTTTTGTTTAGCAATGAGGGACTTGATTTTTGATGGCGTTTTCGCTTATGATGAGAACGGATTAATTTAATGATTGTAGGGAGTTGAAATAATGGGAGTAAAGCTCCATGAGAGGCAATTGTTTTCCATGAATCAAAAAAACTTGGAGAAGCGCTTTTTGGAATATTATGAGGAAACAAAAGATGCGAATTACATAATTGAGTGTGCTTTGGTGGTTCAGATTCGCAATGGGCTTACGACAGAGGACTTCTCTTTTTTTGCAAAAGACTTTGTTCGAGAGTTGTTTTTCACAGGGGAAGATCTGCAGGCGACGCGCCACCTGTGCTTTTTCTTCCGGGCATATTTTTCCAATGAAGAATGGGCGATGGTAATAGGAAGACTGTTCGAAAAACCGGAGGAATACTTGGACCTGACTCAGCACTATGTTCCGGGAGTGGAAAAGGTGCAGCCTTTATTATCTTCTGGGGGTCGAGAAGAGAAAGAGGATATCAGTCTGCGAGCTGTATTTGAAGATGCGAATGGAAAGCAGCACACCTGGCGGCTAAGAAATGCCGAGCGAAAGCGTACTTCTGGTGAAGGGTACGAGCTGATGTATATTCTAAGCTTCTTAACCATTTTGCAGAAAGATGGGATCAGGCGCTTTGTAAAACCGCTGCGCTCCACCTTTCTTACTACCTATCAGGTGGAACACAATAAGACTTATCAACCTCAAGGATAAGGGGATTGATCGAAATGGAATAAAAAATGAACCCCGAAAGATGCCTGCCAAAGTATCTCTCGGGGTTATTCGTGTACCGTTGTAACGGTTACATTGTGACTCTCGCAATGATTGAGATAAGGATGCGGGATCGCTGAGCCGGTATAGATAGTGTCAAAATCAGTAATTTGCGCAAAAGTTACCAAGGCTGCTTTACCAAATTTACTGGCATCCACCAGCAGATGATTCTTCAAAGACTTCTGCAAAATCTGCTGCTTAATGCTGTACTCATAAACATCAGAATTGGTTACGCCCCGTTCCAGCGTAACGCCGGTTGCGGACATATAGGATTTATTAATGTTTAGCCGCTCAAAAAAAGGCCAGTCTCTAACATTGATAAACGATCGCGTGTTGCTCTTGAAGGTGTTTCCTAAGAGGAGCACCTTGCAATTGGGCTGATTGACCGACTGATTTAGGACATCAAGACTGTTAGTAATAATGGTCACGTGGTAATCAGGATCAATGTAGTTTACTAAATGATGGGTAGTGGTGCCGGAATCAATATAAATCATGTCGTGATCTTCAATCGTTTCAGCAGCTTTTCGGGCAATTTGTTTCTTTTCAGCATCGTGCTCGATGATCCGTTTTTTGAAGGGAGTGGCTGTTTGATTCAGGGAAGAAACGCCGCCATACACCTTCGCCACCAGACCATCTTCCTCCAGCTTGTTCAAATCACGGCGAATGGTGTTTTTGGAAACTTGAAATTGACAACACAACTCATCGATGGACACATGACCCTCAGAGTGGATGAACTCTTCTAATTCCTGCAGTCGCTTAACTTTCATCTTTCGAAACCTCTCTTCCCGATAGTTTGTAAAAATAATACTATCATACAACTAAAAGATAATCAATAGTTAACCATTATGTTTTGGTGTACTCTCAAAAAGAACACAGAAAAACCGTCTGATTTACAGACGGCTTAGCGAATTATTGTAATTTTCCAGTAATGAATTGTGCTTCACCGAACCCAAAGGACCAATCAGCATCACCATTTTCGGTGATAGAAATCAGAATATTTTTGGGGGCAATGCCCAGTTCTTTTTCCAGCCCTTCTTTAATCAGTCGATAGAAGGTTAGTTTATCACGGCATTCCCGTTGTCTGCTGATCACGGTAATCGCAACAATTTCCGCTTGTTCTCGGGTGAAGCCTAAATCAGTATCTTCTAAAATCATTTCGTAGCTTTTGTGCTGGGTAACAATTTGGTAGCGATCACCTTTAGGTACATGAAATGCTTCCAGTACTGCAGCATGGATGGTATCCAACATTTTTCGAATGTCTTGTTCCGTTCTTCCTTCAATAATATCTACTTTAATTAGTGGCATCCAATTCCTCCTCATTTAACACCTTGCATCCATCAATAGACTCAGCATAACTGATTTTCTGAGGTTTAACAAGTAAGATGCTCAAGTAATGAGTAACTTTTGGGTTGCCGCAGCTTAAATGTGTTTATATTCACAATACGGCAATGAAATACAGGCGATTTGGAGAAAATGTCTAAGCAATACTGTAGTAGAAACCCTTCAAAAGTGCGTAATCTAGAAAGGCTGCTACCGTTTCCTGTTCTTTGTTTTTGGCGACAGCTGTAATCGCGGGATTCTTAGTCGGTTCAGTACTAATAACAACCGACCCATAGTTAAACAGGAACGGATGCTGTTCACCTTTAGCAACTACCATGCTGGAAGCAGGGTCAACCTTTAAGTGCTTCAGTTCATCCTTAGTGAGTAGTTTACCTGGAAGATTGCTGTTGCTAAACGTTCGCTTTTCATCGGAATAAAATAAAATCTGCTTTTGATGTTGAGTCAAACGGCTGAAGACTTGGGAAGTATAACTGGAAACATTGGATAAAGAATCTTCGGATAAGCAATCGCTATCAATTAAAACAACCTGGATTTTTGAGAAATCTGCTAAAAAAGCACTCATAATATCACCTCTATAATATAATTTGGTTATGTATGTGCATATTATAGCGTCTATATTGTGAATAGTCAAACAATCTTGCTGATTTTTCTTGATTATCCTCCTGAAATTGACTGAATTAGATATTCGAATCGATTTAAACCATAAACTATTTGTCCGTTTGTTGTTGACTTTTGGTTAACTTTTGGAGTACAATGATATCAAACTTGAGGGGGGTCATGAGAATATGAATATTAAATTTCAAATGCCGACAATCCTAAGACTAGGATCAGGAACAGTGGCACATTTAGCAGAGGAAGCACAAAAATTAGGAAAAAGAGCGTTGATTGTCAGTGATGGTTTAATGAAGCAAACAGGTCACTTGGATATTATCACGAAAAGCTTAGAAGGAATTTCGCTGGAATATGCGATTTATACCGATATCACCGCTGAACCGACGCAGGAAAATGTGTATGGAGCATTAGATACTTATACTAGTAACAAGTGTGATTTCGTGATTGCTTTTGGCGGCGGCAGCTGCTTAGATACAGCCAAAGCCGTAGCGGTATTGGCTACCAACGACACAACCATTGAAGCCATCGGCGATAAAAGCGTGACGGATTTCAACGAAGGTGTTCCAGTGATTGCTTTGCCAACCACAGCGGGGACTGGTTCAGAGGTAACCGATGTCACAGTCATTACCAATACCAAAACTGACGTAAAAATGATGATGAAGGACGTTAAATTTTTGCCGAACATTGCCATTGTAGATTCTGACTTTACCTTAACGGTACCGGCCAAAGTGACTTCAGCTACTGGATTGGATGCCTTGTGCCATGCACTGGAATCCTATGTTTCCGTCAAAGCTAACGGCATGACGCAAATGTTCTCATTACAAGCCATCAAAAAAATCATGGAAAACTTGCCAAAAGCGTACCAAGACGGCAGTGATTCAGCGGCACGGGAACAAATGTCAATCGCTTCAACTGAGGCGGGAATTGCCTTTTCCAATGCTTCTGTCACCTTGATCCATGGAATGAGCCGTCCGGTTGGTGCACTGTTCCATGTGCCTCATGGAATTTCAAATGCGATGCTATTGAATATTTTCTTGGATTTCTCAAAGGATGCAATCTTAACTGATTTAGCTGAAATAGCTCGCTTTGTTTATCCAGAAGCACAAGGTAAAACGGATCAGGCAGCAGCGGAACTATTTATTGCTGCGGTAAATCAAATTTGCGAAACCTTGCAAATTCCTGACTTAAAAGGCTATGGTATTGATGAAAAAGAATTTTTGGCGGTATTAGATAAAATGGCCACCGATGCATTAGCCAGCGGCAGCCCGCAAAACAACAAAAAAGTACCAACACACGATGAGATCAAAGAATTGTATATGGCAGCATTTTCGGCAAAATAATTTTAAGCCTGGAGAAATCCTATGAAGAACATACCTGTGTCAATCCAAGTCAGCCTAGATACAAGCGGAAATAATCAGCGCTGGAAGCAGCAGCTGCAGCAGTATCGTCTGCTGGGTTACTCGCTGATTGAATTACCATTCGAAGCGTTTAAGCAAATTGCGCCAGAAGTATTGGCCTTGGAGCTGGAACGAAATCATTTGAGCATTTCTGCGATTAAGGTGATTGAGGATTTTAGTATTGAAGAAAAAGCGATTGAAGTGATTATCCAAATGGATCAACGGCTTCCCAAATTTCCTGTCAGAATAGTGGAAAAGCTGCAGGTAATCATTGAAGCCAAGGAAGCGGAAGAAGAGCTGCGGGTAGATTTGAAAGCAGGTTACTGGCATAACTTACTGAAAAATCTCCAGCTCTTCAGCGATTTTATGGGCTCGGTTTTTTCGATTGAAACTTTGATACAGCCGGGGTGGGCGGGCTTGACAGCTGGGAAGAATTATTTTTCTCAGCTGATTCAAGAAAATCACCAGCTGGGCCTGTGGATGGACACAGAAAATGTCGCCTATCAGCAGTTGGACCCTTTAAAGGTACTGCAAGAGTGGCGGGGAATGATCCGTTCGCTTCATTTAAGGGACGTTACCGAAGAGATATTTTCCAGGGGTGCAGCTAAACGGGAAGTGGAAACTTTTTTAGGTGAAGGCGTGATTGATTTTGGCCTTCTTTATGAGGAGCTGACGGACAATGGTTTTATTCAGTACGTTAGTGTAAAGCCGATCTTGCCAGAAACCGCACCGGATTATTGGAATGAATGTCAGGGTACACTGCATTATTTAAGAGAAGTTGGATTCAATTAAAAAATGATTGAGTCTGCCGTTATAGACGTGACTCAATCATTTTTCCTGTCGGACTTATCCTTCAGCGGGGTAATACAAAGCAACATCGTGTGCTTCGCAGTATTCAATGTATTTTTCCGTCGGCGGCAGGTCCGTGATAATCCCTTCGAAGGTATCGATGGAAGCATAAGTTTGCAGCGCCGCCCGATCGAATTTGCTGTTATCGACTAATAAAAAGTTGCGCGGGGTTTTGTTAACGATCTGATGCTTGATTTCATATTCCAGCATATCAGAGTTGGTAACGCCTCGTTCTACTGAAAGAGCAGAGGCTGCCATAAAGGCCTTCGTGATATTGATTCGATCGAAGAAGCCTTGATCCTCCACGTTTACAAAGGAGCGGGTCGTCGCTTTGAACGTATTGCCGATGACGAAAATGCGATAGTTGGGATATTCCGACACGGCATTGATAATGTCCAAATTATTAGTGACGATAGTTAACGCCATATCCGGATTCAAGTATTTGGCAATGTGACGCGTGGTGGTACCAGAGTCGATAAAGACCAGATCACCTTCTTCAATCAAGGAAGCAGCATATTTTCCGATTAAGGCTTTTTGCTTATCGTGCTTGGTGTCGCGCTTTTCGTAAGGCTGCAGCTGATCAATGTCTAAAGAGACCACTCCGCCATAGACTTTTTTTACATTGCCGCCTTGGATAATTTTATCTAAATCGCGGCGAACGGTATTTTTGGATACCTCAAAATGCTCGCACAATTCGTCAATACTGACGGTGCCGCGGGAATGGATATAAGCTTCCATTTCGTGGATACGTTTCAATTTCATGGCGCATGCTCCTTTTCGTTCTCTATATAGTAACGATACTAGCATATTTTTTGAAGTTAATCAATAAATAACCAAAATGGACATAGAGTGGACAAAATGATGGTAATTTTGTCGGATATTGAAAATAAATTTAAGTGAGTAGGAGGAATGTTGTGAATTCGAATTCGATGCTGATGCAAACCATTGATGCTTCGATCCAAAAGAAGCTGGATTTGTTTGATCATTTTAAATTGCGTTATATTTTTCGGGCGATGATGGCCTGTATGTTCTTGGCATTGGGAACAGCAGTGGCCTTTGCGATAGCGATTAAGGGTGAAGAAATTGTTCATGGCTTGGGGAAAATTTTGTATTCCTTCATGTTCAGCTGGGCGTTGGTGATGATTGTTTACATGAACGCAGAACTGGGGACATCCAATATGATGTACCTGACCGTCGGAGTCTATCAAAAGCGGTTGAAGGTAATCAAAGCGCTGAAAATACTAGGACTTTGTATTTTCTTCAATTTAGTTGGCGGTGTATTGGTGGGCTTCTTGTTGGCTCAAACTGGGGCCTTTCAAGGGTTGCCGGCGGACAGTTATTTGTTTGAGTCGATTGCGGCCAAGCTGGATAAGGGGTCTCTGCAGATTGTGATTGAAGGAATTTTTGCCAATATTGTCGTCAATACCGCCGTTTTGATCAGCATGCGCATGAAGGATGATGCGGGAAAAGTGATGACGATTGTTTTTGTCATTTTTATTTTTGCCTTTTTAGGTTATGAGCACGTGATTGCTAACTTTCCAGCTTTTTCTTTAGCGTATTTTGCTTCCGGCGGGATGGCGGCCTTTACTGCGAGTGCTGTTACTCATAATTTATTTTTCGCCTTGATCGGTAATTATATAGGCGGCGGATTAGTCATGGGGCTGGGTTACGCCTGGGGCAATAATGCAGCTACCAGCTATTTAGATTGAATTTGCGTTTAAATCCATAACGTATCCAACAAATATACAAAAAGTAACCATAAACGATTGACAAAACCAGAAATATTAGGTAGTGTTGGTAGTATCTAAAAGAAGTATGAAAGGAGCTCTATGCATGTCTAAATCATTAAAACATACACCACAAGTAGTAGAATTAGCTCAAGGAGTGACTCAGCTGCAAAATATTCGCCAAGAAAATTCGGGGTTGACCTACATTGAATTTCAAGTTTTAGAATTTGAAAAGGGTGCCAATTATCAGGAACAGCTGGGTAAGCAAGAAGTTTGTGTTGTCGCTTTGACCGGAAAAATCACGGTTGTGGTTGAAGGAGAAGCTTATCAAAACCTGGGAACAAGAGAATCAGTTTTTGAAAAAATTCCAACAGATAGTGTTTACATTTCCAATGATCACCAATTCAGTATTACCGCTGAAACCGACAATGTGCGGGTAGCACTTTGCTATTCACCATCAGAAAACCAGTTACCAACTAAGGTGATTAAGGCCGCGGATAATTCTACAGAACAACGAGGTAAATACCAAAACAAACGCTTGGTTCACAATATTTTACCAGATGATGTGGATACAGCTAACAGCTTGTTAGTAGTGGAGGTTTATACTGAAGGCGGGAATTTCTCCAGTTATCCGCCTCATAAGCATGACCAGGACGATTTGCCAAATGAGTCCTTCTTGGAAGAAACCTATTATCATGAAATGAATCCATCACAAGGGTTTGTCTTCCAACGGGTATACACCGAGGATCGTTCATTGGACGAAACCATGTCAGTAGAGAATAAAAATGTGGTGGTTGTGCCAAAAGGTTACCATCCTGTCGGAGTACCCGACGGCTATACTTCCTACTATTTAAATGTCATGGCGGGACCAACTCGTGTTTGGCAGTTTCATAATGAAAAAGCCCATGAATGGATTTTGGATCGTAAGTAAAATTTGCTTAAAGAGAGGCGAAAAAAATGAAATTTGTAACTTTGAATGATGTGCTGCCTAAAGCACGAGCAGAGGGTTACGCAGTCGGCCACTTCAATCTAAATGGAATTCCTTGGGTAAAGGCGATTCTATCGGCAGCCGAAGAAGCCAAGTCCCCCGTGATTATCGCTTCTTCTGATCGTATGGTGGATTTCCTGGGGGGCTTTAAAGCGATTGCGGATTTAGTCAGTAACATCGGTGATGAGCTGGAGATCACAGTTCCCGTTGTGATGCATTTGGATCATGGACAAACCATTTCTCGCTGCTTTGCGGCGATTGATGCCGGATACAGCTCAGTGATGTATGATGGCAGCCACGATCCGATTGATAAAAATATCGCAGATACGAAACGTGTCGTAAAGCATGCCCATAAAAACGGTGTGACTGTGGAAGCGGAGATTGGCACAGTCGGCGGCAATGAAGACGGCTTAGTCAGCGGAATTAACTATGCGGATTTCAACGAATCAGTTCAGCTAGTGGAAGAATCCGGCGTGGATGCCTTGGCAGCCGCATTAGGCTCAGTTCACGGTAAATACGTAGGCGAACCCAAGCTGGGCTTTAAGGAAATGGAAGCTATCGCAGCGGCCATCGAAGTCCCGTTAGTCCTGCATGGTGCCAGCGGCATTCCTTTAGACCAATTGAAAAAAGCCATCAGCAAAGGACATGCCAAGGTCAATATCAATACCGAAATGAATATGGCCTGGATTGAAGCCGTTCGTCAAAGTATGGCGCAATTTCCAGATTCCCACGAACCAAGACAATTGATTGAGGCCGGTGAAAAAGCCATCAGCCAAGTGGTCAAAACTAAGATGGAAGAGTTTGGGTCCATCGGAAAAGCATAAAACACACAGCTGCTGGCGAATCAATCGCCGGCAGCTCTTTTAATCGTGGCGGCGAAAATGCTATACTCGATAAAAAAGGGAGGGGCTTATGAAATTCTCTAAACGTTTTTTCTCCTTATATATTCTATTTGTGCTGCAAAATGTCGTGACCTTGAGCGTCAACCTCACCGATAACATGATGATCGGCGCCTATAGTGAAATCGCTTTAGCCGGCGTTGCGGCGATTAATCAGGTCCAGTTTCTTTTCCAGCAAATTTTGAATGCCTTAAGTGAAGGCGTCGTGATGATCAGCAGTCAATATTGGGGAACTGGCCGCATCGAACCGATAAAAAAAGTGGTAGCAATTGCGATTAAGATCACGCTAGGGGTGGCTTTGCTGCTGTTTACGCTGGTTTCGCTGTTTCCTGAGCAAGTGATGCGGATTTTTACCACTTCGCCGGCGATTATTAATCAAGGGATCGACTATTTGATGATCGTGCGCTTCTCTTATTTCTTTTTGGCGATTACCATGATTTTACTGGCTTCGTTGCGGAGTGTCGAAATTGTCAAAATCGGCTTTCAGTTATCAATTATCGCCTTCTTTTTAAATATATGTATTAACTACACGCTGATTTTCGGGAAATTTGGTGCGCCGGAAATGGGTGCCCAGGGGGCTGCAGTGGGCACACTGATTGCCCGAATGGTGGAATTGCTATTATTAATTATTTATTTGAAATTGCGGGATAAAACGCTGCAAAGCAAATTGAAGGATTATTTGACCTTTGATTCGGTGCTGAGAAAAGATTATTTCCGTTTAGTTGTGCCAATGGTGGGCATTTCGGGACTGTGGGGCTTGAGTACCGGACTGCAAACCTCGATCTTAGGTTATATGAGTTCGGCAGCGATTGCGGCTAATAGTGTGGCTTCGGTTTTATTTTTGCTGGTAAAAGGCGGCGCAGTTGGTGCAGCCTCGGCTGGGGCAATTATTATCGGCAAAGAAATCGGGAGTGGGAATTTAGAACAGGTGATAGCCTATTCCAAAAAACTGCAGAAGATGTTTTTCGCGATTGGCGTGGTAGGGGGCATCCTGCTATTTTTTATTCGGATTCCGATTTTAGGTCTTTATGATCTGTCACCGGAAACGCAGGAGATGGCTAATCAGTTTTTGATTATTTTGAGTGTGATTTATGTAGGGATGGGTTATCAGATGCCTACCAGCGAAGGAATTATTCGTGGCGGCGGCAATCCCATGTTCATTATCAAAATGAATTTGGTCAGCAGCTGGATGATCGTCATTCCCCTGTCTTATTTGTTGGCCTTTTATTTCAAAGCGTCGCCAGCGGTGGTGGTGTTTGCTTTGAATTCCGACCAGCTCTTCAAGTGTGTGCCGGTCTTTTTAAAGGCCAATTACGGTAAATGGATTTATAAGCTGACTAGAGAAGAACCAAGCAAAATCTAGCAGGTAGTTTGTGGTATATCTAATAGTGATAAGCCTGGAGGAGATCAAATGAAAAAGAAACGGTGAGTGAAGAGGAACTATTTCTGATTCTGGATATGATAGAGTCAGTAGGAATGAAGTATTGGCTGCCGGTGCGAGTGGAACTGTACCATCCTGAATATGGCTATTTGGATATTCACCCTTTCCTGTTGGAAGCAGATAGCTCTGCTAAACAAGCGGACTTGGAAGGCGGCTTTTATCAATTTGAGCCTGATTTTTTCACGTCGGTTAAGTACCAAGGTCGTCAAATCCCTTGTATTTCAAAAAAAGCGCAGGAGCTGTTCCATAGCGGCTATGAGCTGCAGGACGTGGACAAAATTGATTTAGATAATTTGAAAAAGGTGCCAGAAGAACGCTGATAAGGATCAGGGTTCTTTTTTGTGACCAGAAACGTTTCAACTTCTGGACCTGAGTCCACAAGTGCCGGGAAGCATTGTAATCGATTACTCCAGCGGGTAAATTAGAGTCAGAGATACGTATCGACTAACTTTGGGAGGAGAACGAATGAAAGTAAAAGTGACAGAAGCGATGCAGAAATTTTCACGGGCAGTAATCGTTCCCGTAAAATTCATGGCGGTAATGGGGTTGTTTTTGGCCTTGGCGGTAATTTTGCAATTAAGATTTATGCCAGGCTTTTTACAAACCTTTGGGACTTTAATTAAAACGATGATGGACAGTATATTTTAATCGAAGCCTTTGCTTTTGGTTACGTTGATTATATTAGAAAGAATAAATGAGAGTGTCCGTATCGGTCTTGAAAGCAAAAAATGTTAGCCCGTTTCTTAATATTTAGAGAAAAGTTGTACAGGTGCAGCTTTTCTTTTTTTATTGGTATCATCAGTTTGCTCAAATCCTTAAGGTAAAAGTTAATAAAACGTTTTTCTGGATCTTAATCTAATCTTTTCGTGATTTATTTAAGAAATATATGATTTTATAGTTCAAATATATGTAAAAAAGATTATAATGAAGGTAGTTATCATTTTTGTAAGGGAGGATCTTTGCAGTGAAATGATAATAGGTGGGGAAGCGTTTCTATTAAAAGAAGGGAGAAGTTGTTTAGTATGGGACAAGTAGGGTCAAGTTATATAAGAAAAGACAAGCGTCGTGGGCATTGTTATGATAATAGCAAAAAAAATCAACCAACTTTCCAAGAATGGGTGACTGAACTCACGGCAGATCAAACAATTGATTGTCGGGCCTATGACAAATTGAGACACTATGTGTTACCGCTCTCGGGGGAGAAGCTGTTGGAGCAGGTGGACTGTTTCGCGATTGCTGAGCTTTTGTTGACGTGGCAGGAAAAAGGGGTCATGCTTGAGACGATCCAGGAGCTGATTCGTTTGACGCATCAGACGATTGATTACGCAGTGGAAAGAGGTCTTCTCCTGGAAAATATGTGTACCTCAATTGGCGGCAATCAGTCGAAATTATCTTTTTTATCTGTCAAAGAACAATCGGTATTCAAACAGCTCGTAGTTGAAGATCGTTGCAATACGGGACGAGCGGCGATTATTTCGATGAACACGGGATTACCAATCGAATAAGCTGCTAAGGGTTTGCGGCACGTTAATTGGAAACGAAATAAAAATGAATAGACACGGCCCTTTAAGAGATTAACTCGCAGGGCAGTGTCTTTGTTTAGTCTTCAAATTTTGCCAAGAATTTCTTCAATTGACCTTCATTCATCATGTGAACGGTTTGGAATTTGCCCTTGTAGTAAATCGCCCAATTGTTGAACATGCCCGGCAGTGCTTTCGCTTTTTCTAGGCTCTCAACGGCAATCGTGTTCAGCGGGATATTATTGGCAGTACAATAAGCAGTCACTTCCTTTAGTCCATTTGGAATAAAGGGACATTGCAGCCCGTAATAAATCGTCAATTCTTGTGTGTCGATTTTTTGCTGGCGGGCATTTTCGGCAAATTGCGGCTGGCTGCCATCAAAGGAAAGGGCCAGCAGTTCGTACCCGCCATCGATCGTATCCACTACTTCAAAGCCGTTTTTCATCATGAACTTTTTATCCGTGAGAAAAGGACTTTTCTTTTGGGAGGTCACTACACAGACTCCCGATTTCTTTTGGGCTTTGGCGTCATTGATACAATACTCCAGCAAGGCTTTACCGTGTCCTTGGCCTTTGAATTTGCCCGAGACCCATTGACAATAAATGTACAAATAATTATCCCCATTAACCGGGACCCAAGCTGTCTCCAAAGGTGCATATTCGATAAAGACCTTGCCGTTTTCGTTTAGTTTACGAAAAACATGGCCCTCTTGCACACGATCCGCAAGCCATTCCCGTTTGGCGTCGACACCGGCCTGATGCTTCTGACCGGCAATTGCGCAGCAAAGATGTTCAGTAGCTATGTTTTCCTTAGTTAAATTGATGTAGTCGCTCATTTATTCACCCCTCATTTTTTCCATTTTACCATGAAATGGTTCTCTTTTTATAAGAAAAAAGGAAGACCTGCGTCTCCCTGGTTGATGATTTAGTAGAAGCTATCCTTTAAGTCATTGGACATTTCCTTTAGTTCAGCTTTCGTATCGTCCCGGGTGGCTGTTAAGTCATCCTTCAAAGCGTTGCGCTCATCCTTCAACTCTTCGGTGGTGTCTTTTAGATCCTCTTTCACTTCTTGTCGGGTGTCCTTCATTTCTTCCTTCAAAGCAGTTATTTCTGTGCGAATCTCTGCTCTTCCAACTGGACGCAGTACGTAGCGGTTCAAAGTTAGTAAGCCAACACACACAATTCCTAAAACCAGCACCGTCATATCCAAAGCGTTTCGTTTCATTAGTATTTCCTCCTTAATTTTTCTCTTATCTACAGGTTTTCTTTCTACTCTTTCATCATAGAGGAAAT
>LIDZ01005506.1_pt2 | contig 15402 bp, 14 predicted proteins | sample 644651 | NCBI WGS metagenome assembly LIDZ01 (sample SAMN03856242, study PRJNA289617) | food metagenome | isolation source: wine grapes on drying loft during traditional withering process | host: Vitis vinifera cv. Corvina | place: Italy: Gargagnago di S. Ambrogio di Valpolicella | collected 2014-01 | reverse complement strand
CCTCCAGCACCAAGACCCGCCGTCAGCAGGAAGACCAGCGCCGCATGGCGTTCCGGCGTGCGATCGAAAGCCATTCCGAAGAGCGTCGCCTGAACCAGGAACTCTCGAGCTACCTGGACAGCGCCAGCGCCCATTTCTGGCAGAGCGCTAGCGCTTCGGAAGGTGTCCATCAAAGCGCGCGACCAGCTCGCTGATCTGCGTACGCTCTGTCCGAATGAATGACAGGAACGCGTGAGCCACCGGCGACAGACGTTTGTCCCGTGCCTGTACGACGCACCAGCTTCGGTACAGCGGCAATTCGGCCACTGGCAGCTCAATCAGCGTGCCAGTGGCAAGTTCCAGGCTCAGTGCATGGCGCGTCAGCAGTGCGACGCCGAGCCCCGCCACCACGCATTCACGCTGCGCTTCCGCCGAGGACACCTCCAGCGTGTGCTCGAAGTGAACGCGTTTCTCCTTGAAATACTCCTCGCAGGCCTTGCGCGTCCCCGAGCCCTGTTCGCGGACCACCAGCGTTGCCGCCTCCAGCTCCTTCAGCGTCGGATTGGCGAGCAAGGTCAACGGATGATCCGGCGGCGCGACGGCCACAATCGGGTTATTCAGAAAGGGCAAGAACTCCAGCCCCATGTCCTGGGGGACCATCGACATCACCACCAGATCATCGCGGTTATCCGAGAGTCGCCGAATCACCTGCGCCCGATTGACGACCGTGAGGTTGAGCATCACCTCCGGATACTTGCGCTTGAAGGCTGCGAACAGGTGGGGGACGAAATACTTGGCACTGGATTCGATCGCCAGTTTGAGCTGCCCCTGCAGCGAGCCCTGCATGTCGGACAGCTGCATGTCGAGGTTCTCCAGCCGACCGAAAATGTCGCGACTGGCGAGCTGCAGCGCCTCCGCGGCCTCCGTGAGATAGAGCTTTTTACCCACGTATTCGAACAGCGGCTGGCCGACCAACTCTTCCAGTTGACGAATCTGCAGGCTCACCGCCGGCTGGGTCAGTGACATTTCCTCAGCCGCTCGACTGTAAGAACGCAAATCGCAGACCTCGTTGAAGATGCGCAATTGACGCAATGTCATGCGCATCAGTGACTTACGCATCCTTCTGCCCTTAATCGGCTAACTGATACTGGCAACTATAAGGTTTTACTTATGGTTCACCCAATATTTACTCATTTTTGTTAATTGCTGATTCGTCATAGGGTGGCTTCACCTGCGAGCAACATGCAGTTACGGAATGTCGCGCGGTATTGGCCAGTCATCTGGTCCGTCTGCTAATCGGTCGAGGAGATACCAGTGATAAGAAAAATCCTGATCGCCAACCGTGGGGAAATTGCTGTCCGAATCGTGCGCGCCTGCGCCGAAATGGGCATCCGCTCGGTGGCGATCTATTCCGATGCGGACCGTCACGCGCTGCACGTCAAGCGTGCCGACGAAGCCTACGGCATCGGCTCGGAGCCCCTCGAAGGCTATCTGAACCCGCGCAAGCTGGTGAATCTCGCCGTTGAAACCGGCTGCGACGCACTGCATCCCGGTTACGGGTTTCTGTCGGAAAACGCAGAGCTGGCGGATATCTGTGCCGAACGGGGTATCAAGTTCATCGGCCCGTCCGCTGAAGTGATCCGCCGCATGGGCGACAAAACCGAGGCCCGCCGCAGCATGATCAAGGCCGGCGTACCAGTAACGCCCGGCACGGAGGGCAATGTGGCCGACATCGCCGAGGCGCTGGTTGAAGGCGATCGCATCGGTTACCCGGTCATGCTCAAGGCCACTTCCGGCGGCGGCGGTCGCGGCATTCGTCGCTGCAACAGCCGGGATGAACTGGAGCAGGCGTTCCCCCGGGTCATTTCCGAGGCCACCAAGGCGTTCGGCAAGGCTGAAGTTTTTCTCGAAAAGTGCATCGTCAATCCCAAGCACATCGAAGCGCAGATACTCGGCGACAGCTTTGGCAACGTCGTTCACCTGTTCGAGCGTGATTGCTCGATCCAGCGCCGCAACCAGAAGCTCATCGAAATCGCCCCAAGCCCGCAACTGACGCCGGAGCAGCGCGCCTACATCGGCGACCTGTCCGTGCGGGCCGCCAAGGCCGTGGGCTACGAGAACGCCGGCACCGTGGAGTTCTTGCTGGCCGAGGGCGAGGTGTACTTCATGGAAATGAACACCCGCGTACAGGTCGAGCACACGATTACCGAGGAAATCACCGGGATCGACATCGTGCGCGAGCAGATCCGCATTGCGTCGGGGCTGCCACTGTCGGTCAAGCAGGAAGACATCATCCATCGCGGTTTCGCGTTGCAGTTCCGCATCAACGCGGAAGACCCGAAGAACAACTTTCTGCCGAGCTTCGGCAAGATCACCCGTTATTACGCGCCCGGCGGCCCCGGCGTGCGCACCGACACGGCGATCTACACCGGCTACACCATTCCGCCGTATTACGACTCCATGTGCCTGAAGCTGATCGTCTGGGCGCTGACCTGGGAAGAAGCAATGGACCGCGGCCTGCGTGCGCTGGATGACATGCGTCTGCAGGGGGTAAAGACCACGGCCGCGTATTACCAGGAAATCCTGCGCAACCCGGAATTCCGCAGCGGCCAGTTCAATACCAGCTTCGTTGAGAGCCACCCCGAGCTGACCCATTACTCGATCAAGCGCAAACCCGAAGAGCTGGCCCTGGCCATCGCCGCCGCCATCGCTGCCCATGCGGGCTTATGAACACGTTAGCTGCAAGCCACAAGCGGCAAGCTGCAAGAAAGAGCGCGATCGGCTTTTGCTTGAGGCTTGCAGCTTGGCGCTTGCAGCTCTGAGGAGATAAAAATGACCAAGAAGATCCATGTCACCGACACCATTTTGCGCGACGCCCACCAGTCCCTGCTGGCGACCCGCATGCGCACCGAGGACATGCTGCCGATCTGCGACAGGCTCGATAAAGTCGGCTACTGGTCGCTGGAAGTGTGGGGCGGTGCGACCTTCGACGCCTGCGTGCGCTTTCTGAAGGAAGACCCGTGGGAGCGCCTTCGCCAACTGCGCGCGGCGCTGCCCAATACCCGTCTGCAAATGCTGCTTCGCGGTCAGAACCTGCTGGGCTATCGACACTACAGCGATGACGTGGTCAAGGCATTCGTCGCCAAGGCAGCGGACAACGGTATCGACGTGTTCCGGATCTTTGATGCCATGAACGACGTGCGTAATCTGCGCGTCGCGGTCGAAGCGGTGAAGGCTGCCGGGAAGCATGCTCAAGGCACCATTGCGTACACCACCAGCCCGGTGCACACCATTGGCGCTTTTGTGGCGCAAGCTAAAGAAATGGAAGCGATGGGCTGTGATTCCGTCGCGATCAAGGACATGGCCGGTCTGCTGACTCCCTATGCCACGGGCGAGCTGGTCAAGGCGCTGAAGGCCGAGCAATCGCTGCCGGTGTTCATTCACTCCCACGACACCGCGGGCCTGGCCGCGATGTGCCAGCTCAAGGCCATCGAAAACGGTGCCGACCATATCGACACCGCGATCTCCAGCTTCGCCTGGGGCACCAGCCACCCGGGTACCGAATCGATGGTCGCGGCCTTGAAAGGCAGCGAATTCGACACCGGCCTGGACCTGGAGCTGCTGCAGGAAATCGGCCTGTATTTCTACGCGGTGCGTAAGAAGTATCACCAGTTTGAGAGCGAATTCACGGCGGTCGATACCCGTGTGCAGGTCAACCAGGTCCCGGGCGGCATGATCTCCAACCTCGCCAACCAGCTCAAAGAGCAGGGCGCGTTGAACCGCATGGGCGAAGTGCTGGCCGAGATTCCGCGGGTGCGCAAAGACTTGGGCTATCCGCCGTTGGTGACCCCCACTTCACAGATCGTCGGCACCCAGGCTTTTTTCAACGTGCTGGCCGGCGAGCGCTACAAAACCATCACCAACGAAGTGAAGCTTTACCTGACTGGCGGCTACGGCAAGGCGCCAGGGCAAGTGGACGAGACCCTGCGCCGTCAAGCCATCGGCAGTGAAGAGCTGATCGATGTGCGTCCGGCCGACCTGCTGAAGCCTGAAATGACCAAGCTGCGCGGCGAAATCGGCGCGTTGGCCACCACCGAAGAGGACGTGCTGACCTATGCCATGTTCCCGGACATCGGCCGCAAGTTTCTCGAAGAACGTGCGGCGGGCACGCTGGCGCCAGAGCCTTTGCTGCCGATTCCAGAGCCGGGCGCAGTCGCTAAAGCAGGCGGCGAGGGCGTTCCGACCGAATTCGTGATCGATGTTCACGGCGAAAGCTACCGCGTCGATATCACTGGCGTGGGCGTCAAGGCCGAGGGTAAGCGCCACTTCTATCTGTCCATCGACGGCATGCCGGAAGAAGTGGTGTTCGAGCCGCTCAATGAGTTCGTTGGCAGCGGCATCGGCAAGCGTGCGCAAGCCAGCAAGCCGGGCCATGTCAGCACTTCCATGCCGGGCAATATCGTCGATGTGCTGGTGAAGGAGGGCGATGACGTTCGCGCCGGTCAGGCGGTGCTGATCACCGAAGCGATGAAGATGGAGAGCGAAGTTCAGGCGGCAGTGGCCGGCAAGGTCGCAGCCATCCATGTCGCGAAAGGCGATCGCGTCAACCCGGGCGAGATTTTGATCGAAATCGAGGGCTGACACAGCCGCTGCAAGATTGACGGCCTGCCGCGCACAGACGCGGCAGGCTGAACGATTACCTCTGGGGGAGCTCTCGTGGCTCCTCTTTTTTTTTGCCTGAAGCTGGGCGCTTTAGGCTGTTTCGTTTCAACGCGCTCACTTGCCGCGCAGTTGCTCCAGCGTCCTGATTTGCTGGCCATCCTTAAAGTTATCCACAGCCAGCCATGCTTCGAACGCCTCCTGTATTGCCGGCCACTCGCTGTCGATGATCGAGTACCAGGCGGTGTCCCGATTCTGCCCCTTGAACACCGCGTGTTGGCGGAATGTGCCTTCGAAGCTGAACCCGAAGCGTTCGGCCGCGCGCTTGGAGCGGGAATTGTTGGCGTTGCATTTCCATTCCAGGCGGCGATTGCCCAGCGAGAAAGATTCCTTCGCCAGGAGATAAACCGCCTCTGTTGCCTTTGGCGTGCGTTGCATCGAGGCGCCGAAGGTCACATGGCCAATTTCGATGCGGCCCGCGCTCGGGAAGATGGACATCAAGCTCAGAAAGCCGTCGATGGCGCCGGTCTGTTGATCAATGACGGTGTAGAACCACGGATCGGTTGAGCCTTCCAGGCCTGCGAGATAGTCATCGAATGCTCCGCGCTCTGGAAACGGGCCCACAAACAGGTAATCCCACAATTTTCGGTCAGCGGCCGGGCCTTCCAGTGCCTCCCACAGGCCATCGCCATGCTGGGCGGCGTTGAGTTTTTCGAGACGGATGAAGCGTCCTTGCAGCGTGCGCGTGTTCGGCAGTCTGGCCGGTTGCCACTGAGTGAGATCCGACATATCGAGATTTCCTGGTCTTACAACGGTTTGCGAAATTGAATATAGCCCGGGCGCTCCGCGAGGCGCTCGTAGAGCTGAATGGCGGTTGCGTTGGTCTCGTGGGTGAGCCAATGGACTTTGTCGGCGCCGTCCCGTTTGGCGGTCGCGTAAACGTACTCGATCAGTTGGCGGCCAACGCCCGTGCCGCGCTGTTCCGGCACCACCAGCAAATCCTGCAGGTAGCAGGCATTGCCGATGCTCCAGTTGGATCGGTGATAAATGAAATGCACCATGCCCACCGCCTTGCCGTCCTGCCAGGCGAGGGCGGCGTTGGTGGGCTCGCTGCTGTCCAGAAACCGTTGCCAAGTGCTCTGTGTGACCGCGTCAGCCAGTGTGGTTTTGTAGAAGCTCAGATAGGCATGCCATAACGGCAACCAGGCTTCTTGGTCTTCGGCGGTGACGGGACGGATGTGGAGGTCAGACACGCGGTGCTCCCTGGTTCATCAATTGAGCGATTTTCTGATCGGATGGGTCCTGGCTGAGTGCCAGGCCTTTGCTTACCCCCGCGATGTCTGCGGCGCTGCGGTTCTGGTTAAGCTTGCGCTTGCCTTCCAGCCGCTCGACGGGGATCGCGAAGCCGACGATGCCGTTGAGCATCTTCTCGATGTAATCGGCGGGTGCGTCGCTGACCGCCCAGGGCTCGGCGCGGCTGGCTTCGTGCTTGTCGGTCAGGCCGGTGACTATCCGCAACAGTCGCGCGGGATCAGTGAACACGTCAGCACGGCCATAGGCATGCACCGCCAGATAATTCCAGGTGGGCACCACTTTGCCGTGCTCGGCCTTGGCGGCATAAAAAGAAGGGCTGATGTAGGCGTCTGCGCCCTGGAAAATCAGCAGTGCTTGCGCGCCGGTCTCCAGGGCTTTCCACTGCGGATTGGCCTTGGCCAGATGCCCATACAGCGTGCCGTGTGGACCCTGAGTGGGTTCGGGCAACAAGGGGATATGGCTCGCTTGCACACCGGTCTCGTCAAAAGTGACCAGTGTCGCCAGGCGCGTGGCTTCTATCTGCCGGTGCAGGCTGGCGAGGTCCTCGAGTTTGAAATAGCTGGGCGTGTACATGAGATTTTCCTTGGCGGCTGGGCCAATCCTAGGCAGCCTAATGGTTCGTTGTAAGAGCCATTTATGGTCAATCTCATAGGGCCAATCCCATGCACGTACCCACGCCGGCGCTGACCTTCGATTTCGCCGGCATCGCGCTGAACCGCCGCCATGGCCTCAGCCGCCAGCTCTATCAGACCCTGCGCGAGCGTATCCTCGACGGTCGCTTGTCCGGGGGCACGCGCTTGCCCGCAAGCCGGGATCTGGCGTTGTCCCTCGGCATCTCGCGCAACAGCGTGATGCGCGCTTATGAGCAGCTTTACGCTGAAGGCTTTACCGAGACCCGCGTTGGGGACGGCACCTATGTCGCGCAATTGAGGGAGAAACCGTCAGCCGCAAAAAAACTATCCACACACCTGTCCACAGGGTTATCACCAAGCTTATCAACAGATTTATCCACAAAATGGCCGACAGTAGCGGCCGAATTGTCAAACAATCTTATCCACAGCAAGGCGATGAACACGCTGGAACAGCATCATTTACGACCCCCGAAAAGCGGCCTGCCGAAGGCGTTTCGAACAGGGGTTCCGGCATTCGATCTGTTCCCTTTTGACACGTGGGGCAAGCTGCACGCGGCTTTCTGGCGTAAGCCGGGCTTGCAACATCTGGGCTATGGCGATCCGGCCGGCGAATGGCGTTTGCGGGAGCTGATCGCGGCTTACTTGAGGACGTCCCGCGATCTTCGCTGCGCACCTGAGCAAATTGTGATCACCAATGGCGCGCAGCAGGCGATAACCCTTTGTGCACAGCTGCTGCTGGAGCCGGGCGACGTGGTGGCCATCGAAAATCCGGGGTACCGCGCGGCCGGTCATGCCTTCGGAGTGGCTGGCGCCCAGTTGCAGGGCATGGCGGTTGACGTCGAGGGCATGCGCAGTCCGGGGCGCGATGACTCAGGCTGCAAGTTGGCGTACGTGACGCCCTCTCATCAATACCCGATGGGCGTGACCATGAGTCTGGCGCGGCGGCTGGAACTGCTCGCGTGGGCCGAGCGCAATCAGGGCTGGATCGTCGAAGACGACTACGACGGCGAGTACCGCTACAGCGGTGCCCCGCTGGCGCCGTTGGCAGCGCTGGATCGTAGCGGTCGCGTGCTGTATGTCGGGACCTTCGGCAAGGTCGCGTTTCCGGCCCTGCGTCTGGGTTATCTGGTGTTGCCGCGCAACCTGGTAGAGCCGTTCAGTCGGCGACGGGCCGTGGACATGCGTCATTCCGAGATCGGCACGCAAATGGTCATGGCCGAGTTCATCGCGGCGGGTCACTTTCAGCGGCACATCCGTCGCATGCGCCGGGCTGCCTTGAGTCGACGTGACGCATTACTGGCCGACTGGCCCCATGAACTTGCGGGTTGCAGCCCGATGATCAAGCCGGTTGCAGGGCTGCATGTCACGGTCGCGGTGGACACGTTAGAGCGTGAGACGGAACTGGTGACCAAAGCGGAAAGTGTCGGGGTCGAGGTCGCGCCGTTGAGTGAGTACTGGCTGCCGGAGTCAGAGACGCCGATGGATGATCGGGCCGGGCTGGTGTTGGGATTTGCGGCGGTGCCCGAGGCCGACATCGCCTCGGCGCTGGCGCGGTTGCGAAGCGTCTGGCGGGTTTGAGGGTGCTGAAGCCGGTGGCGGCGTCGGCGCGTCATCCCGCAGGCACCGGCGTATACTCGCGCCCATCGCAATCCTTCTCCGAGATACGCCCATGAGTCTTCCTCTCTCTGCGGCGCTGCAGCGCAAGCTCGGCGCGCCGCTGATCGCCTTCCTCTTGTTGGTGGTCGGCGCTCTTTTCCTGCAATCGGCCGTTGGCGGCAGGCAAGTGCTATTGCTGATCGTTGGCGCCGCGCTGGGCCTGACGCTCTATCACGCTGCGTTCGGCTTCACCTCGGCCTGGCGGGTATTTATCAACGAGCGACGCGGTGCCGGTTTACGCGCGCAAATGGTGATGCTGGCCGTCGCGGTGGTGCTGTTTTTCCCCGCGCTGGGTGCCGGTACGCTGTTCGGCACGCCGGTCACCGGCCTCGTGGCCCCGGCCGGTGTGTCCGTAGTCTTCGGCGCCTTCATCTTCGGCATCGGCATGCAAATGGGCGGCGGCTGTGCGTCTGGCACGCTGTTCACCGTCGGCGGCGGCAATGCGAGGATGCTCGTGACCCTGCTGTTCTTCATCATTGGCTCGCTGATCGCCACCCATCACGTCGATTGGTGGTTCTCGCTGCCGTCGTTTCCTGCCACCTCCATCGTCAAAAGCTTCGGTGTGATGCCCGCGCTGCTCACGAGCCTGGCCCTGTTCGCGGTCATCGCCCTTGTGACCGTCACGCTGGAAAAGCGTCGGCATGGGGAGCTGGAAGCGGCCGTCACCAGTGAGCACGTTGGCTTGCGCCGTTTCCTCCGTGGCCCCTGGCCGCTGGTGTGGGGCGCGGTAGGGTTGGCGCTGCTCAATTACGCCACGCTGGCATTGGCAGGTCGTCCCTGGGGAATCACCTCGGCTTTCGCGCTGTGGGGCGCAAAGGTCGCCGGTGGTTTGGGCGTGGATGTGGGCAGCTGGCCGTTTTGGCAGATGCCGGCAAACGCCAAGGCGTTGGCCGCGCCGGTGTGGGAGGACATCACCACCGTCATGGACATCGGCATCATGCTGGGTGCGGCAGTGGCGGCGGGTCTTGCAGGACGATTCGCCCCGAGTCTGAAAATCCCGACACGCTCGTTGATCGCGGCAGTGATTGGCGGACTGTTGCTGGGCTACGGCTCGCGCCTGGCGTACGGCTGCAACATCGGCGCGTACTTCAGCGGCATCGCCTCAGGCAGCCTGCACGGCTGGCTTTGGCTGGTCGCTGCCTTCGCAGGCAACGCAGTGGGCGTGAGGATTCGGCCGTTCTTCTTTGCGGGTGAGCGTCGGCCCGCTGTATTGACCGGATGCTGATCGAGTGATCTAAATGAAGGAGGGCGCTTGCCCGCGATTGCGGGCAAGCGCTCTTAAGCAGGATTTAACCGGCGATTTGCTCTTTCGCCCGCTTGGCGATGTTTTCCGCCGTGAATCCGTATTTGGCCTGCAGTTTGTCGATGGGAGCCGACGCACCGAAGGTGTTCATCACGATCTTCGCGCCGGTCTGACCGACATACCGATCCCAGCCCACCGGCCCTGCCTGCTCCACCACCACCCGGGCTTTAACGTCCGGCGGCAGCACGCCGTCGCGATAGGCCTTGTCCTGATCCTCGAACAGTTCCCAGCTCGGCATCGACACCACTCGCGCCGCGACCCCCTCGGCTTTGAGCTTCTCGAACGCCTCGACGGTCATGCCGACCTCGCTGCCGGTGGCGATCAGGATGACGTCCACTTTGCCTTCCACCGCATCGGCCAGCACATAAGCGCCTTTGGTTAAGCCCTCGGCGCTCGCGTATTTCGAGCGATCAAGGGTTGGCAGCGGCTGACGCGACAGCACCAGGCACGACGGCCTGCTGGTTTGCGCCAGTGCAATTTTCCAGGCTTGGGCCGTTTCGTTGGCATCGCCCGGACGAATCGTCAGCACACCCGGTGTCGCACGCAGCTGAGTCAGTTGCTCGATAGGCTGGTGGGTCGGGCCGTCCTCGCCGACGCCAATGGAGTCATGGGTAAATACGAAGATAACCGGCAATTCCATGATCGACGCCAGACGGATCGGTGGCTTCATGTAATCGCTGAACACCAGAAAGGTCGAGGTATACGGGCGGATGTATGACAGAGCCAGACCGTTGGCAATGGAACCCATGGCATGTTCGCGGATACCGAAGTGTAGGTTTCGACCGCCGTAATTGCCTGCTTCGAAGCTGCCTGCCCCATCAAACGTCAGGTTGGTTTTGGTCGACGGCGAAAGGTCGGCCGAGCCACCGATCAGCCAAGGGATTTGCTCGGCAAATGCATTCAGCACCTTGCCACCGGAAGCGCGCGAGGCGATGCCTTTGGCGTCCGCTTCAAAACGCATCTCCTTGTCCTGCCAGCCTTCGGGCATTTCACCGGCACGCATGCGCTTGAGCTGATCAGCGAGGTCGGGCTGGTCCTTTTCAAACTGGTTGAAGGTCGCCAGCCAGGCGTCGTAATCGCTGCCGCCGCGCTCCAGCAATGCATCACGCAGGCAATGGCGGGCATCTTCCGGCACCAGGAAGCTGCTGTTTTCATCCCAGCCGTAGGCTTTTTTCGTCAGCTTGATTTCGTCATCGCCCAGCGGTTCGCCGTGGGCGGCAGACGTGTTGTGCTTATTGGGAGAACCGAAGCCAATGATGCTGTCAACCACGATCAAGGTCGGTGCATCGCTGGTTTGCTGAAAGGTCTGCAGCGCTTTTGCCAGGGCGTTGGCGTCGTTGGCGTCTTTGACGTGCAGGGTTTTCCAGCCGTAGCCCTCGAAACGCTTCTGCACATCGTCGCTGTAAGCCAGCTCGGTATGGCCTTCGATGCTGATGGTGTTGTTGTCGTAGATCCAGCACAGGTTCGACAGCTTCAAATGTCCGGCAAGTGAAGCCGCTTCTGCGGTGACGCCTTCCATCATGTCGCCATCGCCGCACAGCACGTAAACGCTGTAATCGAACAGCGTAGCGCCGGGCTTGTTGAAGTGCTCGCCCAGCCAGCGCTCGCCCATCGCCATGCCGACGCTGTTGGCGCAGCCTTGGCCCAGCGGGCCAGTGGTGGTCTCTACGCCGGTGGTCATGCGGTATTCAGGATGGCCCGGAGTTTTGGAGTCCATCTGACGAAACTGCTTGATGTCCTCGAGGCTCACCGCAGGCTTGCCCGATGGTTTGCCGTGCTCGTCGATCTCGATCACACCTGCCAGGTGCAGCAGCGAATAAAGCAGCATCGAAGCGTGGCCGACCGATAGCACAAAGCGGTCCCGGTTTGGCCAGTCAGGGTGTTCCGGGTGATAACGCAGGAAATCTTTCCACAGCGTGTAGCCGACAGGTGCCAGCGCCATAGGCGTGCCGGGGTGGCCGGAATTGGCTTTCTGCACGGCATCCATGGCCAGGGTGCGAATGGTATTGATGGTCAGTTGGTCGCGGTCGGTGTGCGGCGTGAACGTGCGCGCAGCGCCTGATCGTTCGGTGGAGGGAGTATTGGCAGACGAGCTCATTAACGTTCTCCTCGTGACGGGTAGCTGAAACATCCAGATAGGTGTTGAGCACAGGGAGGGCGTTATCGTTCCATGAACAATCTGTCAGCCGGCTCGGGGGAGAACCGATTCAGCTTTCCTAGAGTAATTGGTTACATTTAGCCTGTGGTCGTAACGAACGAACTTGCCTGCAGGTATTCGAAGCTGTGGGTCGAGCCTTTGCCGACTGATTCAACGTATTGCGACGGGGGTGGCTTTTGCAGGAATTTATCGTCAAGAAGTACCGGACAATGATCCGGACGTTTACCTACATCGGTTGGTCCTTGTTCTGGCTGCTGATCTGGGACGTTGTCGTCACCGCCGACTTCATGCTGTTTCTGGATCGCAAGATCACCCTGCCATCGATGCCACTGACTCTGCTGGGTTCTGCGCTGGTGGTGCTGACCAGCTTCCGCAACACGAGCGCATACAACCGCTGGTGGGAAGCGCGCACGTTATGGGGCGCGCTGGTGAATAACTCCCGCAGTTTCGCCCGGCAGGTGCTGACGTTCATTGATGACGAGGACGGCCTGAACCCGGTCAAGGCCACACTGCTGCGCCGTCACGTGGCTTACGTCGAATGCCTCTCGGCCCATTTGAAGGGCAGCGATTGCGCCGAGCAGGTGACCGCGATGATTTCCCGGGAAGAGTACGAGCGCCGTACCCGCACCAACAACTTCCCCAACGCGATTCTCAATGAGTCTGCCGCGATCATCGCGCAGGAATACAAGGCCGGCCGCCTGGACAGCATCCGTCTGGAGCGCCTCGAAGCGACGCTGGTGGAAATTTCCAATAATCAGGGCGGAATGGAGCGCATCGCCAATACGCCGTTGCCTTACCCCTACGTGACGTTTCCGCGCCTGTTCATCACGCTGTTCTGCATCATTGTGCCGATCGGCCTGGTAGACACGCTGGGATGGTTCACGCCGCTGGCGTCCACCGTGGTGGGCTTCATGCTGCTGGCAATCGAGAAAATCGGCACCGACCTGCAAAGCCCGTTCAAAGCCTCCGAGCACGAGATCCAGATGAAAGCGCTGTGCGAAAACATCTCCGGCAATCTGAATTCGATGCTGCAGGACGCGATGGATAAGCGGCCGGTTGAAGTGGCTTATTCGTAGATCTAGATATTCCCTGCGTCCCGGCTCTGCGAGGTCAGCATTAAATGCTACATAGCGTGGGACGTTTTGAATTAGCGAGCCGCTACCGGATGTGAAATGGCGTAAGACGTCGGCGAGCTGTATCACCTGGTGACGTTTATCCCCGTGCTGCTGATCTATGTTGGCTATGGTTAAAGCCGTTGGGCGGAGTCATGGCCCTATCGACATAAATCATACCCGTAACGGGTATACACTCAGAATCAGGTGATCGGATGATGGTGTTGAAGCGAAGGGATTTCGCAAAGTGGCAAGCTGGCGAAAATCTTTCCGACAACGCGCTCTGCGATGCAGTTGCAGAGATGGAAGACGGTTTGGTCGACGCGGATTTGGGAGGAAGCTTGTACAAGAAGCGAGTCGCCCGGTCCGGCGGAGGGAAGAGCAGCGGTTATCGTACCCTGCTATCCGCGAAGTCGGGAGACAGCTACGTGCTTCTGATCGGTTTTGCGAAAAGCGCCCGAGCAAATATTACGGCTGAGGAAAAGAAGGCTCTGCGCTATGCGGGCAAAGTTTTTCTCGGCCTGCCCGAGGATGCAATGGTGTTGGCTTTGCGGGCTGGAACGTTAGAGGAGGTTCACTGTGACCAGTAAAATCATTGAGGCGCTACGGGCAGATATCGCCGAGCTTTATGCGGAAGGCGCTGTGGGCAAGATCACCCTGCGCGAGTTTGAGTCGATATGCCCAGCACCCGTCCGGGAGCTTAGCCCTGGGGATATACGGAACTTGAGGCTGGCGTTGAATTTCAGCCAGCCTGTATTCGCGCTGCACCTTAACACTACAGCTTCAACGGTACGCAAATGGGAACAGGGCGATAGCCGTCCTGCAGGACCTGCGTTGAAATTGCTGAATGTCATCGCCGACAAAGGCCTGCAGTCCATCATCTGAGCGGCGCTAGTCGCTCAGCGCAATTCCCCACACACATCCAGCTCCACCAACCGCCGCACGTCATCCCCATTTAGTCCAGCCCCCAACAGTGCATGCAGCTTGCCGAATGCGGCTTCGCGGGTCATGCCGCCGCCGGACAGCACGCCGACACCGCGCAGACGACTGCCGGCCTCATACACATCCAGTTCGACGCCGCCTTCGTGGCATTGGGTAATCGCCACGACGACGACGCCTTGCCGGTGCGCACGCTGCAGGCTGGCAAGAAAGTCGGCGTTATCGCTGGGGCCCGTGCCGCTGCCGAAGCATTCCAGCACAAGACCCTGAATACCGCTGTCGATCAGACCGTCGAGCTGAGCGGCGCCAATGCCGGGAAACAGGGGCAGCACGGCGACGTTCGCCAGTTGCCTGGGCTGACGATAATCCAGTGCCGCTGGCAACGCCGATGCGGCCTCACCACCCCGAGCGCGATTAAGTGCCGCGAACGGATTACGGCCGAAGCTGCGGATCTTCGCGCAACGAGTGGGCTCGAGCAGCTCGCCGTGGAAGTACAGATGCACCCCCGAGGCGAGCCCGTGACCCAATGCCTGCAAGGCGCCGTTGACGTTTTCCCAGGCATCGCTGTCGGGAACCCCCGCTGGCAGCATGGAGCCGGTGAACACCACAGGGGCATTCAGGCCCAACAGTTGAAAGCTCATGGCCGCTGCGCTGTAGGCCAGGGTGTCGGTGCCGTGCAGGATCAGCACGGCATCGCAACCTTGCGCTTCAATTGCTTCGACCACCGCCTCACGCAAGCGCTGCCAGTAGGCGGGCGTCATGTTGGCGCTGTCGATCAGGGGAGACATTTCGCGGAACGTCCACTGCGGCACGACCATTTCGGGCAGTGCAGCCAGTTGCTCAGCCATGCGCGCTTCAAAGCCGGAAGCGGGCGCCAGCCCGTTTTCGCTGGCCTGCATGCCGATGGTTCCACCGGTATACAGCACCATCACCTGGCGGGCTGGTGCGTGGTTTTCGCGGTTCATGCCTGTCTCCCTGGATTAACGTTCAAATGATCAACGCGGGTCCGCGACGGGTTTGCCGCTGATCGCTTGCGCGTGGGCCGCAGGCTGAGCGGCATCAGGCTTTGGCCAGGCTTTCAGGTCCAGGTCCAGATCGGGGAACTGGCTGGAGTCGAAGACTGGCGTCTTGATGCCGGCTTTACGCTGGGCATCGTAGTCGTTCAACACCCGCAGCGCGATTTTGAACAGCATCGCCAACGCGATCAGGTTGACGAAGGCCAGCAGCGTCATGGTGATGTCGGCGAAGGCGAACACCGTGCCCAGATCTTCAACGGCGCCCCACAGAATCAGCGCAAGGACCAATACGCGATAGAAGAAGATCGCCTTGCGGTTCTCGCCCAGCAGGAAGCGCAGGCTGTTTTCGCCCAGGTAGTAGTTGTAGAGGATGGAGGTGAACACGAACAGCGCCAGCGCCACGCTGATGAACAGTCTGCCCCAGTCACCGACGACGGCGGCGAGGGAGTTCTGCGTCAGGGCAATACCATCGCCTTCGAAGCCAGGCGTGTAGAAACCCGACAGCAGGATCAGCAGCGCGGTGCAGGTGCAGATGACGAAAGTGTCGAGGAATACGCTGAACGCCTGAACCACACCCTGTGCAACCGGGTGCTCGACCTGAGCGACCGCTGCAACGTTGGGCGCACTGCCCAGC
>LIDZ01014005.1_pt1 | contig 15412 bp, 6 predicted proteins | sample 644651 | NCBI WGS metagenome assembly LIDZ01 (sample SAMN03856242, study PRJNA289617) | food metagenome | isolation source: wine grapes on drying loft during traditional withering process | host: Vitis vinifera cv. Corvina | place: Italy: Gargagnago di S. Ambrogio di Valpolicella | collected 2014-01 | reverse complement strand
ATTGGCGGAACCTCGTTCCCGACCTACTACCGCAGCATGTACCCCAAGGAAGTGATCATGACTGGCGACATGATGCTGGAAAAGGTCTATCGCGAGGGCGACAAGCTGGTGGCGGTGCTGGAAAACGAATACACCGGGGCTAAGGAAGAGCGGGTCGTCGATCAGGTGGTGGTGGAAAACGGTGTGCGTCCGGACGAAGCGATCTACTACGCGCTCAAGGAAGGCTCGCGCAACAAGGGCCAGATCGACATCGACGCGCTGTTCGCCATTCAGCCACAGCCATCGTTGAGCCAGCCGGGTGACGGTTACCTGCTGTTTCGTATCGGCGATTGCGTGGCGCAGCGTAATACCCACGCGGCGATCTATGACGGCTTGCGGCTGTGCAAGGATTTTTAAAGGCAGCTGCAAGCTGTGAGCTGCAAGCGGCAAGTAAAAGCGTTTGCCCCGTGCTTTTTTCTTGAAGCTTGTAGCTTGACGCTTGCAGCTCGCACCTGAGGTCAACGTGATGCTAGACACCCTTCTTCCGATCCTGCTGTTCAGCGCCCTGGCCCTTGCGGCGCTGGGCGCCTGGCGGCGGGTAACCCTGTGGCGCAACGGCCGGTCCTCGAAAGTCGATTGGCTGGGTGGGCTGCTGGCCATGCCCAAGCGTTACATGGTCGATCTGCATCATGTGGTCGCGCGTGACAAATACATCGCCAACACCCACGTGGCCACCGCGGGCGGCGCGGTGGCCTCGATTGTGCTGGCGATTCTGGTGCACGGTTTCGGTCTGCATAATCGCCTGCTTGGCTATGCGCTGTTGTTGATGACGGCGGTGATGTTTGTCGGTGCGGTGTTTGTCTATCTTCGTCGTCTCAACCCGCCTGCGCGTCTGTCGAAAGGGCCGTGGATGCGCCTGCCGAAAAGCCTCATGGCGTTTTCCGCGAGCTTTTTTCTGGTCACTTTGCCGGTTGCCGGCATTCTTCCCGAGCACTTCGGCGGCTGGGTGCTGGTGGTCGTTCTTGGGCTGGGCGTGCTGTGGGGTGTGAGCGAACTGTTTTTCGGCATGACCTGGGGCGGGCCGATGAAGCACGCCTTCGCCGGGGCGCTGCATCTGGCCTGGCATCGCCGGGCCGAGCGTTTTGGTGGCGGACGTTCTACGGGCCTGAAACCGCTGGACCTGAACGATCGAACCGCACCGCTGGGCGTGGAGAAACCTCAGGACTTCACCTGGAATCAACTGCTGGGCTTCGACGCCTGCGTGCAATGCGGCAAGTGCGAAGCGGCCTGCCCGGCGTTTGCGGCAGGCCAGCCACTCAACCCCAAAAAGCTGATTCAGGACATGGTGGTCGGCCTTGCCGGTGGCACTGACGCAAAATTTGCGGGCAGTCCGTATCCATCGCTGGACGGCAAAGGCAAACCGCTGGGCGAGCATGGCGGTAATCCGCATCAACCCATCGTCAACGGGCTGGTGGATGCCGAAACGCTGTGGTCCTGCACCACATGCCGGGCCTGCGTCGAAGAGTGCCCGATGATGATCGAGCACGTCGATGCCATCGTCGATATGCGCCGCCACCTGACCCTCGAAAAGGGCGCTACGCCGAACAAGGGCGCCGAAGTGCTGGATAACCTGATCGCCACCGACAACCCCGGCGGGTTTGCGCCGGGCGGGCGAATGAACTGGGCGGCGGATCTGAACCTGACGCTGCTCAGCGAGAAAAAAACCGTGGATGTGCTGTTCTGGGTGGGTGATGGCGCGTTCGATATGCGTAACCAGCGTACCCTGCGCGCGTTCGTCAAAGTCCTCAAGGCGGCCGGTGTGGATTTCGCCGTGCTGGGCCTCGAAGAACGCGACAGCGGCGACGTGGCGCGACGTTTGGGTGATGAAGCGACCTTCCAGACGCTCGCCCGACGCAATATTCAGACCCTGTCCCAGTACAGTTTCCAACGCATCGTGACCTGCGACCCGCACAGCTTTCATGTGCTGAAAAACGAATATGGCGCTTTTGGCGGTGACTACCCGGTGCAGCATCACAGCACCTTCATGGCCGAGCTGGTACGCAACGGCGCCCTGACGCTGGGCCAGCACAAAGGCGCCAGCGTGACCTATCACGATCCGTGTTACCTGGGCCGTTACAACGGCGAATACGAGGCGCCGCGTGAAGTGCTGCGTGCGCTGGGGATCGAGATCAGAGAAATGCAGCGCTCGGGCTTCCGTTCCCGCTGCTGCGGTGGCGGCGGTGGCGCGCCGATCACTGACATTCCCGGCAGGCAGCGGATTCCTGACATGCGCATGGACGACATTCGTGAAACGGCTGCCGAAGTGGTCGCGGTAGGTTGTCCACAGTGCACGGCCATGCTCGAAGGCGTTGTCGAACCGCGACCGCTGATCAAGGACATTGCCGAACTGGTGGCCGATGCGCTGATTGAGGACGTTATCCCCAACACGCCAGCGTCTGCCAAACGCGAACCTGCGGAGGTGCTCTGATGAGCGACATTATCCGCCGTGATCCACGCGCCGAGTGGATCGCCCGCAATCGACTGCATCCGTTGCACGCGGCCATGCAGCCTGCGCAGAGCAGCTGGATGGGGCCGAATGGCCTGATGCGCAAAAACGTGCATGGTCAGGGGTTTATCGGCCCCAACGGTATCAAGCGTATTGACCGCAGCGGCGCTCAGCAGGGCGGCGCGGTCAAGCGTTCGGTTGCTGCCGACGTGCAACTGCCGCTGCATACCGTAGCCGAGCCAGCGTTCTATATCACGGTGGTGCCCGATATGGTCGGCGGCCGTCTGAGCAGCCACGACCGTGACTTGCTGGGGCTGGCGCGTCAGTTGGCGGGGGCCGACGGTGCGGTGCTGGCGGTGGTGTTCGGCGAGCACAAGGAAGCTGCATTCGACACCGCGGGCGTGGATCGGCTGTTGCTGATCGACGGTGCCGAGTTCGACGGTTACTCACCGGAACAGCGCGTGCAGGGTTTGCGGGCTGTGGATAACCAGTTCAACCCGCGCCACTGGCTGTTGCCGGACAGCCGCAGCGGCGGTGGCGAACTGGGTAGACGTTTTGCCGCCAGCATCGGCGAGCGACCTGCAACGCGGGTCTGGCAGGTCAAGGACCAGCTGTGCACAAGTCGGGCGGGAGCGGGGCGCGAAGACCTGGTCCGGCCTCTGGCGCGCCTGATTCTGGCCGCTGTGGAGTGCGCCGAACCGGTCAGCGAAACCCGTCACGAGGTATTACCGGTCGAGTTGTCCACAGGCGTGGCGCGCAGCCTGCCGCGTATCGAAGACCTGGGGGCGGTAGCCGTCGATCCCCGGGTTATCCCCATGGCTGAAGCCGAATTCATTCTGTCTGGCGGCAATGGCGTCAGGGACTGGGACCTGTTTCACCAGGCCGCTTCGGCACTCGGGGCCACCGAAGGGGCGTCGCGGGTGGCGGTGGACGATGGTTTCATGGGCCGCGAGCGGCAGGTCGGCGCGAGTGGCACCTGGGTGACCGCAAGGGTGTACGTCGCCGTCGGTATTTCCGGAGCCATCCAGCATCTGCAGGGCATCGGCGCCTGTGACAAGGTCATTGCGATCAATCTGGATGCGGGGTGCGACATGGTCAAGCGCGCTGATCTATCGGTCATCGGCGAGAGCGCCGAAGTGCTCACGGCGCTGATCGCCGCAGTCGAAGCCTGGCGCAGCGGAGGTAAGCGCGATGCAGCCTGAAGTGTCTGTGGATAAGCATGCGGTGCAGATCATCAGCCTGGTGTCCATCGGCGCGCACCCGACGTCAGGTCGTGCGCGCCGCGCCGAACAGGATGCGCGGGCCGTCGAGCTTGGCCTGCAACTGGCTGGGGATAACTTGCAGGTGCTGCACGCTGGCAATGCCGAAGAACCGGCGCTGCGCGCTTACCTTGGCATGGGGCTCAACGAGCTGCATGTGCTGGAGCAACCCGAGGGCGCCGATGCGCTGATTGCGTTGACTGACTACCTCCGCGATTCTGCCGCACAGGTGGTGTTGGCCGGCAGTCAGGCTGAAACCGGTGAAGGGTCGGGCATGCTGCCCTTTTTGTTGGCTGAGAGGCTGGGCTGGCCACTGGTGACCGGTCTGGCTGAAGTCGAATCGCTGAACAACGGCACCGCGCTGGTGTTGCAGGCTCTGCCTCGCGGTCAGCGTCGTCGGCTGAAGGTTCGTCTGCCGTTTCTGGCCACTGTGGATAACGCAGCTCCCAAACCCCGGCAGAGCGCGTTCGGGCCTGCACAGCGTGGCACACTGGACACCGAAATGGTTCAGGTCGTTGCGGATGAGTTATTGACCGCCCAAGCGCTGCAGCCAGCCAGGCCGCGGCCCAAACGCCTGAAAGTGATCAAGGCCAAGAGCGGCGCTGATCGCATGAAAGCCGCCACTGCCAAGGCCAGTGGCGGCGGGGGCCAGGTGCTTAAGGGGCTGCGCCCTGAAGAGGGTGCAGCCGCGATTCTGAAGCTGTTGATCGATGAGGGCGTCGTCAAGTAAGGCTAGGGTCCTGTGCTGGCCTCTTCGACGGGCGGTTCGCCTTTCTGTTGGGAGGCGGGCCGGAAGTAGGCATAGGAGATTTTCCCGTCCAGCCCACCGCCGTTGCTGACTTCAACTTTGACATCCGCGTTTTCGTAACTGCGGTTGAAACTCGAAATCGTGATGGGTAACAAAATGGCTCGTTTGAACGTTACGCCTGTACGGCCTTCGCTAAAACCACCTTCTGGACTGCCAGTCACCGAGAATACCGATCCCTTGCCGGCCTTGAGTATTTTCGCCGAGCGTATTTCATCGTTGTCGCAGCCATAGCTGTTATTGCCACTGCCCATCTTGAATTGCCTGTCGATGTTGAAGGGGACCGTGCAGACAATATTCTGTGTTGCCCCATTGGCTTCGTAGAACACAATGCTTGCGTCACTGATGTCGTTATCGTCTGGCTTGTTAAGCACTTTTATGCGTGAAACCTTACCGTCGAGCCCGTTATTGCGAGAGGCGAGCTTACGGTAATAGAACGTATCGGTCGTGCCCTCGAATGAATCGATTCGCACCCTTTTGCCCATGGGGACCGATTGTTTGACGTCTATGATCGTGAAGTCATCCTGCCGGTCACCGTTGGGGTTGTCGTACAGTTCGATACGCGTGCCTGCGCGGACGCCCTCCAGTTCCATGGACCTGACCTCATCCTTTTCACACCCGTTCGATGGCAGCCTTATGTCATATTGAACGCCGCTGTTGCCGCCGCTCTGATTTACCGGCAATACGCAGGAGGTGTCCCCTCCACGATCGGCATAGTTGCGTTCGTAGAAATAAAGACCGCCTTGAGACAGCGCTGCAGCATAGGGGCGCGTGTCGCCCACCTGGTTGAAATCAACGGCGAGATAGTTGGGGTTGCGCCAACCGGTCGGTTCGCCGCAATAGTGCTCCACTCGGCGCTGCAACAGCGTCAGGTTGTTATCCATGTCCCCGGCATGAGCCGCACTACTGCCCCAGGAATGGAATTGATTGAGGACAAAGGTCCGCGGTAATTTCCCGTCAACCGTACGTAGCGAAAGGGCCATCGAACCGAAGCGGCTCACGCATCGCCAGTCATGGCTCGCTGCTGTGTTGCCCAGGTCAAAGGTGTTCTCGACATGCGTGTTCGGGGCCCAAAGAACCTCGGCCTTCTTGCCGTTCAGTAGATATACCTTGGCCACTTCTCCCTGCGAAAACATGACGAGGCGCTTATTCGTGCTGATCATTTCCTGGAGGGTTGGCCAACTGACGTGATCGGACACATGACTGTAGTCGGCTATTTCAGGGACTCGTTCCAGCACCGGGCGCAGCTCGTCTGAGGTCAATGTCGATTCGAACAGCAGGGAAATGACGGCGTTTCGGTCTTTCTTCAAATAGGCTAAAAACTCTTTGAGTAAGTCGCTTAGCAACGGGTTACTTGACGAACACCTATCGGAGAATACAGCGTGGCATACTCGAATTCTGCCAGCATAATCCCTGTGGATATCCAGCATGAACCCTCTCATACCGCGCTCCAGTTGCGGGGTAAGGTCGTTCAGATAAGCATTGTGCCCCGTAGCCCATGTGTACTTATCGAATGTCTTGGTAAAGTCATTGATGCCCGGTGCTGCATAGGCATCCTTGTTGACAATGACCCAGTAGGCGTTTTCTGTTCCGGAGGTTGGGTAATACCAGAAATGCGCGGCCGCGTTGCCGGAAAATTTCGAACGGTAAAAGGTAATGTTATTCAGAGCGTGAATAGCGCCTGGGTAAGTAGGCTCGTCCCATTCCTTCGGATCCTGCCATGTCCCTGCATGATGCCCGGCATAGGTCCAGAAACCGTTATTCGTCTCACCAACAGGGTAGTACCAGTTGTGCCGTGCAGGACTGCCTTCCTGCAAGGCCTTGAAGAACCACGTTTGGCCATTTTGATCGTAGCGATGAACCTCCCCCACGCGGGTAAACTCATTCCACGTTTTGGGATGGGCAGGACTACCCTCATTTTTGTAGAGGTATGTCCAGTCTGCCGTGCTGTATTCCGAGGTTGGAAAGTACCGGCCATAGTCGGCTGGGCGACCTTCTTTTTCAGCGCGGAATAACAACCGTTCGCCGTTGTAGTCGTAACTGTAGATATCATCCGCGTAGGCGTAATCGTTCCAGGTATTGGGTACGTCGAACGTTCCCCGTCCCTTGCGGAAGAACTCCCACCATGTAGAACTCTTGTCTGCAACAGGGTCGCCTTTTACGGGCTGATTCTTGGGGTAGTCTTTTTTTCCTGTAAATTTCGACCTGAACAGCATCGGCTGATAATCGATGTCTTTCTCATGTAAGAGTCCGGCCTGCGTCCAGTCAGATATCCCTTTGGGCTCGCTGCTGGTTCCGTTGAGATGCGTCACCTGAAGAAATTTCCAGGCGGGTGACTTTTCGACGGGAGCCGGAGGCTTCTTTTCTTCGTCTGCATCGAGGGGCTCACTGGGTGGCGAAGTCCATTTATCCTGTTCTGGAATGCCTTCCTTGTCGGAGTTCACGCTAAACAATAAACGCATCCCGCTGACTTCACGCACATGAACGGCACCGCGCCAGCTGACTTCGTCCCATTCCTTGGGGTCATTGAGTGTGCCCGCGTTTCTCGAAATGCCATAGAAAATCCAGTTTTCGGTGTCTCCTCGGTTGGCGGGGAATGGCCATTGGTTTAAAGAGGGAACACCGCTGTTTTTCGCGATGAAATAATGATCACCGTCCACTCGGGTTGTTTTTACATAGTCGCCCGGTATGACGGGCTCCTTCTCATCCTTGGGATCGCTGATAGTACCGGCGTGTCTTTCGGTTGCTGCGTAAAGGTAATAGGCATTGCTCGTGGCGTCTGTGGGGTAGGTCCAGTTCTGCTGGTTGGGTATTCCGGCGAACCTCGCTTTGAAATAGAAGCGTATACCGTCTTTTTCTACGCGATGAATCGCTCCCCTCCAGGTGACTTCATCAGGTCCATGAGGTTCGGCAAAAGTGCCTGCATGCGACGTCGTGCCGTAATAGGCCCACTGCTCGGTGCTGCTTTCATCTGTCGGGTAGTACCAGCCATGGTCTGAGGGTGTCCCTGTCATCTGTGCACGGAAATAGAGTGTTTTGCCACCATGCTCATAGCGGTGCAGCCGGCCGGGCCAGGTATATTCGTCCCACTCTTTGGGATCGCTCAGGAGGCCTAAGTGCTTGCTGATGCCCACGAAGTGCCAGGACTCGTTATCCGTCGGCGTCATTGGCCGCTCGCCTACCTCCACACCCATTTCGCCGGATTTTTTGGCCTCGAACAGAAACTTCGTTTCCCGGTCCTGATGGATGGCGCCCGCCCAGGTGGGCTGGTCGAAATACTTGGGACTGTTCAGCGTGCCTTGATAAATCGAGTAGCCAACGTGTTCGAAGTTGTTTTCGTTCCCGTAGCCCTCTTCATCATCCATGACATGCCCCCAGATTTTCGATCTGTAGAACGATCGCGTAAAGCTTTCGCCAATGCCGGTGGGGCGCTTCACCACATGCAGTGCGCCTGGCCAGGTTGCATCGGATTCAGGTTTCGGATCGAGCCAGCTGCCGGCGTGAATGCCCATGTCCAGATAAGACCATTGCCCGTTACTGTCAGGCGGTGTCGGGTAGTGCCATCCTTCCTGGCCGGGCGCGCCGTCAATGAGAGATCTTGCGAAGTAAGCCTTTCCATCGACTTCAAAGCGGTGAATCGCGCCAGGCCAGGTGATTTCGTAAGCATCCTTGGGCGATTGCAAGGTGCCTGCAAACGCACTTTTGCCGATATACGACCAGTCTTCATTGTCTTGCTGCGAGTCAGGCAGTGTGCGTTCAGCGTTGAAAATCCCGGCAAAACGAGCCTGATAATATTCGTCTGCTGTGCGGATAACCTTGACGGTGTCTCCAGGTCTGATCACCTCACCCGACTGTACCGGGTCGCTCTGTGTGCCTTCATGGGCAGTCCGGCCTATGAAGGTCCACCAGGCATTGTCGGTTTCCGTCACAGGCAGGGGGTGTTCGGCGCCGATGACTGCCAGGTTGCCCACAATTTTCGAGCTGTAATAGCGTCTGGTGTTTCCGTCTTGCCTCATGTGGATGGCGCCGGTCCAGGTCACTTCCTGCTGATCCTTCGGATCGATAATCTCGCCCGAATGCCTGGATTCTCCGACCACCGTCCAGTAATCATTGTCTCCGTCTTGCGGAATCGGCCAGTTGTTTTCGGCAAGCAGTCCATCGACTTTGGAAAGCAGGTACAGCGTACGGTCTCTGGCTTGCACCGCATGAATTCTTCCGGGCGAGGTAAAGCCGGAGGCGCCTTTCGGATCGGCCCAGGTGCCTTCTGGAACGTTCGCGCCCAGAGACTCCCAGTACTCGTTGTCAGTCCCGGGCGCGGGGTAACTCCAGTCATTGGCCTGGGGTACGCCGCGTGCGAGGGCGCGGTAATAGACGTGTTGGCCTTCAATGGTCGTGGCGTGAATCAGCCCCTGGCTGGTCATTTCATCGAAGCCTTTCGGATCGGCAAAAGTGCCTTTGTGTCGCACCAGGCCCATCACTTTCCAATACTGTGTGTCGCCCGCAGTCGGCAGAGGCCAATTGTCGGCGATCGGGCTTCCCGACTGCTGAGCGATGTAAAGCTGGCTCCTGCCTGATGAGCTGTACTCGTGAATAGCGCCAACCCAGGTCTGGCCGCTCAATGTTTTGGGGTCGGCGTAAGTGCCAGCCTGATCAGAGGTAAACATGAACTCCCAGAAGGCTGTGCTTGCCGGCTCTTCGGGATAAGGTGTTTGCGAAGAGGGCTTTCCGGTCATCTTCGATTTGAGAAACGCTCGTTGGCCATTGATGCTGGCCACGTGTACCGCATCCGGCCAGGTAGGATCGGTGAAGGGTTTGGGGTCCGAGAAAGTGCCTGCGTGTTCTCCGGCGTACTCATAGAAGTCGTTGGATTCTTCACCTGAGGGATATACCGCCCCTACATCCTGGGCAAATCCGGAAAACCTGGTGCGAAAGAGTTTTTGACGGGTCAGGCCAAGCTGGTCGGCAAAGATTGCGCCGGGGGTGTTGATGTCGTTACGTTCGCGTGGCGTGTCGGCGCTGCCGCCGTTGAGTGAGGACACGTAGCTCCATTGATCATCGCTTGTTTCGCCCACCGGATAAATCCACCCGCCTGCGACCGGTTGAGCCTGCTGCCGGGCTGCAAAAATCAAGTGTTGATTCTCATCCAGATGCAGTGCGCCCGGCCATGTGGCCTCATCACGGCCTTTTAGGTCGTCTGCCGTACCGGCATGTTTGAACACCGTGACGAACTCCCAGTGGGCGTTACTGGCAAGATCACCTGGGTAAGGCGTCGCTGCAGAGGGCGTGCCGTCGAACAGTGAGCGCAGCACTGCACGCTGACCCTTGATCGAGGCTTCATGCAGTGCGCCGATCCGGGTGATGTCATCGAAAGGCTTGAAGTCACGCCATGTGCCTGCATGCCGGCCTGCGTAGACCCAATAAGGATCGACGATACCCACCGTCGAGAAGCTGTCTAGATCGTTGGCGGGATAGCCCTCGTAATTGGAAACAAAAAACGTGCGCTTGCCCGGAACAGTGCCATCGACGTAGACCGAACCTGCCTGGCTGTAGTCATCGAAGTGCCTCGGGGCGTCGAAAGTGCCCAGCGGTTGTATCACCGGAATATATGACCAGTGCTCGTTGCTTTCTGGTGTGGCTGGCAGCGGCCAGTCATGCTCGGAGGGCAAGCCTTCTGCCAGCGAGACGAAATAGACCGGGTTGTGGTCGATCAGCGTTTCATGCACTGCGCCGGGCCAGGTAAATTCTTGTTGGGTCTTGGGGTCGGCTACTGTTCCTGCATGGAGCGAGACCCCCAATAACTGAAACTCGTCGGTCTGGCTGTAATCCCAGCCGGTTGGCGGCGCGGCCCAGGGTTTCAGCGCACGGTACAGCGCTTTTCCCTGGCCCTGCGGGGCTGAATGGATAGCGCCAACCCACGTTTCGGTGTCCAGATCAGTCCTGGGGTCCCACCAGGTTCCGGCATTCTGGGTGATGCTGCGCACGCCCCAATAAGTGGTATTGGTGGGCGACGTCGGGTAAGGCTGTTCAACCGCCCCTGAGAAGTGGGTCGCGAACGACACCCATTTGCCCTGCATTTTGGCTCGATGCAGTTTTTCGAGTGCCGTGTTTTCTCCGAAGGCCTTCTGGTCTGTGTACGAGCCTTCGTGTACACCACGATAATCCCAGTACTGATTGCTCTGCGGGCCGCCTGGGAATTCTGCATTCAGAAGGGGCGCAAACCCGATAAATGTGGAGGCGTAGTAGTGACTGCGTAGCGGGCTCAGCGGGCTGCGATAATAAGAGCCCTTCGACACGCTCATGTCGGTCCAGGGCTTGGGGAGGGCGGCCGGAATGTTTGATACGGTCCCCGCCAGCTTCCAGTACCCTGCGCCTTGCTCTGTGCCGGGTGCAGGCCATCCATCGACGCCTGGGCGTCCGGTGTGCTGCGCAAGATAAACGGTTTTGCTCTGTTCGAAATAGACGAAGACGCCTGGCCAGACCAGGTCCTGATCGGTCTTCATCGCTTGAGGCGTGCCGGGTTTATCGAAGAATCCGATGAAGTCCCAGAAGTCGTTGCTCTGCGCTGTCGTCGGATAAGGCGTTTGCGGACCGGGCACTCCGCTGATTTTCGAGCTCAGCAAGGCGCTTTTGCCTTCGATCATCGCCAGGTGCAGCGCGCCCTCGCGGGTCGGCTCATCGAACGGCTTTAGGTCAGGGCCCAGACCTGAATGCTGGCCTGCATAGGTCCAGAATTGCGTCGAATGTGGTGTGTCGGGCAGGGCTGGATCGAGCTGATCAGGCTGGCTGTCGAAGGCTGCGATGTAGAACGCGACGGACTGGCCCGTGTGGGCGGAGAACACGGCTCCCTCGAAAGCGGGTTCTCCGGACAGTCGTGGTTGTTCGAACGTGCCCGCATTCACTTCCTCGCGGACGCCCGGCCCCTGCGCAGCTGACACCGCGGGTGATGCTATGGAAGAGGGGGTGTCGTCTGGCGCAGCACTGACGAGCCAGGCCAATAGCAGACCTGTGACGAACGCTACTGACAATACAGTCCTTTGATATTTTTTCATGGCACCGGTGCGTCCATTCACAGTGGCTCGGAATCGCGTCTTTGATTAATCGAAGAGCGCTGAAAAAAGCCTATGCGCATGGCGCGCGTCGAGGTACTCGCAAACCTGATAGGTTGACGTGGCAGCTCGCCGGGACGGACTTACACACAATCCCTGTGCGTGTGCCTGTGGATAAAGTGTTCGTTAACCGCTGAAGCTCTTGTTGGACGTGGCTTGTGACGTAGCGATCAAAAATTGATCAATCTAAGTGGTTATTTCCATTGGGCTTTTTGTGGATAAGCATTCAGGCGCTATCAGTCAGTCACTCATTTTGCCCACAATCTCTGTTGGTGTGACTGTGGACAACTTGTTCGTGGTTGTCTGCAGGCCTTATATTCAGAGGGTCTTGAGCTGTTGTTCAAAAAATGATCAGGGCGGTGTGTTGCTCGTGAAATCTTCTCGAAAGCGATTTTTTTTCGGCCATTTCAGACATTGTCCACAGCGGATGGGTGATCTGGGCAAAGTTGTACCCAAAGTCTGTTGGCGCTTCTGTGGATAAGGTGTTCGTGCTCGTCTGAAGCCCAATGAAACCAAGTGCTACAGAGATTTGGTTAAAAAACATACAGGCTCTGTGACTGAGGTGTTCCACGGTAAGCCGTTGTTGTATGGGCTATTTCCGGACCGATAAAAAAACGACTTACCCATAAACGCTTTTTGGGCGCTGTGGATAAGTCGTTCAGTGATTACATCGTCACCGTCTGTTTATGAGCCAGGGCAGGTACGCGTGCGGTTCACTGCCATTCTTTCGGCCAGTCGCGGAAACCTCTGCCGGCTGCTTGCTCCGTCCAGGGCGCCCATAGTGTCGGCGCACCGCCTGGGTACCAGTCTATTTGTGAAGTGTGAGGATTGAGGCAGATGTAAGAGGCACCAGCATGCATCACCTTATCCCCCTTCACGTAGTCGGTATCTGTTTTCCATTCAGGCAATGCGGCGCTGGTCGAGGCCTGCACAACGTTGCTTGGGCCGGATAGTGCATCCTCAGTGTCGTACGCGCCGACGATAAACTGATACACCGTGCCAGGGGTCAAACCTTCAAGGGTGCACGCGAGTATTTCTGGTCCGACAGGCACCCTGGCCGCGCCAATTCTATATACAGAGTAAAATTTGATGCCTGGAACACTGTCAGACTTGTCCCAGGCCAACGAAACACTGGTAGTCGTTGCGCCTGTCTGACGCAAGTTGCCGGGTGGCGTAGGTCGATCAGGTGATGCCTCGGTTTTTGTCGTTTCGAGGATTTCTTCAGACAGTTCGGAGCTGATCCCTTGGCTGTCAGTGGCTATGATCTGATAACCATAAAGGTTGCTGTGCGAAAGCCCCCCGTCGGTGAAGGGAGGGGTTGCGTCGCTACCCAACGAGAGCTTATCCCGGAAGAGCTCATACTTGAATGGACCGCTGGCATCCGTCGAAACACTCCAGTCCAGCGTTATCGACGTGGTGGTCCGCCCGGTTGACCTGAAGTCGACAGGCAATGAAGGTCTATAGGGTTCCGACTCGGTTTTGACTTCCACCTCGTTGCTGATCTCCGACCACTGACCCTGTATATCTTTTGCGACAACGAAGTAGGTATACGTTCTGCCCGCTGTGAGGTTCTCATCGGTATAGACGCGCGGTTGGTCAGCAGGGACCTTCATAAAAGGCCAGCGATCCCGTGCAATTTGATACTCGAGGAGTCCAGCTTCGCTGCTGGACTGTGTCCATTCCAGCGATACACTTGTATCGGTGACGCCTGTCCGGCTCAAGAACGGTGGTGTCGGTTTCTCCCCACCGCCGCTTCCTGCCTGGGTACTCACGCTGATCGCTGGAGAGAATGCCGAGGTGTTGTTCATGACATCGATGGCACGTACCTGATAACTGTACGTGGTACCGGGCTGAAGGCCGGTGTCTTCATACGAAGGACTGTCCGCAAATAGCGATACGCTGTTGTCGCGGCGCAGCTCATAGCGCAGTACCGGGTTCTGGCCTACCGACAGCGACCAGACGAGCTTCACCGAATCCGGGGTTTGTCCGGTTGACCTGAGGTCAGTGGGCACTGAAGGCGTCTCAGGTACGGGCGTTTCGCCGCCGGTGAGATAACCGTAGCGTTTGGCAAACTCCCAGTCATAGGCGTCGCCAACCTTGGGCTTGCCATTGTCCCAGTTGACCGACCAGGTCATCAGGCCGCGAATCGGGTTGCCTTCGTCCCGCAGTCTGTCCAGGGCGTATGTCACGTCGGCCGGATTGATCACATACCCTGTTGCGGCGGCGTCATTATTGGTGGGCAAGCCGATCGCAAGCCTGTTTGCCGGGATTTTGGTAAAGCCACGCGTGCCGTGGATCAAGCTGTCGGTCAGGTAATAGAGAAATTCCTTCTTGTGGGCATCATCGTTTTGCGCCACCCACAGACTGGCCTCATCGACCCATATACCGTCGGCCCCCTGGTTATAGTATTGAGGCGCGATAAAGTCATAGAGGTCCTCAAGCGCTTCGATATACGCGAGGTACGCGCCGCCACTTTTGAAGGACGTCAGAAAGGCGACGAATTCTTTCAGAAACGGAAACTGGGTGGTGATTTCCTTCAACAGCGGTGTATCGCGGGTAGCCGATCGCAGGTAGGGAAATTCCGGGGCCATGCTGATAATGAAGTGCTGGCCTTCGGTCTCGTAATGTTCGCGGACCATTCTCAGTGCGGCGGGTAATACGGTGCGGTTATCGGCAAAAGTGATGGCAGCCTGTTCGAGATCAATGTCCAGCCCGTCAAAGCCATAGACTTCGACCAGCCGAATAATCTCGTACGCCAGCGCTTCTTCCTGACCGGCATGCAGCTCAATATGTGCATCGGCCCCGCCCAGCGAGATCAGCACCGCACGGCCTTGGGCATTGAGTTCTGCCACTTGCGCACGGAACTCTTCATCACTCATGTTATAAGGCTTGAAGGTCGGTATGCCGGCGCCTTTCATGAAGGCCACTGCGATGACGTTATAGGCTTTGTCGATCTCGGTCAGCGCCATTTCCTCGAACATACCTTGCTGGTAACCCTGACCTGATTCGGAGGGCCAGTTATGCCAGAAACCCATGAGGATATTTTTCCCTGATATATCCGTCATGGTCGATGCGGCGTCGACCTTCTTGTTTTTATATTGATTGATGATTTTTGGGTTGAGCATGATTCGTGTCTCCGTCCGTTGGATTGACTTCAACGAGAGTTGATCACGAAAGTTTTTTTCACGTAACTGTCAGAAATGACGGTATCGGCGGGAGGGCTTTTGTGTCGGCGTGGCTCGGGCTGACTCGCTTCCAGAATGAAGTGAGTCAGCCCTTGAGGATCGCGTTGGCGGGGTAGACGCTACTCGTGATTGACCGCTACGCCTTTCAAATACGGTGCAGGCTCTGCGCCGAGGTTTTCGAGCATGCGCGAGCTGTACCAGTCGACGAAGTTGACCACACCGAACTCATAGGTTTTCGAGTAAGGGCCGGGTTGATAGGCGCTGGAGTTGATGCCGCGCTGGTTTTCCTCGGCCAGACGACGGTCCTGATCATTGGTAGCGTCCCAGACCTGGCGCATACGCTCGACGTCGTAATCTACGCCTTCGACCGCATCCTTGTGGACAATCCATTTGGTGGAGACCATGGTTTCCTGTGCGCTGATCGGCCACACCGTGAAGACGATGATGTGATCGCCCATGCAGTGGTTCCAGGAATGCGGCAAATGCAGAATGCGCATGGAGCCCAGGTCAGGGTTCTGGATGCGGCCCATCAGTTTCTTGCAGCCGACCTTGCCGTCCATGGTCATCGACAC
>LIDZ01007189.1_pt1 | contig 15413 bp, 10 predicted proteins | sample 644651 | NCBI WGS metagenome assembly LIDZ01 (sample SAMN03856242, study PRJNA289617) | food metagenome | isolation source: wine grapes on drying loft during traditional withering process | host: Vitis vinifera cv. Corvina | place: Italy: Gargagnago di S. Ambrogio di Valpolicella | collected 2014-01 | reverse complement strand
ATGTTCCTCATGCTGATAGTGACCACGATCGTAGTGCCTGCCTATGCGCACATCCTGCTCAAGCGCACACGCCTTGCATCGGAAGAGACGATCGCCGCCAATCAGAAGAAATCGCGCTTTCTGGCTCACGCCAGTCATGACCTGCGCCAGCCAATCCATTCCATCGGCTTGTTCACCGAGTGCCTTCGCGACGCAAACCTGGGCAGAGAAGAACTAAGGCTGGTAGATAACATCGAGCGCTCGTTGCATACCGTCTCTCAATTATTTCGCTCGATACTGGATATATACACCCTTGACCACGGAAATATCGAGCCCCAGTCGGAACCTGTGAACCTGGGCGAACTGCTGCAGGATGTGGTCAAACAAAACACGGAAGCAGCACGCTGGGCCGGGGTTGAACTGCGCCTACGTCCTTGCCGGCATTGGGTCAACATCAATGCGGGGCTATTGACCACCATGGTGCAGAACTTGGTGTCCAACGCGATCAAATATGCCTCGGGAGAGCCGGTATTGATCGGTGTTCGACGCAAGGCAAATGGCTTGGCCGTGGTGGTTTATGACAAGGGATGCGGGATTGGTGCCCAACATTTGCCAGAGGTATTCACAGAGTTCTACCGGGTACGCCAGACACGTGACAAGGATGTCGAGGGCCTGGGGCTGGGATTATCCATCGTCAAGCGTATCAGCCAGTTGCTCAATGTCGATGTACATATCCGCTCCAATCCCGGAAGCGGTACCCAAGTGGCAATTGCTGGCTTGAAGCAAGCAGCCCCCGAGGTCACTGCTCCTCGGATGAAAAATATCCATGAACGCCTGAACGGGTTACGGATATGTTTGATTGAAGACGACACCAATGTGTTGTTGGCTACCAAGGCCCTTCTGGAGAAATGGGGCTGCATCGTGGAGACCCAAGGCGATACAGATACCCTGACCAGCGATTGCGATATCATCATTGCAGACTTTGACTTGGGCACTAAAATCTCGGGTGCCGAGTGCATCGCGGCAATACGCGAGCGCCGCGGCCGAGAGGTACCAGCATTGATCATTACCGGGCACGAAATCGAGGGGATCCGCCAATCACTGCACACACTCAATATCTCGGTGCTGGCAAAACCCGTGCGACCGCCGGAACTGCGTACCGTATTATTTGAACAGGTCAAGTCAATCGAGCGTGGTACAAATTAGCCGTAGATCAACCACTAACTTAGCAAGTGTAGCGCCCTGCGAAGAGTGCCGCAGCGACCGCCCTATTAGGTACATTCAACGCACGTATCAGTGAAGACACATGAATACGCACTGTATAGGGAGAGATCTGCAACTCAGCGGCAATTTCCTTGTTGGTTTTACCTTGCGCTATCAAGTGCCAGACTTCTCTTTGCCTCAATGTCAACTTGCCCATGACGTCATCACTTCCGAATGACGATGACTCGGCAGAATCGTACTTGACTACTACGTGACCGCTACATATATCTTTGATAGCATTGCGTACTTCTTCGGATGAAATACTCTTGCCAATAAACCCATTGACGCCGGTCTCCATCACACGCGAAATGACTACTCCATCGTCAATTGCCGAAACTACAACAATCGCAGTAGAAGCCCTTTCCTTACACAACCTTTCAAGCACTTTCAGTGAGCACAGCCCCGGCAAAACCACTTCAATAAACAACATGGTCACAGGCTGCCAGTTCTCCAAAAGAACGCAGACCTCCTCAAGATTTCCCGCCTGCCTCATCTTCGCCTCAGGCATTAAACATTTCAGTAGTCCTATCATCCCTTCTCGGTAGAGCGCGTGCTCGTCAGCTACTATAATTCGACAACTCATATCAGGAAGTACAACCTGTTCAGACCAATGAAAACAAGCAATAATCATGTCCGAGTCATACAACTTATGATATAGAACACGTGGACTAGCACACATGTACTACAAACTAACTAATGCTGAAAATTCAAGAACTTACCCATCCATAAAATCGTGATACAGCAGTCTTAGCACACCGTAACCTAACAGTAGAGCTGCCCTCCCCTTGCCAACTGAGTGATACTCAGTTGGCCCAGGTCTTGTAGCGCACTTTAAACACCCCCTAGAGCCGCTTCTGCACCTTCAGGCACTTATATTATTGACTGCCCAGGGTCCGCCCCATCTCGACAGCAAACCAATACTGACGACCTGGTTCTTATGAATGACGGTAACTATCTGCCCTAGCGCAAATCCAACCGCATGATGTGAAGAAGATTGTAAAGGTCGTGTTTAACGAAGCGCGGACGCCCTTCTGGGCACGATAACGAATCAACTGACCTGCCTTGATTTGAGCATAGGTGGTCGTGAGAAACAACGTTGAGTTGCTCATCACATGGTGTGTAGTTAAACCATCGACCTGCTACCCGTGAGGTCTTTACGGCCAAGCGCTTCAGTTTCACTAAGGCTGATTGGCGACGACACGTTATCGCGACTCTCATAATCCCCTACGGTCGCGAACCTGCAGATCCGCTTCATTGGTGGATGGTACCAATGAGGCCATTACGCCAACCGCTACTGTGGTCCAATTAGAGCCTGTGAGCATATTAAGGTCAATATTGCTAGCGACACGCTACGCTCACGTCAATGAAGAGCTGAATGTCGTGAAATTCGAGTCCAGATAATGTATTAACACCGAAGAAAATGTGATCCAAAGTTAAAAGGCAAGCCTATAGGGCAGCTGTGCTATTGCGTGATCTCGATAGCACCGGTTTTATAAGGCGAAAAAGTTTATCGGACTGAAATTTACACTTGGGATATTCAAAAGATATGCCTTTATTGAAAAAATAGCAGCGGCTACCCTGACGTTAGCCATAACTCTGAGCCTGAGTGTTCAAGCCTCGTCAATCGCGCAGGCAGCAGACGACAAGGTATTCGATGCCGGCAGCCTGATTGTGTCAGATGTGCCTTTGGGTGACTTCCCGTACATCGCCTTGCCAAACGGCTACGTCGCTGGAACCACACCGGACGTGGCAGATTTCGATCAGGCGCCGTTCTGGACAGGTGATCGCCTGGAACCAGTGGAAGGCAAGATCTGGTCCGCGCATATCAGTTCCATTCAGGGGAAAACATTTTCGGACCTAGAAGTGGAGCGTAACATCGAGGCTGTGACATCGTCCCTTGGCGGCAAGAAGATCTTTGACGGCAAGATTCCGGAAGCAGCTGGGCAGAAGGTCAATGAATGGCCACGCGACTTCGCCATCAAGTACAACAGCGGCCTGGGCGATATCTGGAATGGCACGACGCAGGTGTTCGTCGTTCACCGCGCCGATCGCGATATATGGATCCACTTGTGTACCGATCAGTTCGGCGGAGGCCTTCTTATCGCCGAAACCAAGCCGCTGCAGGTCACCGCCAGCCTGCTGCCGGCCAGCGAACTGAAGACGCAGATCGACAAGACCAGCAAGGCGGTGCTGCACGTCAATTTTGCTACCGACAAGACTGACATCCTGCCGGATTCGCAACCGCAGATCGAGCAAGTTTCGCAACTGCTTAAACAGGATGCATCGTTAAAATTCGCCATTAACGGCTATACCGAGTGTACCGGTGATTCTGCACACAACAAGAATCTGTCATACGGCCGCGCAAGGGCTGTCTCCGCCGCAATCATAGCCAGAGGTATCGATGCGACCAGATTATCGGCTGCCGGCTTTGGTGATGCTAACCCGGTATCCGATAACGCCACCGAAGAGGGGAAGGCGCAAAACCGCAGAGTCGAGTTGGTCAAGCAAAACTAAGAGCGGCTAAAGGATCTCCGTGGCCTGCCCTATGCGGATGAAGCAATAGGCAATGGACACCAGATCCAAGTGCATGTCCGCGTGGTTAAAGCTGACTGAGATAAAAATAGGCCTCTACCATCGTGGACGCGCATCTTTTGCTGGCACAGGAAAACGGAGCGAATCGCGCAATGACAATAATCAATCACATCCGATCACACCAAAGTAAGCGTTCGGCCATGTCACCTTCAAAAATCCAACATTAAGGACGATGGTGTCCGCGTATTTTTAAGCGGACGCGATCGCCCTTATCGCTAGGATTTTCATGCGCTAACGAAGCTCTTATGCCAAACCGTTCAAAGCTCAGGTCGTCCAGGAATGCTTGCAACCCGGGGCGACGATTTCCAGCGTAGCCATCCATCACGGCATCAACGCCAACGTTATCCGCAAGTGGCTACCGATTTACCGGAATCAATCACCTGCTGTCTTGCCGGCCTTCGTTCCCGTCAGCGGTACCAAGACGGGCAACAGAAGAGATGGTCATCATCTCGCTGCCTCTGGGCGATAAATTCATCACCGTAAAATGGCCAGCCTCGGATCCGAACGGCTGCGCATGTTTTATTCGTGGCCTGCCCCAATGATCCGCATCGACTCCATCTGGCTCGCCACACAGCCCATGGACATGCGCGCCGGCACCGACACGGCACTCGGTGCGGGCGGCGTAATTACATTGCTTTAAACGCTGCCTTTTAGCTGTAGCACTCGGGCTGCTTTGGTAAAATCCAAGGCATGACTTCCTTGCCCGATCTCGACCAAATGACAACAGAACAACTGCGCATGCTGGCTGCGCATTTGATGTCCAAGGTCGACACCATGGGCCGAAAGATCCATTGTGATGAGACGATCATCGAGCAGCTCACTCACGAGATCGCCATTCTAAAGCGGTATAAGTTCGCCACGCACAGCGAGCAGATCAGCCCTGCGCAAGGCAGTTTGCTCGATGACCTGCTCAATACCGACCTTGAAGCCATTGAGGCCGAGTTAAAAGCACTTCACCCCGTCCCCGCGCAGACAGCACCACGCCAGCCCCCCAAGCGTTCGCCGTTGCCGCCGCAGTTCCCGCGCACTGTGATCCGTCACGAGCCAGACAACACCCAGTGCGCTTGTGGCTGCCAGCTTCTGCGCATCGGTGAAGACATCAGCGAGAAGCTGGAATACACGCCGGGCGTGTTTACCGTAGAACAGCATGTGCGTGGGAAATGGGCTTGCGGGCAGTGCGAAACACTGATCCAGGCCCCAGTGCCGACGCAGGTGATCTACAAAGGCATTCCCACTGCCGGCCTGCTGGCGCACGTGATGGTGGCCAAGTTCGCCGACCACCTGCCGCTCTATCGACAGGAAAAGATCTTCGGCCGCGCCGGCCTGGCCATCCCGCGCTCGACACTAGCGCAGTGGGTGGGTCAAACCGGGGTGCAGCTTCAGCCACTGGTCGATGCGCTGCGTGAAGTGGTGCTGGCCCAGCGCGTGGTTCACGCCGATGAAACGCCTGTACAAATGTTGGCTCCTGGTGAGAAGAAAACCCACCGCGCTTACGTCTGGGCCTACAGCGGCACGCCGTTCTCTGCACTCAAAGCCGTGGTCTACGACTTCAGCCCCAGCCGTGCCGGCGAACATGCGCGTAACTTCCTGGGAACCTGGAACGGCAAGCTGGTCTGTGACGACTTCGCCGGCTACAAGGCCAGTTTTGAGCTGGGCATCACCGAAATCGGCTGCATGGCCCATGCGCGCCGCAAGTTCTTCGACCTGCATGTAGCCAATAAAAGTCAGTTGGCAGAGCAGGCGCTTCACTCAATTGGCGGGCTGTACGAAGTCGAGCGACACGCCAAAGACATGAGTGACGAAAATCGCCGGCGATTATGCCAGGAAACAGCAGTGCCCATCGCTGAAAAACTGCATGAGTGGAGGCTGGTGCAACGCGAACTTGTGCCCGAGGGCTCGGCTACAGCCAAGGCCCTGGATTTGTGCTGACGCGGCTGCCGACGCAGCGGGCGAGTGAGATTACAGCGTTGCTTCCGCATAAGTGGGCGCCCGTCTAACCACGTAAGGTTTGTTAAGCGGCCGCTCAAAAAACACGCAAACGTAGCTATCCTGATCGATGTTAACCGGACGAAAATCTAGGAGAGACTCTGAAGGCATCTTCTTTAACTATCACGATATCATTCCACACACTTTTTGGGTGTGATACGGATATCTTCAGGCAGGTTTTCACTACTTTGCACTTCGGTGCTCAACGCTTGTTCTTTGCGTGCGCTCAACTCGATAGGGTATGGCCCGGTCTGCGCTAGAACAGCCTGTGTTTGAGCGATAAAAGCTTCGTCGCTTCGTGTATAGAAGATCCACTCCCGCTGGTGTCCACCAGTCACCGTGCACACCCACTTCGCTAGCCCTTTATCCTGTACCGCTGGCAGTATCAGCCTCTCCATTTCATCCATCCGGAAACGGTCTCTGGGCGCCGGTATGACACCCTTGGAGGAGTATTTCCAGGTGACCCTGATTTTGAAAGGTAGCGCCCGCTTTTCAGCCGCCGATATCGAATCAGCACCCTTGTAAAGCATGGGGATGGGTGTATCTGGAAAATCAGATGGTTGGTAAGTATTGTCCTCAGATTCGACTATTTGCATCTGTCGGGAATAAACGCCGGTATCGTCGAGAAGTGCTCTGAGAGCCTCCCTCTTGCTGGCTTCCCGATCAGCCACACAGTTATCGTACTCCACGCTTTTAGCCGGCCCCGTATCCAGGCATGGGTCGCGTTCGACCGGTGGGGGCGAATTGGATTTGGAGCTGGAGCAGCCAGCGATGAGTACGCTTGCTAGCGCCAACAACCAGAGCCGGTTATGGACGCCCATTTGGCTGCGCCCCAAGCCGAAAGGCTTTGGGCCGGAGAGTTCGCAGCCTTGGCGTTGTTCGCAAAGCTTTGCTGTGACGTACCGCACGCCATGGCCAGACTCCATCAAAGGGCGCTCGGATTTTTCAGTGACCATCGGTGTTTTTCCTTCAACTCGCGACCTCGTCCTGAACACCGGTCTTGCCAACTAAATGCTAAGTGCCCGCGCAAGGCGCAATGGCTCATTCGTGGCGCCAATTCTGCCAGAGGGCTTCAGTGGTGGCGATAAATAGACGGGGCCATTGCGCCGGTAGGCAGGCCATGGCAGGGTTTGTAGTAACAAGATAACGCCTCAAGCACCGATGCGCTGACAGCCGCGCCTTACACGATGGGATTAGGAAGGCGTGTTGGCTGGACGGTTACCGTTGATCAGCTAATGCCGCATCAGTGTACGCTTGGCTTCTAACGTATCTGCGAGTGTTCTAAATGCAATCGATGCGATGCTTCATGTTTATTGCGTTTGGCCTGATACTTTGTGCAAGCCAAACTCATGCAGACACAATGGTACGCGAAGAACGACTCTTATTGCCGATCCAGATCGACTCCCATATTGAGAAAATCGAAGCATTGATCGTCCGTCCCATAAAGGAGGGGAAGTTCCCCATTGCACTGATTGTTAACGGCTCGGCGGCAACATCTCCGTCCGCCGCACATGCCGATTGGCTTGCTCATATCGCTCACGACTTTGCGCACCGTGGCTGGCTTGCCGCATCGATTGTATGGCCCGGCTATGGCCGTTCGACCGGAACCTTCATGAATGATGGGGGAACCTGCATCGATCCCAATGTGACCCGATTTCTCGATGCGCATGGCAAAGAGCTTGGCGCCGCATTGGCGGCGATACGTGAGCGTCCAGACGTAGATCCATACTTGGCAGTAGGTGTTGGTATCTCTATCGGCGGAGCTTCAATGTTAGACCTGGCGGCTCAACCAAGTCGTCCATTGGCAGCGGTAATCAACATCTCTGGCGGCGTTTACCACTACACAAATGTGGGCTCTGCCGACTCTAATTGCTCGTTATATCAAACTGATCTTGTGCGAAACCTCACGAAATTCGGCAAAGACAACCCAACGCCAACGCTCTGGATTTACGCCGAGAATGATCCGTTTTTCAGCCCAGATCTTGTCGCTCGGATGATCGCGGGTTATCGCTCGGGGGGCGGTAACGCTGCGCTGGCGTTGCTACCCCCATTCGGTAAGGATGGGCACACGCTCTACAAACAAGAAGCCAATATACTTTTAAAGCCCTATATCGAAGATTTTCTCAGGAGCAATCGGTTTCCTGCCATGGACGACAGCGCACTAATGCCGCTGCTTTCGAAGCTGGTGCCCGAAGACCGTGCGGGCGCTGAGGCTTATCTTCAAAGCGTTACCGAGAAAGCCATGGCAATGTCCAAGGAGAGTAGCAGCATTTATTGGTACTACGGCGCTCGCTCACTCAAGACAGCGCGACAGCAGGCCCTTAGCAATTGTCGCAAGGCAACTGGCAATCCCTGCCGGCTCGTTGCGCAAAATATGGAATTGATAGATGGCTGGCAAGATGTGGTTTCCCCATCTGGGAAATGACGAGCGGTTTGGCGCAGCGACTAGATTTCAACCCATGTCTTGACTGCGGGTCTGGATAGATGACTTGGCCGGACGCTTACACACCAAATGCAGTCAATCCAAGACTCCGTCCATACAGGGATCTTGAACGCTCATTTTTTCGGTCTTACTTTACCCTGCTTAAATTAAGCGCTGAGTGGGCAAAAACGCAGACATGCTTCTGCAATGACAGTTCTAGCCGCTGGCTCGCACGAACCGGTTGTTTCAGACGAAGCACGTCTACTGGAGTGTGCGGATGAGGCCTAACGCAATGCGGCCCTTGTGGGTGTCGCTCTCTAGTGGCGTATCCGGAGGTACCATGTGCGGAAATTGCTCTTCGCCCAGTTCGCGGCCACGATGAGTCAGATTTTTTCAATAGTCATTTTGAGCCCCTACTCATGGCTACAGTGGATCTTACCGTATCAAAAATGGAATGATCTTTAGAAAATGCACTGATATAGATTTTTTTAAAAAAGATGAAAAAGCCTGCTTAAAAATTCACTATCCCAAAAATAAATTTCTTGGGATGCTCCTCCTAAACCAGTAAAATTTTCAGGCTACTTTTACCAAACAGTGGGCAAGCCAAATCCATAACTATTTCAATCCCAAGTTCAAAGCCAGCCAATAGCACATGCGTACTATATCCATTCCCGACACTTCCCCAGATACTCCTAACGCAGGCAATCCGCCAACCAAGAGCGCCTAAGTCATCGCGGCTAGCAGCATAAGGGTAGCAACCCAAGGAGTATCAGGAGTTATTATGAATCGATTATTCAGGTTATCCCCTCTAACTTTAGCGATCACGCTTGCGTTGCTCCAAGATGCGCAGGCTGCGGACTACGTTATAAATAACGGTCAAGAAACCTGGAGCAGCGACCGGACAGTCAATGGACAGATCGTCGTTTGGCCTGACAGTGGGAATACTGCCAGCCTTACAATAAACAATGGCGCAACCGTGACCAGCAATGGTGGGCAGATAGGCAGTCAATCCAGTAACTCCGCCGCAAGTGTCGCCAAAGGTAGTGCAGTTGTCGAAGGAGCAGGAACACGCTGGATCATCCCTCGTACTTCGTCTGTGCTCGGCAACTCAATTGTCATCGGCGGTGCTGGACAAGGCGATCTGACGGTCCGTAATGGGGGGCAGGTATCGGTTCGTGATCTTCAGTTAAGTGATAATGGCTCCATTGGCAATAGTTTTTCCAGAGCTGAACTGCTGGTCAGTGGTCAGAACTCCTTGGTCGACACAGAGAACGTCAATGCCGGCGGGACTTTTCTGTACGATTCGCGCATTACGGTAAACGATGGCGGCAAAATAAACAGTCAGCAGGTAAATATCGATTCCGTCACCAAGCTTTCCGGTAACGGCACTCGCTGGGACAACAGCGGCTCTTTCAAGACAAAGAATGATCTTACTCTTGAGAATGGCGCAGTACTCGCGACCGAGTCCCTATCACTGGGTTCGGCTCATAACGACCGAAATACTCAGGTGAGCATTTCTGGCCAAGGCACTCGCCTTACTGCCCAAAACCTGACGCTGGGTACTACTCCGTCCAGCACTGTCCTTTCGCTAGCGGATGGGGCGGAACTTAGCACCGTTAACGGTATTCTCGTCAGCACCCAGACCAGCGTAAACACGCCCACAAGCGGCACTCTCACTTTGGGCGGACCGGTGACAGTGGACGATAGCCGTACGGACTTCGATTCGGTCACCGCCGGACCGGCGCAGGCCTCAGGCCGACTGGACCCGCAGACTGCCATTCGCTTCGGCGAAGGAAATGGTTCCCTAGCATTCAACCATACTGACAGCGATCTCCAGCTCAGCAATACTTTGAGTGGACAGGGGCGAATTTACGCCTTCTCCGGAAATACAACGTTGAGCGGCGACCTCAAGGCATTCTCTGGTGGCGTAGTCGTACGTGGCGGGCGCCTCGTGCTGTCGGGAGATGTTGATCAGATCAATCAGGGCGGCAGCAACAGCATCTCCCAGAGCTACTCAAGCCTGAACGTCGGAAACGGCACCCTAGTTGTCAACGGCAACGTGGGCCGCAGCCAGTTCGACACCTACACAAATAGCGCCAAAGTGTTGGACGGTGGCGTACTGGCCGGTGTTGGCCGAGTGGGCAGCACTCAGGTAGCCGCAGGCGGTGCGCTTTCGCCCGGTGAAGGCGCAATAGGCGCGCTGAGCATTCAAGGAAATCTGGATATGGCCGCTGGCTCACGCTACGCCGCGGATATCGCCGGCAATGGCGCCAGTGACCTTGTCAACGTAACCGGCACCGCTACCCTGCGCGGCACTCGGGTCGACGTGACCGCGCTGGACCCTGCGCAGAGTTATCAGAGCGGCAAGACTTACACACTTCTCTCAGCTCAAGGTGGCGTAGTCGACGGTGCTACCCAGGGCACTGCGTACGCCCAAGCCTTTACCAACTCGGCATTCCTGAATGTCGATCTACAGCGCACCGCCAACAACCTGAACCTGACCATCCAGCAAAAAGACGCAAACACAACGCCTACAGAACCACCTCCATCCAACACAACGCCTACAGAACCGCCTCCATCCAATACAACACCTACAGAACCGCCTCCATCAACGCCACCGACTACACCCGGCATCTTTCAAACGGTCATGCTGACGCAAAATCAGTGGAATACTGCAGGCGCGTTGAGCGCATTGCAGCAGAGCGGCGAACCACTGAGGCTATACAACAACCTTTTGATTCTGGATGCCCAAAGCGCGCGTAATGCGGTAGATCAACTCTCCGGCGACTATCACAGCAGCACCTCTACCGCACTGATTGCCAATAGCCAAGTGGTATCGGGGGTAGTAGGGAGTCGTCTGCGTAATCTTTTGGATACAGGCACGTTGCACATGCCAGCCATGGCACTAAATCTAATGCCCAGCCCGCCACCCACGGAAAACGGTGCCTGGGTGCAGCCATTCGGCAACTGGACTCAGCTTGGCGGTCGTGATGGTGCAAGCGGCTTGCATCAGAACACCGGAGGCGTGCTGCTTGGGGCCGACGGCAGCTTCAATCCGAATTGGCGCGGTGGCGTGTATGGCGGCTACAGCCGTTCGAGGTTCGATGCCGATGATCGCGATGCCAACGGACATAGCGACAATTATCATCTAGGTCTCTATACCGGCGGTCAGATCGATGCTCTTCGCCTAAGTGGCGACGTTGGCTACACATGGAACCGGCTAGAGAGCGAGCGCAATGTGGCTTTTGCCGGGTTTAATGATCGCCTCACGGGTAAACGCAACGCAGGGTCCCTACAGGCCAGCGGTGAAGCGGCCTATCGCATACCACTTGGGCGGGTGGCTTTAGAGCCTTTCGCCGGCCTTTCCTACGTGCGTTATGATGCCAACGACCTGCATGAAAAAGGCGGAGCGGCGGCTCTGGACGTGTCCAGTGATAAACAGGACACCTTCTTCTCGACGCTGGGCATGCGCGCTTCGGCAAACACTCGCGTGGCGAATTTCGAAACCGAGGTGTACGGTTCCATGGGGTGGCGACGCGCCTACGGCGACCTGGATCCGCGAAACGTCCAGTCCTTTTCCGGCGGTCCAAACTTCGAAGTACAAGGCGTACCTCAGGCTCGCGATACGGCGTTGACCGAAGTTGGCGCGAAGGTTCGGTTAAATAGGAAGACAGACCTAGGACTGTCCTATCAAGGGCAATTTGGTTCCGACACTCGCTTCCAGTCGCTGAACGCGGGGGTAACTGTCCGCTTCTGACCTGGCTTTCAACCTCCGGGCTGGATGACCATTTGGGCAGACTTGCCCCAAACGGCATCCAGTCCCAACCCGCAATCGAGTTAAACTCTGTACAAAAAATGTTACAGGTACCAAGCAATACGGGCTAATGATGCAGTCGCGCCAAACTCATTGCAAAGTTGCTCAGCTAAAGAGCATTAAAAATCTTTCTAAAAGAAAAAACGCGCAGGAAAAATGAAGATGTCTTCTGAACAAGATCACTTTTACAGAAAATTATTGCACCGATGCTCCAGCAACTATTTAATTGTTACAATTCTGATCAGCATTACAGCAATCGGCATACTAATCTTTTTCAGAGCGACTGTTCGTACAGAGAACTCTAGCGTAGCCTATGATCCGGCGTCAAACTATACAGCCGAAGAAAAATTGAAACCTGCATCAACTTCCAACAGCGGCTCCAAATCCCTACCTGCTTTGCACGTTGTCCTTACTTGGGAGTCAATAATGACTGGGGAGAACTGGGAGCGCAAAAACTATCGAGCGAAACTAAATGCTTGCCAAGGATCGGGAATGCCCACGCGCGCGCTGTCTACGGATGACGAAGCGAAACTGGGGACGGGAGAAGTTGAGATATTGATCGACGCGCGACGTCAATCTGCACGTCAGACCAGTTGGACATTCGGCGCCGATGGCGATGGAGCAAACACTGCATGCCTTATCAAGCTTGAAGCACACGTGGACCAGAGCGCGATTGAAGAAGATGACGATACAGGTATATATGAAACGATCGACAGCGATACGCGCATTCAAGAACGTCAGAACTTGCAGTCTATAGGCTGGAAGCTGATAGGCGAAGAGCAGATTAAAGGTCAGCCCTGTACACGCTGGCAGAACGACCGTCAAAGCGTCTGCACGTGGTCCGGCGGCATGAAATGGGGCTTTGGAGAATCGCCTAGCGATGCGGCTGGCTGTACCGTGGATGGCGCAGGCACCTATCTGGACTCCATCCCGCTGGAAGCCGAGCCACTTAAGGGTTTGAGCGGCTGCCGGATGCAGGTAAAGTCTTTCAGACTTGACGAAGGGCTACTTCCCTCAAACGAGCGAAGCGAAGAAGCAAAAGATGAAGAGAACTCAGGATGAATCCTGATGCTGTTCGCACCTCAGCCCGCGATACGCATTATTTGTGCATGCTTCATCGTGCGACGTTTGACTATGGTCGAGATCAACTTCCGGGACACACTACAGCCAGCGTCTGTTCGCAGAGTTGTATCGGGCTGCCGAGCCCTTGGCTTGGCCGCTGCAATACCAATTTTTTATCTGCTGCTATAATACATGAAGAGCAGGCCGCTCAAGTGATACCTATACCGCCGACACCGCCGATGCCGCACCGCTTCACAACGTTTTTAAGATCGCGGTTGATCCGCATTATGTAGAGAACGCCAATTGTCGTGCCTGGCCCCTTAGCATGGTTAGTTGAGAAAACCCTGCAGATTACGCTACCGCGACGATCGCGATTACCGCTTGAAAAGTGCAGCTATTGACTAGCTGTACCAGCAAATGCTCTCTCATCTCATCTCATCTCATCTCATCCGTCCTTGACTGGCTAAGCGCGGCTTCCCATAGCTGCGGGCTGCGCTGTTGTAGATCATGGCAGACAGTACGAGCATCCAGCTTCGTGCGCATATGCCATTACCACAGGGCGCAGGTAAGGAATGCTATAGCACATCAGTACTATTGAGGTTAGCCAAGCTAAAATTTATTGTTGTGTAGTTTTATGACACAGAACTTTAAAATCAGCGAGTAATGCACATGAAGATCTTGGCTTTAATTCCACTTATTATTTTAATTTCAGGATGTCAAAGCATAGACCAAGCAATGTCGATAACTGATAACGCTCTTAATAAAACAGGCGACCTGCTAAGTGGAGACCTAAGAGGCCTGACTGAGGCAAAAAAAACCTCATTGACGGAAATATGGCGTGACTGGAAAGAAAATGAAGTCACTGCAAAAAATAAATGGGATACGCGAACATTGGTAATTCCGGGTATAGTGACACGCATCACCAAGACCGGAACGATAGTGGGACAGAATAAAATCGCTGTAATATTTACTGACCCCAACAATTCGACCTGCACGGGTCAAGGCTTGACCCGCGATGACTTGCTGGTAAACCAGACAAAAATAAGCAACCTTAAAAAGGGTGACAAAATAATAATGAAAGGTGTACTAGGCACTACCGAATCAGCATGGACCGACAACCAGTCTTGCTGGCTATCGTTTGACAACGCTGAGTTTACACTGCAGAAACAATAATTAAGTAATTGTAGGTATTGAGGAATCGAGGGGCGAATTTAACGCGTGTCAGTAACGCTGCTGGAGGACGTCGAGGTATGTCCCTCTCATTGAGGGCTTGCTTGTCCTTGAAAGTGTACTCTGCGCTGGCAAATACCCGTCGTCCCTTCGACTATCTTTCGACCACCGGAGCCAAGGCGAACTGACCGCTTCAGGAAGCTATCACCGCTATGACGTTCAAAAAATACATTCGATAGTAGTATCTACTAGTTTGCCAAAGCTGTTCGGGTCAATCCAGTGATACTTCGATAATACACACGACCACTGCCAGTAATCACTGGAAGAGATTTCTGTAAAGACGGTCAATAATAATATATTTTTCGACCTAGATTGCGAAGACTTGAATTCCAACCAAAATTGTAACAAGTTACACGTATAGAGCGTCCTCGAGACGTTTAACCTGTATGTGCTACAAATAGTAACGTTCATACTTATGAGGTAATAAGCGCCACACAATTGGCTCTGGAACAACTGATTAATATCGAAACCGATATGCGTGGTTTCGTCATCACGGGGAAAGACTCATTTCTGGAACCCCTTGTTGCTGGTGAAAACCGCTTTTCAGTGGAGCTGGAACTGCTTAAACGCCTGACCGTAGATAATCTAGCGCAGCAGCAACGCCTTGCCACTCTGAGCGACACGCAAAAACGGTGGCTTGCCGAGGACGTCGAGCCGATCGTCGCCCTGCGAAAACGACTGACTGCCAGCAACCTACCGGATGACGAGCTGGACACGCGTATCAGCTCTGGTGCGGACAAGGCCAAGATGGGCAGTATGCGCGCGACCCTGGCTGAAATCACCGCCACCGAAACTGCCCTGCTGGCGCAAAGAAGCCAGGAAATGATAGATACCAAGCACATGGCGCCTGACGATCCTGATCATGGGCGGCATCCTGTCGGCTGTGTTGTCGTTGATCCTCGCCACCTCCCTGGGCCGCAGCACCACGCGGCGCCTGCAACTGGCGATAGATGCCGCCACCGCAATTGCCAACGGCAAGCTAGATACGGTGATCGATATCAGCAGCCATGACGAGCTGCCCAAAGCCTTCGACCGCATGCAGAAACGCCTGCGGGAAATGATTCA
>LIDZ01015333.1_pt28 | contig 15434 bp, 16 predicted proteins | sample 644651 | NCBI WGS metagenome assembly LIDZ01 (sample SAMN03856242, study PRJNA289617) | food metagenome | isolation source: wine grapes on drying loft during traditional withering process | host: Vitis vinifera cv. Corvina | place: Italy: Gargagnago di S. Ambrogio di Valpolicella | collected 2014-01 | reverse complement strand
AGCGGCCAGGGACTCCCTGGCCGCTATTATTAACGAAAGCCTAAGCAGTAATTATCCTGCAAGAAAAGGCTCAATCATAAATAATACGGTAGATGCGATCATGGCTAACAGCATGACGTAGATAACAACACGGAACCATTTTTTTTGACGTTGCATGAGTGACTCCTTTAGTATTAGTTTAAGTTATAAGCATACAGATTTGTTGACGTAGTACAACCATTGTACCGTATCCGTGAAAGAGAGGGAAGTCTAGTGATAGCACAAGATCGATTGATCCAAGAGTTTATGGAGCTTGTACGTGTTGATAGTGAGACAGGAAATGAACGGGAAATTGCTGATGTTCTGAAGAGTAAATTTAGCGCCTTGGGATTGGAAGTCATCGAGGATGATTCCCAGGAAAGAACCGGGCATGGAGCAGGCAACCTGTTCGTGACCTGGGCAGCAGAGTATGGCGGAGCTGGTCCCAAGCTGCTGTTCACCTGCCATATGGACACTGTTGTTCCTGGTAAGGGAATTCAACCAACCCTTGGGGAAGACGGTTGGATTACAAGTGATGGCACTACCATTCTTGGTGCGGATGACAAAGCAGGCTTGGCTGCGCTATTTGAAGCCATTCGGGTCATTCAGGAGCAGAGTATTCCGCACGGACAAATACAGTTCGTGATCACAGCAGGTGAAGAATCCGGGCTGTTAGGCGCACGTGCGATGGATCCAAAGCATTTGGATGCAGACTTTGGGTTTGCACTGGATTCCAATGGTGAAGTTGGAGCTATCGCTGTTGCTGCCCCGACGCAAGCTAGAGTAACTATGCAGATCTTTGGGAAGTCAGCTCATGCTGGCGTCAATCCAGAGGATGGGATTAGTGCTATTCAAGTAGCCAGCAAAGCGATTTCGGCAATGAAGCTTGGACGTATAGACAGCGAGACAACAGCTAATATTGGCAAATTCGCCGGCGGCGGACCTACGAATGTCGTCTGTGATCATGTGCAGCTGGATGCAGAAGCTCGCAGTATTGTACAGGAGAAGGTTGATCTGCAGATTGCTTCTATGCGCGAAGCGCTGGAAACGACAGTTCGGGAATACGGTGCAGAGTGTGAATTCCGCAGCGAAATTATTTACCCTGCCTTCAGCTTTAATGAACATGATCCGGTTGTTCAGCTTGCTGAGCGTGCAATATCCTCCATTGGCTTACAGCCTCGGCTGTTTGCATCCGGTGGTGGCAGTGACGCGAACGTGTTCAATGGCCTTAAGGTTCCTACTGTTAACCTATCAGTTGGTTATGAGCATATTCATACCACAAAGGAACGGATTAAGGCTGAAGATATTATAAAAGTTGCCAAATTAGTCGTTGCTATCGTTAAAGAAAGTGTTAAAGCTTAAGACCAGAGCCTCTGATGTACACTAATCAAATGAAGGAGCTGTCCCCAGGTTAACAACCTAAGGGACAGCTCCTTATGTTATACCAACAGGTATGAATGAGTTCAAAGTATAGTCTTATTATCCTGCTTTAGTGGATGTGCTCCGGCTGTCTGCATGCAGAGATAAAATGTAGGACAGGGGCATATCGCGTCCATATTGCTGTATCCATCCGGCTAGGATGGCTTTAATTTGCTCCGGTTTTCCAACTATGGTTACAGCGGATGAGCTTGTACGGCGGAGGACATCTTTCATATCCGATTCCTTCTTTCACGGTGAATTTGCTATAATACACCCTATGCAGAACAGAGAAAAAGGAGACCAGAAAACGATGAAAAATTATGAAGTGATCAGCAACCCCAAGCTGGACGAAGAGACGATATCCACACAGCCGATTTTTGAAGGGAATATTATTACCTTGCAGGTGGACACCGTAAGGATGCCTGACGGCAATACCGCAACCCGCGAAGTGATTAAGCATCCTGGTGCTGTGGCAGTGCTCGCGCTGAATCAGAATAAAATGCTGGTCGTAGAGCAGTACCGGCAGCCCATGCACCGTACCGAGGTGGAGATTCCGGCAGGTAAGCTCGATAAAGGTGAAGATCCACTTGCAGCAGCCTATCGGGAGCTTCAGGAGGAGACAGGATTTCATAGCGGAGATATGCTTCACCTGAAATCGTTCTACACCTCACCCGGCTTTGCCGATGAGATCATTCATATGTATGTAACGGAAAATGCACAACCAGGGGATATGTCGCTGGATGAAGATGAGTTTCTGGAGGTATCAGAACTTACACTGGAAGAAGCTTACCAATATATTGCGGACGGGCGCATTGCCGACGCGAAGACAATAATGGCGGTATATGCCTGGCACCTGTATACGTTAACCGGACAATGGCACTAGAAGGAGAGCTGAAGAGCTGCTACTGTGATCTGCATGTACATATTGGCCGAACCTCGGAGGGGCAGCCAGTCAAGATCAGCGGCAGCCGTGAGTTAACCTTCGCCAATATCGCCAAGGAAGCGGCAGAGCGCAAAGGGATTGAGCTGATTGGCATCATAGATAGCCATGCACCTGGTGTCTTGCGTGATATCCGGGAATCGCTCGAATCCGGAGAAATGACGGTTGCCGAAGGCGGAGGGATAACGTACCGGGGGACGACGATCGTGCTGGGAGCGGAAATAGAAATCCGCGAGCCTGGGCGAAAGGAATGTCACGTTCTCGCCTTTATGCCGGACGTGGAGACCATGACTGATTTCAGCAGCTGGATGAGCCGTCATATGCGGAATGTGAATCTCAGCTCCCAGCGCCTGTATGTTCCAGCCAGAGAACTGCAGGATGAGATTTACGGGCGGGGCGGGATTTTGATTCCGGCACATATTTTCACACCGCACAAAGGATTATACGGGTGTACAGCTGAGGTGATGGCTGACATTTTTGATCTCGACCGGATTGCAGCCGTGGAACTGGGGCTAAGTGCGGATTCGGAGATGGCAGGCTATCTTTCCGAGCTAGACAGGTATACCTTCCTGACGAATTCAGATGCTCATTCTCTAGGCAAAATCGGCCGTGAATACAATGTTATGGAGCTGGCCCGTCCTTCTTTTGCCGAGCTGTGCTTAGCCCTTGAACATAAAAAGGGACGGCGGGTCAGCGCCAACTTTGGACTGAACCCCCGCCTCGGTAAATATCACCGAACCTACTGTGGGGGCTGTGGCAGCATTATTGATGAAGCTTATGCCACCTCTGAGCGCTGTCCCTATTGTGGAAGCCTCAAGCTGGTGAAAGGTGTATTTGACCGGATTATGGATATTGCTGACCGGGAGTCTCCTCTTGTACCCGCATTTCGTCCGCCTTACCATTACCAGGTACCCCTTGAATTCATTCCAGGGCTGGGTAAGGCAAAGCTGAATAAGCTGCTGCAGACTTTTGGCACAGAGATGAACATTTTGCATGGGGCGGGTGAAGACGAAATCGCGGCGGTTGCCGGGGCTGACTTGGCTTCCCAGATTGTTGCTGCCCGTTCCGGGACACTTGAGCTATCTGCAGGCGGTGGGGGATCATACGGCAAAGTTGTCCAACATCGAAAGTAACCGCTTGTGTCTAAGTTAAGGACAAGTCATAGATTGGGACGTTTCCTCATATGGTGTAACATGTGAGCCAGAAAGGAGAACGTCCTGATGCGTAATTTCCGACAGATGATAAAGGAACAGACGCCTCTGTATATTTTTGTTGCTGTATTATTTCTGGTAGGGGTTGTCTTCGGGGCGCTTATCGTCAGTGCACTGACTATGGATCAGCAGCAGGAGCTTGGGGATTACCTGGGGAACTTCTTCGCGACCGTAGACCAGCAAGGGCTGCCTGCAGCACCAGACTCGTTCTGGAGCATTGCTGCGTTAAACCTGAAATGGATTGGGCTGATTTGGATTCTTGGATTGTCGGTGATTGGTCTGCCGGGGATCTTAATTCTTGATTTTCTCAAAGGGGTATTGATCGGCTTTACGGTTGGTTGTCTGGTCAGCCAATATTCGTGGCATGGGTTGTTGTTCGCGCTTGTCTCGGTCGCACCGCACAATCTAATACTGATCCCAGTACTGCTTGTGTGCAGCGCGGCGGCTATAGCTTTTTCCTTGTTAATGATCCGCAGCCGTGTGCTGGGCCAACGCCGGACTACGGTGACTCGTCCTTTTGCCATGTATACCTTGTTGTCCTTCCTAATGGCGCTGCTGATTCTGGGAGTGTCCTGCTTCGAGACCTGGGTAACCCCGTCAATGATGCGTTGGGTGACGCCAATGCTGGTAGTGATAGGGTCGTGAACACTGGAATTACAGGCTACTAAACACTACAAAATTATTTGGAATTTGGAATGTTACCAAAGTGAATTTTCACTTTTTTGGTAGCATTCTTTTTCATTTTAGCTGTGATATGAATATGTCGAAAAATAAGCTAACTTTATTCAACTCTGCGCTCAAAATCGGTGATGAAATAGCGACCTGCTTGAGTTAACCTACTTTCATTTATAAAGGCGACCTTGATACGATTTAGTAATCTGCCTCGACTGAAAGTAATATTTGTTGCCAAGTCTGCTTCGTTAATCTGTTCTAAAGCAGTATGGAAATCTTTTTTATCAACGTCTATTGTTCGGAATTCAGGGTCCTCTTCTTGTTCGATATATTTCAGAATTAGATACATAATAGCTTCATTTTTCTTTATCTTCATTTGGGAAAAATCCTTTCAGAAAGTCAGGAGATACCGAATCACATCGGCTTTTACACTAATACTGGTACCAGTTATTTGTAGAGTGCGTGAGAAAGCTAAACGCCAAGCGTTAAGTAAGATGAACAGGTGCTAAAAAATTTATGATCCTATCACCTTTGATTATATACTGTCAGCAATAGGAATATTTTTCTAAAAAAGTTTTATTGTATATATCTTAATCGCATTGTAAAAGCGTTTGACTTCTCAAAGCGACACGCCCTATAATGGAAGAAGCGGTTTGAAGCCCGGTGCGGTAATTATCCAAGGGGGAGGCAGACAATGGAAGCCCGGATAGACAAGATAAAGCAACAGTTACAATCCCAAGGATACAAGCTTACTCCCCAACGGGAAGCTACCTTAAGAGTGCTGCTGGAGAACGAAGAGGATCATCTAAGTGCTGAAGACGTATTCATGCTCGTGAAAGAGAAAGCACCTGAGATTGGTCTCGCTACTGTATATCGTACCCTGGAATTGCTTAGTGAGCTGCATGTCGTGGAGAAGATTAACTTTGGTGACGGAGTTGCCCGATATGATCTGCGTACGGACACGGCGAAGCATCATCATCATCATTTGATCTGTGTGCAATGTGGCACTATGGATGAGATTCGTGAAGATTGGCTGGGGGCGCTCGAAGAACGGCTCGATAAGGAATATAATTTCACAGTGCTAGACCATAGACTAGATTTTCATGGAATATGCTATCGTTGTAAGGATAAGGACAAAGATAAGAATAATACGGACGCGACTCGTCCTGAGTAATCTTATAGATGAGAATTTACTGCGATAAGCTCTCCCCGGTTGTTTTGCCGGAGGGGGCTTTTTAAATGATTGGTTTGCTGTGATCATACATAACCCCCTCTGCTGGCGCATATGGTGTAGGACGAGTATAAGCTCCATAAAACTTAAGCGTATGCTTACGAAGCAAGTTTTATTGCGTAGTAACTCAAGTGTAGACTAAGCTCCATAAAACTTAAGCGTATGCTTACGAAGCAAGTTTTATTGCGTAGTAACTCAAGTGTAGTCTAAGCTCCATAAAACTTTTTAGGAGGAGTCCTAATGATTGTCTCTTTGCCTAAAACGGTGCGCCGGCTGTATATGATGATCATGTTTGTTGCTCTGAGTTATCTGCTGTATTATGCGCTGAGTCTGCTTGGGGAATGGATTAGTCCGATCGATAATTATGGAATTCCGGAAGGCTCGGCAGTACGGGCGTTTCATGATGGTGAGCCCGTCATAAGCAGCGATGATGGTCTGAACACCAGACAGCGCCTCCGCTTCTACTACTGGTTTGGGGAGTGAAATACTCCTTAGAAGCAGGAAAAAAATAGAACCCTGTCGAATGAAGCTAGGGTGAGTTTCTTGTGGTTACTATCTCACAAAGAGTAGCTGCGTTAGACAGGAGCGTGAATTGATGAAGTCACACTTGCAGCCCTTTCTGCTTTATTTGTCCGAGGATAAAGGTTTATCCTTGAATACATTGGAATCCTACGGACGGGATGTATCGCAATTTCTGGAGTTTGCCGAAGGGCGGGGCGCGACACTACCGGATGAGATAAGAAGATCTCATATTATGTTATATCTCGGTGAATTGCGTGGTGCCGGGCGTGCAACCGCAACACTTAACCGGAACACGGTGTCACTCCGCGCTTTTTTTCATTATTTATTGAAAGAACGTATAATTGGACAGGACCCGACCTTGGATATGGAATCGATTAAGCCGGATAAGAAGCCACCTATGATACTTACGGTTTCGGAAATTGAGCAACTGCTGGCAGCCCCTGATGAGACCACTTCCCATGGAATGCGTGACAAAGCGATGCTTGAGCTGCTGTACGCTACAGGTATTCGGGTATCTGAGTTAATTTCGCTGAATGTAGATGATGTGCATACGGATATGAAATATGCTCGTTGTACCGGTACTTCCGGCAAAGAGCGGGTTGTTCCGATTGGAGTAATGGCTGCTGAGAGTGTGGAAGTTTATACTGTAGATAAGCGGGACATGCTGCTGCGGAAATGCAAGACCGAACCGGCTCTGTTTCTCAACAGTCTGGGCGGGCGTTTAACCCGGCAGGGTTTCTGGAAGATTATTAAGAAATACGCGCGGGAAGCCCATATCGAACAGGATATCACACCGCATACTCTGCGGCATTCCTTTGCAGCCCATCTGCTTGAAGGTGGTGCTGATCTGCGTTCAGTGCAACAAATGCTGGGTCATGCTGATATTTCAACTACCCAGATCTATAGCGGAATCGCTCGTAAAAATATGAAGGAAGTCTTCGAAACCCATCATCCTAGAGCGCGGTAAATGAGTAAGAATGTTATGCTGGAATCATACTGTAAGGGATAGTCTGCGGATGGCCCGCAGGTTATCTAGTTGGCTCGAAACGGATACCTAACTGCGGTACAGCGTATCGCTAGTTTTGGAAGCAAAGGCTCTCCAGAACACGGTACAGCCGTTTCTTTCTATTGAAATGATGAATCAAATGATGTAAATAACGAAGGAGTGAAGACGACAATGTCATCTTTTAAACGGATAGGTTTTATTGTTCTTGATAGTGTAGGTATCGGTGAAGCGCCAGACGCTGCGGATTTCGGTGATCTGGGTTCCCATACGCTTGGTCATATATTAGAACGGGTTCCGGGATTAAAGCTGCCTAATCTGCAACAGCTCGGACTTGCAAATATTGCTCCATTGCTGCCGCTTGAGCCGGTGACTTCCCCAACGGCTTATTATGGCAAGATGCAGGAGGTTTCGGTCGGCAAAGACACGATGACAGGTCATTGGGAGCTGATGGGACTAAAGATTGAGGTTCCTTTTAATACGTATCCTGACGGATTGCCTGCAGCCTTGATTGAGAAGTTCGAAGCAGCAACTGGACGCAAAGTAATTGGCAATAAACCAGCCTCAGGCACAGAAATTCTGGTAGAGTATGGCGAGGAGCAGATGAAGACTGGAGCATGGATTGTTTACACTTCGGCAGACAGCGTGTTCCAGCTTGCGGCACATGAGGATATTATTCCACTGGAAGAGCTGTATAGAGCTTGTGCAATCGCTCGTGAGCTGACAATGGCGCCTGAGTTCTCCGTAGGCCGGGTCATTGCCCGTCCTTATGTTGGTGAACCAGGGCATTTCGTACGCACCTCGAACCGCCATGATTATGCGGTGAAGCCACCACAACCAACGATTATGAACGCGCTTGAGGATATCGGCAAAGATGTGATTGCAGTCGGCAAAATCAACGATATTTTTACGGGCGAAGGGGTTACAGCAACCTACCCTACTAAGAGCAACGAGCATGGTATCGAGATTACCATTGCAGAGCTGCGTAAGCCTTTTAATGGATTGCTGTTCACAAATTTGGTCGATTTTGATTCCTTGTATGGACACCGCCGCGATCCGGAGGGTTATGGTCATGCATTAGAGGTATTTGATCAGGCACTGCCGGACATTCTCGCAAGCTTAGACGAAGATGATCTGTTAATCCTCTCGGCAGACCATGGAAACGATCCAATTCACAGCGGAACAGATCATACACGTGAATTTGTACCCCTGCTGATTTATAGCCCAAGATTTACGAATCCAGGCAGTCTGGGCATTCGCCAGACCTTCTCGGATGTAGCAGCGACGATTGCTGATAACTTTGGAGCGAAGGCCCCACAGTACGGAGTAAGCTTTTTAGCAGAATTACAATAAGCAGATCGCCCACCAAACTTTTTAAACTTCAAGGAGGCACATCAATAATGAATGTAGTAAACCAAAGCGAAATTCAGGAAGCAGCCCAATATATTAAAGACAAAAGTCCGGTAGCTCCGGAGATCGGCCTGATCTTAGGCTCCGGTCTCGGCGTGCTGGCTGACCTGATTACGGATGAGATCAGCATTCCCTATCATGAAATTCCACATTTCCCTGTATCCACTGTAGAAGGACACGAAGGAGAGCTGCTGATCGGGTTGATCGAAGGTCGGCGTGTAGTGATGATGAAGGGCCGCTTCCACATGTATGAAGGGTACGGACCGGAGACAACAGCGTTTCCAGTACGTGTGATGAAGGAGCTAGGCGTAACCAGTCTATTGGTTACCAATGCAGCCGGTGGCGTGAATTTGGATTATACCCCTGGTGATCTGATGCTGATTACAGATCATCTTAACTTGACTGGACGCAACCCGTTAACAGGACCTAATGATCCTGCACTGGGTGTGCGCTTCCCGGATATGTCTTCAGCATATAGCCGCCGCTTGATTGAAGTAGCAAAAGAAACAGCTGCAGCGCAGAACTTCGAGTTCAAGGAAGGCGTCTATGCCGGCCTGCTGGGTCCTAACTACGAAACTCCGGCCGAAATCGTGATGGTGCGCCGTCAGGGCGCTGATGCAGTGGGCATGTCCACCGTGTCGGAAACCATTGTGGCCCGCCATGCAGGTATAGAAGTGCTGGGCATTTCCTGCATCACCAATATGGCTGCCGGAATTTTGGATCAGCCGCTTAATCATGCCGAGGTTATGGAGACTGCTGAACGGGTGCGCGAGCGTTTCCTGAAGCTGGTTCTGGCATTTATTCCGAAAATGTAGGTTCTAAATACACATACGATTACATCAAATACACAATTCATATTTCGGGAGGATTAACATATGACACAAGCAAATACCCCAACAGTTGCATACGGTGTGCAAGTGAAGGAAGCTGCTGACTATATACAATCTAAATTAGGTGCTTATTCCCCTAGCATCGGTCTGATCCTCGGCTCTGGCCTTGGTGATTTGGGCGATCAAATCGAAGAGGCCGTATACCTGCCTTACGAAGAAATCCCGCACTTTCCACGCTCAACAGTCGAAGGCCATGCTGGTCGGTTCGTTATTGGCAAGCTGGAAGGCAAGGATGTTATCATCATGCAGGGCCGTTTTCATTTCTATGAAGGTTATGCTATGCGCAAGGTTGTACTGCCAGTCTATGTAATGGCTAAGCTTGGAGTAAGCACTCTTGTAATTACGAATGCGGGCGGCGGTATGAATAGAGCGTTCAAAGCCGGTGACTTGATGCTGATTACCGACCACCTGAACATGACGGGTGACAATCCGTTGATCGGACCGAACGATCCCGAGCTGGGTGTGCGTTTCCCGGATATGTCCCGTGCTTACGATCCAGAATATATTGCTCTAGCGAAGAAGTTGTCTAGTGAAGTCAAAGGCACTGACGGCGAAACGCTTGTCCTGCAGGAAGGTGTATATGCTGGGATTAGCGGCCCGACTTACGAGACACCAGCTGAACTCAAAATGCTTGCCTACCTTGGTGGGGATGCAGTGGGTATGTCCACAGTTCCCGAGGTTATTGTAGCGAGTCATAGCAAGCTGCGTGTACTTGGCATTACTTGTATTACTGATATGGCCATTGGTGATGAGCTTGAGCCGCTCACCCATGAGCAGGTCGTTAAAGTAGCGAATCTGACCAAGCCGAAATTCATCGGTCTTGTCCGCGCGTTTGTGCGCGAAGTACAGGCATAAGATGAGAGCAGTCGATATTATCCAGAAAAAAAGAGATGGCGGAGAGTTGAGCCGTGAAGAAATAGCATTTTTGATTCAAGGCTACAGCAAGGGAGAAATTCCGGATTATCAGCTTTCGGCTTGGGCGATGGCTGTTTATTTCCAAGGGATGAATGCCCGGGAAACTGGCGATCTGACACTGGAAATGGCCATGTCTGGCGACCAGGTGGATCTTAGTCCAATTGCGGGCATCAAAGTAGACAAGCATTCTACTGGCGGTGTAGGCGATAAGACGACGGTTGTGTTGGCACCCTTAGTGGCAGCAGCAGGAGTTCCTGTAGCCAAAATGTCCGGCCGTGGGCTCGGGCATACCGGCGGTACACTCGACAAGCTGGAGTCGATCAGCGGTTTCTCCGTGGAGATGGACCGTGAACGGTTCTTTGACCAGGTGGGAGAAATCGGCGCAGCGGTCATAGGTCAATCAGGCAACATTACGCCTGCAGACAAAAAGCTGTACGCGCTGCGTGATGTTACGGCAACCGTGGAATCCATTCCACTGATCGCCAGCTCCGTCATGAGCAAAAAAATTGCTGCAGGCGCTGACGCGATCGTGCTGGATGTCAAAACCGGCAGCGGCGCGTTTATGAAGACGCTAGACGATTCTATCGCGCTGGCACAAGCAATGGTGGACATCGGCACCCATCTGGGCCGCAACACCGTCGCGGTAATTAGCGATATGGACCAGCCTCTGGGATACGGCATTGGCAACGCCCTGGAGATTAAGGAAGGGATTGCGACGTTAAACGGCCACGGTCCTAAGGATCTGCAGGAGGTCTGCCTCATTCTGGGCAGCCATATGCTGGTGCTTGGCGGCAAAGCCAAGGATGAAGCTGAAGCGCGGTCCATTCTCATGAGTCATATTGAGGATGGCAGTGCGTTGGAGAAGCTTAAACAAATAGTTGCTGCACAAGGTGGCGATGTCTCACAGATTGAGGCTCCAGAGACTTTGCCTACGGCCTCCCGCTTCATCGAAGTGAAGGCAGCAACCGGAGGTTACATCGAAGGTATTCAGGCGGAGGAAATCGGCGTAGCCGCTATGCTGCTTGGTGCCGGGCGTGAAACGAAAGAATCTGTGATCGATTTGGCTGTTGGAATTCAGCTGTCCAAAAAGGTTGGCGACGCTGTGGCAGAAGGCGAGATCCTTGCTGTTCTGCATGTGAATGATGCCAGCGACAACAAGGTACGGGAAGCTGAAAGCAAGGTGCTGGAAGCCTATCGTATTACCTCTCAACCGGTTGCGCCGCAGCCGCTGATATTTGCCCTTGTGACTAAGGACGGCGTAACCCGTTATTAGGATTAGGTTATGCTTTTGAGTTGGGGGCGCGGTTCTTTAGATGGCAAATGACGCAGCAATAGCGGGAAATCCTCCCGCTATTTTATTCAAAACCCCTCTTATTTAGGAAATAAAGGGAATTACTCCCTCTAAATGTGGATATATAACCGTGCAAAGGGGAAATCGAGAGAATTAGCGGGAGGAACTCCCGTTAATCTTGATTTCAGCTTAATATCGGCTTGATTAGAGGGAGGAATTCCCGCTAAGTGGGTATGCGAGTATATCCTGCACTAGTTGAAGGCGGTAGCTATATTTTATTTATAAAAAAGCCTTGCGGACCGCTACAACGCGTTCCGTAAGGCTTTTTTTGCTGTTTTTTATACGTAGGCTACAAACATTTCTCAACCGCCTGCAGCATTCGATAAGACCCCCTACTCTCATTGCATAGAACGGCAATGGTCGCTCCGCAGGCCGGATAGACGGCCGACCGGAAGGATACACCGGGATCTGCGCCCATCAGATGGAACTTAAATAGCTCTCCATTCCGCATAGTGATCCATACCCCATAACCGTAATATTCTTTAGCACCTTCATGAATGTGCGGGGTAAGCAGTAGTGAGGTCAGTTCTGGACTAAGTAGTGTATGGTTGAGCAGGCACTGCCACAGTAGCAGCATGTCAGGAGCGGTTACGAACGCACCACCATCGGCGCCCCCTTTTACCGGAAGGGAGTAAATGTTGGTTCGCCAGGTTCCATTTGTCTCATCAATGTACCCTAGAGCGGTATTGGCTGGAAGTGCATCCAATAGAAAATAACCGCAACTCTCCATTCCACAAGCGCTGAATATATACTGCTGCACATAATCTGCAAACTCCATACCGCTAAGTTCCTCGACCAGCAATCCCAGTAGGATATATCCCGCATTGTTGTAATGGAACCGTTCACCTGGAGTAAATTTCATCGGCTGGTCTCCGAACATGGGGATAAAGTTGACAAGCCGCCGTAGGGTATACATGGGCCTCGTCTGCCATAACTCCGCGAAATCATCCATCGTTTCTTCGTCAAAATAGTCTGGAATGCCCGAGCTATGCGTCAACAGCTGATGCACGGTAATATCCGGGCTGAAGAGTGGAAAGTTCACATCCATATTCGGGAGATATGCTCTCAGGCTACCTTCAAAAGCAAGCTTTCCCTGCTCCACCAGCTGACAGATCGCAATTGCCGTAAACAGCTTGCAACCGGAGGCAATTCCGAATCTTGTATTGATATTGTTTGGTACACAATCGGCTCTGTTGGCATATCCATAGGTGCCCTTGGCAAAGACTTTGTTGTTGTATTTCACCAATACCGTTCCCGAGAACCTCGTTAGTGTAGCTTCAGCGTCGATAAGTCGTTCCATTTGCTCCCATTGCATATTCTATCCTCACATTCATTACATCATTTACTATTCTAAAATTCGCTAATAATCAGCTTTTTCCTTTAGTATGCAGTGAGTATTAATACTGGCTATTATAGGCTCGATGATGCAGACAAAGTGACAAAATATATTTTAAATTTGATAAGTTAACTAAATATCACTATAATTATATGAAAATAAGACTCAGTTGGAAGGAGCTGGATTATTATTGGAGAAGCGACGAGAACTGTGGATTGATGCTGCCAAAGGCTTGAGTATTATTTTTGTAGTCATGGGTCACTCTGGAGATGGACTGGCTACTCATTATTTATTCTGGTTTCATGTGCCGCTGTTTTTTCTATTAAGTGGAATGGTATTCAAACCAACAGATCCCAAGCAGTACTTAAGCTGGGCGTGGAAACGAACGCGGGGCTTGATGACACCCTACTTTGCCTATGGTTTGCTTATCACGATGATACTGCTCTTTTTCACCTTTGACCTCAAGAGTTTTGCCGGGAATATCGTTAGACTTCTGTATGGCGGCCTGTCACTGACCGGTCCGTTTGGCGTATTGTGGTTCATCACCTGTCTCTTATTTACGCAACTAATCTTCGGTTTCATCGTCCGATTCAGAATGAGAATGCAACTCCTCTTGATTGCCTCGTGTTATCTGCTGGCCCACCTGATTTCGCTCACTTCCTTAAGTCGCTTTAACCTCCCATGGAATATCGATGTTGCTCTCTTAGCTATTACGTATTACGCCCTTGGATATTACGGGAAAAGGTTGATCCCTCTACTGATTGGCCGGATAGCTGCTTTACCGCTGCTTATTACACTATGTGCCGGTATTCTATTTATGGATTACACAGGAGTCCTGAGCTACAGCCTGAATATGAAATATAAGGAGTACGATGCGCTGCTGCTAGATTTGGTTATTCCAATGTTATTTTCATTGATGATCTGTGCGATTTCCTTCTGGTTATCTAAGCGCCTGCCGCTAAAAGGATTAGGTTATCTGGGACGCAATACGATTGCAATTATGTATCTGCACCTGCCTGTTAATTATGCACTTAAGTATCTCCTCGGCATGGAATATGGACTCATCGTGTTTACTGTAATTGGTGTGGGAATACCGGTGCTTATTACGCTGCTAGCAAGCTATTCTCCAGTGTTGTCCAAGCTATTTCTTGGTCATAGTGGGAGCAGACGTCCTGTTATAAGTCGTGGGAGGGGTACAGCTGCCCCTCGCTAAAGTTTCTCGGTTGAGAAGAACAATTATTTACGGCTAATTGGAATAATTTCCACCCTTTCTGACGAAACTGGAACACAGTACCTGTGAAATGAAGGTTAACGTTCAGGAGGGGAACCATTGTGAGAAAAAAACGTTTTGCAACGATGTTAATTGTGCTTTGTGTTGTTGTTTCGGCCCTTGGACCGATCTCAGGCGTTTCTGCAGAGGAGAAAAGCAAGGACTCCGGAAGCAAAACTGCCGCTGTTGATCTCGCACCGGGGGCGCGCTCTGCCATACTTATGGATGCTAATACCGGCACTGTGATTTATGAAAAAAACAGTCATGATAAGCTGCCTCCAGCAAGTATTACGAAGATTATGACGATGCTGCTTACGGTTGAGGCGCTGGATGAAGGGCGGCTGCAGTTGACGGATAAGGTGCGGGCGAGCGAATATGCGGCTTCGATGGGGGGTTCGCAGATTTTTCTGGAACCTGGTGAAGAAATGACGGTGGACGAGATGCTCAAAGGCATCGCTATGGCTTCCGGCAATGATGCATCCGTGGCTATGGCGGAGAAAATAGCGGGTTCGGAGACTGCTTTTGTCGATCTGATGAATAAAAAGGTAGAGGAGCTTGGCCTGAAGGATACCCATTTCGCCAATTGCAATGGACTACCAGCTGAGAATCACTATTCCTCCGCACATGATATTGCTGTAATGAGCCAAGAGCTGTTGAAGCATGAGCGCATTATTAAATATACCGGCTCCTATCAGGATTATCTGCGCAAGGATTCGACTAAGCCCTTCTGGCTGGTGAATACGAATAAGCTGGTGCGTTTCTATACGGGAGCTGATGGGCTGAAGACTGGCTATACGGCAGAGGCTAAATTCTGTCTGTCGGCTACAGCGGCAAGAGATGGCCTGCGTGCCGTGGCTGTGGTGCTGGGCGAACCGAATACGAAGACACGCAACAGCGAGGTTTCGGGTATGTTCGATTACCTGTTCTCGCAATATAAAGTACACACGATTCATAAGGTGGGAGATACCATCGGCACGCTGAAGATTGAGAAGGGCGTGAAGTCGGAGCTGCCGCTTACGGCGAAGGAGACTTACAGCGTTCTTTTGAAAAAAGGAGTAACTCAGGAAGGGATTCGCAATGAGCTGGTACTATCGGAGAATGTGAAAGCTCCTGTAGCCGCAGGGCAAACGGTTGGGAAGCTGGTTGTCTACCAAGGGACTAACGTACTGAAGGAATACGAGCTGAAGGCAGGCGAGAACGTGCCAAAGGCGGGCTGGTGGAAGCTGTTCAAGCGAACGGCGGGCTC